>Ga0207426_1000186_pt1 | contig 154130 bp, 143 predicted proteins | sample AraplaMF_Cvi_mMS_FD_184265 | JGI IMG/M metagenome (GOLD analysis project Ga0207426, IMG submission 184265) | Arabidopsis root microbial communities from the University of North Carolina, USA - plate scrape MF_Cvi_mMS (SPAdes) (version 2) | ecosystem: Host-associated > Plants > Roots >...
GCCAGGCGCTCGGCGGCGGCTTGCGCGGCAAGACCATCGGCGTGCTCGGCCTCACCTTCAAGCCCGACACCGACGACATGCGCGATGCGCCGTCGATCCCGCTCGTCACGGGCCTCATCGACATGGGCGCGAAGGTGAAAGCGTTCGACCCCGTGGGCATGGAGCAGGCCAAGGGTGAGCTGCCCAACATCATTTATTGCGAGGATGCCTATTCCTGCGCTGAAGGCGCCGACGCGCTGGTCGTCGTCACCGAATGGGTGCAGTTCCGCGCGCTCGATCTCGACCGGCTGAAGAGCGTCATGGCGCAGCCCGTCGTCGTCGATCTCCGCAACATCTACAGCCCCGAAGACATGCGCGCCGCCGGCTTCACCTATGAGAGCGTCGGCCGCCCGTCGGCGCAGGGCTGACGATCCACCATCGCGCATAATTCCGTCATGGCCGGGCTTGTCCCGGCCATCCACGTCTTGTTCACTCGCGGGTGAAAGAACGTGGATGCCCGGCACAAGGCCGGGCATGACGACCGGATGATTCCTTGCCTCGCACCTTCGACACGCCCTTACCTATCGATGCCGTGCTCGACGACCTCTCGCGCACGCTGGAGGCGCATAACGCGGCCGTGCTGGTGGCGCCTCCGGGCGCCGGCAAGACCACGCGCGTCCCGCTGGCGCTGCTCGATGCACCCTGGGCGAAAGGCAAGAAGATCATCGTGTTGGAGCCGCGCCGCATCGCGGCGCGCGCCAGCGCTGACCGCATGGCCAAATCGCTCGGCGAGCGCGCCGGGGAAACCGTCGGCTACCGCGTCCGCTTCGGCTCGAAAATCTCGCGCGCGACGCGCATCGAGGTGGTGACCGAGGGAATCTTTACCCGCCAGATCCTCGACGATCCCGAAATGTCGGGCGTTGCCGCCATCCTGTTCGACGAATTCCACGAGCGCTCGCTCGACGCCGACATGGGCCTCGCGCTCGCACGTGACGCGCAAACGGGCCTGCGCGAGGATTTGCGCATCCTCGTGATGTCGGCGACGCTCGACGGCGCGCGCGTGGCAAAGCTGCTGGACGAAGCGCCCGTGGTCGAGAGCGAGGGGCGCGCCTTTCCGGTCGAGACGCGTTATCTCGGCCGCAAGGCCGATGCGCCGATCGAGCGGCAGATGGCCGATGCCATCGCGTCTGCGCTGCGCGCCGACAGCGGCTCGGTGCTGGCGTTCCTGCCCGGCGCCGCGGAGATCCGCCGCACCCAGAATTTCCTCAGCGAACGCGTGCAGGATGCCTCGATCGAGATCGTGCCGCTGTTCGGCGCGCTCGATGCCGCCGTGCAGGACCGCGCCATCTCGCCCGCGCCGAAGGGCATGCGAAAAGTGGTGCTGGCGACCTCGATCGCCGAGACCTCGCTCACCATCGAAGGCGTGCGCATCGTGGTCGATTCCGGCCTCGCCCGCGTACCGCGCTATGAGCCCGACATCGGCCTGACGCGGCTCGAGACCGTGCGCGCCGCACGCGCGGCGGTGGACCAGCGCCGCGGCCGCGCCGGCCGTACCGAGCCCGGCGTCTGCTACCGCCTCTGGGACGAGCCGCAGACGGCCTCGCTCGCGCCCTACACCCAGCCGGAAATCCTCAGCGCGGACCTGTCCTCGCTCGTGCTCGATCTCGCGCAATGGGGCGTTGCCGATCCCGCGGCGCTGTCGTTCCTAGATCCACCGCCCGCACCGGCCTGGAAGGAAGCCAAAAGCCTGCTGTCCGAGCTTAACGCGCTCGATGGCGACGGCCGCATCACCGCGGAAGGCAAGAGCCTGCGCGCGCTGGCGCTGCCGCCGCGGCTGGCGCGCATGATCGTGGATTCGCATCGCGCCGGCGAGGGCGAAGCCGCGGCCGAGATCGCGGCCATCATCACCGAGCGCGGGCTTGGCGGCGACAGCGTCGATCTCGAGCACCGGCGCGACCAGTTCCGCCGCGATCGCTCGCCGCGCGCCACGAGCGCGCGCGATCTGGCCCGGCGCTGGGCCTCCCAGGTGGCGGCCTCGGAGAAGGCGGGGCAGCAGGACGATCTCTCCACCGGCCTGATGCTGGCCTACGCCTTTCCGGACCGCGTCGCGCGCAATCGCGGCAATGGCAGTTTCGTCCTCGCCAACGGCCGCGGCGCTGCGGTCGAGCAGACCTCGTCGCTCGCCCGCGCACCCTATATCGCGATCGGCGAGATGACGGGGACGGCGGCGAGCGGACGCATCCTGCTCGCCGCGCAGATCACCGAGGGCGAGATCGAACGTCATTTCGCCGAGCATATCGAGAGTGCCGACGAGATCACGTTCGATCGCGGCGCGATGGCGCTGCGAGCGCGGCGCAAGCGCGTGCTGCATGCGATCACGCTGTCCGAGGCGACACTTGCGGTCTCGCCTAACGAAGAAACCGCGCGCATCTTTGCCGACGGCCTGATTGCCGCAGGCCTCGACCGGCTGCCGTGGTCGAAAGCCGCGAAGCAGTGGCGCGACCGCGTCATGTTCCTGCGCAAGGCCGAGGGTGACAGCTGGCCTGACCTGTCGAACGACGGGCTGGTCGCGCGGCGCGACGATTGGCTGGTGCCGGCGCTCTACGACAAGATCGCGCTGAAGGACATCTCGCCCGGCGATCTCTCCGACGCGCTGATGGCGCTGTTGCCGTGGGAGATGCGCGCGCGGCTCGACCGCGAGGCGCCGACGCATTTCGAGGCGCCGACGGGAAGCGTGCTCGCGATCGACTACGAGGCCGAGCAGGGGCCGACGATTGCGGTGCGGCTGCAGGAATTGTTCGGCCTCAACACCCATCCGTCGATCGCCGCCGGCAAGGTGCCGCTGGTGCTGGAATTGCTGTCGCCGGCGCAGCGCCCGGTGCAGGTCACGCGCGACCTGCCGGGCTTCTGGCGCGGCAGCTACGCGGCGGTGCGCTCGGACCTGCGCGGCCGCTACCCGCGCCATCCCTGGCCGGACGATCCCGCAAGCGCGCTGCCGACCCGGCGCGCAAAGCCGCGCGGGACGTGAGATACCCCTTCTCCCTCGCCCCGCTCTTGCGCGGAGAGGTTTAAGTCGGCGCATTAACCGTCCGCTCATCCTTTTCGCCAAAATGGCGAAGTTCTGGCCGCGGCGATGGTCGCGGGTAGAGGAGTTGCGTGGTGAAATCGGGCGTTCCGGCTCGGAAGTGGTGTGATGCGTAACATTATGATCTTCGCGGCCATCATGATCGGCCTCGGCACATTCATGGCGCAGATGGCCGACAGGATGAGCTCGGCGTCCGCCACATCGGCGCCGCGCACGACGGTCGCGGTGGCAACCACCGCGCCGGCCGGGAGCCGCAGCCTCGCCATCTCCCGGGACGGCCGCGGGCACTTCCAGACCGAAGGCCGGATCGACGGCCAGCGCATCGGCTTCATGATCGACACCGGCGCCTCCGTCGTCGCGCTGAACGAGAAGTCCGCCGCCCGCTTTGGCCTCCGTCCCTCGCGCAGCGACTACAACGCCACCGTCTCCACCGCCAACGGCACCATCAAGGCCGCCCGCACCCGCATCGCCATGCTCGATGTCGGCGGCCTCATCGTGCGCGACGTCGATGCCATGGTGCTGCCCGACGAGGCGCTGTCGGAAAACCTGCTCGGTCTCTCCTTCCTGTCCCGCCTGAAGCGCTTCGAATACGCCAACGGCCAGATGGTGCTGGAGCAGTAAGCGGCTTCGCGAGCCGCTGATCGGGCCGGCGGACGGTCATTCGCACGAATTGTGTTGGACGGGCGGGCGAAACTCTCGCGCAGGCTGCTGTCGGCCGTTACCAAACTGCCGCAATTATCGGCCATAAGCCTTCATTCCTGCCTTCCGCTGCGGCCCGGCATTCGCTAAGGCTGCATCAATTCCTGCCTTTTCATGAGACCGTCTCAATGTTTCCCAAGCCGAAATCCGTCTTGCTGCCCAACACCTATGCCTTCGAATCCGAGCCGATGGTGAAGCCCACCGGCTTCCGCGAATACGACGCGCGCTGGTTGTTCCAGAAGGAGATCAACCTGATGGGTGTGCAGGCGCTCGGCATGGGGCTGGGCGCGCTGATCGCGGAGCTCGGCGTCAAGCAAGAGATCGTCACCGGCCACGACTTCCGCGGCTATTCGGCCTCGATCAAATATGCGCTGATCTCCGGCCTGATGGCGGCCGGCTGCAAGGTGCATGACATCGGCCTCGCCGTGACGCCGATGGCCTATTTCGCGCAGTTCGACCTCGACGTGCCCTGCGTCGCCATGGTCACCGCCTCGCACAACGACAATGGCTGGACCGGCGTGAAGATGGGCGCCAACCGCCCGCTGACCTTCGGCCCCGACGAGATGACGCGGCTGAAGGAGATCGTGCTCAACGCCGAGTTCAAGAACAAGGCCGGCGGCGCCTACCAGTTCCACGAGAACTATCCGGCGCGCTACATCGCCGACCTCACCAATCGTCCCAAACTCAAGCGCAAGCTCAAGGTCGTCGCGGCCTGCGGCAACGGCACCGCCGGCGCGTTCGCGCCGCAGGTGCTGGAAGCGATCGGCTGCGAGGTGATCCCGCTCGACACCGAGCTCGACCACACCTTCCCGAAATACAATCCGAATCCGGAAGACATGGAGATGCTGCACGCGATCCGCGACGCGGTGCTGCATCACAAGGCCGATGTCGGCCTCGGCTTCGACGGTGACGGCGACCGCTGCGGCGTCGTCGACAACACCGGCGAGGAGATCTTCGCCGACAAGGTCGGCGTGATGCTGGCGCGCGACATGTCGGCGATCCACAAGGACGCGCACTTCATCGTCGACGTGAAGTCGACCGGCCTCTTCATCACCGATCCCGTGCTGCAGAAGCAGGGCGCGAAGACTGCTTACTGGAAGACCGGCCATTCCTACATGAAGCGCCGCACCAACGAGACCGGCGCGCTCGCCGGCTTCGAGAAGTCCGGCCACTTCTTCTTCAACAAGCCCTATGGACGCGGCTATGACGACGGTCTCGTCTCCGCGATCGCGATCTGCGACATGCTGGACCGCGCGCCCGGCAAGTCGATGGCCGATTTGAAGGACGCGCTGCCGAAGACCTGGTCGTCGCCGACCATGTCGCCGCATTGCGCCGATGAGGTGAAATACGGCGTCATCGACCAGGTGGTGAAGCACTTCGAGGGCCTGCAGGCCAAGGGCGCCAAGATCGGCGGCCAGGCGATCCGTGATCTCGTCACCGTCAACGGCGTGCGCGTCACGGTCGAGGACGGCAGCTGGGGCCTGGTGCGCGCCTCCTCCAACAAGCCCGAGCTCGTGGTCGTGGTCGAAAGCCCGGTGTCCGAGCAGCGCATGCACGACATGTTCGAGATGGTGAACAGCGTGCTGCGCACGCATCCCGAAGTCGGCGCGTACAATCAGACGATTTGATTGAGGTCGAGCTATCGCTCGGGCGTCGGTCTACTCCCTCGCCCCGTTCTTACGGGGCCGGGACGAGCTTCGCTCGCCCTGAGAGGGTTGGGGTGAGGGGCCTCTCTCCGCGGATGAGACCGCTGTGGGACCTGTACCCCCTCACCCGAATTCGATCTGCGATCGAATTCGACCTCTCCCCGCAAGCGGGGAGAGGTAAGTAACTCTAAGCCGCCACCACTGCCGGGATCGGCAGCGCGGTCACCGACTTGATCTTCTCCATCGCGAAGCGCGAGGTGACGTTCTTCAGCGGCACGGCGCTGATCAACTTCTTGTAGAAGATGTCATAGGCCTGCATGTCCGCGACCACGACGCGCAGCATGTAATCGACGTCGCCAGCCATGCGGTAGAACTCCATCACTTCGGGCATGGCGCTGACGGCCTCAGCGAATTTCTTGAGCCAGGCGTCGGAATGGTCGGAGCTTTCCACCGACACGAACACGGAAATGCCGAGCCCGATCTTGTTCTGGTCGACCAGGGCGACCCGCTTCAGGATCACGCCATCGGCCTCCAGGCGCTGGATGCGCTTCCAGCACGGGGTCGAGGACAGTCCGACGCGATCGCCGATCTCGGCGACGGAGAGGGAGGCATCTTCCTGGAGTACCATCAGAATCTTGCGGTCGATGGCGTCGAGGCGGCGGCTGGTCTCGGGGATCTGGACGGCGACATCAGTCATTTGAAGAACTTTGTTCCATTTCAGAGGCTGATTTCCCTGATATAGAGAAAATCTTTCCACAGCAAGCCCATAATCTCGGCTCGACCATGGAATTCCTCTAGGGCGTGCTTCGAAAAAGTCCTTCAACTTCAATGCGTTGAGGCGCAGCCAAGCCGCCGCCATGGCGGGTGCATTTCAGCGCTGCGGCGGCCGCGGCGAATCGCAGCGCCTCCCGCACCCCCTCGCCCTCGGCGAGGCGCAGCGTGAAGGCGCCGTGGAAGACATCGCCGGCGCCGAGCGTATCCACCGCCTGGACCGGAAAGGCCGCCGTCTCCTGCAGCGCGCCGGCGTCGTTCAGCCAGATCGTGCCTTGCGGGCCGCGGGTGGCGGCGAGGAAGGCCGGCGTCAGGGCGGCAAGGCGTTTCAACGCCGCGCCATCCTCGGCGATGTCGGCGGTCTCCCGCACCTGTTCGCTCGCGAACAGCAGGTGCGAGGCGGTGGTGAGCAGTTCGTCCTGCAGCGACATCGCGCGGTCGACGCCGACGACGACGGGAATGCCGCGCCGGCGCGCCTCGGTGCAGAGATCGATGCAGAAGGCGCCGCAGCGGCTCTCGATCAGGACCGCCTGGCAATCGGCGAGCAGCGCGTCGGCGTCGGGCAGCTTCACGGTCCAGAGCGCGGGATCGCGATAAATGGTCAGCGTCCGTTCGCCCGTTGCGTCGATGGTGATCGCAGAGACGGGCGTGGTCGCATCCCGCATGCGCACGATGTTCGTGGTGTCGATGCCCTCAGTGGCCATCCGCTCGAGAATGAAGCCGCTCGAGGTCTCGCGCGCATCGCCCATGGGACCTGCGAACGCGACACGCCCGCCAAGCCGCGCCATCGCGATGGCGGCGTTGAGCGCGTTGCCGCCGCAGATCTCGGCGAGATGGCTGGCATTCGCCTTGCTGCCGCGCGCGGGCACGGTCTCGACCCGAAAGGTGAGGTCGCGCACGGGAATGCCGATGCAGAGGATGCGCGGCGCGGTCGCGGATGGCGCCATAGGCGGTCAGCTCTTGTCGTGCACCCAGCGGCCGAGCAGATGATGGGCGATGGCGAAGGGATGCGGACCGGCGAGCCCGTCCGGATGCGTCCGCGTCAGCATTTTTGCGGCCTCCTCGCGTGAGAACCAGCGCGCGTCTTCCAGCTCGGAATGATCGACGACGATGTCCTCGCTCACGGCCCGTGCGCTGCAGCCGATCATCAGCGACGACGGATAGGGCCAGGGCTGGGTCATGTAATACTGCACGTCGGTGCAGCTTATGCCGGACTCTTCCAGGATCTCACGGCGCACCGCGTCCTCGATGGTCTCGGCCGCCTCGACGAAGCCGGCAAGGCAGGAATACATGCCGGGCGGGAAGTGCTTCTGACGGCCGAGCAGGCACTTGTCGCCGGAGGCGACGTGCATGATCACGACAGGGTCCGTCCGCGGGAAATGCTCGGCCTTGCAAGCAGGGCACTCGCGCTTCCAGCCACCTTCCTTCATGGCGCTGCGCGCGCCGCAATTGGCGCAATAGCCGTGGCGCTGGTGCCAGCCGACCATCGACTTCGCCATCGCGATCGCCGAGAGCTCGTCGGGGTGGACCGCGCCCTGCATCGCCATGCCGCGCAGCTCGGTGACGGCATAGTCCTCGCGGCCGATCAGCTTTTCGGCTGCGGCCTGCGGCATGCCCATGCCGAACACCGCCGCGCCGTCGCGCAAGCCCAGGAAGATCGTGCCGGGATTGGCGCCGCACTTCGTTGCCTCGTCGATCGAGAGCAGCGCGCGCACCTTGTCGCCCTCGCGCTTCACCAGCAGCGAGTCGCGGTAGACGACATAGGCGCGCGAGGAGGGCTTCTGCTCCATCGCGAACAGCTTTTCGTCGTCGCGGCGCAGATGCGCGGCGCGATCGAGGACGTTGGTGACGAACGCCGGCTGCCCCAGCGGAAATGCGTCGAATGCTGACATTTGTTATTCTTTCAACCCAACCAGATTTTTCGGCGAAGCGCGCTGATGAAAGTCTGAACCTCGGCGGCATCGTGTGCCAGAGGCGGCATCACGCCCCAGACCGGCCGCGGCCAGGCCGCGTCACCGGTGCGCCGCGCGATGATGTGGACATGCAGTTGCGGCACGAGGTTGCCGAGCGCGGCGACATTGAGCTTGTCGCATTTGGTGATCTCCTTCAGCGCGCGCGAGACGCGGGAGATCTCGGTCATCAGTTGCGCCTGCTGCACCTCGTCGAGGTCGATGATCTCGACCGCATCGGCCCGCCGCGGCACCAGCAGCAGCCAGGGATAATGCGCGTCCTTGATGACCAGCACCTTGGACAGCGGCAGATCGCCGATGTCGATGGTGTCCTCTTTCAGGCGGGAGTGCAGCGACCAGGCGGGATCAGACATATGCGTTTCCGGATGGCCCGATCGGGAACGGGCTTGTTGAGCCGGACCATACGATAGGGAGTTAGCGAGGGGAAGGTTAGGGCTCCGCAGGGGCGTCATGCTCCGCCGTCGTCCCGGCGAAGGCCGGGACCCATACCGCGAGGTCTATCTATTGTGGTTAGTGCTAGTCCCGAGCGGCGAGTCTTCGCACAACATCTCCCTGTGGTTATGGGTCCCGGCCTTCGCCGGGACGACACTGAGAGGGCGGCGCCGTTCTTAAGCCTCCGCCAGCACCCGCGCATTGGCGCGCACCGAAGCTTCGCTGACGCGGATGCCGAGGCCGGGGCCGTCGGGCACCACGACGTGACCGCCGCGGTTGGCGACGCGCTCTTCCAGCACGTCCTCGGTCAGCACGTGATGCGGCATGTAGAACTCGCAGCCGAGCGAGATGCCTGGTGTTGCCGCGATCAGCTGCGTGCCGGCGGCTAGCCCGATGCCGCCCTCCCACAGCGTGCCGCCATAGCCGGGCAGGCCGGCGATGTCGGCGATCGCCATGATCGCCTGCGCCTCGAACAGGCCGCCGGCCTTCATCAGCTTGATCGAGACCGCATCGGCCGCCTCGCGCCGCACCACCTCCATCATGTCGCGGCGGTCGAAGCAGCTCTCGTCGGCGAGCACGGGCGTCTCCAGCGCGGCGGTGAGCTGCGCCATCACGTCGAGATATTTGCGCGGCACCGGCTGCTCGATGAAGGTCGGCGCGAACTGCTCGACATCACGCAGGATCTTGATGGCGCCGAACGGCGCCAGCGCCTGGTTGTAGTCGACGCGCAGGTCGACCTTGTCGCCGAACTCTTTCCGGATCGCCTCGAGATGCTCGAGATCCTCGCGATGCGGCTTCACGCCGGTCTTGACCTTGTAGATCACGTTGCCTTCAGGAACCATTCTCCGCATGCGCTCGAGATCGGCGGCAAAGTCCGGATCGGCGATCGAGAAGGAGAGGGGAATGGTATCGCGCACGCGGCCGCCGAGCAGGTCTGCGACCGAGAGCCCCGACGATTTGCCGACGATGTCGAGCAGCGCCATCTCGATTCCGACCTTGGCTTCGGCATGGCCAACCAGCGCGCGGTCGAGCTCGGCCATCAGGGCGCGGATGCGGCGCACGGGCTTGCCGAGCACGATGGGCCGCAGATAGATGTCGAGCGCCGAGAACGCCGCCTCGGGCGTGCCGGTGAACACCTCCCACGGCGCCGCCTCGCCCCAGCCGATCACGCCGTCGCTCGACGTCAACTCGATCAGGACGCGCTTCACGGTGCCCTTGACGTTGCCGACGCCCTGCAGGCGCGCCATCTTGATCGGGCTTTCGATCAGGAACAGCCTGATGCGTGCGACGGTTGCTTCGGTCATGTCAGGCCTCCATTGACGTGCCAGACCTGGCCGGTGACGTAGGATGCTTTGGGGGATGCGAGGAACGCGATGATCTCGGCGACTTCCTCCGGCCGCCCGCGGCGACGCATCGGAATCAGCGCTTCGGTCGCTGCGATCTGCTCGGGCGAGAGCCGGCTCTCGCTCGGCTTGTCCTTGACGATGAGGCCGGGCGACACCGCATTGACGGTGATGCCGTCCTTGGCAAGCTCGATCGCGGTGAGGCGCACCAGCGCTTCCAGCGCGGAACGGCTCGCAGCGGTCGCCGCGAAGGGTGCGAACTCAGGGCGGATAGCGTGCGCGACGAACGACGACACCGCCACGATCCGCGCATCGCGCCCGGCGCGCAGCAGCGGCAGTGCGGCACCAACGAGCCGCGTGAAGGCGAGCGCCGATTCGTCCATGGCCTTGCGGAACTCATCCGCAGGCGTGCCGATCGCGCTGCCGCGGCGGGCGTGACCGCCGACGAGCACCAACCCGTCGAGCCGCCCGAACGCCGCTTGCGCAGCGGCGACGGCATCGCTGGCCGCAGCCTCCTCGGCGAGATCGCCGAGGCACTTTGCCACCACGGCGCCTTTCGCTTCGGTCTCCGCCGCGGTGGCGTCGAGGCCTTCGGCATTGGAGCGTGTGTGCAGCAACAGCGCGGTGCCGGGCGCCGCGAGCAGCTTTGCGGTGGCGCGGCCGATGCCGCTGGCGGCACCGGTGACGAGATAGGCGCGATCGATATTGGGCATCACGATGTTGCGTTGGCCGGCGGTAGCGCGCCGGTGCGGTGGAAATGGCTGAGGAAGGCGCGCGTCGCGGCTTCCCTGGGATTGTCGATCACCTGCCGCGCCGGGCCTTCCTCGACGACGACACCGTCGCGCATGAAGATCAGGCGGTCGGCGACTTCGCGGGCGAACGCGATCTCGTGAGTCACGATCACCATGGTCATGCCTTCGGACGCGAGCTGCTGGATCACGTTCAGCACCTCGCCGACCAATTCAGGATCGAGCGCGGAGGTGGCCTCGTCGAACAGCATGACGTCCGGCTCCATCGCGAGCGCGCGTGCGATCGCAACGCGCTGCTTCTGACCGCCCGAGAGCGTCGCCGGATATTGGTCGGCCTTCTCCGCAAGGCCCACCTTGGCGAGCTGTGCACGTGCGAGCTTTTCCGCGTCGGCCTTGGCCATGCGCCGCACCGTGACCGGACCCTCCATGACGTTCTGAAGCGTCGTCATGTGCGGGAACAGATTGAAATGCTGGAACACCATTCCGGTGGTGGCGCGGAATTTTGCGAGCGACTTCACGTCGGGCAGTTTTGTGCCTTCGCCGAACGCAAAGCGCGTGTCGCCGACGCGGACGCTGCCGCCGTCGGGTACGACCAATAGGTTGATGCAGCGGAGCAGCGTCGACTTGCCCGAGCCCGATGGTCCAATCAGCGCAACGACGCCGCCCTTGGCGACGTCGAGATTGATGTTCTTGAGGACCTCGTTGCTGCCGAAGCTCTTGCGAAGGCCGTGGATCTCGATCTTGGACGTGTCGCTCATTCGCTCACCGCCAGTCGCTTCTCGCCGCGGCGGACGATGATGGTCAGCGGAATCAGGATCGCCGCATAGGCGACCGCGACCGCGGTGTAGGTTTCCAGCGGCCGGTAGCTGTCATGGGCGGCGACCTGGCTCTGGTAGACGAGGTCTGGCACCGCCAGCACCGAGACCAGCGAGGTGTTCTTGAACTGGATGATCGACTGGTTCATCAGCGCCGGGATCATGCGCTTGATCGCCTGCGGCAGCACGATGCGCCGCATGCTCTGGCCGGGCGTCATGCCGAGCGCGGCGCCGGCTTCGGACTGGCCCTTGTCGATCGAGATGATGCCGCCGCGAATGATCTCCGAATAGAACGAGCCGCCATAGAGCGACAGCGCCAGCGCCGACGCCGTGATCGGCGTCATCTCGACGCCGGCGAGGATCGGCAGCGCGTAATAGAACCAGATCAGCTGCACCAGGATCGGCGTGCAGCGGAACGCCTCGATGAAGGTGAGGGCGACGAGCCGAATTGGCTTGAAGCGCGACAGGCTGCCGAAGGCGCCGAACAGGCCGAAGACGAGGCCGAGCACGACGATGACCACGGTGAAGCCGACGGTGACGCCGAGTCCGTTGAGAAAGAGCCAGCGATAGCTCCAGAGGATGCCGAAGTCCCACTGATACATGCGTGTTTTGACTCGTCGTGGTGCGATCTTCCACCGTCGTTCCGGGGCTCGCGAAGCGAGAACTATGGTGCGCACTTGCGCACCTGAGAACCTCGAGATTCCAGGTTCGCCCTTCGGGCGCCCCGGAATGACCGTGAAAACTTACAGCGACACGCCCGGCGGAATGTCCGCCTCGGTCACGCCCACCAGCTCCATGTTGGTGATGATGGCGTTGCGGATGAAGCCGAGGCCCTTGTTGAAGTCGATCCAGGTGTTGACGAAGTCGCGGAAGGTCTTGTCGTTCTCGCGGCGGAAGCCGGCGTTTGACGTCGTCGCGAAAATCGGCGTCGGCAGCACGAACTGGCCGAGCGAGGGGTTCTTCTTCAGTACGGTCAGCGACAGCATAGTGATCAGGCACTGCGCGTCGACGCGGCCGGTCTGCAGCGCGGCGGTGGCGTCGTCCGCGGTCTTCAGGCGCGAGATCTGCGCCTTCGGCGTCAGGCGGCTGACGACCTGGTCGTGCGAGGAGCCCTGGTCCACCGCGATCTTGATGTCGGGCGAGTTCAGCTCGGCCCAGCTCTTCGGCTTGAAGTCCTTCTTGCAGAGGATGCCGAAGGCGTTGTTGAAGACCGGCACCGAGAAGTCCACCACCAGCGCGCGCTTCGGGGTCGGGTTGAGGCCGAAAAAGATGTCGATCTTGTTGGACTGCAGGTCGAGCACCGAATTGCCCCAGGTGGTCTCGGTGATCTCGAGTTCGGCCTCCATGTCGTCGGCGAGGCCCTTTGCGATGTCGATGTAGAAGCCCTTCCACTGGCCGGTGGCGAGGTCCTTCATGTAATAGGGCGCGCCGCCGCCGACCGCGCCGATCCGCATCTTCTTGGTCCGGCGGATGCGCGCGAAGGTCGATTCGTTCGGATCAGCGGACTGGGCCACGGCCGGGGCGGCCAATGCAGCCGCGGTCACCGCGCCAAGTCCGACAATCGATGCAACATCACGACGTGTAACCATTGGGATCAATCGCTTTTCTGGTTGGATGGAGTTCCGGCAGCGTTCTTAGCAAGGTGGTGCCAGCAGAGAAAGCACAGCCTATCGGCTGGGCAGGTCCGGAATTGCCCGGATGCTGGGCAAGATCAAGCGGTTCTGGCCGATACCCGCTTGCTTTCCGCTCCCTTTGGCCCCAAATAGGGACCGGGAGATTGGCGGTGGACGAGCCACTCGCCAACCGGGTCAGGTCCGGAAGGAAGCAGCCCTAACGAGGTCCGGATCGGGTCGCTCGTCAGTCTCCTACCTGTTTTTCCGAGCGAATTGCGCCGGCGGGCTTCCCGCCAGCGCGCTCCTTTCCGCAAAAGCCGGCCGAGAGAGATTTCATTGCGGATCGACCGATGACCGACGCTGGCGCCCCTCCCAACCCTGACAGCGCCGGCCCGGCTGGCAATGCGCCTTACCGGGTCCTGGCGCGGAAATACCGCCCCTCGAGCTTCGACGACCTGATCGGCCAGGAGGCCGTGGTCCGCACCGTCTCCAATGCGTTCGAGACCGGCCGCATTCCGCAGGCCTGGATCCTGACCGGCGTCCGCGGTGTCGGCAAGACCACCACAGCGCGCATCCTGGCCCGTGCGCTCAACTACGAGATGCCGGACGGCTCGGTGAAGGGGCCGACCATCCACATGCCGACCCTCGGCGTGCATTGCCAGGCGATCATGGAAAGCCGGCACATGGATGTGCTGGAGATGGACGCGGCCTCGCACACCGGCGTCGACGACGTCCGCCAGATCAATGACAGCGTGCGCTATGCGCCGGCCAGCGCCCGCTACAAGGTCTACATCATCGACGAAGTCCACATGCTGTCGACGGCGGCGTTCAACGCCTTCCTGAAGACGCTGGAGGAACCGCCGGAGCACGCCAAGTTCGTGTTCGCGACGACGGAGATCCGCAAGGTTCCGGTCACGGTGCTGTCGCGCTGCCAGCGCTTCGACCTGCGCCGCGTCGAGGCCGACGTGCTGATGAAGCACCTCGCCAGCATCGCCGCGAAGGAGAGCGTCGAGATCGAGCCGGAAGCGCTCGGCATCATCGCCCGCGCCGCCGAAGGCTCGGTGCGCGACTCCTTGTCGCTGCTCGACCAGGCCATCGCGCATGCGGCCGGCGCCGTGAAGGCCGACGCGGTCAGGCAGATGCTGGGCCTTGCCGACCGCACTCGCGTCATCGACCTCTTCGAGTCGCTGGCGCGCGGCGACATCGCGGCTGCCTTCAAGGAGTTCCGCGACCAGTACGACGTCGGTGCCGATCCGATCGTCGTGCTCTCGGACCTTGCCGAGTTCGTCAATTTCGTCACCCGCGTGAAGATCGTGCCGGCGACCGCCGACAACGTCGCCTATGGCGAGACCGAGCGCGTGCGCGCGAAGGATTTCGCCTCGAAGATCTCAATGCGCGTGCTGTCGCGGATGTGGCAGATGCTGCTCAAGGGCATCACCGAGGTGCAGGCGGCAACGCGGCCCGCCGCGGCAGCCGAGATGGTGCTGGTGCGCATCGCCTATGTCGCCGACCTGCCGACGCCGGACGAAGCAATCAGAATGCTGGAGCAGAACGGCGGCGGCTCGCCGGTGGTGAGCGGCGGCGGTGCTGCGCGCAGCAGCGCGTCGGCTGCGCCGATGGCCTCCGCAGCGCCGGTTGCGTCCGTGGCGCCGGTTCGCATGCCGACATCGTCGCCGACCGCGTTCGGTGGCGGGGCCGCCCGGCCGCAGATGATCGCTCCTGCGCCGGATCCGCAAGCTGCCGCGCCGCAATTGCGCATCACCAGCTTCACCCAGCTCGTCGCGCTTGCCAGCCAGAAGCGCGACGTCATGACCAAGGCCGCGCTGGAAGGCGACATGCGGCTCGTTCGTTTCGAGGAGGGCCGGCTCGAAATCGCGCTCGAGCCGAACGCCTCGAAGACCATGATCACCGAGCTCGCGCGAAAATTCGAGATGTGGACCGGCCGGCGCTGGACCGTGATCGTCTCCAACGAGCAGGGCCAGCCGACGCTGCGCTCGGTGAACCAGGCCGCCAAGCAAGAGCATGCCCGCACCGCCGAGGCCGATCCGCGCGTGCAGGAGGTGCTGTCGCGCTTCCCCGGAGCGAAGGTCGTCGAGGTCCGCAGGCTTGCCCCCGAGGCGCCGGAATCCAATATTAACGCAGACTATGGCAGCGACGATCCGCCCGACGGTTCCGACGGCGACGATCTCTAGAGCATGATCCGGGCCCGAAGGGCCGCGTAGCGCATAGTTGCGAAGCGGTTTTCCGACGAGGTCATGCTCAAAACGACAAGCGAAGGCGCGATGATGATTCATGGCGCCAACCAAGGACAGCACCGATGGTCGATATTTTCGGCATGATGAAGCAGGCGCAGCAGCTGCAATCCAAGATGCAGGAGATGCAGGATCAGCTCGCGAGCGTCGAGGTCGAGGGCGTCTCCGGCGGCGGTCTCGTCACCGTGCGCATGACCGCCAAGATGGACGTGAAGGGCATCAAGATCGATCCTTCGCTGATGAAGGCGGAAGAGCGCGAGGTGCTGGAAGACCTGCTGGTCACCGCGCTCGGCGATGCCCGCCGCAAGGCGGAGACGGCGGTGCAGGACAAGATGCAGTCGCTCACCGGCGGGCTCGGCCTGCCGCCGGGACTGTCAGGGTTGTTCGGCCAGTAATATGGGCGCTGTTGCAGGTCCCGAGATCGAGCGGCTGGTCCAGCTTCTCGCGCGGCTGCCGGGCCTTGGTCCGCGCTCCGCGCGGCGCGCGGCGCTGCATCTGATCAAGAAGCGCGAGGCCCTGATGATGCCGCTGTCCTCGGCGCTTCAGGTCGCGCTGGACAAGGTCCAGGTCTGCAAGACCTGCGGCAATATCGACACGCAAAATCCCTGCACGGTCTGCACCGATCCGAAGCGCGATCCCGCCATCATCGTCGTGGTCGCCGACGTCGCCGACCTCTGGGCGCTGGAGCGGGCCAATGCGACGCAAGGCCGCTACCACGTGCTGGGCGCGACATTGTCGCCGCTCGACGGCGTCGGACCGCAGGATCTCACCATCGACGCGCTGGTGGCGCGCGCGCATGCGGCCGAAGTGCACGAGATCATTCTTGCGCTGAATGCGACAGTCGACGGCCAGACCACGGCGCACTACATCACCGACCTGCTTCAGGACGCCAACGTAAAAGTAACCCGCCTGGCCCATGGTGTGCCGGTCGGTGGCGAGCTTGATTATCTCGACGAAGGTACGCTATCGGCCGCCATGCGGCAGCGGACACTCTTCTAGCCATCCAGACTTACGGAACGGACGACATGACGAAACTTTTCGCCACACGCCTGGCTTTGGCCGCGACGATGTTCTTGCTGGTGACGCCGGCCATCGCCGCGCAGCAGGACGACGGTGCGCCGCCGCCGTCGAAGCCCGGCAAGCCGATCAATGCCGGCGAAGTGCTCTCGGGCGAGCTGAACGCGATGAAGGTGCGCGACGTCAAGAACGCCGGCAAGCGTGTTGCGATGTACCAGATCACCTCCGAGCCGCGCCGCCTGCCGGCGCCGAGCGGGCTGTGCAATCTCGAGACTGGTCCCGAGACCTTCCAGCTCGTCACCTCCAGCGACGCGCAGGCCGCGCAGCTCAAATCGTTCGTCGGCAAGGCGATCTCGGTCAAGGTGGATGAAGTCGCCTGTGCCAGCGATCCCGGCCAGATGAGCGAGGCCGTGATCACGAAGTGGAGCCTGATCAAGAAGCAGTAGGGCGCTGCCCCACGACGAGCTGCCGTAGGGTGGGTTAGCCGAAGGCATAACCCACCACTGTCTCTATCCGTGGAAACGGCTGCCGTAGGGTGGGCAAAGGCGCAAAGCGCCGTGCCCACGACCTGCCTTTAATTCCGTGATGGTGGGCACGCTTCGCTTTGCCCACCCTACGGCAGCCGGGGTGGGGCGCGACTAGCCTCACACCCTGATCGGCCCCAGCGCCTCAAAATGCCCGCGCTTCTGCAGCCAGGCCAGCAGGATCAGGCTCGGGATCGCCACCAGCACGCAGATCACGAAGAACGCCGGCCATCCGGTCGCGGCGGCCACGAAGCCCGCGCTCGACGACAGATACGTTCGCCCGACTGCCGCCAGCGCGGTGAGCAGCGCATATTGCGTCGCCGTGTGCAGCGGGTTCTGGCACAGCGCCGACAGATAAGCGACGAAGATCACAGTGCCGATGGCGCTGGTGAAATTCTCCGCGCAGATGGCGAGCGCCAGCGCCCATTGATTGGTGCCGACAATTGCGAGCCAGGAGAACGACAGATTGGCCAGCGCCTGCACCACGCCGCCGATCCAGAGCGAGGTCGCCAGCGGGTAGCGCCGCGCGACGAAGCCGCCGGCGAAGCCGCCGATCAGGGTCGCGGCGAGGCCGACGCCCTTCACGATCGCCGCGTAGTCGTTGCGGGTGAAGCCGAGGTCGATCACGAACGGCGCCGTCATGGTGCCGGAGAATGCGTCGGTGAACTTGAACAGCACCACGAAGGCGAGGGCGGCGAGCGCATCTTTCCGCGACAGGAATTCCGAGAAGGCGCCGATCGCCGCATGCAGCACCCGCGCGAATGCGGTTTCAGCCTGTGTTGCGGCCTCGGCCCGCACCGATTGCTCGGGCTCGGTCGCGACCACCGCCGTGATCGTGCCGATCAGCACCATCGACGCCATCACCACATAGCCCCACATCCAGGCCGAGCTGCGCGCAAGGCCGGTGTCCTCGAAGCCCGAGACGATGAACAGCGCGCCCGCGGTCGAGACCAGCATGCCGATGCGATAGGCCGCGACGTAAGCCGCCATGCCGGCGGCCTGCTCGCTCTCCGGCAGGCTCTCGACGCGGAAGGCATCGACCACGATGTCCTGCGTGGAGGACGTCGTCGCCACCAGCAGCGCGCCGAGCGCGACATAGAACGGCGAGCGCGCCGGATCGGTCATCGCCAGCAGCAGGATCGAGATGATCAGCAGCAGCTGTGAGAACAGCAGCCAGCCGCGCCGCCGCCCGAAGGCGCGGGTGAACAGCGGCACATGCAGCGCATCCACCAGCGGCGCCCACAGGAATTTCAGCGTGTAGGGCGTGCCGACCAGCGCGAACAGCCCGATGGTCTTGAGATCGACGCCTGCTTCCCGCATCCACACCAGCAGCGTCGATCCTGACAATGCCAGCGGCAGCCCCGAGGAGAAGCCGAGGAACAGCACGATCAGCACGCGCGGTTGCAGGTAAACGGCCAGACTCTCGCGCCAGGAGGTCGCAGGAGCGGCAGTCGCGTCGGAGGAGGTCGCGTCGGGTGCGGTCATGGGGTGGTGTTAGCAGATTCTGGGGGTGATGCCTCGTCTCCCTCTCCCCGTTCTTACGGGGAGAGGCATAGGCGGCCTCCGGCCGCCGTACCTTAGAACGACGCCGATGCAGAGCATCGGCTATGGTGAGGGGCCTCTCTCCACACATGCGGTGGTCGTGAGACCTGTACCCCCTCACCCGGATCGCAAGAGCGATCCGACCTCTCCCCGCAGGCGGGGAGAGGTAAGCAAATCACTCCCCCGCCTGGAGCTTCCGCGGGAACAGCTCCGGCGCGGTCGCCACCAGCCGCGGGCCCTCCGCTGCCGCATCGCTCTTGCTGAAATCGAGCTCCTCGATCCGGCCGGCGCGCTTCTCGATCTTGTCGGCGGAGATCAGGATCTGGCGGACGTCCTCGTTCGCATCGGAAAAGTGCTTCTGCAGCTTGACCACACGGTCGCGCAGGCGGCCGAGGTCGTCGCCGAGCTTGATCACTTCGGTCTGGATCTGGTCGGCGGCATCGCGCATGCGCGCGTCCTTCATGATCTGCTGCATCACCTGGATCGCGAGCATCAGCAGCGAGGGCGACACCAGCACGACTCGGGCGCGGTAGGCCTTCTGGATCACGTCGTCGAAACCGTCATGGATTTCCGCGTAGACGGATTCCGACGGCACGAACATCAGCGCCATCTCCTGGGTCTCGCCGGTGACGAGATATTTTTCGGCGATGTCGCTGACGTGCTTCATCACGTCGCCGCGCAGCCGCTGCGTGGCGAGGCGCCGCTCCTCGTCGGTGCGGGCGTCGTGCAGCGCGGTCATCGCCTCCAGCGGGAATTTCGCGTCGATGCAGAGCGGGCGCTGGTCGGGCAGGAACACGACGCAATCGGGCCGCTTTCCGGTCGAGAGCGTGAACTGGAACTCGTAGGAGCCCTTGGGAAGACCGTCCTGGACGATCGCCTCCATCCGCGCCTGTCCGAAGGCGCCGCGCGACTGCTTGTTGGCGAGCACGTCGCGCAAGGTCGTCACCTGTGTCGTGAGATCGGTGAGGTTCTTGTGCGCGTTGTCGATGATGCCGAGCCGCTCGTGCAGGGCGCGCAGGCTCTCCATGGTGTTGCGGGTCGAATGTTCCATGGACTGGCCGACGCGGTGGGTCACCGAATCCAGCCGCTCGTTGACCGCCCGCGCCATCTCGGCCTGGCGGCCGGCCAGGGCCTGGGTCATGGCGTCGGCCCGGCCGGCGGCCTCGCTCTGGGCGTGCAACACCTGGGCGAGGCGCTCCTCGAGCTCGTCGGCCCGGATCGCGTTTGCCATGGCGAGTTCCGCGCCGCGCCGCCCGGATCTGGCGATCACGACGGCAATGACTGCCAGTAAGATGAGGACGAGCGCCCCGAAGCCGATCAGCGCATCGATCGTGCGCACCGGCCAGTCGCTCAGCATGAAAATGATCTCGTTCATATCAGCCTTCTAGCCGATTCGCGGGAATCCGCGAACGAAGAGGGAACGCGTGGGGTTAATGCCCCCCTAATTTTTATGGTTAACCAAAGGTGAAGTTTTATGGTTAGCGGAGGGTTAACGGGGTTCCGGGCCGCATTGACCGCATCCGGCATGGGGCTTAAATCGCGGCCATGGCCCTCAGAGAAATCATCATCCTGCCCGACAAGCAGCTGCGTCTGGTCTCCAAGCCGATCGAGAAGGTCACGCCGGAGATCCGCAAGCTTGCCGACGACATGTTCGAGACCATGTACGACGCGCCCGGCATTGGCCTCGCTGCGATCCAGATCGCGCAGCCGCTGCGGCTGATCACCATGGACCTCGCCAAGCGCGACGAGAACGGCGAGACCACGCCGCTGCCGCGCGTCTTCATCAACCCGGAGATCATCGCCTCGTCCGAGGAGCTCTCGGTCTACGAGGAAGGCTGTCTCTCGATCCCTGAATATTACGAGGAGGTCGAACGGCCCGCGAAAGTGCGCGTGCGCTTCACCGACCTCGACGGCAAGGTGCACGAGGAGGATGCCGAAGGCCTCTACGCCACCTGCATCCAGCATGAGATCGACCATCTCAACGGCGTGCTGTTCGTCGACTATCTGTCGAAGCTCAAGCGCGACCGCGTGATGAAGAAGTTCGAGAAAGCCGCCAAGCGCGCGGAGTAGGTTCCCGTCATTCCGGGGCGATGCGCAGCATCGATCCCGGAATCTCGAGATTCCGGGTTCGGCTCTTCGAGCCGCCCCGGAATGACCGTCAGTAGATTCGCGTTGCTCGCAGGTTGTTCCGATGCCCCTCCGCCTCATCTTCATGGGCACGCCCGATTTCTCCGTGCCGACGCTGCTCGAGCTGGTGGCGCATGGCCACGAGATCGCGGCTGTCTATACGCGCGCACCGAAGCCCGGCGGGCGGCGCGGCCTGCAATTGCAACCAACCCCGGTCGAGGAAGCCGCGCGAAAACTCGGCGTGCCCGTGCTGACGCCGAAGACACTGAAGACCGAGGAGGCGCTGGAGGAATTTCGCAGCTTCGACGCCGATGCCGCGGTCGTCGTCGCCTACGGCATGATCCTGCCACAGGCGATCCTCGATGCGCCGAAACTCGGCTGCTACAATCTGCACGCCTCGCTCTTGCCGCGCTGGCGCGGCGCAGCGCCCATCAACCGCGCGATCATGGCCGGCGATGCCGAGAGCGGCGTCATGGTGATGAAGATGGATGTCGGCCTCGATACCGGCGACGTCGCCATGGCCGAGCGGCTCGCCATCACCGACACCATGACCGCGCTCGATCTGCACGATCGCCTCTCTCGTCTCGGTGCCGACCTGATGGTCCGCGCGATGGCGGCGCTCGGGCGCGGCGGGCTGCAGCTGAAAAAGCAGAGCGAGGACGGCGTCACCTATGCGGCCAAGATCGACAAGGCCGAGGCGCGGGTCGACTGGACCAAGCCCGCGCACGCGGTGCTGCGCCATATCCACGGCCTGTCGCCGTTTCCCGGCGCCTGGGCCGAGCTCGACAATGCGCGGGTGAAAATCCTGCGCTGCGAGCTGGCCAAAGGCTCGGGCGAGCCGGGCGCGGTGCTGGACGATCAGCTCACCATCGCTTGCGGCGAAGGCGCGATCCGCATCATCGAGCTGCAGCGCGAGGGCAAGGGCCGGATGCAGGCCGCTCACTTTTTGCGCGGCGTGCCGGTGAAGCCGCCGATGCGGCTGGCCTGATGCCCCGCTACAAGCTCATCATCGAATATGACGGCGCGCCGTTCTTCGGCTGGCAGATCCAGGACACGCTGCCCTCGGTGCAGGGCGCGCTGGAGGCCGCCGTCAAGGCGATGACGGGTGCGGATTTGCGGGTGCACGGTGCGGGCCGCACCGATGCCGGCGTGCATGCGCGCGGCCAGGTCGCGCATGTCGATATCGAGAAGCAGTTTCCGCCTGGGCGTTTTCGCGACGGACTCAATGCGCATCTGCGTCCGCATCCGATCGCGGTGCTGGAAGCCGAGATCGTGCCCGACAGCTTCGAGGCGCGCTTCTCGGCCGTGAAGCGTCACTACCGTTATCGCATCATCAACACCCGCGCCAATCTCGCGCTCGACGTGGGCCACGCCTGGCGCGTGCCGCGCAAGCTCGATGCTGAGACGATGCACGCGGCGGGACAGCGCCTGCTCGGCAAGCACGATTTCACGACGTTCCGCGACACCGAGTGCCAAGCCAAATCGCCGGAGAAGACGCTCGACCAGCTCGACGTGATCCGCGACGGCCGCGAGATCACGGTGATCACCTCGGCGCGCTCGTTCCTGCACAGCCAGGTGCGCTCGATGGTGGGATCGCTGGTCTGGGTCGGCCAAGGACGCTGGACCGCAGACGATCTCTCCGCAGCACTCGCCGCGCGCAATCGCGCGGCATGTGGCATCGTCGCGCCTCCGGAGGGGCTGTATCTGATGAAGGTGGACTATTAGGGCCCGGTTGTCGGCCCTGGCGTCATGCCCGGGACAAGCCCGGGCATGACGGCGGTGGGTTTGGCGGAGATTAGCCCCTACCCAAAATACCGCGCCAAAATCCCGCGATACACCTTCGTCAGCTTCTCCAGATCCGCCACCGGCACGCGCTCGTTGACCTGGTGCATGGTCTGGCCGACCAGGCCGAACTCGATCACCGGGCAGTAGCTGGAGATGAAGCGCGCATCCGAGGTGCCACCGCTCGTCGACAGCTCCGGCTTGCGGCCCGTGACCTCCTCGATCGCGGACACGGCGAGATCGGTGAACGGGCCGGGCTTGGTCACGAACACGTTGGAGTTCGAGGGCTCCCAGACGATGCGGGCCTTGATGCGGTTGCCGCAGGCTTTGGCGAGGCGCGTCTCGACCAGCTCGCGCAAGGAGGCCTGGGTGTGGTTGTCGTTGTAGCGGATGTTGAACTTGGCGCGGGCCTCGCCCGGGATGACGTTGCTCGCCTTGTTGCCGACGTCCACCGAGGTGAATTCGAGATTGGAGGCCTGGAACTGCGCGCTGCCATGGTCGAGCGGCTCGTCGGAGATCGCAACGATCAGGCGCGAGATATCCGGCACCGGATTGGAGGCGCGGTGCGGATAGGCGACATGGCCCTGCACGCCGTCGACATAGAGCGTGCCGGATTGCGAGCCGCGGCGGCCGACCTTGATGGTGTCGCCGAGCGTCTCGACATTGGAAGGCTCGCCCAGCACGCAATGGTCGAACTTCTCGCCGCGCTCGGCGGCCCATTTCAAGAGCTTGATGGTGCCGTTGATGGAGACGTCTTCCTCGTCGCCGGTGATCAGGAACGAGATCGAGCCCGCACCGTCGGCGCGCGGCTTGCCGTCGTTCGCGGCGAGATGCTCCAGCACTGCTGCGACCGAGCAGGCGATGCCGCCCTTCATGTCGACCGCGCCGCGGCCATGCAGCACGCCGTCCTTCACCTCGCCGGAGAACGCGCCGACGCTCCAGGCGGTCTCGTCGCCCGGCGGCACCACGTCGGTGTGGCCGGCGAAGGTGATGTGCGGGCCTTCGGTGCCGATCCGCGCATAGAGATTGTCGACATCGGCGGTGCCGTCCTCGCTGAAGGTCACGCGGTGGCAGGTGAATCCGGCAGCGCCAAGGGCTTTTTCGAGCACTCCCAGCGCACCGGCGTCGGCCGGGGTTACCGAGGGGCAGCGGATGAGATCGCGGGCAATGGAGAGAGCATCGGTCATGCGCCCCGATTAACATGCATGCCGCCGGGTGGGCTAGCGCTGGGCGGGACAATTTCGATCTCGTGGCTCTGGTCCCAGTTTTTCGCAGGGGACGCGTCGGACGTGGATTCGTCCTCGATATCGAGAAGCGGATCGGGACCGAAGCGGTTGTGGCCCGCGGTGCCGGGCCGACAGTACATTTCGACGAAGCCCCACAGCCACAAGAGGGCGCCGGCCAGGTTGAACGAAAATACCCAGCTTGATTTGGGCAGCAGGTCGGCGAACTGGCTGAACAGGCCGGGGACGAAGAAGAACGGAATGATCCACCAGCCGCTCCTGTCGCGATCGTGCAGCCGCTTGATCGCCGTCGCGAGATAGATCCAGAAGAACAGCGCCATGCCGGATGTTTTGAGGATCGCGGTCGCGACATCGGCGGATGCCAGCGAGCGGGAGGCGCGGGGATCGAGCAGCCCAAAGAGGCCGTCGAGGCCGAAGTCGAAATCGAGCTCGATGCCGAGCTTGAGTGTGGACCTCGTCCCTCCGATGATCCCGATGACCTGACCGGCGATCTCCAGCAAGCCCGCCAGCAGCGCGACGATCAGCAGCGCCTGCCACAGCAGGGCACGGTTGATGCGGCCGTCGAAGCGGAACAGATACCAGGTCCAGTCCATGCACAGGGCTCCGGGCGGTCGGGGCCGCCCGAAGATTGGTCGCGATGGAGGGAGGGTGGGTTCGATGGCGGACTGGTGCCGCTAGCTACCTCGCCCCGCTTGCGGGGAGAGGTCGGATTGCATCGAAGATGCAATCCGGGTGAGGGGATACAGGTCTCACGGACATCTCATCCGTGGAGAGAGGCCCCTCACCCCAACCCTCTCCCCGTAAGAACGGGGAGAGGGAGAGGAGAGAGGATCAATCCCGCAGCAGCTCGTTGATGCTGGTCTTCGAGCGCGTGCGCTCGTCGACGCGCTTGACGATCACGGCGCAGGCGGTGCTGGGGCCGATCTGGCCGTTCTTCATCGGCTTGCCGGGCAGCGCGCCGGGCACCACCACCGAATATTCCGGCACCTCGCCCATGTAGACTTCGCCGGTCTCGCGGTCGACGATCTTGGTCGAGGCGCCCAGGAACACGCCCATCGCCAGCACCGCGCCCTTGCGCACGATGACGCCTTCGGCGACCTCGCTGCGCGCGCCGATGAAGCAGTCGTCCTCGATGATGACGGGCTCAGCCTGCAGCGGCTCGAGCACGCCGCCGATGCCGGCGCCGCCGGAGATGTGCACGCGCTTGCCGATCTGCGCGCAGGAGCCGACGGTCGCCCAGGTGTCGACCATCGTGCTCTCATCGACGTAAGCGCCGAGATTGACGAAGGACGGCATCAGCACGACGTTCTTGGCGATGAAGGCCGAGCGGCGGACGACCGCGCCGGGCACCGCGCGAAAACCGGCGTCGCGAAAGCGGTTGGGGCCCCAGCCTTCGAACTTCGAGGGAACCTTGTCCCACCAGCTCGCCTTGCCGGGACCGCCGCCAATGACGTCCATGTCGTTGAGGCGGAAGGACAGCAGCACGGCCTTCTTCAGCCACTGATTGACCTTCCACTTGCCGTCGGCGCCGCGCTCGGCGACCCGCGCCTCACCCTTGTCCAGGGTTTCCAGCGCCTGATCCACGGCCTCGCGCACCTCACCCTTGGTCGAGGTCGAAATGCCGTCACGCGCGTCGAAGGCGCTGTTGATGGTGGTTTCGAGGGCGGACAGGGACATCGGGATTTCCTCTTCGGATCGGGAATTTTGATGGGATTGGGCGCTTTTTCGGGATTTGGTGGGGCGGAGTCAAGGCTCCCTGGTCGTCCTCCACCGTCGTCCCTGCCTCGTAGCCCGGATGGAGCGAAGCGTAATCCGGGACGGTCTCTCCACGGCGCGAGATGCCCCGGATTTCGCTGCGCTCCATCGGGGCTACGGCTTACCGGGAGAGCCCATCCAAAAACCCCGCCAGATCGTCCGTGACGTGGTCGACATGGGCCGCATCGCGGCCTTCCAGTTCCCAATCCTCGCGCACCACCTCTTTCGTCCCGTCCGGCACCACCAGCACCGTGGTCATGCCGAGCTCGTGCGGGACGGTGAGGTTGCGGGCGAGGTCCTCGAACATCGCGGCGCGGGTCGGATCGACCGAATGGTCCACGAGGAATTTCTGATAGGTCTGCGGCGACGGCTTCGGCTCGAAGCCGGCGGCGATGATGTCGAACACGCCGTCGAAATGGCCGGCAAAGCCGAGCCGCGCCAGCACCGCATCGACATGGTCGACCGAGCCGTTGGTCAGGATCAGTTTGCGCCCCGGCAGTTTTGCGATGGCTGCACCGAGCTGCGGGTTCGGCTCCAGCGGCGAATGGTCGATCTTGTGGACATAGGCGAGGTAGTCGTCGGCGGAGACGCCATGCAGGGTCATCATGCCGCGCATGGTGGTGCCGAAGCGGCGGTAATAGTCCTTCTGGATATTGCGCGCTTCCTCAGGGCCGACGTTCAGCCAGTTGCACACGAACTCGCCGATCCGCGCATCGACCTGCTGCCACAGATTGACGTGATGCGGATACAGCGTGTTGTCGAGGTCGAACACCCAGGTGTCGACGTGGCCAAAGGTGCGGGGTTGGCTCATCACAACTCTCTCAACTCGTCGTCCCGGCGAAGGCCGGGACCCATACCGCGCGATCCTTCAATTGGGCACGCTGGTCGTCGTTCTTCGCCAAACGCAATTTGGTGGCTGTGGTCCCGGCCTTCGCCGGGACGACGGCGGAGTTCGTGGCAGCACCCGTCACGGCACCGCAAACCGCAGCGTCTTGCCGCCACTCGACATGTCCACCGCGCCGAAGCCTGCCGCTGCAAAGCCGCGCGCGGCGCAATCGATCTGCTCATTGGTCTCGAACTTGCTCTCGCGCGTGCAAAGCTGCTTGTCGCCGCCCCAGTTCAGCGGCCGGTCCTTCAGCTTGATCACGCGGTTGTCGGCATCGATCGCTTCGGCGAAGCTGAAGATCTGCTTCGGCTGGCCGCTCACATCGGGATGCAGGCACTTGCCGGGATCGATGCGGTACCAGCCGCGGCTGGTCACGGACTTGCCGTCGTCGGTGGCGATCGCCGCCATCACCTTGTGCGGCGTGTCGTTGCACCAGGTCAGGCCGCTTGCGGACGGCGTCTGCGTCGCATCGACCATGGTCTTGAAGAAATTCGGCGACGACGCCGTGTCGGCGGACAGCCCGCGGCTCTTCAGGAACGCGGCAAGCGCGGCTTGCGTCTTCGGCCCGTCGACGCCGTCGATCGCGCCGACATCGTAGCCGATGATCACCAGCAGCCGCTGGATGCCGGCGAGCCGCGCCTGCTCGTCGTCATATTCGGAATCCTCGGCGAGATAGGTGACGAGGTTGCCGTCGTCGCCCTGCGTCGGCGTCACCTGCGTGAAGGCGACCTGCGTCTGGCCGCTGCGGCATTGCCGCGCGGCGGCGATGACGAAATTGTCCTGCGCCACGCACAGCATGTCGTTGCCGTTCTGCGGGATCGGGGAGGCGCCATAGATGCCGAGCGCGCGGGCGTTGAGCAGGATGCGGTCCGCGCTCAGCGTGCCCTGCACCACCACGCGGCAGGTGGCGGGATCGATCCTGAACCAGCCGCGCGTCGCGGTCGCCGCCTTGTCGTCGATGCCGATCGCGGCCTCGACCACATAGGACATACGGTTGCAGATCTTGAGGTCGGCCAGGGCGGGCGCGGAGGAGAACAGGAACGAGACGGCCGCGGCCGGCAGCGTCATCAGGAAGCGGGTAAGGGGGGAGCGGCGGGGGAGCCTTAAGCCCGTCATTCCGGGGCGATGCGAAGCATCGAACCCGGAATCTCGAGATTCCGGGTTCGCCCTTTGGGCGGCCCGGAATGACTGTGCAAGACGAGACGCGTGGATGGCCGGGACAAGCCCGGCCATGACGGCTTTCTTTGTCCGCTCCCGCATCACTTGTGGATCAGCGTTCCCGTGCCCTGGTTGGTGAAGAGCTCGAGCAGCACCGCGTGCTGCATCTTGCCGTCGATGATGACGACGCCCTCGACGCCCTGTTCGAGCGCGTAGATGCAGGTCTCGACCTTCGGGATCATGCCGCCGGAGATGGTGCCGTCGGCGATCAGCTTCCGCGCATCCTTCACCGAGAGCTGCGGGATCAGCTTCTTCGACTTGTCGAGCACGCCCGGCACGTCGGTGAGCAGCAACAGGCGCTTGGCCTTCAGCGCTCCCGCCACCGCACCGGCAAAGGTGTCGGCGTTGACGTTCAGCGTCTGGCCGTCCTTGGAGGTCGCGAGCGGCGCCAGCACCGGGATCAGCTCGTAGCCGATCAGCTGGTTGAGCAAGGTGAGGTCGACCTTCTCGGGGTCGCCGACGAAGCCGAGATCGATCGCCTTCTCGATGTTCGAGCCCGGATCGACGATGGTGCGCGTCGTCTTCGACGCCTTCACCATGTTGCCGTCCTTGCCTGACAGCCCCACGGCCTTGCCACCGGCTTCGTTGATGTAGCCGACGATCTGCTTGTTGACGGAGCCGGCGAGCACCATCTCGACGATCTCGATGGTCGCGGCGTCGGTGATGCGGAGGCCGGCGGCGAATTCCGAGACGATGCCGAGGCGCTTGAGCATGGTCGCGATCTGCGGCCCGCCGCCATGCACGACGACGGGATTGATCGCGGTCTGCTCCAGCAGCACGATGTCGCGGGCAAAGTTCTTCGCGGTCTCCTCGTCGCCCATGGCATGGCCGCCATACTTGATGACGATGGTTTCCTCGTCATACTGCTGCATGTGCGGCAGCGCTTCGGACAGGATGCGGGCCTGGTCGAGCGGGGAGATATCGGTCATGTCACGGATCTCGCTGGCGGGATACTCGGGCCGCGTTCTATCCGATTGGCGGGCGCGGCGCAAAGCGTGCGTTCTTCCCCTCTCCCCTTGTGGGAGAGGGTGGCTCGCCGCGCAGCGGCGAGACGGGTGAGGGGTCTCTATCCGCGAGTAACCCTCTCGTAGCGTGGGACGCGGAGACAGACCCCTCATCCGGCGCTTCGCGCCACCTTCTCCCGCAAGGGGAGAAGGAAGAAAGGGCCCTATTTGTTGGGCGCCATCACCGCCGCGAGCGTCACCGCCAGCCAGCCCAGGATCATCACCGTCCCGCCGGTCGGCGCGGCCATCGGAAACAGCGCGTGCCCGGCATATTGCCGCAGGGTGAGATCGCCCGCGAACAGCGCGGCGCCGATCACGAAACCAGCCGCCGCAACGAGGCCAATTCCGCCGTGCAGAAGGCCGCGCGCGAGCAATCCGATCGCCGCAAGTATGGCAGTTGCATGAAACAGCAGCATGGCGCTGGCGGAGGCGAGCCGGCTCGCGTCTGCGCCGTGGGCGGACGCCGCGGCCAGCGCGACGCCGGCGGCGCCCATCAAACCGGCAAGCCCAATCAGCAGGCGGTGCGCCACCATCACGAAGCCCGCTCTTCCAGCAGCTTCGCCATCGCGGCGCGCAAGCTCTCCATGCCGGTCGAACTGCGCGAGGAGGTCGCGAGCACGCCCGGGAATGCGGCCGGATGCTTGGCCAGCGCCGCCTCGGTCTCGGCGATACGCGATTGCAGTTCGCCGGCCTTCACCTGGTCGGCCTTGGTGAGCACGATCTGGTAGCTGACGGCGGAGCGGTCGAGCGTCTTCAGGATCTCGAGATCGACGTCCTTGAGCCCATGCCGTGAGTCGATCAGCACGTAGACGCGCGCGAGCGAGGCGCGGCCGAGCAGGAATTTGTGGATCAGCTCGGTCCAGGACGCGACCTGGCTCTTCGGCGCCTTGGCATAGCCATAGCCGGGCATGTCGACGAGGCGCAGGTCCTTCTTGCCGGGGACTTCGAAGAAGATCAGCTCCTGGGTGCGGCCCGGCGTATGCGAGGTGCGCGCCAGTGCGTTGCGGCCGGTGAGCGCGTTGATCAGGCTGGACTTGCCGACATTGGAGCGGCCGGCAAAGGCGACCTCGAGCCCGTCCATCGGCGGCAGCGTCGCGATCGACGGCGAGGCCCAGATGAACTGCCAGTCCCGCGCGAACAGTTTGCGCCCGGCCTCGATCAGTCTGTCGTCTGACTTGTCGGTCATCTGAAAAGTCTATCCTCGCGTCATGGCCGGGCTTGTCCCGGCCATCCACGTCTTTCTGCCGGGTACCCTCCTAAACGTGGATGCCCGGGACCAGCCCGGGCATGACGCTGTGGAGGCACTTGCCTGACAGTATCGGACGGCTACGTCGCCTTCCGCGCGAACGTCGCCTTGAGATTGTCGAACAGCTCCACCTTCACGCCGTTGCGGCGCATGATGAAGCTCTGCTGGAGCACCGAGAGCAGATTGTTCCAGGCCCAGTAGATCACGAGGCCCGCCGGGAAGCCCGCCAGCATGAAAGTGAAGATCAGCGGCATCCAGTTGAAGATGATCTGCTGCGTCGGATCCGGCGGCGTCGGGTTCAGCTTCATCTGGAACCACATCGTGATGCCCATGATGATCGGCCAGATGCCGAGCGCGAGGTAATGGCCGAACACGGGAATCGTCGTCGGATCGAACGGGATCAGCCCGAACAGGTTGAACAGATTGGTCGGATCCGGCGCCGAGAGGTCCTTGATCCAGCCGAAGAACGGCGCGTGCCGCATTTCGATGGTGACGAACAGCACCTTGTAGAGCGAGAAGAACACCGGGATCTGGATCACCACGGGAAGACAGCCGGCGACCGGATTGATCTTCTCCTTGCGGTAGATCTCCATCATCTCCTGCTGCTGCTTCACCTTGTCGTCGGGAAAGCGCTCTTTCAGCGCCTGCAGCTGCGGCTGGATCGACTTCATCTTTGCCATCGAGGCGTAGGACTTGTTCGCCAGCGGGAAGAACAGCAGCTTCACGATCACGGTCACGAGCAGGATCGAGATGCCGAAATTGCCGAAGAAGCGGTAGAAGAAGTCGAGGCCGAGGAACATCGGCTTGGTGATGAAGTAGAACCAGCCCCAGTCGATCAAGAGATCGAAGTGGTTGAGGCCGAGCTCCTTGTTGTAGCCGCCGAGACCGGCGAACGGGAACACGCCGACGACGCCGGCTTCCTTGGCGCCGGCGAACAGCCGCGCATTCGCGGTCGCGCTGCCGCCGATCGCGACGGTGACGGGGTCGAGCAGATAGTCGGTCTGATAGCCACGGACGTTGTTGGCGATGGTCGATGAGAAGCTCGCCTGGAGCTGGGCATTGGTGTCGGGCAGCAGTGCCGAGGCCCAGTACTTGTCGGTGATGCCGAGCCAGCCATTGGTGGCCTTGAAGTCGACCTTCTTGGCCTCGTCGATCTTCTTGTAGGCGTATTCCTGCAGGCCGTGTTCGCCGAGATAGCCGATCAGGCCTTCATGCAGGATGTAGTAGCCGGAGACCTGCGGCGTGCCGTGGCGCGAGATCAGCGCGAACGGATAGAGCGTGACCGGCGCGTTGCCGACATTGCTCACCTCGTCCTTGATGGTGAAGAGATAATGGTCGTCGACCGCGATGGTGCGGCGGAAGGTGAGGCCGTCGCCATTGTCCCACTTCAGCACCACCGGGCTCGTCGGCGTCAGGCTGCCGCTGCCCTCCTGCTGCCAGACGGTCTGGGCGTTCGGCATCTTCGCGGTCACGCCGGTCGCGGCGACCCAGCCGAACTCGGCGTAATAGGGTTCTGCGGTGCCCGAGGGCGAATAGAGGATGATCGGGGGCGATTTCGGGTCGACCGTCTCGCGGTACTGCACCAGCGCGAGGTCGTCGATGCGGCCGCCCTTCAGCGCGACGCTGCCGGCGAGCCGTGGCGTGTCGATCCTCACGCGCGGGCTGGCTGCGATCGCGGCGTCGCGGGCCACGACCGGCTGCTGGGCCTGCTGGCTCGCACCGGGCGTCGTGGGCTGCGGACCGCCGGCCTGCGGCGTCGCGCCCGGCGTCGCGGAGGCGGTCGGCTGCGGCGTGGTCTTCTGCAGCTCGGCCTGCGTCTGCTGCTGGGCGCGCTGCTTCTCCATCTGCGGCACATTGTAGAAATACTGCCAGGCGATCAGGACGAGGCCCGACAGAATGACGGCGAGGATGGTATTGCGATTGTCGGTCATCTCTAATGTCTCGTCATCAATCCGGTTTGCGGCTGGCAGGGGCGGTGGCGCCTGGCCTCGGGCCACGCCCCTTCGAGGGGCCTTTGGCCGTATGCCGCGCGGGCTTCGAGAAGGCTATGCGCAGATCGTCGAGCATGGTGGCGAAGTCGCGCGACAGCGCGTCCCTTCGGCCGACCAGTACATAATCATGATGGGGCTGCATCGACACCGGATCGAGCCGCTTCACCAATTCGCGAAGCCGGCGCCGGATGCGATTGCGCTCGGGCGCGTTGCCGTTCTTTTTGGTGACGGTGAAACCGATCCGGATCGGGCCGAAATCGTCGCGGCCGCGGCTTTGCAGGACGAACGCGGGACTATTCGCCCGCGCGCCATTGGCAACGGCGAGGAAATCCGCCCGCTGCCTCAGCCGATCCATGATGAAATCCCAAAAAGGGGGTCCGGCTCAGGCGCTCAGACGCTTGCGGCCGCGGGCGCGGCGGGCGGCGAGAACCTTGCGGCCGCCGGCAGTGGCGAGACGGGCACGGAAACCGTGACGGCGCTTGCGCACCAGTTTGCTGGGTTGATAAGTCCGCTTCACGGGTTTTTCTCCGCTGACCGGGCAATTTGCCTGTAGAATTGATGGTAAAGTCCGGAAGATGCGGCCCAAAACGGGCCGTTTTCGGCCCCAAGAGAGCCGCTCCCGGCGTCACACCGGGTCATCGCGGACAATTTGCGCGGCTTATAAGGGAGCGTCTTGTTTTCGTCAACGCCGCACAAGCGCACGATTCCGGTGAATATCGCTGTTTGTGCGGGGTTTTTAACTCCAGAGGTGGCGACTCGCCCTATCAGCTCTTACATCCCACCTCGGCAGATTAGCGATCCGTAATTTGACCGGGGCTTGGGCGGACCGCATCCTTCATTATCCAAGGCAGCGAGGGCGAATTTCGTGGCGGCGACAGACCTCCAGTCGGGCCAGGATCTGGACCAGCGGGACCCGCCCGTCACGCGGCCGCGCGGGCCGGACGGTCTTGGCCTGTCGGGCAAGCTGCTGCTGCTCACCGTCCCCCTGGTGATGATCGCGGCCGTCCTGCTCTACGTGCCCGCCATCGCCAACTTCTGGGTCAACCGCCTCAACGACCGCGTCGCGGCCGCCAACACGGCGGCGCTGGTGCTGGATGCCGCCCCGCTCGGCATGGTTCCCGATTCGCTCTCGCGCGAGATCCTCAAGAGCATCAATGCGCGCGCCGTCGCCATCAAGATGGGCCAGCAGCGCCGGCTGCTCGCCAGCGACAATCTGCCGGCCGCGATCGAGCACGACGTCGACCTGCGCGACATGACCGCCTGGGAGGCGATCACCGGCTCGTTCCAGATGATGCTGGAGACCGGCAACCAGGCCATCCGCATCGTCGGCCCCGGCGTCGGCAACGCCCAGTTCGTCGAGATCGTGACCGACGAACTGCCGCTGCGGCAGTCGATGTACCGCTTCTCCCGCAACGTCGTCGTGGTCGCGCTGATCATCGGCGTCCTGACCGCGGGCCTCGTCTATCTCGCGCTCCATTATCTCTTCGTGCGGCCGATGCGGCGACTGACCGCGAGCCTGGTCGGTTTCCACGAAAACCCCGAAAGTTCGGCGGGAATCATCGTTCCGAGCCAGCGCAGCGACGAGATCGGCGTCGCCGAGCGCGAATTGTCGGACATGCAGCGCGACCTGATGTCGATGCTGCATCAGAAGAGCCGCCTGGCCGCGCTCGGCCTCGCGGTGTCCAAGATCAACCACGATTTGCGCAATTTGCTGGCGTCGGCCCAGCTGCTGTCGGACCAGCTCGCCAGCGTGCCGGATCCGCGGGTGCAGCGCTTTGCGCCAAAGCTCGTGCGCTCGCTCGAGCGCGCCATCGCCTTCTGCCAGTCGACGCTGTCCTATGGCCGTGCCCAGGAAGCCGCACCCGACCGCCGCATGATCCTGATCGAGCCGGTGGTGCTGGAGGTGCGCGAGACCGCGGGCCTTGCCAGCGATGCCACGATCGTCTGGGTCGCCGCGATCGAGCGCGGGCTCGCGGTCGATGCCGATCCCGACCAGCTGTTCCGCGTGCTGCTCAACCTCGTCCGCAACGCCGCCCAGGCGCTGGAAAGCCATTCGTCGGCGGAAGGCGGCGGCGTGCAGCAGATCCGGATCACGGGAAAGCGCGAGGGCGCCGTCGCCATCCTGGAGGTCTCCGACACCGGCCCCGGCGTGCCGCAGAAGACCCGGGAGCACCTGTTCGAGGCCTTCCAGACCTCCGGCCGCCCCGGCGGCAGCGGCCTTGGCCTGGCGATCGCCGCCGAGCTGGTCCGCGCCCATGGCGGCGACATCCACCTCGTCGAAGGCACCATCGGCGCCACTTTCCGCATCGTCATCCCCGACCGCCCCGTGGAACTCCTTTCCATCCGCAACGAGAGGCAGCGGGCCTAGGTCGGCCAGAGGCCGAGCCATTTCCGTCATTCCGGGGCGGCGCAAAGCGCCGAACCCGGAATCCCGAGGTCTCAGGCGCGAGATTCCGCACTTCTCGCTGCGCGAACCCCGGAATGACCGGGTAGCAACCGTCATGTCCCTGCAAAATCTCCCCATCCCGGACCTTGCCAATCGGGACAAGAGCGGTTAGTCAGAGCGCTCTTTCGCACCCCCTCCGGCCCTGCCGGGGGCCGTGTGCGGGTCATGCCCGCACCATCAGCGAAAAACGCGCCCGTAGCTCAGCTGGATAGAGCATCAGACTACGAATCTGAGGGTCGGACGTTCGAATCGTTCCGGGCGCGCCATTCGGCTCTGATTTCCCGAGTTTTTCCCAGGCCCCATCCGGACGCGCTATCGCGTGTTGCCGCAGGCCGGCCATGGGCGCGGCAATAGCCCTCGACAGTTTTGTCAGCGACCCGCTTTTTCAATTTTCGTTTTCGCCGGATCATATGGCTCGATCGCCATCTCTCGTCTGTTGATGTCGAACGTTGCTGGATAAGGTCTTGGCAACAGGCGGCCGCTCCTGCACGCGAGCGCAGCGCGGTCTGGCTCTCATTGTCGAAGGCGATCCAGATGCGAATCGATCGGTTCATTGCCGCGATGATCGGGAGCCTGATGGCTTTGGCAGCCGCGCAGGCACGGGCGCAGGTCTCGGATGACGTCGTCAGGATCGGTGTCATGAACGACCAATCCGGTCTTTATGCCGACATCGGCGGACCCGGCTCGGTCGCGGCGGCGAAAATGGCTGTCGAAGATGCCGGCGGTACGGTTTTGGGCAAACCGATCTCGGTTGTCTTCGCCGATCACCAGAACAAGCCTGATGTCGGTACGGCCATTGCGCGCCGATGGTTCGAGGTCGACAAGGTCGACATGGCGATCGGGTTCGACAATTCCGCCGTCGCGCTCGCCGTGCAGCAGCTCGCCGCGGATCAAAATCGGATCGTGATCGCAGGCGCTGTCGGCAGCACGGCGTTCACCGGAAAATCCTGTACCGGAACGTCGGCGTCGTGGGTCTATGACAGCTATGCGCTGACCACGAGCCTGGCCAAGGCCATCGTGGCGCAAGGCGGAGACACCTGGTTCTTCGTCACCGTCGACTACGCGTTCGGCCATTCCCTGGAGGAGAGTGCCACGAACGCCGTGCAGTCGGCCGGCGGCAAAGTACTCGGCAGCGTGCGGCATCCGCTCAATACGTCGGATTTCAGCTCTTATCTTCTGCGGGCGCAGGCGTCCGGCGCGAAGGTGATCGCGCTCGCAAACAGCGGCGGCGACATGGTCACTGCCATCAAGCAGGCGAAAGAATTCGGCATCACCGGACGTCAATCGGTGGCGGCCCTTCTGGTGTTCATATCGGATGTCCAGAGCATGGGCATCGAGGCAGCCGCGGGACTCAAGTTCGTCACGGCGTTCTATTGGGATCGCACCTCGGAAACGCGTGCTTGGTCGCAGCGATATTTCGATCGCCAGGGGCGCATGCCGACGATGGTCCAGGCGAGCACCTACTCGGCGGTCCGTCATTATCTGCGCGCTATTGCCGCAGCGGGCTCCGACGAGTCCAAGGCCGTGATGGCGAAGATGCGCGAGCTGCCGGTCGACGATTTCTATGCCAGGAACGCCCCGCTGCGCGTGGACGGCAGGCTCGTCCACGACATGTATCTCGCCGAGGTGAAATCGGCCGCGGACGTCAAGCGGCCCTGGGACTACTACAATATCATGAAGACCATCCCGGGCGATCAGGCTTTTCAAGCGCTGAAAGACGGCGGCTGTCCGCTCGCTATGCGCTGACGCGTCTGCTCGGGACGAAGCAGGCCGGAAGCTACGCTGGCGCACCGGGTGGGCCCTTTGCACTTTCTACCGATAAATTTCGTTTTCGCACGGTGATCGTCAGTTCGCACGGCGAGCTGCTTCTATCGATGCGATCGATCGGTATATCGTGGCGCATTGGTGCGGCCTAACCTCACACCGTCGGGCAGGTTGCTGTCCGATTTCGTGCATCCATTTCATTGCGCAACCCGGCCAAGGGCGAGCGTATTGGTCGCGGAAATGCGAACGACCGGCAGGGGGAAGAGGATCGGACGCGCTCCAGAGGGGGCGCCTGGATGTCTTCGACCGTTACTCCGCCTGTAAGCGGCCTGCCGTTTGATGTCTTCAGGGCCGATGGGCTTGGTGGTTTCGAGCTTTTGTCGCAAGGCGCCGATCGCGTCCTGTACAGGCGGTCGCGGCGAAGCGGCCCTGATCAATCCGCAATTTTGATCGCGATGCCCGCGGTCGAGCACCCGGCACGCGCAGTTCTCGATCGTCTCGCGCATGAATACGAGCTCAGGGACGAGCTGGATCGCGCATGGGCTGTAAGGCCCATCGAGCTCAGTCGCGAAGCCGGGCGGACGATGCTCGTTCTCGAAGATCCCGGCGGCGAGCTCCTCGACAGGCATCTTGCGCAAGCGATGGCTGTCGAAGAATTCCTGCGGCTCGCGATCAACCTTTCGGCCGCTTTGCACGGATTGCATCAGCGCGGGATCATTCACAAGGACATCAAGCCCGCCAATGTCTTCTACGATCCTCACACTGGGCAAGCGTGGCTGACGGGCTTCGGCATCGCTTCGCGCCTGCCGCGCGAACGCCAGGCGCCGGCTCCGCCCGAGGTGATCGCCGGTACGTTTGCCTACATGGCGCCCGAACAGACCGGCCGGATGAATCGATCGATCGACGCGCGCAGCGATCTCTACGCGCTGGGGATTACGCTTTATCAGTGCTGCACCGGCGCCTTGCCCTTCTCCGCCACCGATCCGATGGAGTGGGTGCATTGTCATATCGCGCGGCAGCCTCTGCCGCCCGCCGAACGTTCGCCGGCCGTGCCGGGCCCGGTCTCGGCCGTGATCATGAGGCTGCTCGCCAAGACCGCGGAGGAGCGTTACCAAACCGCTGCCGGCGTTGCGCAGGATCTGCAACGTTGCCTGGCCGACTGGCAGCGTCAGGGCACCATCGACGAATTTCCGCTGGGCCAGCAGGACACGCCCGGCCGGTTGCTGATCTCTGAAAAGCTCTACGGCCGCGAACGAGAGATCACGACCTTGCTTTCCGCCTTCGACCGGGCGACCGGCAGCGGTGCGGCCGAGCTCGTGCTGGTCTCCGGCTATTCGGGGATAGGCAAGTCGTCGGTCGTCAATGAGCTGCACAAGGTGCTGGTGCTGCCCCGCGGATTGTTCGCCGCGGGCAAGTTCGACCAGTACAATCGTGACATCCCCTATGCGACGCTTGCCCAGGCGCTCCACAGCCTGGTGCGATCGCTGCTGGGCAAGAGCGATGCCGCGCTGGCGCCTTGGCGCGATGCGCTGCGGGAGGCGCTCGGTCCGAACGGCCAGCTCATGGTGGATCTGGTGCCGATCCTCGAGGCGCTGATCGGACCGCAATCACCGGTCTCTGAGCTGCCGCCGCAGGAAGCGCAGCGCCGCTTCCAGCTGGTGTTCGCCCGGATGCTGGGCGTGTTTGCACGCCCGGAGCATCCGCTGACGCTGTTCCTCGACGATCTGCAATGGCTCGACATCGCGACGCTGGATATCCTCGAACATCTGGCGACCCAATCCGATTTGCGCAACTTGCTGCTGGTCGGCGCTTACCGCGACAATGAGGTCACGGATACGCATCCGCTGATGCGGCGACTGGCGGCAATTCGTAACGCCGGCGGGCGTGTGCAGGAGATCGTGCTGAGTCCGCTTCGGCTAAGTGATGTCGAACGGCTGATCGCCGATGCGTTGCGCTCCGAGCCGGGGTTCGTTTCGCCGCTGGCCCGGCTGGTGCACGAGAAGACCGCCGGAAATCCTTTCTTCACTGTCGAGTTCTTCACCGCGCTCGCTGAAGAGGGCTTGCTCGTGTTCGATCACGCCCAGGGGCGCTGGTCCTGGGAGCTCGAGCGCATCCAGAACAAGGGTTACACCGAAAACGTGGTGGACCTCATGCTGGGCAAGCTGCAGCGCCTGCCCGTGGAGACGCAACGCGTCCTGCAACTCATGGCCTGCCTAGGCAACGAGGCGGCGGCCGGCACGCTGGCCACGGTTCACGATCAAGACGAAGCAGCCGTTGACGTTGCGATGTGGCCCGCGATGCAGGCCGGGCTGGTGGTGCACTCAGACGGGCTCTACAGGTTCGTGCACGACCGTGTCCAGGAAGCTGGCTACGGTCTCATCCCCGAAAGCAATCTGGCAAAGGAGCATCTGCGGATCGGCCGCCTGCTTGAGGCCCGTGCGGCGGCGACGGCGACCGAAGAATCCGTCTTCGATATCGTTCGCCACCTCAACCGCGGCGCGGCGCTTCTGACCTCGGTCGAGGAACGTGAGCGGCTGGCCGAACTCAATCTGCTCGCGGGAAAGCGGGCCAAAGCCACCATGGCCAGCAATTCGGCGCTGGGCTACTTCGTCGCCGGTGAAGCACTTCTGGGCGACCAGGGTTGGCAAAGCCGGCCCGACATCGCTTTTGCGCTCGCGCTGAACCGCGCCGAATGCGAGTTCCTGACCGGAGCGCTCGCGGACGCCGAAAGCCGCCTGGCGATGCTGTCGGCGCGCGCTGGCGATCTGCTCGACCGCGCTGCGATCACCTGTCTGCAGATCGAGCTTTACACGACCCTCGACCGCAGCGACCGAAGCGTCGAGGTCACCATCGACTATCTGCGCGGCGTCGACATCACCTGGTCGGCTCACCCGGCAAGCGAGGACGTCGAGCGTGAGTACGAGCGCATCTGGCAGCAGATCGGCTCGCGTCCGATCGAGGCGCTGTTCGAGCTGCCGCAAATGGACGCCTCTGTCTGGAAAGCGACCATGGAGGTGCTCGCCGCGGCGATCACGCCTGCGCTGTACACCGACGAGAACCTTTATTGCCTCGTCATTGGCCGCATGGCGAATACGAGCCTGGACCACGGCAACAGCGATGCGTCGGGCTATGGCTATGCCATTCTCGGCACGGTGCTGGGTCGCCGCTTCAACGACTACAAGTCGGCGTTCCGTTTCGGTGAGCTCGGCTTCAAGCTGGTGACGCAGCTCGGGCTGGATCGCTTCAAGGCGCGCGTCTACGTGACCTTCGGGCACCACATCATTCCATGGACGAAGCACATCCGCACCAGCCGCGAGCTGCTGCAGCAGGCCCTGGACGCGGCGCACGACGCCGGCGACCTCACCTATGGAGCCTTTAGCCGGACTCACTTCGTCACGCATCTTCTGGCCTGCGGCGATCCGCTCGATGCGGTGCAGCGCGCGGCCGACGCAGGGCTCGATTTCGCGCGACAATCCCGCTTCGGTCTTGTCGTAGATCGAATTACCGGGCAGCGCCAGTTGATCCGGACGCTGCGCGGACTGACGCCGGCGTTCGGCTGCTTCGATGAGGACGGGTTCGACGAGGCGGGATTCGAGCAGCATCTGGCCGCGGACTCGCGGCTCGCGCTGGCCGCCTGCTGGTACTGGATTCGGAAGCTGCAAGCCCGCGTGCTCGCCGGTGACCATGCCGCTGCGATGATCGCGGCCGCACAGGCGGAACGCCTTCTCTGGACGTCGCCCGCGTTCTTCGAGCGTGCGGAGTATCATTTTTATGCGGCCTTGGCCCGGGCGGCTGCTTGCGGCGCGCCCGGCGAAGCGGAGCGCGAGGCGCATCTGGACGCATTGGCCGCCCACCATCATCAGCTTCGGGAATGGTCAGGCAATTGTCCGGAAAATTTCGAGCACCGCGCCGCATTGGTCGGAGCGGAGATCGCCCGGTTGCGAGGACGGGACCGCGAGGCGATTGATCTCTACGAGCGCGCGGTGAGGCTCGCCCGCGCCAACGGCTTCGTCCACAATGAGGCGATCGCCAACGAGATCGCGTCGCATTTCTACACGACGCTGGGTCTGGAGACGAGCGCGCACGCCTATCTTCGCAATGCCCGGCACTGCTATGTCCGTTGGGGTGCTGTCGCCAAGGTGATGCAGCTCGACGAGAAGCACCCCGAGCTCGCAGAGGCGCAACAGCCGAGGAACCCGACAAGCACGTTCGGCGTGCCGGTCGAATATCTCGACCTTGCCACTGTGACCAACGTGCTGCAGACGGCTTCGAGCGAGATCGTGCTGGGAAGGCTGCTCGACACGCTGATGCGTTCCGCGATCGAGCAGGCCGGCGCGGAAAGGGGGCTGCTGTTGCTGCCGTTCGGCAGCGAATTGCGGATCGCTGCAGAGGCCAGGACCCGCGACGACGCCATTGTCGTGCAGTCGGGCGATGTCGCCGTCACCGCGGCTGCGCTGCCGGAGTCGATCCTCCATTATGTCCAGCGCACGCATGAGCTCGTGCTCCTCGACGACGCCTCGGCCCGGAATCCGTTTGTCGCGGATCCCTACATCGATCAGCACCAGGCTCGTTCGGTTCTTTGCCTGCCCTTGATCAATCAGACCAAGCTGATCGGCGTGCTCTATCTCGAGAACAATCTCGGCTCCCGGGCCTTCGTGCCGGCGCGGATCGCGGTTCTGAAGCTGCTCGCCTCGCAAGCTGCGATCTCGCTTGAGAATGCCAGGCTCTACCGCGACCTCGAAGAGCGCGAGGCCAAGATCCGCCGGCTGGCGGACTCCAGCATCATCGGAATCTTCATGTGGAATTTCGACGGCCGGATCCTGGAGGCCAATGACGCCTTCCTCCACATGCTCGGCTACGACCGTCACGACCTTGCCGACGGCCGCATGCTGTGGACCGGCCTGTCGCCGCCGGAATGGCGCGATCGCAGCGCGCGGGGCGTTGACGATCTGAAAAAGACCGGCGTCGCACAGCCCTACGAGAAGGAATACCTCAGACGGGATGGCAGCCGCGTGCCTGTCCTCGTCGGCGCCACGACGTTCGAGGAGAACGGCAACCAGGGCGTATCCTTCGTCCTCGATTTGACCGAACGCAAGCGGGCCGAAGACGCGCTGCGTCAGCTGGAGTCCGATTTCGCCCACATGAACCGTGTCAGCATGCTCGGAGGATTGGCGGCGTCGCTGGCGCATGAGATCACGCAGCCGATCGCGAGCGCCCGCAACAATGCGCGGGCGGCGCAGAATTTTCTGGAGATGGCGCCGCCTGATCTGGGCGAGGCGATCGAGGCGATTACCTCAGTCGTATCGGATACCGATCGGGTCGGAGATATCATCGGCGGGATTCGCGAGCAGATCAGGAAATCGCCGCCGCGAAAGGATCGCTTCGATCTCAATGCGGCGATCGCCGAGGTGGCCACGCTCGCGCGCAGCATGACGGTGCGCAGCGGCGTCCTGGCCGAGATCCGGCTTGCCGATGGATTGCCTCCCGTCCAGGGAGATCGCGTTCAATTGCAGCAGGTCATGCTGAATTTGATCCTCAACGCGGTGGAAGCGATGGGCTCGGTCGAGCCGGCCGCGCGGGAGCTGCTCATCAGCACGGAGCGTGAGCCGACGGGGGTCGTCGTGGCGGTGCGGGATTCCGGGCCGGGGATCGATCCGGCGCATATCGAGCGCGTCTTCGAGGCGTTCTATACCACCAAGCCCAGCGGGACGGGGATGGGGCTCGCCATCTGCCGATCCATCATCGACGCACATCGCGGCAAGCTGTGGGCGTCGGTCAACGAGCCGCGCGGCGCCGTGTTCCGGTTCACACTGCCCAACGCCGAAGAGGAGTTGGCTGCCGGGAGGTAATTCACGGGGCGAGAATCTCGCTGAGGCACTGTGTGAGAGTCGAATGGTCGACCGGCTTGGCCAGATAAAGCGCGACCCCGTCGGCAAGCGCTCGCGCGCGGTCAATGTCATTCGGGAACGCCGTGACGAGGATCGTTGGAATTCTGTGGCCGGTGTCGACAAGCTGCTTATAGAGCGCAAGTCCGGTCATCACGGGCATGTTGACGTCGGCGATCAGGCAGGCCGTTTCGCCGAGATGAGGCGATGAGATAAATTCGGAGGCAGACGAGAATGCGTGGACCTTGTAGCCAAGCGACCTCAGCAGTCTTTCCATCGACTCCCGAAAAAATCGATCGTCCTCAACGATCGATACCAGCTGTTGTTTCATATGCGGGCCTGTGGCACTTCGCTAACCCGCCTGGTGGGGGCCAGACACGCTCCGTGAAATGGGACTAGAAGTCCAGATAATGACACGAGTTCAGCGCCGGGCCCCCTAAACTTTGGCTTAGCCTGCGCGAATTCTGCGGTTTGCAGGCACGGACGGATTGTTGCGAACTGTGTCCAAATGCCCCTCGTTGATCGTCCCGAGCAAGTTGGGCTGGCCAGCTTTACCGATTGGAGCTAGAATTTCGTGCGCAGTGATCTTCGAGATTTGTCTTGAATCCGAGCGATACGATGTCTTCCGCAAGTTCTACCGTATTGGTGATCGACGACGATCCGCATGTCCTCGCTTCGATTGGACGGCTGTTGCGATCGGTCGGCGTCAATGCCCAGCTGTTCGGGTCGATACCCGAGTTTCTCGGTTCCGATCCCCCTGATGGTCCCGCTTGCCTGGTGCTCGACGTCAGGTTGCCCGGTCAAAGCGGCCTCGATCTCCAGCGCGAGCTGGCCGAGGCCAACAACGAGATCCCGATCATTTTCGTCACCGGGCACGGCGACATCCCGATGACAGTGCAGGCCATGAAGCGCGGCGCGATCGAATTCCTCACCAAGCCGGTGCGCGACCAGGAGCTGCTCGACGCCATCCAGACTGGACTGTCTCGCGATCGCGCGCGGCGCGAGAGCGAAAGGGAATTGGCCGTCCTCAAGGAGCGCTTCGAGTCGTTGAGCCCGAGAGAGCGCGAGATCGTGATCCTGGTGGCTCATGGCCGCCTCAGCAAGCAGATCGCCTTCGACATCGGCATCGCCGAGGCCACAGTGAAGGTTCATCGCAGCAAGGCCATGCAGAAGATGCAGGCCGGTTCGCTGCTCGAACTCGGCCGCATCGCGGCCAGGCTCAAGCTGCTGCCAAATATGGCCTCGCGCGCGAGCTGACTTCACCGGCCCGCCGGCACCTCCTTACACTTGGCCGCGAAGGCGTTGAGGTAGGCGCCGATCTCGCTCGTCAGCGCCTCGGAGCGGTCGACATTCTGCAGGTTCAGGTTGAGGGCGTAGACCGGAAGCCCGTCCAGCACGATGGGCGTCGCGACGGCAAGAACGGCGGGCTGCCATGACACCGCGCAATAGCCGTCGCGTTCGACGGAGGCGATCGACCTTCTGACGTCCGCCAGCCTATTGCAGCGCTCCCGTATGGATCGGCGCGCCTATTTGATCTCGATTGGAAGGTTGATGTCGTCGCCGCCTCAGCGGATAGCAGCCTGCCGCTCCGCTCCGTGTCGCCTGGGCGCCACTTCGACGGCCGAAGCCAAAAGGCTCGGCTGGAGCAGGACGATGAACTCTTCGAGCGATACCGGCGGCGAGAAAATATAACCTTGCGCCATGGTCGCGCCGTTTTCGGCCGCGAACCGGAGGTCTTCGGCCGTTTCGACGCCTTCCACGACTGTTTCGAACCCCAATTCGTCCGCAAGTCCGAGCGCCAGGCGAAGGATCGTCTGTTTTTCGCGGTCTCCCGCGACACCCGCCACGAGCGTGCGATCGAGCTTCACGGCGTCGAAGGGGAGCCTCGCCATCGTTGAAAGATTCGAATAGCCGGCTCCGAAATCGTCCATTGCAAAGCGTATGCCCAATTGCCTGAGCAGGCTTATTCTCTCGCGCACGACATCGGGATTGCGCATCGCGACCGACTCTGTGACCTCGATCTCGAGGTGTGGCGGCGGGAAGTCGGCTTTGCGAACGGCCGTGACGATATCCTTGATGAACAGCGGGTCCTCGATTTCCGTCGCCGCGACATTTACGGCGAGCACGAGGTTTGAGCCGGCCCGGATCAAGCCCCCGATGTCGGCGAGTGCGCGCCTGAGCACAAAGCGGTCGATCTCCATGATGAGGCCGATCTCTTCCGCGATCTTGATGAAGCGCTGAGGCGGAATGTTGCCCTCCTTCGGATGATGCCAGCGCGCCAGCGCCTCCACCCCCACGATGCGTCCATCCACGCAGGATACCTTGGGCTGGTAATGGACGACGAGCTCTTCATTGCGGATCGCCAAGGCGAGATCGATTTCGAGCGCATGCCGGGCACGCGCGACCTCTGCGAGATCCGGAGTGAAGAACGCGTGGGTATTGCGTCCCGAGCTCTTCGCGACGTACATCGCAAGGTCGGCGCGGATCAGGAGATCGTCATAGGTCGCGCCGTGGGTGGGCCAGATCGCAACGCCGATGCTGACGCCGATGGTCGCATGGTTGCTCTGGAGTTTGAAGGAAACCTGCAGCGTCTCGATCAACTCGCGGGCACAGAGGCTCGCGGCCTCGACCGTCTTCACCCCAGCGATGATGGCGACGAACTCGTCTCCCCCGACCCGGGCGAGCAGACTTTTGCCGGCAGCGACCTTGGACGTCAGCAAATTGCTCAAGCGCTCGGCCACCATCCTGAGCAGCTCGTCGCCGGCCTTGTGCCCAAAAGTGTCGTTGATGGATTTGAAGCCATCGAGGTCGAGGAAGAACAGCGCTCCGCCTTCTTCAGCGTCGATGAGCGTCGGCGCATCGACGCGCATCTTCTCCCGATTGGGAATGCGGCTCACCGTATCGTAGAAAGCGAGCTGACGAATTCTTCGTGTGCTGGCCCGCAAATGCGTCAGCATTCGCTCGAATGCGAGGCCGAGGCCGCGAACCTCGCCGATGCCCGTTGCGTGGAACGGAACGTCGAGATTGCCTCCCGCGATTTCCTGGGCGGTCTTGGCGAGCTCCGAAAGTCCTTTCGTGAAGTGCCTCACGGCGGCCAATAGCGCGACGACCAAGGCACCGAGCGCCAGCGCCGCGGATGCCAGGAACTGCCACATCAGCGAACGGGTATGGGCGGCGCCGATCTGGAACATCTGATCGCGTGTCGTCGTCACGAGCGATGCGCTCGCGAACGTACACACCTTGAGCGTCGCCTCGTATTCGACACAGCGCGCGACGTAGTTGCCGTCATCCGAGCGCTGCAGCCCGCCCAAACGCGTCCTGGCGCTGCTGAATTTCACTCCTTCAGGCCCCGCGGAAGACACGATCTCGTTGTCGCCCATCATGATGACCACGCCGGCATTGGCCAGCGAAGTGAAGTTCTCGAGAGTCCGCTCCGTGCGCCCGAGCGGTCGGATGGCGACAAGCGCGCCGATGAGGTCGCCGAAGTCGTCGAACACGGGCTCGATTGCGGTGTGCGCTATAGTGCGGCGCTCCGGCAGGCCAAGCGCCGACAATTCACCCGATTTGAGCTCATAGGTGCCTTCCTCGCCCCGCGGGTGCGAGCGGCTATTGTCCTTGAGGATCGACCTGAGATTGACAGCGAGGTCGGTCCCCTCGATCGCCCCGTTCAGAGCGAGGAGGTCGAGGGGCGTGTTGGCACCGATCACGCGGCCGGTTTCGTCGAAGGCGATCAGCCTTTCGAAGCCGGAGGTCGAAGCAACGATGCTGAGCAGCTCGCGGATCGTCACATCGTTGTTCGAGGCGACCGCCTTGGCGACATCGGCGCGCTGAGCGATCTGACGCAGGCGTGATGCGGTTTCCGCGCCGAGGACCTCGATTCGCGCTCGCGCCAACTGTGCCTCGCCGTCGAGGCGATGAGCGAGCTGGTCTTCCGAGAGTTCACCCAGTGCCGCAGCCTGCTGCCCCAGTTGTTGCTGCAGGCGTAGCGCCGTCACGCCACCGATGAGCCCGAGCCCGAGGACGCCGGTCGCGAGCACGACGGCAACAAGGCGCATGGCGATAGACGAGGGGAAACCTGGAATCCCGGACGGAACGGCCCAACGACGCCAGCGGGGCGGCGCCTTCGATGCCTTCGCCATATCGGTGTCCGTCGCCACCACCTGCCAGCACCCTGAACTTGCGAGGACCGATCAATGTCGCTCGCCGAGGCCCCCACTGATTTGTCTTCCAGGCGCCGAACTTAGGCGAGTGCCCCCCTCCAAATCGTCTATTTGTCGTCTATTTGTGGCCGGTTAATTACCAATTGGTTTTTCGAAACCATCAGATTGCGTGCTTTTACTTTCTGTTCGCCACACTGATGATTCCAAAAGGCACGGCGTTGCGACAACAGAAGGTTTAGGTTTCTTTGCCAGATTGTGCACCTCGTGGTTCGAAGGGGTCTGCAATGGCATTTTCGAGGATCATGGCAGCCCTTTTGGGCCTTTGCCTTGCGGCGGTGAATGCCGCTGGCGCCGAAACACGCAAGCTCGACATCGTCGGGACCGGAGATGGCATCGATGTCCTGCGCGCTATCGCAGCGAGCTTCATGCAGCAGGAAGGATCGGCACAGGTCGAGGTCCCGCCGAGCATCGGTTCTGGCGGAGGCATCGCGGCCGTGGGGTCCGGTAAGGCGATCTTAGGGCGCGTCGCACGCCGCCTGACCGACGCCGAAGCGGCTTCCGGCATCGTCTACAAGGCGATCGCCCGCCTGCCCTCGGCTTTCATCGTCCATCCCGGCTGCGGAGTGAGTGCCGTCACAAGCGCTCAGCTCGTTGCGATCTATTCGGGCCGCCTTGCGAATTGGAAGGAGCTGGGCGGCGCCGATATGCGCATCCGCGTCGTGCGGCGCGAGGACCAGGACAGCACTCTCACCGTGCTGCGGGCCAGCATGCCCGGCTGGCATGATCTCCAGATCACCGAGAAATCGAAGATAGCAACGACCACACAGGAAGCGATCGAGACGGTTCGCGATGTTCAAGGCGCGATCGGCTTCGGTCCTTTCTCGCGGCCGCTGGAACAGGGGCTCACGGTGCTTCGCGTGGACGGCCACTACCCGACGGACGCGAATTATCCCTCGAGCGTCGTGCTGGCGCTGATCTATTCAAATACGTTGCAGGATCCGGACGCCCTGGCCTTTCTACGCTTTGCCGATGCGCAGAAGGCAGCCGACGTCATCACCAGTCTCGGTAGTCTGCCCGTCAAGCCGTGAGGCGCCGGGGCTCGGCGGCCGCCGGCGCTGCTGAACCCGGTATCGGCTCACAGACCACCGGGGCGATGAGGCTGCTCCCGGCTTCGCCATAGACGGGTGACCTTGTCCATCAGCGATGGGGTTTGAGAGCTCGGCAGGAACGGATCGGCGTAGCATTGCGCATTGGCCGAGCGCGCCTTGTTCTTCACGATCTCGACGAGACCAACGGGGCCGGCGACGTAGACCGTATCCTCGAGCCCAAGCAGGGGCAGGTAGTGCGAGGGGCGCCCGGGCCTGATCGGCAGGGTAGACCCGACCTCCGTCGTCGCAATGACGTCGCGGACTCCGTCGTCGATCAGCCACTGCAACGAGGGAAGCATGTAGAGATTGTCGACATCCCGGCTGCCGGCGACGACCGCGATCTCGCGGTTGCGCTGGGTCGAGCGCGCCGAGCGGGCGAGCGCCCAGATCGGGGCCCAGCCTGCTCCGCCGGCGACCAGCACCAGCGGCCCCTGGCCCTGTCGTAGATAGGCTTGTCCGAAGGGGCCTTGCACATGCGCCGCATGGCCGCGCCTGATGGCTTTGCCGAGCTGCCCCGACACGGTGCCGTCGGGCAGGCACCGGATGTGGAAGACGAGTTCGACTTGCTTGAAGGAACCATCGAGCCTGAAGGTCGGGCTGAACTCGCGCGCAGGATAGCCGGAAAACTTCACGCGCACATATTGTCCCGGCCGAAACTCGAGCGGCGCCGAGGTCGTCAGCACGACTTCGGCGATCTCCGACGAGAGCTGGTTGATCTCGGTGACGGCGCCAGCCCGCTTCACCGGTAGCGGCAATTCTTCGAATTCGATCTCCGCATCGCCTGCGACCGCGGCCTGGCAGGCGAGCACGGTGCGGCCATGGCCCGAGCCGCCGTCATCGACCGAGCCCGAAACGACCGTCACCCGGCAGCTCTGACATTGTCCCGATCTGCAGTCGTGTGGAACGAGAATCGAGCCGCCGAGCGCCGCGTCGATCAGGCTTTCGCCGGGGCGGGCTTCGACGAGCTTGCCGTTGATGACGAGCTGACAATGCCTCTTCATCGCGAGGCCTCTGGGCGCTGCGAATGTTGGCGAGCAGGCTGCGGCTGGCCGAGCCAGAATGCGATGCGCGGATGAGGGCGAAGCCGTGCTTTGGCGCAGCCGCGCCGTAGTGACTTCGGATCGAGTACGTTGCCCCCCATGAGACGCCTATTTCTCCGTCACGACACGCACCGGGCGGTTGTGGCTCGCATGCCGCGTCTGTGCATGGTCGAAGACAGCGACCCATATGTAGAGATCGCGGTCCGGCACGAAGGCTTTGTCATATCTGCCATCTGCTTTCATGTTGCGCGTCAGCTCGAGCGTCCAATGTCCGTTGCTCCATTTTGAAACCCCGGAGACATTGGCTCGCTCTCCTTCGTTGTCGCCGGCAATAATCACGCCAGGCAGGATCGTGCCAACGGGAATCCTCGCGTCGGCCTCTGGAGTGTAGGGTTCACTCTCCCAGTCGAACATGTACCAGCGGCCGTTCTCGTCGTCGCTGCTGTTGGGATCAAGATCGAACTTGCCGAGGGCTGCGACTTGCGCCTTCCAGTCCTTGGGCAGCCGCAGAACGGTGACGGGCCCTCTGTCGTTCCGGTGGATGAACTTGAAGTTATACGAATAAAGAGTGCGGCCAGGCTTATTCCAATAGCCGCCTTGATAGCGGGCATCGTAATTCTGCTCGTCCAGGGTCGGGGCGTAGGGCGGGCCGATATATTGGCTGTCGACGCGCCCGAGCATGCCCCCGCGCGACGCCTTCCACTGCCACATGTCTATGTAGCTGCCATCCGTCGTGTAGTGGAATCCCCGGCCGTTGATCGGCATCGGTTTGCCGGGCAGCGGGTTGGTGCCGAGATCCGTCGCGCCTGCGCCGCCTAGCGATGGATTATCCGAGAAAATCACCGCCAGTTTATCTTCGTAGAAGTCGGAAGCGTCTTGCAGACCCGCACGCTCGTCGAGGGCGTGCCAGCCATCCTCTTGCTTGATGATCGGAATGCGGCGGAGGGAGCGCGTGGGATCCTCCCAGCGGAAGGCAAAATAGATCTTCTGCCCGTCGTGCAGGGCGCGCACCTCCACGAGCGATTCGCCCGATCCGCCGAGATTGGTACCTTGCTGCGTGCGAATGAAGACGGGGAGCGCGCGCGACCAGGCGGGATCTCCCATGGCGCCGTCGAGCTTGGGCGCGGCGCTCACCCGCGCGATGACCAGCGTATCGCGCGTCGCCCAGTCGAGTCCGGCGACGCCGCACGCGACGGCCACCCCGATTGCCGCGGCGACGAGAAGAGGCCTCGGCCGCACGGCCTTCGTGATCGCGAGCGGCGTCGGCCGAAACACGCGGAAAATCTGCTGCCAGCCGCCATAGAGATAATGCGCGGCGACATGCGCGAAGATATAGACGAGCGCGACGAATGCGGCGGTCGAATGGAGATAAGCCCACCAGCCGCCGTAGCCGAGATACATCATGACGCCCGTCACCGTGAGGAAGATCACGAGCGCATAGGCGAACCAGTGCAGGAAGACGTTGACGGCTCCCCACTTGAGGCGAGCTGGGGCGCGCATCGCGAGGATCCGCGTCTTCTTGGGGCTGTTGCGCTCGACGAGGCCGCTGCGGGCGAGGTAGGCGACGTAGGCCGACCCGCAGAAGAAGACGGCGAGGCCCGCGAGGAAATGCCAGGAAAAGATCTCGCCCTGAGGCAGGACCGGTGCGAGCCATTTCGAGAAGGGGGCGCGCAGCGCGTCCGCTGCGATGCGTATACCGGTAACGAGGCTTACGACGAAAGCGACCGCGGTCGCCCAATGGAGCGTTATCGTCCCGACATCCGTGCGTGGCGGGCTTTCTCGAGGCTTTGTTTGAGCGAGTCTTCTCTCGGTCAAGGTGTCGGCGTTCGTTCGAGCGGTGTCATTTTTCATTGCATAAAGCTTATCCACGGTAAACAACCAGAGCTAGCGTCCGCTTGTCGCTTCTCCCGGAAAAGCGGACGGCTGCGAACAAGCTAGCTCGCGGTCGGCCAACGCCGCCCCTTGGGGATACGCCAGTCTCGAAGTTGGCCTCTAACCCGGCCGGTTCTGGTGCCGGGCAGCTCAGAGCACGGCCGTTGCGAGGATCGCTGAACCACCCCGCGGCAGCCTTCAGCGCTTCGCTCCTCCCCCGGAAACCTAAATTAATATAGCAATTTCAATTATATATGAGTTTGCGGCCTGGCTCTGAATGGGCCGCCATTTCAGTTTTTGGGCGGCGGGTCGTCCATCGGGGAAGCCCACAATTCGCTGCACGGCATTGATGAAACGACTTTGCCGGCCGGGTGAAGCCAGCCGGAAACAAACCACGCTTAACCTTTGATCCCCTCCAACCCGATTTGAGGGAGGATCTCATGAAAGCAGCGCTTCTGGTCCTGCCGCTTCTTGGCCAGCCCGCGATGCCGGTTTCGGACCGCATGCCCGTCTTCAACGTGGAAGCCATGTGCAGGGACGTTTCCGCTGACGACAAGGCGTCGGGACTCGCCCTGGCGCAGGACGCCGGCGAATGCGTGCGTGACGAGACGCTTGCACAGCAACAGCTCAGTTCGGCCTGGCTGACCGTTCCGGGGCCTGCTCGCGAAAGCTGCGAAGGCGAGGCTGCGGCAGCGGGAATACCAAGCTATGTCGATCTGCTCACCTGTTTGCAGATGACGGGCTGGGCGAATCCGGCTCCGCCACCGGCGGTCCCGCTCAGGGGAGCGAGCAAGATGCGGAACGCCAAGAACTAATTCAGGAACTAGTTCAGGATGAGTTGCGCAGGTGCGTGCGGCTCACGCGGTCGTACCGTCGATCGAGCGGCGGATCACCTGCTGCACTTCCGCGTTCGATGGAATCAGATCGTGATTGATGATGCCCCAGCCTTCCTGGGACGCATCGACCACGGCGCACGCCGAGCCGCTGGATGGCATCCTTCTCGGCGGCGCCGACCCTGGTCATTTCGTGGCGGGCGCTTGGGTCACGGCGTCCGCGTTCGCCGGCAGCGCAGCTTGCGAGCGATGCGACGACGTTCCGGCGCGGACGTGGCGGTGCCATCAATGATGGGCCGACACGCTCTTGACGCATTGGCTCAACACATCAGCGGTGGCGAATTGGCCGACATCACCCAGGCTGATCATGCCGACCATCCGCTTGCTCTTGTTGATCACGGGCAGCCTGCGGATTTTCAGCGTCTCCATGTGATGTACGGCTTTCGCCAGATCGTCTTCTTCCCGGCAGCAATGGATGCCTTCGGTCATCACGTCCCGCGCCGTCATGCGCGCGTTGAAGCTCTTGCTCGCGAGGCCTTTGCAGACGATGTCGCGATCGGTCACCATCCCGATCAGCTGGTCGTCTTCGCCGATCGGAATGCAGCCGATGTCGTGCCCTTGCATCAACTTCGCGATCTCGGTGATCGGGGTGTCCGGGCTGACCCAGTCGACGCCCTTGTGCATCACGTCCTTGACCTTCATGGGAGGACCTCCGTTGCGAACGCAGCCCCCGTAACGCGATTATACGACGAACCGGGCGCGACCGCAGCGTCAATCGTGCATGCTGAAGCGTCCATGCGGTGCATTGGCCGTCAGCCGTTCGAACTGCGCATGCGTCAATTGCAGCAGCGTCTCGTGGTCGCCGGCTTCGATATAGATCTCGGGCTGCGCCCGGATGCTGTCATCGACGATGAGATCGAGCCCGTAACACCGGCCTACCGCTGGAACGGCGCCATGCGCGCAGTCCGCGAACAGCCGGTTGATCTCGGTTTCGTTCGCCATCACGAGATCCGCGCCGAGCCTCTCCTTCAGGTCCGGCAGGTTGAGATGGTGCGATGCCGGCACGACCGCGAGCATATAGCCGCCGTCATGCCGCAATACGACGGCCTTGGCGAAACGGTCGCCCGAGACGTGGCAGGCCTGCGCCGTGCGCGCGGACGTCATGGTGAAGACGTGCGGGATCTCGGTATACTGGATGTTCTCGGCAGCCAGGTATCGGTGGAGTGTGGGGGCAATGGTCATGGCGCTACCTTTCGGATGGGTATGCGAGCCATCCACCGTGAGGCTGCCCCCGCCGCACGATGGGCGGCCGCGTGATTGCCGGACGTCAGCATAGGCCTCGCCCTCGAATGCCGCAATTGGGTCGGGCGTTCAAATCGTTCCGGGGCGCGCCATTCTCGCTGTGATCGCGAGGCAGCCGATCCATTGCGGCCTCCGCGCCGCTTCCGGTGGCCTACCGGATCCTTGCCACAATGTTGGGCCGGTTTTTCTCGAGCCAGGCGACGGCCTCGGGTCCATCGACGACGCACTCGAAGGTTTCCCAGGTCGGGTCCTCCAGGGATTCCGGTTGCAGTCGCTTCGCCGCATACTCGACGAGGTCGTGCAGGCGTTCGTACCCTCGTCGGCCCTCGAGCGAATCCGCAATCGCCGTGCTGGTCCAGCCTCGTTGGGCCAGATCGATAATGCTCGGAGCATCAGCCTCGCTGAACCACGGTGTGGCATCGAACTCGATGCAGCGGACGTTGTCGGCGGTATGGCAAGTGGCGTGGATCATTGGATTCCTCCATTCACGACTGCATCCTGCGCTGTCACTGCGCTTTTCACCTCGCTGCCTCGCACGCTCTCAGGCTTTGACCAAATCCCCCAGCAGGTTCGCTGCCACCGTCAGCTTGGCGAGCGTCAGGCCGCTGGCGGCAATTTCCTCGACCGAGCGGCGGATACGCGTCGCTTCGGGGTGAGCCGCGAGCCATGTCTCGACGGCCGCATGGCCGGACTGGCCGGTTGCCAGCATATCTGCGGCCAGCCTTCTTTCGGCGCTGGCGATCTGCTCGACGGCGCGATCGATCGCCATACGCTCGAAATAATCGTTCGCCGGCACGCTGCGTGCGGCGGTGATGATGCGGTCGAGACGGAAATTCGCCTCGGCGGCGAAGAAAGTGGCGGCGGCATCGCCGATGGCGCGGGCGGTGCGCTCGGCGATCGTCACGATATCGGGTGCCGCGATCAGCGCATCGAGATCGGCGAGCTCGCCGGCGAGGCCGGCCGGGACGCCGGCATCGGTGAGTTCCTGGCGCCGCTTGCCGCGCGCGGCGTGCAGGTCCGGCGGCAGGGTGGTGTCGAGGGAGGCCGCGATCTCGCGGACACCCGGGCCAAAACGTCCGATCACCGCCTCGAGGCCGTCCTTGAAATCGACATTGCGCACGTACCAGACCATGCGGGAAATCAAAAGGTCCTGGACCGTCGCGTAGAGGCCGAGCTGCAACTGCCCGTCGATGCGGGCATCGAGCGCGTCGATCGCGTCATTGAGCCGCCTGAGCTCGTAGATCGCGTCCACCGCCACCTGAGCCATGACGATGGTCGGGATATCGGCGTCGGTCTCGTCGGTCAGGCGCACGATGCAGGCCGGCCCACCGCGGTTGATCACGGCATTGGCGAGACTGGTTGCGATGATCTCGCGACGGAGGCGATGGAGTTCGACCGCGGCCGGGAATTTGTCGACAACCTCGCGCGGAAAATACAGGGACAGTCTGCGGGCGAGATAGGGATCGTCCGGCACGCCGGTCAGCAGCAGGTCGTCGTAGAGGGTCAGCTTGGCGTAGGCGAGCAGCACGGCAAGCTCGGGCCGCGTCAGGAACTGGCCGCGCCGTGTGCGCTCGGCGAGCACGGCGTCGTCGGGCAGGAACTCCACCGCGCGGCTGAGCAAGCCGCGCTGTTCGAGCGACTGCATCAGGCGGGTGAGGAAGCCGGTCTCGGCCACGCCCTTGCGCTCGGCGAGCGAGAGCGCCAACGTTTGCAGATAGTTGTTGCGCAGCACCAGTGCGCCGACCTCGTCGGTCATCGTCGCGAGCAGGCTGTTGCGCTCAGCGGGACTGAGGCGTCCCTCGCGCTCGGGGCGCGCCAGCGCGATCTTGATATTGACCTCGACGTCGGACGTATTGACGCCGGCCGAATTGTCGATGGCATCGGTGTTGAGCTTGACGCCCTTCTGCGCCGCTTCAATGCGGCCGCGCTGGGTGACGCCGAGGTTGGCCCCTTCGCCGATCACCCGGGCACGCACATCGCCACCCGTGATGCGGATCGGATCATTGGCGCGATCCCCGACCTGATCGTCGCTTTCCCCGAAGGAGCGGACATAGGTGCCGATGCCGCCAAACCACAACAGGTCCGCGCGAGCCTTCAGGATTGCCGTCATCACCTCGAAAGGCGTGGCTTGCGGCTTGTCCAGATCGAGCAGGGTGCGCATTTCCGGAGTGAGCGGGATCGCCTTGAGCTGGCGTGAGAACACGCCGCCGCCCTGCGAGATCAGCGACTTGTCGTAGTCCTGCCAGCTCGATCGCGGCAGGTCGAACAGGCGCTTGCGTTCGGCCAGGCTGACGGCCGGATCGGGCGAGGGATCGATGAAGATGTCGCGATGATCAAAGGCCGCCACAAGCCTTGTCGCCGGCGAGAGCAGCATGCCGTTGCCGAAAACGTCGCCGGACATGTCGCCGACGCCGACCGCAGTGAACGGCATGGTCTGGATGTCGGTGCCAAGCTCGCGGAAGTGGCGCTTGACCGCCTCCCAGGCGCCGCGCGCCGTGATCCCCATCTTCTTGTGGTCGTAGCCCTGGCTGCCGCCGGATGCGAAGGCATCGCCGAGCCAATGGTTCTTCTCGGCCGAGATCGCGTTGGCGATGTCGGAGAAGGTGGCGGTGCCCTTGTCGGCGGCGACGACGAGGTAGGGGTCGTCGCCGTCGTGACGCATCGTCGAGTCGGGCGGCACGACGACATCGTCTTCGAAATTGTCGGTGAGCTCGAGCAGCGAGCGAACGAAGATGCGGTAGGCTTCGGTGCCCTCCACGAGCCAGGCGTCGCGATTGGAAGGCGACGGCAGGCGCTTCGGCACGAAGCCGCCCTTGGCGCCGACCGGCACGATCACGGCGTTCTTGACCTGCTGGGCTTTGACCAGGCCGAGGATTTCGGTACGGAAATCCTGCGGCCGATCCGACCAGCGCAGTCCGCCGCGCGCCACCTTGCCGAAACGCAGGTGAATGCCTTCGACACGGGGCGAATAAACAAAGATCTCGTAGAGCGGTCGGGGAGGCGGCAGGTCCTCAATCCGGCGCGCGTCGAACTTGAAGGAGATCACCGGCCGCGGATGTCCGTCCCGGCCAACCTGCCACAGATTGGTGCGGATGGCCGACTGCACCAGATTGGTGAAACGGCGCAGGATGCGGTCTTCATCGAGCGAGGCCACGGATTTGAGCTGCTCCTCGATCTCGGCAAGGAGGGCCGCCTCGCGTGCCGAGCGCTCGCGATCCGTCAGGGCGAGGCGCGGATCGAGGCGGGTCTGGAACAGCGCGACCAGGTTGGCTGTGATCGCGGCGTTCTTGCGCAGGGTCTCCCACATGTAATCCTGGGTGAACGGAGCGCGGATCTGGTGCAAATAGCGCGACAGCGCTCGGATGGTCGAGACTTCTCGCCAGCCTAGAGCTGTGCGCAGGACCAGCCCGTTATAACCATCGGATTCGGCACGATCGGTGACCACCGCCATGATCGAGGCTTCCAGGCGTTGGCTGAATTCCGGGGTGATCTCGATGGGCTGGCCGTCACTGGTCTCGATCGTCATATCGTGCAGCCAGACCGGCTCCGGCCGGTTACCGGGCACGATCTGATAGGTGCGTTCGTCGACCACGCGCAGGCCGTGATTCTCGATCACCGGCACGCGGTATGACAACGACAGCGGTGCAGCGTCCGAAAAGACCTTCAGACCGAGGTGCTTGGGATCGTGCTCCTCGGAGCGGTGAACCGAAATCGTGACCGGCCGGGCTGGCGTCAGCTTTTCGATGGTGGCGATATCGGCGATTGCCTGCTCCGCGCTGAAAATTTCGGTGTAGCCACCGGCAAAGGCCCGGGCATAACGATTGGTGAGCATGCGCGCCCGCATGCCATCGGTCGTCGCAGTGAGCGCGGCCTTCAGCTTGTCGACCCAGGTCGCGGCAATCGCGCTGATCCCGCCTTCGAGCGTGGCGACCTCGACGACAGGCGTTTTGCCTTCATAACGCCCGATGATGAAATGGACGCGCGCAAGCGCGCCTTCGGGGAATGATACATAGGAGGCGGACAGGGTCCCCTTGTAAGCCTGCGCCAGGAAGGCTCCGACGCGCGTGCGGACGTCGGTGTCGTATTTGTCGCGCGGAATGAAGGTGAGGATCGAGACGAAGCGGTCGAACTTGTCGACCCGCGCCAGCGCCCGGACGCGCGGGCGCTCGTAGAGGATCAGGATCTCGATGACGAAATTGTAGAGCGTGTCGACGTCGATCTGGAACAGCTCGTCACGCGGATAGTCTTCGAGAATATGCATCAGCGCCTTGCCGGAATGGCCGTTCGGGTCGAAGCCTGCGCGCTGCAGCACCCGCGACACCTTGTGGCGCACATAAGGGATCTGCCGTACCGAGCGGGTATAGGCGCCCGAGGTAAAAAGGCCGACGACGCGCAACTCGCCTTCGAGCCGGCCGTCGGGCGAATAGAGCTTGATGCCCACATAATCCATCCGGATGCGGCGATGGACGCGGCTGGAGACATTCGCCTTGATGACGATCAGCAGGGTCGGCTCGTGCATGAACTCGCGAATTTCCGACGTCATCACCACCATTTCGGCGCCGCGGCGCAGGACCTTCACGTCGGGATCGCGCAGGATGCCGAGGCCTTCGCCGGTCGTAATGTCGTCCGACGCGTCGCTGTCGGGCGAGAAGCGATATTCGCGCACGCCGAGGAAGGTGAAATTGTCCGCGCAGAGCCATTGCAGGAACTGATTGGCTTCGGCGACCTCGTCGATCGGCAGCGGCGGCGGATTGGAAGAGAACGTCTTGATCGCTTCCTCGACGCGGTCTCGCATCGCGCGCCAGTCGGCGACGCAGGCGCGGACATCGCTCAACGTCCTGGCGAGGCCGTCGATCAGCTTCTGACGATCGGCGTCGGCGTCCAGGCGCGTGATGTGGAGATGAATGAGGCTCTCGCGCACGCCCCTTGCTCCCTCCGGCAGCGCCTCGCCGTAGAGACGCAGGAGCTTGCCTTCATCGTCGCGCTCCACGGCGATGATAGGGTGAGCGACAAGGGTGACTTCGACGCCCTGCTCGGTGAGCTCCGCCATGGTGGAATCGAACAGGAAGGGCATGTTGTCGTTGAGAATCTCGAGCACGGAAATCTCGCGCCCGTTCGGCAATGACGGGTTGACGACGCGGATGTCGGCGCTGCCGGCCGTGCGCCGCTGCACGTGCTCCCAGGCCTGCTCCGCCAGGAGGGCAAGCGAGGCGGCGTCGTAATTGGCGAGATCCTCGATATTTGTGTAGCCGAACAAAGGCTCGGCAAAGGCCCGGGGGCTCTTGCCCGCCGGCACGCTGCCTGCTGCATCACGGATGAGGGTTGCCCGGGCCTTGTCGTCACGCCACGCCATAATGTCCTCCATTTGCCGCGCCGTCGGACCGTAGCCGCGATCATCAGCTTGCTTCTGGAGTGCATCTCTTCGAGCGCACGCGATCGCGCATTAACGCGAATTCCTCGGTCTCGAAGCCCCGACGGCTTCCGACGACAATACTACGATCCCGGAGCGAAAGGCGCACGCTGTCGTGAGGCGCGCTGAACTTTCGACGACAGCGGGTGAGGCCGACGCCGGCACCGATCGCCGTCGAACCATTGGGGCAGGAAGAAATCACAAGCAATTTCAATTGCGTATAAGTTCGAACCGTCTGCCTCGTGTTGGCGACCAAAGAGCCATGAATGAGATGCAGGCGGGCCGCCAGGCGTCGCCGATCCCAAACCGGGTATGCGAGACATCCTATGACGCGAATTTTGCGCAGTGCACTCGTGACTCTGGCCTTCGCGTCGACCGTCTCGTTGGCGGCGATGCCCGCGGCGGCCGACGATTTCGAGAGCTGCGGGAAGGCGTCCGCCGACCAGGCCATCGCGACATGCACGCGCGCAATCGATTCCGGTCGATATGACGGCGCCGAGCTTGCCTTGCTGTTCAACAATCGATGCCTGGCGTGGGCCGAGAAGCAGGACAGCGACAAGGCCATTGAAGATTGCAGCCGGGCCATCCGCCTCAACCCAAACGATGCGACGGCGTTCTCCAATCGCGCCGTCGCCTATCAGCTCAAAGGGCAGCACGACCGCGCCATCGAGGATTTTAGCCAGCCGATCCGGCTTGAGCCGAACTCCGCGAATGCGCTTAACAATCGTGGCGTCGCCTATCTGCGCAGTGGCCAATATGACCGCTCCATCGCGGATTTTGACCAGGCGATCCGGATTGACCCGAACTCTGCAATGGCGCTCAGCAATCGCGGCAATGCCTATCAATTCAAGGGCCAGTACGACCGCGCCATCGCGGACTACGACCAGGCGATCCGGGTCGACCCCAATTACGTCATGGCGTTCTACAATCGGGGCGAATCATGGGAACGGAAGCATGATCTGCAACGCGCGCTGGCGGATTTCAGGAAGTACGCCGAACTGGCCCCGTTCGATTCCGATGGCCCAAAGGCAGTCGAGCGCGTCGCACAGGAGTTGAAGGGCCGGTGACCATGGGGCGGCGCACAAGATCGCAGTCCGTTACCGGTTGTCCGGCCCCGCCGCTTGTGCGACCACTGTTTCATCGCGCCACGGCAAAGCAATAAGTTGTCTCATGCCCACCATCGCTCGTCTGTTCTCCCGCCTCGTTCTGTTCCTTGCATTCGCAGCCCTCTCGGTGCTTCCCGCGCGCGCGGCCGAAACCTGCCCGTTCATCAGTGCGCAGGAGCTCGCCGGCGCGATGCCGGCGCTCAAATGGTCGCTGATTTCAAATCAGGACGGCCGCGGCTGCATCTACCAGGGCGGGCGCGGTGACACGATGATGCTGAGCGTGTTCCGCAATCCCGACAACGACCGCGCCAAAGAATCGTACGCGACTTTCGTCAAGACGCTCGGTGAGCGCATGCCGCTGAACGCCGTCGCGGGGATCGGCGAGGAAGGCCAGGGCGGGGCGACCGCCGCCGGCGCTGAGCGCCAGGAGGCCTCGGTCGTCGCCCTGTCCGGCGATTACATCCTGCAGATCAGCGTCTACCCGACCGGCCGGCGTGCCGACGGCGCGCTGCTTGGGCCGATCGCCGAAGCCGCGCGCATTGCCATCGCCAAGGTGGGCAAGAGCAGCGAGCGGTTCGGCGCTTGCGAGTGGCTCACGGCCGCGGATGCCGACGGCTTCCTCGACGACAGCACGCTGACGGTCCAGCGCACCGGCGCGGGCAGCTGCATGATGTTCGATCGCGAGGCCAACACCATGACCGCCGCGGTGATCGCGATGTCGCGCGACACCGTCATCGGCATGATGAAGCGCGCATCCCCCTGCAAGCACGTGGCGATCCCCGAACTCGGCAGCGAAGCCTTCGGCGAGCATTCCTGCACCAAGGGCAACGGCAACGCCGTCACCATCTATGTCTGGAAGAACGGCAGGCAGGCTTCGATCGTATTCGCCCCGGTCAAGCCGCATCCCGAGTCCGGCTCGGTCGAGCGCCTGAAGGCGGTGGCCGCGCGCGTCTATGGAAAGATGTGAACGGCGCAGCGTGGCATTGGTGGCGCAAGGTCAACACTCGATCCGCATCAACGACCAATTCCGGGTCTGCTTCGTTTGGACGGCGGAAGGCCCGGCGGAGGTCGAAGTCGTGGACTACCATTAGAACGGACGCCACAATGACCAAGAAGCTCAAGCCCATGCATCCCGGTGAGGTTCTTCGGGAGGAATTCCTCGTTCCGCTCAAGATGTCGGCAGGCGCGCTTGCCAAGGTCTGCGGCTTGCCCCGGACTCGGATCGAGCGGATTGCCGGCGAGCAGTCCGGCATTACGGCCGATACGGCGCTCCGGCTCGGCAAGGCGCTCGGTACGACGGCGCAGCTTTGGCTCAATCTTCAGACCGATTATGATGTTCAAGTCGCGAAGCGCGATCTCGGGAAGATTCTTGACCGCATCGAGACCGTAAACAAGCCCAAGGCAGCCTAGTCGGCGGAGTACGGTCGCGGCGCGCCACTCCTGTTGATGCGATTCACGCCCGCCGGTCGGATTCACCGGCCGGCTAGCGCCTCCTTGCACTTGGCCGCGAAGGCGGTGAGGTACGCGCCGATCTCGCTCGCCAGCGCATCGGAGCGATCGACATTCTGCAGGCTCATGTTGAGCGCGTAGACCGGAAGCCCGTCCAGCACGATGGGCGTCGCGACGGCGAGAACGGCGGGCTGCCACGACACCGCGCAATAGCCGTCGCATTCGACGGAGGCGATCGACCTCCTGACATCCGCCAGCAGCGCCTTGGTGGCAGCCGTGCTGCGCCGCTTGAACAGTCTTAGCAATCGCTCGCGCTCGGCCGCGGCAATCCCGGCGAGGTAGGCACGGCCGAGCGAGGTCAGCTCCATCGGCACCTGCTGGCCGGCGACGACGTTGCGCAGCGCCGCGCGCGGGCTGTAGCGGATCGATTCGAGATAAACCATCATGGTTCGATCAGCCGTCGCGAGCCCGACATTTAGCCGGCGCTTGGCCGATTCCGCCCGCATCATCGGACCGATGGCGTTGAGCACGGGTGATCCCGTCCGCATCGCGTGACCGACGCTGATGACGGATGCGGCAAGGCGGTAGGTCCGCTCGAGGCGGACCTCGTCGAGCATCCCGGAATTGACCAGCGTCCGCGTCAGCCGGCTCACCGTCGATCGCGGCAATCCGGTTCGCTCCGCAATCTCGCCGTTGCCGAGCGTGTCCACGCCGGGCCGGAACGCCCTGAGGATCTCGATGCCGCGTTCGAGCGACCGGTTGCCGTCAACCCCGCCCGCATATCTGCGTGCCTGCGCCAAGCCAGCCTCCTCCGGCATTTCCACTAAGTGGAATTAGGGGGATGTTTGCGCGGGTGCAAGCGGCTATACGCAGCGGGAAACAAGAATGCCCGGCTGCGCACGGCTCGACGAGGAAACGGCACCGCCTGAATCGGCATTCGAAAGCCCGTGCGGATCGCCCCCGCGGTGATCGATTTGGCGCCAACCTGGGAGTTGCCATGTCCTATCAGCTCATCGAATTTTCCGTCGAGGCCGGCGTCGCGACGATTGCGTTCAACCGCCCGGAACGGCGTAACGCCATGAGCGACGAGATGCGCGCCGAGTTCGCGAGCGCGCTCGAAACCGTTGCCCGCGACAAGGCGATCAAGGCCCTGGTGCTGACCGGGCGCGGCAATGCCTTTTGCGCTGGCGGCGACATCAGCGGAATGAAGCGCCGGCTCGCGGCGCCGCAGGGCGAAGTCGCGTTCAACGGATGGAGCCGCCAGCAGGGCGTGCATCACGTGCAATCGCTGCTGCTGGGCCTGCCGAAGCCTGTGATCGCCGCCGTCAACGGTGCCGCGGCGGGCCTCGGTGCCGACACCGCGCTCGCCTGCGACTTCGTCATGGGCACGGAGCGATCGAAATTCACCTGGTCCTACATCAAGCGCGGTCTGATCCCCGACGGCGGCGGGCTGTATTTCCTGCCGCGCCGGGTCGGGCTTCCCAGGGCCAAGGAGCTGATCTTCACCGGACGCGTCGTCGAGGCCGACGAGGCGGTCGCGCTCGGCATCGTCGATCGCAAGGTGGCGGCGGCCGACCTCCTGCCGGCCGCGCAGGCCTGGGCCGCCGAACTGGCGCAGGGATCTCCCACCGCGCTGGCGCTCAGCAAGAAGATCCTGAACGAGACCTTCGAGCATTCCGCGCACGACATCTTCAATCTCGGCAGCCAGGCGCAGGCGATCTGCTACACCAGCGCGGAACATCGCGACGCCGTGACGGCGTTCCTCGCGCAATCCGCGTCGAAGGATTGAGCGATGAGCGCGATCGAACGCCTGATCCGGCCGCGCAGCATCGCCGTCATCGGCGCATCCGCCGACCCCGGCAAGACGTCGGGGCGGCCGATCTCCTATCTGCAGAAGCACGGCTTCGCGGGCAAGATCTATCCCGTCAATCCCAAGGTCGCCGAGATCGGCGGTCTGAAATGCTACGCCGACATCGCTTCGCTGCCTGACGTGCCCGATGTCGGCCTTGTGCTGCTCGGCGCCGAGCGCGCCCACGTCGCGGTGCGCGAATTGGCCGAGCGCGGGACAGCGGCGGCGATCGTTCTCGCCAGCGGCTTCACAGAGATCGGGGCGGAAGGCGCCGCGCGCCAGCAGCAGCTCATGCAGGCCGCCGGATCCATGCGCCTGCTCGGGCCGAACACGATCGGCCTCGTCAATCTCACCGACAATATCGTGCTGTCCGCTTCCGGCGCGCTGGCGATGGATCGCTTCCCGGCCGGCCCGATCGGGCTGGTCTCGCAGAGTGGCGGCATTCTCGGCGCCGTGCTGTCGCGCGCCGCGGCGCGCGGGGTCGGGCTGTCCAAGCTGGTGTCCACCAGCAACGAAGCGGATCTCGAGCTCGCCGACGTCATCGACTTTCTCGCCGACGACAGCGCGACAGAAGTCATTGCGCTCTATATCGAGGCGATCCGCAATCCTCTTCGCTTCCGCGAGGCGGTGCACAAGGCGCGCCGCGCCGGCAAGCCCATTGTCGCCTTCAAGATCGGGCGATCGGAGGCGGGTGCAAAGGCGGCCGTCTCGCACACGGGCGCGCTTGCGGGCTCCGACCGCATGTATGATGCCTTGTTCAGCCAGCTCGGCGTGATCCGCGCGAAGACGTTCGAGGACCTGCTCGACATCCCCGCAGCCCTTGCGGCCGGGCGGAAGCTCGGCGGCAAGCGTGTGGCGATCCTGACCTCGACCGGCGGTGCCGGCACCATCGTGTCCGACAGTCTCGGCGTTGCTGGCTTTGCGACGCCCGCGCCCGATGCCGAGACGGCCGCGCAACTGCGCGCACTGCAGTCGGGATCGCAGGCCATGCTCGATCGCAATCCGATCGACGTGACCCTGGCCGGCCTGCAGCCGGACCTGCTGCGCGCCGCCATCCGCATCCTGCTCGCCAGTCCCTCCTACGACGCGCTGGTCGTCATTGCCGGCTCGTCGGCCGTGGGATCGCCCGCGTTGATGGCCGATGCCATCCACGACTGCCTGCCGCTCAGCGACAAGCCCGTCATCGCCTATGTGAGTCCTTATGCGCCCGACGTGGTCTCCGTCCTCACCCGGCGGGGCGTCCCGGCCTACACGTCCGCCGAAAGCTGCGCCGCCGCGCTCGACGGACTCCTGCGGGCGGGAATGCCGGAACAGGCCCAGGCATCGGCCGCGATCGGGACCACGGTCGACATCAGCGACCTCCCGGCGGGATCGCTGGATGAAGCCCAGGCCAAAACGCTGTTCGCCCGCTTCGGCATTCCCATCGCTGTAGAGAAGGCGGTCGCAACGGCTGAAGAAGCGGAGCAGGCCGCGCGGGACTTCGGCGGCCGGGTCGTGCTCAAGATTCTCTCGCGCGAGATCGCGCACAAGAGCGACGTCGGCGGCGTTGCTGTCGGCCTGACCGCCGAAACGATCCGCGCGCGCCTGACCGCGATGACGGAAGAGGTCGCGCGCAGGACCGGGAAGCGGCCCGACCGGTTCCTGGTTCAGGAGATGGTCTCAGGCGGCGTGGAAATCATTCTCGGGATGCATCGCGACCCCCTGGGCACCGCGATCCTTCTCGGCATGGGCGGCGTCACCGCCGAGCTGTTCAAGGACACGACGATGCGTCTGCTGCCGCCGGAGGGCGGCCTCAGCCTCGCCGACGCTCGCGCGATGGCGCGCGATCTCGTCACATGGCCCTTGCTCGACGGCTTTCGCGGCCGGCTGAAATGCGATGTCGAGGCGCTTGCCGCCGCGATCGTCGATTTCTCGCGCATGGTTGCGCAACTCGGTGACCGCCTCACCGAAGCCGAGATCAATCCGGTGTTCGTGCTGCCGGCGGGCGAGGGCGTGAAGGCCGCCGACGGATTGGTCGTTCTCAATGTCTGAACAGAATCGCATGGAGCTCCAGATGGCCATTGGCGACATCATCAATCACGACAGCGCGCGCAAGAAGGGCTTTGCCATGCGGCGCCGGCTGAGCCTCGGCATCCTCGCCTGTGCTGTGGCCGCGGGGCTTGGCGTGGCGCCGGCGCGGGCCGAGTATCCCGAGAAGATCATCAAGATCGTGGTGCCCTTCGCCGCCGGCGGCGGGACCGACATCATCGCACGGACGACGGCGCAGGAAATCCAGACCGACCTTGGCAAATCCGTCATCATCGAGAACAAGCCGGGTGCCGGCACCATCATCGGCACCCAGACGGTGGCGACGAGCGATCCCGACGGCTATTCGCTGCTGATGGCGACCTTCGCGCATGCGGTCAACCCGAGCCTCTACAACAAGCTGCCGTTCGATCCGCACAAGGATTTCGCGGCGGTCTCGCTGATCGCGCGCTCCTTCAATATCGTCGTCGTCAACCCGGCATCGAAGATCAACTCGATCGCCGATCTCATTGCCGAGGCAAAGGCCAATCCGGGCAAGCTCAATTTCGGCACGTTCGGCACCGGCACCTCGGCGCATCTCGCCGGCGAGCTGTTCAATGCCATGGCGAAGGTCAAGATGACGGCGGTGCCCTACAAGGGCGCGGCGCCTGCCATCAGCGACCTCCTCGGCGGGCAGATCGACGTGATGTTCACGACTGTCGCAAGTGCGGCCTCGCTGGTGGCCGCGGGGCAGCTCCGGGCGCTGGCCGTCACGTCCACCGAGCGTTCGGCCGCCTTCCCGCAACTGCCGACTGTCGCCGAGGCCGGCGTGCCCGGCTACGCCGCCGAGTCCTGGTATGGCCTGTACGCTCCGGCAAAGACGCCCGCGCCGGTGATCGCGCGCCTCAACCAGGCGGTCGCAAAGGCCGTCAAGTCCGGCGGTTTCAAGCAGCTCGAGGCCAACGAAGGCCTCATCATGGTCGGCAGTGCGCCCGAAGAGCTCGACCGCTATGTCGCCCAGGAGGAGGAACGCTGGCGCAAGCTGGTGAAGGATGCCAACATCGAGGTGCAATAGCAGGCATCGGCGCGTCTTACCGCGCGGGATTCGGCTCGGAGACACGTCCGATATCGGAAGGGGAAACGACGACTACCTCTCCCGCCTCCAAGGCGGCCTGGCCGACATGCACGCGATTGACGTCGACCTCGTCGATCCTGCCGACCACGAGCCGCGTCGAAAGATCGGCGACTGAAAACAGGGCCTGTCCGCGACTGAACCCGGCTTCCAGGTTCGGTCAAGAGCGTGCCTGCCGCGCTCGGTGTCGTCGCGGGCGGGCGGACCAGGATGCCCGACGAAGGTGCGAGCACCGTGCTGCCGTCGAGCTGCTGTTCGACGACAGATCGAGCGTGCCTGCCGTGTCAGGCTTGAATGATCTCGAGGCTGACGGCCCTGGCGATCAGTTGCGTGAGGGTCGCACATTCCAGCTTCGTGCGGGCGCCCTGCAGATAGAGGCGGACGGCGGTCGGTGACAGATGCAGGTCGGCGGCAATCTGTTTCGGGCTGAAGCCGCGCGCGGCGAGCTGAAGCGTCTCGCGCTCGCGCGCCGAGAGCAGCCGTTCGAGCCCCTGGGGTCGCAAGCCCGCTAGCCGCACGGCCTGATCGTGAATGAAATGGGCGATGATCAGAAAATCCCGCATATAGGTCATCCGCCGGCTGGCCCATATGTCCGTGGCAACGTTCGAGGCGATCGAGAGGCGCGCATGCTCACCGCCCGGTCCCCGGATCGGGATCGTCATGCCGCGAGAGCCGGCCATGCGAAAGGACGCTCGTGCATCCTGCATCTCCGGGGCGGCATCGTCCCAGTCGAGCGGCAAGAAATCGCTCCGGCCGTTTGGAAAGAGGGGGGCTGCCTGAAGGCCATCATGTTTGAGGTATTGTTCCGCCAAGTCATCTTCGGATGAGAACAACAGGATCGGGTTGCGCGCATTCGTCGTCTCGGGTCTGCGTGCGGCGTTGTACGCTACGAGCGTGAGGCCATAATCTCTCGAAATTCGAGCCAGCACGGTTTTCAGTTCATCGAGAGTCGTTGAGCCTGCAATGTTTGCGAGGGTTTCTTCGATCGGCGGAAACATTTGCGTTGCCCCCAGTCTTATCCAGTCATGCGTTCTCCGGGTTCGTTGAGTGTTCCCGGTTAGGTTGTCGTAGCGGCGGGAGCTGGTGTAGAGCCGTTGTTTAAATTCACTCCACCAATGTCCCCATGCATGATGGTTCGCGGCTGATCTTCGCGGCGCGTCATTTGGACGCGCCCCGATCCGGAAGCATCGATCGATCTGAGGTGGGTAAGCCACACGCACGCAGAAAGTGCTGCCTTCGGCGCGATCCGGACCATCGCTCAGGCGTCAGTGGCACGTCAGGCGGATTCCGGAGCGCAGCCCTGCCATTCAACAGTCGATTCACTATCGGGGGCAGACTTGCAATTTCGCAGATTGCGCGGCCTTGATCGGAACCGTTAGCCTGCGAGCACTGATTCGGCTTCGCGCCCTGAGGTTGATCAGCCGCGAGTGCGATGTGTGCGACCGGGAGTCCTGTCTACGGCGACATGGTGTCCTTATCGATGCGTCCGCTTCGGTCGGTCGAAACTGATGAAGGTGCGACGGCTATCGTGACGACTGGCATGAGGCCAGCCCCCTGCTTGTGACCCGGCAATGATTGGCGGACGTCCAGGTAACACAGACCAGGAGGCCTAAATGGTTGCCATCAATTCCGTCGGCGCGACAGCGCTCACCGTCCTGAAAGCCGCCAGCGCTCAGACGGCTGCCGAGCCCGAAGCAAGTCCCGTCAGCGTCATCCCTCATGTCAACGCTCTGTCGTCTCGCCTGTCGCCCCGCGTGTCCGACGCGCTGCTGAAGATCGCCGCGCTCATCAACGGAAAGGACGTGCTCGTCAACGCAAAGACGGTCGCGGCGAAGGGAGGGAACTCTGCTGGCGGGGTTATCGCTCGCGAAGGCTTTGTCGCTTCGCACATGATGAAGCTCTCCGAGCTTCCGAGGGATCAGGCCGAATATCTGAAGAGGTTCGGCGCGGATGCAGCGGTGCGCATTGAGGGCGTCGAATTGAGCGATGCAGATTTTGAGCAAACGATCCTCCAGTTCGGCATGGAGAGCTGGAAGGATCTGCCGGGCTTCAACGACGCGCTTGCCAACGGAACGTTGAAGATCCAGCGGGCAAGCGACGTGCCCGAACTCTACGAGTCGTTTCAGTACGATCTCTATAGCGGCGGAAACTATTTCGGCGGCGTAGGCTGGGGCGGCATCAACAACAAGAAGCTCTACCTTGAGATCCAGGCGCAAGGCATTCGGCAGGCCCTCGGGTCGATTCGCGGTCAGGAGTTTTATGTGACCTGGCCGGACGCGAGCCTGGCGAAACCTTCGTCGAACTGACCAGCCTTGCCGGCACCCGCGATCACCATCGCGGTGTCGGATGGCCGCGCGGCGGCCGAGTCGATCCCTCCGGCGTCGCGCTGGCGACAAGTCCCTTCGGTCGGGACATTCTCCAGCCGATAGCGCGGCCAGCGTGCGGGCGCTGCCCCCTTGCCCGCACGGCGCCGCATGCTCATTGATCTGAAACAACCAAGGCCTTCGGCGAAAGTGCTAGGGTTGAGTCGCGATTCACGATGCAGGGGCCCTGGGGCCTTGAGACAATCTCAGCGCGTGATGGAATCCGAGGGCTCAATGGGACGACTGCTGAATATCGTTACGCCACTGCATGCTGCGACCAAGCGCGACTACATGGGTCGCATGAACGACGACAAGATCGGCTGCTCGCTGAAGGCGCGGGAATACGAGGTCGATTACTGGGATGGCGACCGCCGCTTCGGCTATGGCGGCTACCGCTTCATCGAGGGGCGCTGGGCCCCGGTCGCCAGGGCGCTGATCGAGACTTACGGCCTCAAGGACGGCTCCAGCGTGCTCGACGTCGGCTGCGGCAAGGGTTTCCTGCTGTACGAGATGCAGAAGATTCTGCCGGGCCTGAAGGTCGTGGGCTTCGACATCTCCAAGCACGGTCTTGCCAATGCGCACGAGCAGGTGAAGCCCTATCTGTTCAACTATCGCGCCCAGGACGTTTATCCCTATGGCGATGCCAGCTTCGACCTCGTCATCTCGCTCGGCACGCTGCACAATCTCAGGCTCTACGAGCTCGATGCGGCGCTGAAGGAGATCGAGCGTGTCGGCAAGAACAAATACGTCATGGTCGAGGGCTACCGGAACGTTGCCGAGCTGCACAATCTCGAATGCTGGGCGCTGACGGCGGAGTCCATCCTGCACACCTCGGAATGGATCTGGCTGTACGGCAAGCTCGGCTACACCGGCGATTACGAATTCATCTATTTCGAGTGACCGGACGCTCCCCATGGATATCAAGACTGCGAAGGCTGCGATTCTCGTCGAATCGGGCAAGCCTCTGATCGTCGACGAGATCAATCTGCCTGATACCCTCGAGCACGGCCAGGTGCTGGTCCACGTGCATACCTCGGGGATCTGCGGCGCACAGATCAACGAGATCGACGCCGTCAAGGGCGTCGACAAGTTCCTGCCGCACTTGTTGGGACACGAGGCGCTGGCGACCGTCGTCGATACCGGGTCCGGCGTCGTCTCCTGCAAGCCGGGCGACACCGTCGTCATGCATTGGCGGCCGGGCAAGGGCATCCAGTCCAACACGCCGGTCTATTCCTGGCGCGGCAAGCGGCTCAACGCCGGCTGGGTCACGACGTTCAACGAATATGCCGTGGTGTCGGAGAACCGCGTCACGCCGGTGCCGGCCTCGATCGATCGCACCAGCGCGCCGCTGCTCGGCTGCGCGGTGACGACCGCGCTCGGCGTCGTCAACAACGACGCGCAAATCGCCATCGGCGAGGCCGTCGTCGTGTTCGGCGTCGGCGGCGTCGGATTGAACATCGTGCAATTCGCCGCGATGGTCGGCGCCCATCCGGTCATCGCGATCGACCGGCTCGACAACAAGCTGGAGATGGCGCGGCAGTTCGGCGCCACCCACACCATCAACTCCGACGCTGTGGAGGATGTCGTCGCCGCGGTTCGCGGCATCGCGGGGCCCGACGGACCCGACAAGGTGGTCGAGACCACCGGCGTCAGGAAGCTGATCGAGCTCGCCTACGAGGTCACTGCCAAGAAGGGCCGCTGCATCCTCGTCGGCGTTCCCCGCGAGAAGGTCGAGATCTACACGCTGCCCCTGCATTTCGAGAAGGTGCTGAAGGGCTCGGAAGGCGGGCAATGCCAGCCGGCGCGCGATATCCCGCGTCTGGTTCGCCTCGACGAGGCCGGCAAGGTCAGCTACCGCGGCATCGTCACCCACGAGTTCGCGCTCGACGACATCAACGACGCGCTGGATCTGATGCGCAGCGGCGAGTCGGGGCGGATCGTTCTGAACGTCAGCTGAGCGTCCTGCGGGAACGCGATTGTCGGGAAAGCTTTTCGCCGGCGCAGGAACTTCCATTTTTTCCCGACGTTGAGGGGGCGGCTCGCACAAGGAGCGGGTCGCACGATGAAGAACTTTTCCAACGCAGCATTTTCCCCCGAGGTGATCGGGCTCATGACCGCCGCACTGGAGGCTGCGGTCGCGACCCTGCCGGAGCCCGTGCATTCCTCGCACGTCAACGCACTCGCCGAATCCATCCTGCGTACGGCCGGCACGGGCGAGCGCGATCCCGCCACCCTGCAGCGGATCGCCTTGATGGAATTGCAATTGGCGCCGCGCCACTGACGAGGACGACATGAAGACCATGGCTGCCGTGATCGTTGCACTCTGCGCGGCATCGTCCGCCGCATGGGCGGAGAGCTGGACCACCTACCGGATCGCGGAATCCGGAACGGCCGTCGAGATTCCTACCTCGGTCTTCACCGAGCCGGCCGGAAAGCCCGACGGCTACGGCGAGCGGTTTCGAAACTCCGACGGCAGCGCCGATCTCACCGTGCAGGCCGTTCCCGATCAAGGCCTCTCGCCGGCCGAATTTCTGGCCCGGAAGAATCCTCCGTCCGGCATCGTCTACAAGCGGATCACACCAAGGTTTTTCGTGGTCTCCAGCATCAAGCGCGGCGCGATCTGGTATGATCGCTGCAATTTCTCGCGGCGCTATGTTCACTGCGTGCTGATCAACTACCCCGCGGCGGAGAAGCGGCAATGGGACCGCATCGTGACGCGCATCAGCCATAGCCTGAGCGGCGGCTGAACCGGTAACACAAAGCTGCCCGACCAGGTCGGGCAGCAGGTGGTGAGGAATAAAGCGGTCCGTCTAGCGCGCGGTCGTTGACGTCGTGGACATGGTCGGCTTCGAACCCGGCACATGCGACATCGTCTTGGTCGTCGAGCCGACCTGTTCGCCGGCCTTGACCTGGGTGCGTGTGTGCGAGCGGCTGAACGTGCCGCCCTCATGGGCCTGTGCGCGGGCATTGGAATTGAGCACGGGGCCGTTGCCCTTGTTGGTGCTCACGCCGGTCTGCGCCTTGCCGCTCGCGGCGGCGGCGCTTCCGCCGGCTGCGATCGACGAGCCCGTGCCGCCCGTCGCCGAGGTGGAGGTGCCGCCGGTGCCGACCGTGGAGGCGGAGGTGCCGCCCACCGCGGCCGAGCCGCCCGTTCCTCCCGTCATACTCTTCTGCGCAAGCGCGGGTGAAGCGGCGGCGAGCAGAAGCGCGACCGCCGAGGTCGTGACAAGCATTCTCATGTTTCAATCCTCTGTGTTGATGACGATGCGTTCAGGTGGCTAGGGCGACGAGGTCGAGATCGTGCAGCCGTTGACGGTGATGGTGCTGGCGCTGGTGGCGCCAGGGCCGCCCGCCGTCGACGACGAGCTCGAGACGTTGCCGCCGCCCGCCTGCACATGCACCGACGATCCGCCCGCCGAGCTCGAGCTCGAAAGCGAGCCGCTCGACGCGGTCGATCCCGTCGTGCCCGAGCTCGACGCGCCGGCCGCCGAAATGCTGCCGTCTGCATGCTTCTCGACGGTGACCTTGCAGGTCTCGCCCGATGCCGTCTTGCCGGTCTTTTCCATGGTAGCCGCCTGAGCTGCGCTGCTCATCAAGGCCAGCGCTGCGATCGCAATGATGGGTCTGTTCATGCGAGTTCTCCTTCAACAAGGACGAAGGAGCGGCATCGCTGCCGCTCCCCGGTCAAGGCATCAGTCCTTGTCCTTCTTCATCTCGCCCTTGTGGTGGCCTTTGCCTTTCTCCATGCCCATGTCGCTGGCATGGCCCGCGGACGAGCCGGCCGCGCCCACGGTCGAGCCGCTCTTGCCGCCGCCGGCCGACGATCCGCCGGTGCCGACCGTCGATGCGGAGTTGGAGCCGCTGCCCGCGGCGGAGCCGCCGGTGCCGACGCTGGACGAGCTCTTGCCGCCGCCGGCCGACGAACCACCGGTGCCGAGCGTCGAGGCCGAGCCGCTGCCCGAACCGCTGCCGGCCGCCGAGCCACCGGTGCCCACAGTCGAGCTGCTGGTGCCGCCGCCCGCCGACGAGCCGCCGGTGCCGAGCGTCGAGGCCGAGCCCGATCCGCTGCCTGTGCCGGCCGAAGAGCCGCCGGTGCCGACTGTCGAGCTGCTGGTGCCGCCGCCGGCTGAAGAGCCGCCCGTACCGACCGTCGAACTCGATTGCGCAACGGCGAGCGCCGTGCCGGCCAGCAGCGCAGCCGCGGCCGCAGAAAGCTTCAGGATCCTCATGTCCATCTCCTCCAGGGGTTTTCAAAAAATCGCCAAGTCAGGCACGGGATAAATTGGCAAATGGGCAAACGTTCCTGCGCCGGACACATCGCCGCGCGCGCGAAATCGAAGCCGCGAAGTTCCGCGACCCGAGCGGACGATGCGTTCATTTGCTGTTCATGCCCGGCAGCAGGACAAGCCTATGTCTCCCCGCGCTTGCGCAGGAAGCGACGCCAAGCATTCCACGATTGTTGCTGATGTGTAGCCGGCAGTAATGGTGAGTGACCTGATGCGCGCGGTCGGCACCGCGATGCGGACCATGCCGCCGCAGCATGCGAGGCCAGTAAAGAGGCGCACTGTTATTTTGATTTCGCGTCGTGATCTTGTTCCGGGCGACGTCATTTCGGTGCAAGACTGCGTCCGCCAGGATTTGCCGATTGCTGCTTCGAGCGGCAATCGGCGCGTGCGCAGGAGGCGCTCGTGTCTGATGACAAGAAGGCTCTTCGGATACTCGTCGATGCCTATTGGTCGCCTAAGGACTGGAAGCGAGGCGAGACGGTCGATCGGGCGGAATTCGAATATGCTCGTCAGGCGGGCTATATGTTCGATCCCGTCCTCGTGACGCATGACGACATCGTCGCACGGCTGGTTTCCATTCGTGCTCGCATCGGTCTGGAACAGGTCGCGGGCGCGTTCCTCGCAAGCCTCAGCACACGCCGCCTCGAGTTGCGCTCAGCCCTGGGCAGCTTCTCCTGCGCCGCGCAGTTTCCGATTCATGGGCTTGACGAACGGACCGCCCGACGGGTGCCGAGCGGCCGGCTGCACTGCGGCATCTGCGGCGGCTACGGCTATGCCAGCCCCGAGCAGCAGGACCTCAATATCCTGAGTTTCGAAAGGTGGAAGTGGGGCGGCATTCGTCATGCCGATCCCCTGTATTGCTGGTTCGACCTGACGCAGTTCGAAAAGGCGGATTTGATCGAGCCGACGGAAGAGGATAGCTCGATCCTGGCCCGGATCATCGACGCTGCCTCTGGTCTCGCTCCGGACGCGAGGCCGAATGAGCTGGAAAAGCGCCTCGGCAAGGTGATCAAGTCGAACCGCGCGGAGCGGTGCGTCCTCATCCAGATTCTCGGCTATTGCGGCATTCTCAAACCGGCAGGCCGCAGCGGCTTCTTGCAGGCATTTGCGGCTCATGAGCTTCGGGACCGGCCCCCCGATCGTGCCAACGACTGGTCCTATCCGGTCATCTGGTGGCGAGGTGCGGATGGCGTCGACAGGGATGTGCTCAGTCGCCTCTTTCCAAAAGTCGCCGCGATGGTCTGAGGACCTCGATCGAGGATCTACGCAAGTCGGCGACGCCCCTCACCGCCACCCCAGAGCCGGCGCCACATGCGTCAGGATCGCCTCGATCGCATGGGTGCAGTAGGCGACGCCGAGCTGGTTCGGAATCGTCAGCAGCAGCGTATCGGCTTCCGTAATCGCCTCGTCCTGCCGGAGCTGTTCGATCAGCACGTCCGGCTCCGCCGCATAGCTCCGGCCGAAGATCGCCCTGGTCTGCGGGTCGATGAAGCCGATCTGGTCCTCGCCGCCGCGCTCGCCGCCGAAATAGGCGCGGTCGCGGTCGTTCATCAGCGCGAAGATGCTGCGGCTGACCGACACGCGGGGCTCGCGGGTGTGGCCGGCTTCCTTCCATGCGGCGCGGTAGGCGCGGATCTGCGCGGCCTGCTGCACGTGGAAGGCTTCGCCGGTCTCGTCGTTCTTCAGCGTCGAGCTCTGCAAATTCATGCCGAGCTTCGCGGCCCACACCGCGGTGGCGTTCGAGCCGGCGCCCCACCAGATGCGCTCGCGCAGGCCTTGCGAATGCGGCTCGATGCGCAACAGGCCCGGCGGGTTCGGAAACATCGGCTGCGGATTGGGTTCGGCAAAGCCTTCGCCGCGCAAGAGATCGAGGAAGACTTCCGCATGGCGGCGGCCCATGTCGGCATCGCTCGCGCCCTCGGCGGGGCGATAGCCGAAGTAGCGCCAGCCGTCGATCACCTGCTCGGGCGAGCCGCGGCTGATGCCGAGCTGCAGCCGTCCGCCGGCGATGAGGTCGGCGGAGCCGGCGTCCTCTACCATGTAGAGCGGGTTCTCGTAGCGCATGTCGATCACGGCCGTGCCGATCTCGATCTTGCTTGTCCGGGCGCCGACGGCGGCGAGCAGCGGGAAGGGCGATGCGAGCTGGCGCGCAAAGTGATGCACGCGGAAATAGGCGCCATCGGCCCCCAGTTGCTCCGCCGCGACGGCAAGCTCGATCGATTGCAGCAGCGTGTCCGCCGCCGAGCGCGTCTGCGATTGCGGCGAGGGGGTCCAGTGTCCGAAGGACAGAAATCCGATCTTTTTCATGGGCGTCATTTAATGCTCGCACGGATGGCGTCAACCGCCGGCGCCAGCGGCCTGGCTATGCGGCGATGCGACCGCAAACTGCCCGGCACGCTCGACCAGCAGATCCAGGAAGCTTCGTGCGCGCAGCGACATCCACTGCGTCTCCGGATAGACCGCGTGCAGCGGCAGCGCGGCGATGCTGTAGTCGGGCAGCACATGTTCGAGCTCGCCGCTGCGGAGGCCCTCCGCCGCATTCCATTCGGGCAGGATGGCGATGCCGAGATGGTGCATCGTCGCCTCCTGCATGGCATCGGCATCGTCGACGTGGATGGGGCCGTTAATGGATGCGACATGGCGGCCGTGCTCTGACTCGAAGGCCCATTGGTGCGCCGGCGACATCCTGGAATAGACGATGCACTGGTGCGCGCCGAGATCGTCCGGTGTCCGCGGCAGCGGCCGTCCGTGCAGATAGGTGGGCGTCGCCACCAGATAGCGCTGCACGGTGCCGAGCCGGCGGGCAACCAGCGTGCTCGCCTCCAGGTTTCCGATCCGCAGCGCGAGCTCGATGCCTTCTTCCACCAGATTGACGAAGCGTTCGCTGAAGCGGATGTCCATCCGCACCTCCGGATGGTGCCGCACATATTCGGCGATGACGGGCATCATGTAGCGCCGTCCGAACGAGGAGGGCACGCCGATCCGGAGCGTGCCGCTCGGGCGGGGCGCGGTCTGCTCGACGCTCGATCGCGCCATGTCGAAACTGTCGAGGATCTGCCGCGCGAGGTCGTAGATGCGGTGCGCTTCCGCGGTCGGCTTCAGCGTGCGCGTGGTGCGCGAAAATAGCTGCGTGCCGAACTCGCTCTCCAGCATCGCGATGCGTTTGCTGATCGCGGGCTGGCCGATGCCGAGCTCCTTGGCCGCCGCCGAGAAGCTGCCGCCCTCGAGGGTACGAACGAAAGCGCGCAGGCAATCGATCCGGTCCATAATTCATTCCTGATTGGAATAAATTATATCCCATTTATTCCGTAGTGGACAAGGCAGCAGATCGTTACGCTCCCTCAAAACAAGCAATCACAGGGGAGGAGATCACGTGGCACGCCATATCGGAATTGTCGGCGCCGGAATCGCCGGCCTGCATCTTGCGCTTTACCTGCAAAAGCACGGCGTGGACGCCACCGTCATCACCGACCGGCTCCCTGAGGATTATCGCGATATCCGGCTGCTCAACACCGTCGCGCATCATCACGTGACGATCGCGCGCGAGGACTATCTCGGCGTCAATCACTGGGCCGATCCGAAGGACCATTATTACTACCACGACCACGTCTTCAATTTTCCGCAGCCGCTGAGCTTTCGCGGCGACTTCTCGAAGGCCAGCCGCGCCGTCGATTACCGGATCTATCTTCCCGCGCTGATGCAGGACTTCATGAAGCGCGGCGGCAAGATCGAATATCGCCGCATCGAGGAGCGCGACATCCGCCCGCTGGTTGCCCGTTTCGACCTGCTGGTGGTCTCGACCGGCAAGGGGCCGCTGGGCCAGCTCTTCAGCTACCGGCCGGAGCACACGCCCTATTCGCAGCCGCAGCGGCGGCTGTGCGTCGGGCTCTACGCCGGCGTGCGGCAGCCCGATCCCATGAACGTCACGCTCTCGGTATCGCCTGGCCATGGCGAGATGATCGTGATCCCGACCATCACCTTCGGCGGCATCGCCAATGCGCTGCTGATGGAGAACGTGCCGGGCGGCGACATGGAGGAGCTGGCGACGCTCAGCTATGACGACAATCCAAAACACTTCCTGAAAGTGCTGCTGGGCAAGCTCGAGAAGCATCACCCGACCACCTACGACCGCATCGATACCGCGCGCTTCGATCTGGCGCAGCCGCAGGATCTCCTGCAGGGCGGCGTGGTCCCGACGGTGCGCAACACGGTGGTCGAGTTCGACGACGGCAAATGCGCCATCGCGCTCGGCGACGTCCATGCCATCGTCGATCCCATGATGGGGCAGGGCGCCAACGTCGCCTCCTATGCCGCCTTCGTGCTCGGCGAGGAGATCGTCAATTCCGACGCGCTCGACGCGCGCCTCTGCGAAAAGATCGACCTGAAACGGCAGGACCGCGTGCTCGCGGCCTCGCGCTGGACCAACGTCATGCTGCAGCCGCCGACGGAAGCGCTGGGCATGCTGATCGGCGCGATGAGCCAGAACCCGGCGCTGGCGAACGAGTTCACCGAGAACTTCAACTATCCGGACCGGCAGTGGGACCGCATCTCCACGCCGCAGCGCATCCAGGCCTGGATCGAACGCATGTCGGCGCCGGCGGAGCCGATCAGGGCGATTGCGTGAGATCGATGCGCGTGGAGACCGGGATGCCGCGCGCCAACCCGGCCTCGTTCCGCGAGGCCGCCTCGCGCTTTGCGACCGGCGTCGCGGTGCTGACCGCGCTCGACGAGCACGGCCGCGTCTGCGGCATGACCGCGAACAGCTTTGTCACCGTCAGCCTGTTGCCGCCGACCGTGCTGGTCTCCGTCATGCCCGGCCGCATGCACCGCGCGATCTCGGCGACCGGCCGCTATTGCGTCAACGTCCTGCCGGATGATGGCCGCGACCTGTCCAGGCATTTCGCGAGACAGCCGAACAGCGGCGCGGCGCCGGACTACGAGATCGTCGATGGTCTGCCGCGCCTTCAGGGCTGCATGGCCTGGTTCGCTTGCGAGGTCACACGCCATGTCGACGTCAGCGACCACACCCTGATCATCGCCGAAGTTTCGGCTTGCGACTATCGCGACACCACGCCGCTGGTATTCTTCTCCAGCCGGTATCATCTCGGCCCCGGGGTGCCGGTGGACCTGTGAGGCGTGGAATTCATCCGCCTCGATGCAGCGCCACGCGGATCATGCGCGCAAGGTCGGACCTGCGATAGGGTTTGGGCAGCAGCAGAACGCCCGGTTCAAGCCGGCCGTGACTGAGAAGCGCGTTCTCCGTGTAGCCCGACGTAAACAGGACGCGCGCATCCGGACGGCGCGCGAGCACGGCCTCGGCCAACTGCCGCCCGTTCATGCCGCCCGACATGATCACGTCGGTCAGGAGCAGGTCGAAAGCAATTTCATTGTCGACCTGAGCCAGCGCCTCCGAACCATTGGCGGCCAGGATTGCGCGGTAACCGAGATGCGCGAGCTGCGTGCTGATGTACTCGCGTACCAGGGGATCGTCCTCGACGACGAGGATGGTCTCGTCGCCTCCGCGGATTTCGACATGCGCGGCCGGCTCCGGCCAGGCCGCGGTCCCGCTCGCGCGTGGAAGATAGAGTTTGATCGAGGTGCCGTGGCCCGCTTCGGAATAGATTTTGATGTGGCCGTCGGATTGCTTGACGAAGCCATAGACCATGCTGAGCCCAAGTCCCGTTCCCTTGCCGGTCTCCTTGGTCGTGAAAAACGGCTCGAACACCTTGTCGCGGATTGCTTCGGGAATGCCGCTACCGGTGTCGGTCACGGCCACCATGACGTACTGGCCAGGCCTGACATCGGGATTTGCAGTGGCATAGCCATCGTCGAGCACGACATTGCCGGTTTCCAGCATCAGCTTGCCGCCTTCGGGCATCGCATCGCGCGCATTGACGGCGAGATTGAGGATGGCCGTTGCCAGATGGTTGGGGTCGATGAATGCCGGCCAGGCGTCTTCCTCGAGAGATGTCTGAATCTCGATCTGCTCGCCCAGCGAGGGCCGAAGCAGTTTGGCGGTTTCCTCCACGAGGGCGTTCAGGTTCGTATCGCGCGGCTGCAGCGGCTGCTGACGAGAGAACGCCAGCAGATGCTTCGTGACTTCGGCGCCGCGAGCCGCCGCGTCGTCGATCATCCGGGTGATCGTTGATAACTGCGGATCGTGGGCTATCGCGGCATGAAGAATCTCGGTCATCCCGATGATGACGGTCAGGATGTTGTTGAAGTCGTGAGCAATGCCGCCGGTCAGATGCCCGACGGCTTCCATCTTCTGGACCTGGCGTTGCCGCTGCTCCTCCTCCAGCCGCGCGTTCGCGTCCTTGACTTCACGCGCCCGGAGGAAGATTTCCGCTTCCATTCGTCCGGCCTGATCGCGCAATTGCTGCGCCAGCTTGTCCTGTTCAACCCCGTGCTGCTTGAGGTGAATGAACTCCGTGACGTCTTCCACGCAGTGAATGATATAGGAGATGTGCCCGTCCGGCCCGAACACAGGGCAATTCCGCGGGCTCCAGAAGCGCTCCGTGAATCCGCCACCTTCCGCCTCCGGCTTGCGGATATCGTATTTCTGCACCGCCATGGCGTCGGTTCGTTTGAAGTGCAGCACCCGTTGCAGCGAGGCCTTCAGATTGCGGACGCCGTCGGCCGCCGGATCGTCGGGATTGTCAGGAAAAACCTCGAACAGGCCGCGTCCCAGAATGGACGCGCGATCGGTCATCGTCGCACTCAGATACGCATCGCTCACTGCGACGATGCTGAAGCCCGAGGTAAGGACGAGGTAGAGGCCAGGGGCGCCTTCGAAGATAGCCTGAAAATCGGGCGCGTGCCGTAAAGATGGTTCACTGCGCAAGCTGGTCCTCCCCGCGAATCACTGGCAACCCGCGAAGATACGCCGCGTAGAGCGTGTTGGAAGATTTTCGGCGCCGGGCTCGGTTGTCAAATCTCCCCATGGGGGAATGCGATGCGAGCTTGGCTTGCAACTACGGATAGCAAAGAGCACGGAGATTGGCAACGCGGCTTGCTGATCGCGACACAGCTTGTCCTGATACTGGGGGCAGCAAGCCGGGCACTCTGACGACGATGACATGATGCGCCTGTTTTGCCCGGCGGTCAAGTGTTTTGCGGTTTTTCGGAAATTTACGCTCGATCGTCAAGTTCAGGCGCAATAACGGCTCACGCAAATCCTGATGCGTCATAAGCCCTTGATTCCGCTATCCGCCGCTACTGTGCATGGGGTTGTTTTCGACTTTTCGTTTTGGAGGGTGCAAAATTGTCCCGTTGAGCCGGACCTCGTCCGGTGCTCGCTTTTCATCAATCCATTTTCGGGAGGCGCATCATGCAGGTTTATAATGTGGTCAGGTTCAAGGTGAAGCAGGGCGAGGAAGCCGCGTTCCTCGACGCGCACCGGGGCGGCAAGGCGAAATGGCCGGGCCTCGATCACGGCGTCATCATCAAGACCGGTGAGCAGACCTTCTGCCTGATCGGCACCTGGTCGAGCCAGGACGCGCTGATGGCGGCGCGACCGGCGATGATCAAGACACTCGACAGCTTCAGGTCTGTGCTCGAGGATCAGGGCAACGGTCGCGGCGTGACGGATGCCGTTTCGGGAGAGGCCGTGCTCAACCTCTAGCGGGCGTGCGGCGCCCGCTACTTCATCAAACGGATGCCCTTGGTCGTAAACTTCTGCGTCTTGCCGCCGGGGCGAACGGGGCGCCTGGTGCCGGCGGCCTTGCCGGTGCCGGGCGGCTGATGCGCGGGGACGAGCTGGTGCGGCTGCGATCCGATCAGGTCGCGGCGGCCCATCTCGATCAGGGCCTCGCGCAGCACCGGCCAATTGTCGGGGTCGTGGTAGCGCAGGAACGCCTTGTGCAGGCGGCGCTGGCGCAGGCCCTTGATGGCCTCGACCTTGTCGCTGCCGCCGTGGCGCACGCCGCGCAGCGGGTTGACGCCGGTGTGGTACATCGCCGTCGCGGTCGCCATCGGCGAGGGCAGGAAGGTCTGCACCTGATCGGCGCGGTAGCGGTTCTTCTTCAGCCACAGCGCGAGGTTCATCATGTCCTCGTCGGTCGTGCCCGGATGCGCCGCGATGAAATAGGGAATGAGATAGTACTTCTTGCCGGCGCGCTCGGCCGCTTCGTCGAACATGCGCTTGAACTTGTTGTAGGCGCCGATGCCCGGCTTCATCATCTTGTCGAGCGGGCCGCGCTCGGTATGTTCAGGGGCGATCTTGAGATAGCCGCCGACGTGATGGGTGACGAGCTCCTTGATGTATTCCGGGCTCTCGACCGCGAGGTCGTAGCGCACGCCGGAGGCGACCATCACCTTCTTGATGCCCTTGGTCTCGCGCACCTTGCGATAGAGCCGGATCAGATCGTCATGCGAGGTGTTGAGGTTCGGGCAGATCTCGGGGAAGACGCAGGACGGCCGCCGGCACGCCGCCTCGACCTTCGGATCCTTGCACGCCATCCGGTACATGTTGGCGGTGGGCCCGCCGATGTCGGAGATGACGCCGGTGAAGCCCGGGGTCTTGTCGCGGATCAGTTCGATCTCGCGCAGGATCGAGCCTTCCGAGCGGTTCTGGATGATGCGCCCCTCGTGCTCGGTGATCGAGCAGAAGGTGCAGCCGCCGAAGCAGCCGCGCATGATCGTGACCGAGAACTTGATCATGTCCCAGGCGGGAATCTTGGCTTCGCCATAGGACGGATGCGGGGCGCGGGCGTAGGGAAGGTCGTAGACCGCGTCCATCTCGTCGCTGGTCAGCGGAATCGGCGGCGGGTTGAGCCAGAGGTCGCGGTCGCCGTGACGCTGCACCAGCGGGCGCGCGTTACCGGGATTGCTCTCACGGTGCAGCACGCGCGAGGCGCGGGCATAGGCTTCCTTGTCCTGCTCGACCTGCTCCAGCGCCGGCAGGCGGATCACGGTCGCGCCCTTCTGGCGCGTGGCGCCCTCGTCGGCGGAATCGAGATCGTCGGCGTGCAGCTCGGCGTAGTCTTCGGGCACGCGGCGGAACAGCGCGACGCCCCTGACGTCGTCGAGCTCGCGCGGCGCTTCGCCCGCGGCAAGGCGCTGTGCGACTTCAACGACGGCGCGCTCGGCGTTGCCGTACAGCAGGAGGTCCGCCTTGGCGTCGGCCAGCACCGAGCGGCGCACCTTGTCGGACCAGTAGTCGTAATGCGCGATCCGGCGCAGCGAGGCCTCGATGCCGCCGAGCACGATCGGGACGTCCTTGAACGCCTCGCGGCAGCGCTGGGCGTAGACGATGGTGCAGCGGTCCGGCCGCTTGCCGCCTTCGCCGCCGGCCGTGTAGGCGTCGTCGCTGCGGATGCGCCGGTCCGCGGTGTAGCGGTTCACCATGGAATCCATGTTGCCGCCGGTGACGCCGAAGAACACTTTTGGCTTGCCCAATGCCTTGAACGGCTCGGCCGAATGCCAGTCGGGCTGGGCGATGATGCCGACCCGGAAGCCCTGTGCCTCCAGCAGGCGGCCGATGATGGCCATGCCGAAGCTCGGGTGGTCGACATAGGCGTCCCCGGTCACCAGCACGATGTCGCAGGCATCCCAGCCGAGCGCGTCCATCTCGGCGCGGCTCATGGGAAGGAAAGGCGCCGGCTTGCGCGGGCGTGCCTGGGCCATCAGGGGCTTTTCGGCGGCGATGATCTGGGTGTCCATGGGGCCAAGGGATAGGACTCCAGGCCCCCAAATTCAACCGACGGACGCGTGAAAAGATTGCGGTTCCGTAGTCGTTCGGGCGCGTTAACCCTTCGCCAGCGCCTTCCGGACCTCGGCCGTCGTGGCGGGCTCCCCGCCATGCTCACGGACCCTCCGCACGGCATCCTCGACCAGGCCGGGATTGGTCGCCGTCGAGCCCAAGAGCGCGTCCTCGAGCCCGACCCGGATATGGCCGCCGCGCGCCACGGCCTCGCCGATCAGGGCAGTGATGTCGACGCCGAGGCCGGAGACCATCCAGGGCGCGCCAGGTGCTTCCTCCTCCGTCAGCGTGACCAGCGCCGCAAGGCCGTAAGGCTTCGGCGGAAAGCAGAACGCGAATTGCTGCGAGAACATGAAGCGGTAGACCGGCGACTTCACGCCGCTCGCGCGCGCCAGCGCGGAGCCTGCGCGGATGAAGCCCGGCTCGTAGATCGCGAAGGCGGGATGGATGTTGTGACGCGCGGCAACGGCAAGCCCGTGGCGGATGTGGGTCTCCGGATTGAGATAGGTCTCCGCCGGCCTGGCCTCGCCCGTGGTCGACGTCAGCGTGAAGTTGACGCTGCCGGGATCGACCACCGCGAATTCGAGCAGGCCGCGTTCGGCCAGCGCCTCGATATGAGCAAAGCGCGCCCCGGGGTCGGCAACGTTGCCGCGCGCGTCGAGACCGGGGATGGAGGGGTAGACGGGCACGTCGACCCTGGCACGAATGCCCTCGATGATGCGGGCATAGACCTGCCAGTCGAACCTCTGTGGCCCGCCGCCGTCATAGGCGTGGGTGTGAATGATCGCAGCACCCGCTTTCGCGCAGGCGATGCCCTCGGCGACGATCGCCTCGATCGTGTCGGGGATGCCCGGCTGCAGCGCTCGGCTCCACGGTCCGTTCAACGCCGCTTCGATCCAGACCTTGTGCATGACGCGCCTCCCTCATCCGCCGGAACGGACGGAATTTGTTTTGCGCGACCGTATCATGCATGTCGCGCGAAATCAGCGCCGTCAGCTCTGTGACGCCGCCCACATACCGCCTGTCTTCATCGCGTCATCCTCGCTCCAGCTTCGAGGGAGAGATCCATGTTCCTGATCGACGTGCTGCTGGTCCTGGCGATCCTGTTTTTCCTGTTCCTGCCGATCAGCGATCGCAGGACGGTGCGGATGCGGCTCGGCATGGTCTGCGCGCTGTTTGCAGTGCTCTCGGTCGCCGTGGTCCGGCCCCATCTCGCGCCGGTGCAAATCGCGAGCGTCGTCTCGACCCATTAAGCGCTGCAATCGTCGCATGCGGCGATCCCAGTTCTCACTGTCGCTGCCATGGAGTATTCGGTCACTCCATGGGCAAGGGCACATCAAACGATCGCAGCGGAGCGGTAGTGGGCACGACATCGTCTGTCGGCGCCTGGCTTGGAGTGATCGCGCTGATCGGCTTCATCCTGGTCGCGACCGCGCAGGCTTCCAACCAGATTCTCGCACGCGGGCTTGCAGGATCGGTCCCGTCCTTCGCGCTCGCCTTCTTCCGCTGGAGCATCGTCGCCATCGGGCTTGCGCCGATCGCGCTCAGGGAGATCCGCGACGGCCGCGTGCCGCTGGGGAGAAATCTTGGGCCGATCTTCGCCGCCGGCTTCATGGGCATGTTCCTGTGCGGCGGACCCGTCTACGCCGCGGGCGTCTCGACGACGGCGATCCACATCGCGCTGATCATGGCGCTGTCGCCGATCACGGTGCTCATGATCTCGGCGGTGCTCGGCATCGAGCATGTCGGCCCGCTGCAATGGCTCGGCACGGCACTCGCGCTATCGGGCGCGCTGCTCATCATTTCCGGCGGCCATCCGGAGACGCTGTTCGCGCTGGAGACCGCATCGGGCGACGGCCTCGTCGTCATCGCGATGCTCGGCTGGTCCGGCTACACGCTGCTGCAATCGCGCGCCGCGCCGAAGGCGTCGCTGCTCGCGCGCATGAGCCTGTTCTCGGCCGCGGGCGCTCTGTTCTCCTTGCCGCTCGCGGGTTGGGAGATGTGGACCATGCCGGCGCAGGTCTTTAGCACAAAGGCGCTGTCGGCCTATGTTTTCGCCGGGATCGTTCCCGGCCTGCTCGCCTATGCCGGCTTTGCCTGGCTCGGCGGCAAGTTCGGCTCGGTGCGGACCTCGCTGGTGCTCTATATCGGGCCGATCGCGAGCGCCCTGCTGTCATTCGCCATCCTGGGCGAGCCGCCCAGATTGATCCACCTTGTCGGCGGCTTGCTGATCCTCGGCGGTGTCTGGGCCAGTTTGCGGCGATAGCTCCATCGACACACATTAAGGTTCACGCGCAGGAACCTTCGGACGTGGCGAACATTCCCCTGATGGAGGGTTTGCGGCGGACCCGGTCCGCGCGCGTTCGCGCCCAAGATTTGGTCCAAAGCCTGGACTGCCTCGATATTCGCCATCGGGCGATGGGGGAGCGGTGAGTACAGTCATAGAGAACTTGCTGTTGCGAAAGCAGAAGCTTGTGGAACAGCTCGAGCAGGCGACCTCGATCGAGGATCGCGACAAGATCGAGCACCAGCTCGAACAGATCAACACCGCGCTGGATTTTCTGGACAGGCCGGGATCGCGGGACGGGCGGTAATCCGCTCAGTCCACCTTCAACGCGTCCACTTTCAAGGCCTTGGCATAGACCACGCCCGAATTGGTGATGTGCGTGGTCATGCTCGATTCGAACGCGGCAAACTCGCCGCGCGCGAACAAATCGAGCAGCTTGCGGTGCTCGTCGAAGGAGGTGCGGGTGCGCACATCGATCGGCGAGGTCAGATTGGTGCGCAGCGCGGCGACGCGGCCCGCGACCAGCTGGTAGGACTCGGCGAGATAGCGGTTGCCGCAATGGGCGAACAGCGCCTCGTGGAACGCGGCATCGGCGCGGCCATAGGCGATGTTGTCCTTCGCCGCGATCGCCGGCTCCATCGCCGCAATCGCATCGTTCATCGCGGCGATCGCCCCGTCACGATCGTGGCGAAAGGCGAGCTCGGCGGCCTTGGGCTCGAGCGCGATGCGGAAGGTGCAAAGCGCGGTGATATCGTCGGCGCTCGGTGTGAAGACAAAACTGCCGACCTGCGGACGGATCACCACGAGGCCCTGCGCCTGCAACTGGCCCAAGGCCTCGCGCACCGGCGTGCGGCTGACGCCGAAGGAATTTGCGACCATCTCTTCCGAGATCGTCGCGCCGAGCGCAAACTCGCCCTCGATGATCGCCTGGCGCAGCCGCTGCATCACGCGCTGCGACAGCGATTTCGGCGTAGCGAGCTTGAGCGATCGCATGTGCTCAGATGACCTTGCCGGGGTTGAGCAGATGATCGGGATCGAGCGCGGCCTTCAGCGTCCGCATCAGCGCGATCTCGGGCTCGCTCCTCGCATGGCCCAGCCATTTCTTCTTCAGCGTGCCGATGCCGTGCTCGGCGGACACGCTGCCGCCCATCTCGCGGACGAGGCCGTAGATGATTGCGTCCATCTCCTCCTTCGGCTGCTGCTCGACCGTGAGGCCGGTGACCCAGGAGACCAGATGCAGATTGCCGTCGCCGATATGGCCGTAATAGACGCTCTCGCAGCCCTTGATGCCGTCGGCCAGCGCAGCCTTGCAGCGCGTGGCGAACTCGTCCATGCGCGACACCGCAAGGCCGATGTCGTAGGAGATGTGCGGGCCCAGCACCTGGCCGAACTCGGCGCAGATGTCGCGCACGCGCCAGAAGGCCTGCGTCTGCGCCAGCGATTGCGCCACGGCGGCGTCGGCGAGCAGCCCGCGCTCCATCAGCTCTTCAAGCCAGGCCTGGAAGCGCGGCGCATCGATGCTCTCGTCGGTGCCTTGGGCCTCGACCAGCACGTAGAGACCGTGGCCCGGCGCGACCGGCGGCTTCACGCCGGCGCGCGTGGTGATCACGTCCCAATAATCCGGCCACATCACCTCGAACGCCGACAGCAGCGGGCCGAGCCCGCTGCGCGCGGCACCGAGCAGGTCGATCACCGCCGCATAGTCCTTCAGCGCGCAGAGCGCCGCCATGGTCGAGCGCGGCTTCGGGAACAGTTTCAGCACGACGCGCGTGATGATGCCGAGCGTGCCTTCCGAGCCGATGAAGAGATGCTTCAAATCGTAGCCGGCATTGTTCTTCATCAGCTTGTTGAGATTGGTGATGATGGTGCCGTCGGGCAGCACCACTTCGAGGCCGAGCACCAGCTCGCGCGTCATGCCGTAGCGGATGACGCGATTGCCGCCGGCATTGGTGGAGAGGTTGCCGCCGATGGCGCAGGAGCCGCGCGAGCCGAGATCGAGCGGAAAGAAGAAGCCGGCCTCGTCCGCGGCCTTCTGGATCGTCTCCAGCGGCGTGCCCGCCCTCACGGTCATCGTCATCGACGCGGGATCGATCTCCTCGATGCCGGTCATGCGCTCCAGCGAGATCGCAACCCAGCCGGCTTCGGGCGAGGCGCCGCGGCACAGCCCGGTCAATCCGCCCTGCGGCACGAAGGGCAGGCGCGCTTGACGGCAGGTGGTGATCGCATCGGCGACGCCCTGCGCGTCGAGCGGGCGGATCACGGCACGCGGCGTCTGCGGCAGGCTCGCGCTCCAGTCGTTGCAATTGCGCGCCGGCACCTCTGCGCCAATCAGCACGGCGGTCGCGCCGAGCTTGTCGCGCAGGGCGCCGAGCGCCTGGTCGGGACGCTCGATGGGGCTCACCATGTTCATGCGAGACCTCCTGAATTCGGCTGCGTCTCATGCGCGCCGTGACGGTGGAAAGGATTTGCGTTCGTCTTGTATGTAAGGTACAAGATAAAAAGTAAAGTAAAAACAATGGCTCGGAACGGCCCTAAGATCTCTGGTGATCGAGGCCTGGTCCGGGATCGCAGCAAAGGGCGGGTATGATGACGGAGGCAATTCGCGGGTTCTGGGTGGCGTCGGCAACGCCGCTGGCGGCCGACGGCAGTGTGGATTCCGCCAAGCTCGCGGCTCACGCCAGGCATCTCTTCAGCAAGGGCGTCGACGGCGTCGTGCTGTTCGGCACCACCGGCGAGGGCACCTCGTTCAATGCCGCCGAACGTGTCGCGACCATCGAGGCCGTGCTCAAGGCCGGCGTCGCGCCGGAGCGCATCGGAATCGGCGGCGGCTTTCCCGCCATCACCGACAGCATCGCGCTGACGCGCGCTGTGCTCGGCCTTGGCCTGCGCCATGTGCTGATGCTGCCGCCGTATTTCGATCGCGGCGTCTCGCCCGAGGGCATCGAGGATGCGTTCGCGGCGATCTTCGACGGTGTCGCCGACGACCGCCTGCGCGCCTATCTCTATCATATCCCGCAGGCCTCGGGCGTCGCGATCCCGACGACAGTCGCCGCAAGCCTGCGCAAGCGCTACGGCAAGGTGGTCGCGGGCCTGAAAGACTCCAGCGGCGACTTCAAGCAGTTCCAGGCGTTCCGTGCCGCCGCGCCCGAGCTCGCCATCACTGTCGGCAACGAAGCCGACATCACCCGCGCGATCGCTGCCGGCGGCGCCGGCACCATCTGCGGCATGGCCAATGCCGTGCCCGAGCTGGTCAAGGGGATGGTCGAGGGCAAGAATGTCGAAGCCCGCATGCAGGCCGCGATCGACATCGTGCTGAAAACGCCCTCGTTCACCGCGACGCTGAAGGCGATCCTCGCGGCGCAGACGGGAGACGCATCCTGGCTCCGCGTGCGCCCGCCGCTGCGTGCCTCGTCCGATGGCGCGTCGCTCAAGCGCAAGCTCGACGAGTTGCTGGCTCCTGCCATCGCGTGAGATGTAAAAATTCCGTGACACGTTGACGCGAATTCGCGCGCAGCGTGTCGCGCTCTCGGCGGCATCAATCGGTGATTGCCGTTCAGTGTTCTTCCGCACTTAGAACGATTCAACACTAGAGCTATTCAAGTCGCCTTACGGTTCTCTTCGCTCGAACCGACTGTTACAGGCGCACACTTCAACGTTCTTGACTTGAAGTGGAATGAAAGTGCGTGCCCTCGTGGATGGCTGCGACAGCGGCCGTCGAACTCGTGCCGGCAAGAGCCGTGCAGGTCTTCTCATCGGAGCAGCCGTGCTGCTCGTCGAACATCCCTCCACCACGACGAGCGCGCAGGCGCAATCGGCGCTGCCGCCCGTGACCGTGGAAGCTCCGGCGCCGCGGACCAAGCCCGCACGTGCGTCGGGACAGGCTCCGCGCCGCACGCAAGTCGCCCGCCCGCAGAGCCGGAGTTCCGCACCGGCCACGCCAACGCTGTCGGAGCGGGCCGCCGCGGCGGCTGCCGCCCAACAGGCCGCCAAGCTCGGCTACCGGGCGATGCCGAGCGCGACGACGCTGCGCAGCGGCGCTTCGCCGCTCGATACGTCCCAGGCCGTCAACATCGTGCCCGAGCAGGTCTTGAAGGACCAGCTGCCGCGCAACATCGACGACGCGCTGATCAATATTTCCGGCATTACCCAGACCAACACGCTCGCCGGCAGCCAGGACGCGGTGATCCGCCGTGGTTTCGGCGACAACCGCGACGGCTCGATCATGCGCAACGGCATGCCGCTGGTGCAGGGCCGCAGCTTCAATCCCGCGGTCGAGAGCGTCGAAGTGCTGAAGGGGCCGGCCTCGCTGCTCTACGGCATCATGGACCCCGGCGGCATCGTCAACACCATCAGCAAGCGCCCCGAGCTCTATCAGCACGGCTCGGTCACGCTGCTCGGTTCGACCTTCAATGCCTCGAAGACCGGCGCCGACGGCCTGCTCGATGTCACCGGTCCGATCGGCGACCAGGGCCTTGCCTATCGCTTCATCGGCTACGGCGTCAGCGAGGATTACTGGCGCAATTTCGGCCGCCACCGCGAGATGCTGGTCGCGCCGTCGCTGGCCTGGTACGGCGAGAACACCACGGTGCAGCTCAACTACGAGCACCGCGAGTTCATCTATCCGTTCGATCGCGGCACCGCGTTCAATCCGGTGACGAAAGCGCCGCTGGCAGTTCCCGCCGATCGCCGGCTCGATGAGCCCTTCAACAACACCTGGGGCACCTCCGACCTGATGCAGGCGTCGATCGAGCATCGCTTCAACCAGGATTGGAAGCTCTACGCCGGCTACAGCTACAACACCGAAACCTTCAGCGCCAACCAGCTCCGCATCACCGGCATCAACTTCACGACCGGCAACGAGACGCGCAGCAACGACGGCACGCAGGGCTCGCTCAGCAATGCCAGCTACGGAACGTCCTACATCTCGGGCAGCTTCTGGCTCGGCAACATGCGCAACGAGGTGGTGTTCGGTGGCGATGGTCAGTATCGCACCATCTATCGCGACAATTTGATCCGGCAGGCAACGCCCGCCATCAACATCTACAACCCCATCTACGGGTTGATCGGACCGGGTACGACGGTATCGAACAGCGACAGCGCCCAGACCGATAAGCTCGGGCAGTGGTCGCTGTTCGTCCAGGACACGCTGCATCTGACCGAGCGGTTCGCGCTGGTCGGCGGCGTGCGCTACATGGACTACGACCAGATCGCCGGACGAGGAAAACCGTTCGTCACCAACACCAACGTGTCCCAGGACAAGGTGCTTCCGCTCGGCGGCGCCATTCTCAAGCTGACGGACGAGCTGTCGCTTTATGCGAGCTACACCGAATCGCTCAAGCCGAACTCGACCATCGCGCCGATCGGCGTCGTGATCGGCTCGAATGTCGCGCCGGAAGAAGGCGTATCCTACGAAACCGGCCTGAAGTTCGATGTGAACAAGCGCATCTCCGGTACGCTGGCATTCTACGATCTCGACAAGAAGAACGTTCAGACGACGAAGACCAACAGCGCGGGGATCGTGGAGATCCACACGGTCGGCCGCGCCCGCTCGCGCGGCGTCGAGCTGGACGTCACCGGCAGGCTCACCGACAGCTGGGCCCTGATCGGCAGCTATGGCTATACCGACGCGCGGGTGACGGCGTCCGAGGATCTGACGCTGCTCGGCAGAAAGCTGCAGAACGTCGCGCTGAACACGGCCTCGCTCTATCTGGTCTATGATTTCGGCACGGCGTTGCCGGGCCAGCTCCGGCTCGGCGGCGGCGCGCGCTATATCGGCGACCGACCCGGCGATGCGATCAACAGCTTCTTCCTGCCGTCCTACGTCGTCGCGGACGTCTTCGCGACCTATGAGATGAAATACCAGAACACGCCGGTAATCTATCAGTTCAACGTCAAGAACCTGTTCGACACCGTCTACTATCCCTCCGCCGTCAACAATCTCAACGTCGCCATCGGCGATGCGCGGCGGTTCTCCCTCTCGGCAACGGTGAAGTTCTAGCCATGGCGGCGCGGCACAAAGCCATGGCGGTTCTGGTCGCAATAGCGGCCGCCTGGCTTGCCGCCGCAGGTGCGTCCCGCGCCGAAGAGATCACGCTTTATTCGACCAGGGAAGCTGCCCTGGTCGCGCCGGCCGTCGCGGCTTTCACCGAAGCCAGCGGCATCAAGGTGAATGTCGTCTTCGTCGAGGACAGCCTGGTCAAGCGCCTCTTGTCGGAAGGCGCGGCATCGCCGGCGGACGCGTTGCTGACGATCGGGCTGGACAAGACGACGCAACTCTCCGCGCGCGGTCTCACGCAGGCCGCTTCATCGCCGCGTCTCGAACGGGCCGTTCCGGCCAACCTTCGCGGCGGCGATGCGCAATGGATCGCGCTCGCCATCCGCCCACGCATTGCGTTCGCGCGAATGCAGAGTGCGCTTGCGTCGATCGACTACGAGGACCTTGCGGGCCCGCAATGGAAGGGCAAGCTCTGCATGCGCTCGATGCTGCATCAGAACAACGTCGCGCTGGTCGCGGCCTGTCTTGCTCACCACGGCGAGGCAGCAACGGCGAGCTGGCTCGCCGGCCTGAAGGCCAATCTCGCGCACAAGCCCGATGGCAAGGACAACGATGTGATCCGCGAGCTCGCGCAAGGCACTTGCGAGATCGGCATCGGCAACACCGTGGCATTGGCGCAATTGCGTGACGGACGGGAAGGGGTCGACTGGCGCGCCTGGGCGATGGACGTCAAAGCGGTGCCGACGACCTTCGAGGGCGGCGGCACGCATGTGAACCTCACCGGCGCGGCCATCGCGAAGCATGCGCCGCATCCGGCGTTGGCGCGGCAGTTCCTCGAATTCCTGGTCACGCCGGCCGCCCAGCGGATCTTCGCTGCGGCCGAGCTGGAATATCCTGTTCTCCCGGCGGCGGAGCGCGCTCCCATTGTTGCCCGAATGGGCTCGTTCATCGCCGATGCGCTGCCGATCGACCAGGTCGCCGCGCAGCAGCAGGCCGCAATTGCACTCATCAAGAAGGCCGGCTTCGATGACTAGGGTGGGGCACACCATCAAGGCCGCCCTTCACCAGGTCCACTCCATCGCGGGTCTCGTTCTTGCGCTGCTGCTTGCGCTGATCGCGCTGACCGGCGCGATCATGAGCTTCGAGGACGAGATCGGCGACTATCTGAACAGCAGCATCATGCAGGTCGCGCCGCGCCAGGCGCCGGCGTTGATGCCCGACGAGCTGGTCGCACGAGTGCAGGGGATGCCTGATATCGGCAAGGTCGCATCCGTGACGTTGTCGAGCGATCCGACGGCGGCGGTGCGTGTCCGCTTCGGCCGCGACGAGCAGGGCGGGCGGCGCGGCTCGCTCTATGTCGATCCCTATGACGCCCGCGTGCTGGGCGCGCCGCACGGCGAAGAATTCTTCGTCACCGTCCGCCAATTGCATCGCTGGCTGCTCATTCCCGGCGAGGCCAAGGGCTGGGGCCGCCAGATCACGGGCGTCGCCGCGCTCGGCCTGATCGTCATGCTGATCACGGGCCTCGTGCTGCGTTGGCCGCGCCGTGCCGGCAGCGTGAAGATGTGGCTGAAACCCAATCTCGGGCTCAGCGGCCGCGGGCTGCATCGCTCGCTGCATGCGGTGATCGGCACCTGGGTGTTGCCGGTCTATCTGGTGATGACGCTGACCGGGCTGTGGTACTCGTTCGACTGGTACAAGGACGGCGTGGTCTGGCTGCTGTCGCGTCCGGAGGTTTCTGCCGCAAAAATGCAGCCGAAGATGGCTGCCAGGGCGCCGCGCGCAGCCGTCCGTGACGAACAGGCCCAGCAGGTCGGGTTCGATCGTGCCTGGACGATGATTCAGCGCGAGGAGGCCGGCCGTTTCTCCAAAGTGTTGCTGACGCTGCCCAACGGGCCGGGGACGGTGATCCGGATCCGGTCGTGGCCGAAGGACTCGACGCTCGACACCACGCGCGACGAATTCCGCATCGATGCCATCTCGGGGCAGGTGATCTCGGCCGAGCGCTATGCCGACAAGACGTTCGGCGAGAGGATCATCGCCAACGTGCTCGACATCCATCGCGGCGCATTTCTGGGCTGGCCCGGCAAGCTCGCCTTCATGATCGCCGCGGCGCTGATGCCGCTGTTCTCGGTGACCGGCATTTTGCTCTATCTGTCGCGCCGCAAGCTGCGCCGCCCCGCGCAGCCGCCGCTCGGGCGGCTCGTTCCCGGCGAGTGATCCGGCGCGAAGGCTAGCCAAGGCGCGCCTAATCGTTCAAAAGCCATGGCCTATCCTCGTCAGGGTCCACGCCATGAAGCTTTCCACCGTCACCCCCGCCGAAATCCGCCGCGCGCTGCTGCTGCGCGAGGAGATCGCGCTGCTCGATCTCAGATATGAGGCGGCCTTTGCCACCGGCCATCCGCTTTTCGCCGCCAACATGGCCGCGGACCGGATCGCGATCGAGGCCGAGGTGCGGCTGCCGCGCAAGGACGTGGCGATCGTGCTCTATGACGACGGCGAGGGGCTGGTCGCGACCGGCGCCGAACGCCTCGCCGCGCTCGGCTATACCAACGTCCGCGCGCTCGACGGCGGCCTGAAGGCCTGGCGCGATGCCGGCTATCAAATGTTCGAGGACGTCAATTCCTATTCGAAGGCGTTCGGGGAATTGGTCGAGGCGCGCCGCCACACGCCCTCGTTCAGCGCCGACGAGGTGGCAAAGCTGATCGCGGACAAGGCCAATATCGCCATCCTCGACGTCCGCCGCTTCGACGAATATGCGACCATGAACATTCCGGGCTCGGTAAGCGTGCCCGGCGCGGAGCTGGTGCTGCGGGCGGGGCAGGCGGCGCCCGACCCTGACACCACCATCATCGTCAATTGCGCCGGCCGCACCCGTTCGATCATCGGCACGCAGTCGCTGATCAATGCCGGCGTGCCCAACAAGGTGCGCGCGCTGCGCAACGGCACGATCGGTTGGACGCTGGCGCGGCACACGCTCAATCACGGCGCCGACCGGCGCGGCGCGATCGGGCCGTTCGAAGGCGGTCCCGACAACGCCCGCGACGTCGCCTATCGCGCCGGTGTCCGCCGCATCGGCACAAGCGAGATGTCCGCGCTGGTCGCAGAGACCCGCCGCACGCTCTATCGCTTCGACGTGCGCGATGTCGAGGACTATGCGACCGGTCATCTCAAGGGCTTCCGTCACTATCCCGGCGGCCAGCTCGTCCAGGAGACCGACATGGCGGCACCGGTGCGCGGCGCGCGCATTGTGCTGACCGACGACAAGGGCGTGCGCGCCGACATGACCGCGTCCTGGCTCGCGCAGATGGGCTGGGAGGTCTATGTGCTCGAGGGCGGCTATCAGGGCGCGCTGGACGTCGGCCCGCCGCAGGTGCTGCCGAAGCCGGACCCGGCGCACCGCTATCGCCGGCCCTATGAGGGGACCGATGTCGCCGAACGCGCGATGCAGGCCTATCTCGACTGGGAGTATGGTCTCGTCGAGCAGCTCCGGCTGGACGGCACGCACGGGTTTTACGTGATCTGAATCCGTCACCAAGCGATAGAATTCTTCTGTCGTCCTGGACAAGCGAGCGGAGCGAGCGCTGATCCAGGACCCATTGCCACCGCCTCATGTTGTCTTGGGGGCCGTGGCCCCAGTTTGCCAGGCAATAGGCGCCCGGGGTCATGGGTCCTGGCTTTCGCCAGGACGACTATGAAGCTGAGAGCGGTGCCTCCCTACTTACCTGCCGCCCCGCCATCTTCTCCCCGTATCCGACCCCTATTGTGCTCGGGCTCGTCCGCGGTCTATGAGCTGCGGCAAAGCCGCTATTTCAGGAGATTCTATGCCAGCCCCAGGCCAAAGCCCTGAGCGGAGCGCGAAGGCGCTTCTGCTCGAAGGCGTCAATGACAGCGCCGTGGACCTGTTCCGGAGCGCGGGCTTCACCAATGTCGAGCGGCTGACCAAGGCGCTGGACGGCGAGGATCTGCGCCGGGCGCTAAAGGGCGTCTCGCTGCTCGGCATCCGCTCGCGGACCCAGATCACGGACGAGGTGCTTGCAGCGGCCGATCAACTTCTCGCGGTCGGCTGCTTCAGCGTCGGCACCAACCAGGTCGATCTCTTGGCGGCGCGCAAGCGCGGCATTCCCGTGTTCAACGCGCCGTTCTCGAACACCCGCAGCGTCGCCGAGCTCGTGATCGGCGAGATCGTGATGCTGCTGCGGCAGATCTTCCCGCGCTCGGTCTCCGCCCATGACGGCGGCTGGGACAAGTCCGCGGCCGGCAGCCGCGAGGTGCGCGGCCGCACCCTCGGCATCGTCGGCTACGGCAATATCGGCTCGCAACTCTCGACGCTGGCCGAGGCCATGGGCATGCGCGTGATCTATTACGACCGCACCGACAAGCTGCGCCACGGCAATACCGAGCCGGTCGAGAAGCTCGACGAGCTGCTGGCGCAGAGCGACGTCGTCAGCCTGCACGTGCCGGAGACACCGGAGACCGCGGGCATGATCGGCGAGAAGGAGCTGCGGGCGATGAAGCCGGGTTCGTTCCTGATCAACAACAGCCGCGGCACCGTGGTCGATCTCGATGCGCTCGCAGGCGCCCTGCGCGACGGCCACATCGCCGGCGCTGCGATCGACGTGTTTCCGGTCGAGCCGTCCTCGAACGCGCATCGCTTCACGAGCCCGGTGCAGGGCATCGGTAACGTCATCCTCACCCCGCATATCGGCGGCTCGACCGAGGAGGCGCAGGAGCGCATCGGCGGCGAGGTCGCGCGCAAGCTGGTCGACTATTTCATCACGGGATCGACCATGGGCGCGGTGAATTTCCCGGAAGTGCAGTTGCACTTACGTCCCTCCGGCGCGCGCTTCAGCCATGTCCATCGCAACGTGCCGGGCATGCTGCGACGGCTGAACGAGGTCTTCCTCCAGCGCGACATCAACATCGCCGCGCAATATCTGGAGACCGCGGGCGACCTCGGCTACGTCGTGCTCGATGCCGATCTTGGCGGCGAGGACTCGGCGGCGCTGCTGGCGCAGATCCGCGCCCTCGACGGCACGGTCGGCGCAAGGCTGGTATTCGAGCACTAAGCAGTCCCACGTTCCGGTTGCATCTTGCGGCAACTGCTCCCACACTGCGGCCGAATTCGACACGTACCAATCATGTCGAATTTGAGCTTCAGTCGCGTGAGTGTCCGCCATGGAACGGGACGCTGTACTGATCGATCTCGCGCTTCAGGGCGGCGGTTCGCACGGCGCCTTCTCATGGGGCGTGCTTGATCGCCTGCTCGAGGAAAACTGGCTCAGCATCGCCGCGATCTCCGGAACCTCCGCGGGCGCGATGAATGCCGCGGTGCTGGCGGACGGCTGGACCGCCGGCGGCGCCGAGGGCGCGCGTGAGGCGCTCGAACAATATTGGCGCCGTGTTTCGAAGGCCGCGGCCTTCAGCCTGCTGCAACGCTCGCCGCTCGACCGCCTGATGGGGCGCTGGACCCTCGATACCTCGCCCTTCTATATCCTCACCGACCTGATGTCGCGGGTGCTGTCGCCCTACGATCTCAATCCGACCGGCTACAATCCGCTGCGCGCGGTGCTGGCCGAGAGCATCGATTTCGAACGCCTCGCGCGCTCGCCGATCCAGCTCTTCATCACCGCGACGCGGGTGCGCACCGGGCGCGGCCGCATCTTCCGCAATGCGGAGATCACGGCGGACGTGCTGCTGGCATCGGCCTGCCTGCCGACCATGTTCCGCGCCATCGACATCGACGGCGAACCCTATTGGGACGGCGGCTTCGCCGGCAACCCGACGATCACGCCGCTGGTCCGCGAAAGCGACGCGCACGACACCATTCTCGTCCAGATCAATCCGACCGAACGGCTGGAGGAGCCGCGGACGGCCGCGGAGATCCTCAATCGGCTGAACGAGATCTCCTTCAACTCGCCGCTGATGAAGGAGCTGCGCATGATCGCGCTGCTGCGCCAGGCAGCCGATCCCGGCAGCGGCGAGGGCGCGCGCTGGGCCAAGATGCGCACGCACCGGATCAAGAGCGACATGCTGGCGAAGTTCGGGGCCTCCTCGAAGCTCAATGCGGAGTGGGAGTTCGTCTCGATGCTGCGCGCCGAGGGGCGCATGGCCGCGGACGCCTTTCTCCGCGAGCACGGCGCGGATCTCGGCCGTCGTTCGACCGCCGATCTCGACATTCTCCTGTCGGAGTGCTGAGGCATGGGTCTTCTCGGCCTCCTCGTCGGGCTTGGTCTGCTCGTGCTGTTCGCGTTTCGCGGCTGGAGCGTTCTGCTGCTCGCGCCGTTCGCCGCACTCGTTGCCGCGCTGTTCGGCGGCGAGCCGTTGCTGGCGAACCTGACCCAGGTGTTCATGATCAACGCCGCGGGCTTTCTGGCGCAGTTCTTCCCGATCTTCCTGCTTGGTGCCGTCTTCGGCAAGCTGATGGACGACAGCGGCGCGGTGACGTCGGTCGCGCGCTTCATGGCGGAGCGTCTCGGCGAGCGGCGCGTGATCCTCGCGGTCGTGCTCGCCGGCGCGATGGTCACCTATGGCGGCGTCAGCCTGTTCGTTGCGTTCTTCGTCATCGTCCCCATGGCCCGCTCGCTGTTTCGGGCCGCTTCGATCCCGCGTCGCCTGATCCCGGCTGCGATCGTGCTGGGAACGTCGACCTTCACGATGTCGGCCTTGCCCGGCACGCCGTCGATCCAGAATGCCATCCCGATGCCGTTCTTCGGCACGACGCCGTTCGCCGCGCCGGGGCTCGGCATCATTGCCTCACTCATCATGCTCGGCACGGGGTTGTGGTGGCTGCACCGCGCCGAAGCGGCTGCGCGCCGCGCCAGCGAAGGCTACGGCGACGATGCCGACGGCGCGATCGAGCAGGCCGCCGCCGACGAGCTCGTGCGCGAGCGCGCGACCACCGCCCGCGAATTCGATCCGGCCGAGCTGCAGCATGGTCAGCGCAGCGACCGGCCTGCGCCGGTGCTGAGCGCCATGGCGCCGCTGGTCGTCGTCGTGGCCGTCAATCTCATGATGTCGCTGGTGATATTGCCGCGGCTCGACGTCAGCTATCTCGCCGAGCAACGTTTCGGCGGCACGTCTCTTGCGGCCGTGGCCGGGGTGTGGTCGGTCGCGGTCGCGCTGGCCGCGGCCATCGTCGCGACCATCGCGCTGAACTGGGCGCGGCTGCCGGCGCTGCGCCGGACCATGGACGCCGGGGCCAATGCGTCGGTCCTGCCCGCGTTCAGCGTCGCCAGCCTCGTCGGCTTCGGCGCCGTCGTCGCCTCGCTGCCGGCATTCACGATCGTGCGCGACTGGGTCCTCGCGATCGAGGGCGGACCGTTGGTCTCGCTCGCTGTCGCCACCAACATCCTGGCCGCGCTGACCGGGTCGGCGTCGGGCGGCCTGACCATCGCCCTCGACGCTCTCGGCCCGACCTATGTCGAGCTTGCCACGCGGACCGGCATCGATCTTGGGCTGATGCATCGCGTGGCGGTGATCGGCGCGGGGACCCTCGATATCCTGCCGCACAATGGTGCGGTGGTCAGCCTGCTCGCGATCTGCGGCCTGACCCACCGGGACAGCTATTTCGATATCGTCATGGTCGGCATCGTGACGTCTCTGCTGGCGCTGGTGGCCGTGATCGCGCTCGGCAGTGCGCTGGGATCGTTCTGAAAGGCCGCCTCGGCGATTGACGGACGGGCGAAGCTTGCATTGAATGCAGGCTAACGCTCGTACGCAACACAACAAGCCGGGTGGAAACGATGAAGCGAAACAGGGCGAAGCTATGCGCATGGCTCGTGGGCACGGCGGCCGCAATGAGCGCGAGCGGCGCGTCGGCGCTGACGCTGGCCGAGGATGCCGAGACGGTCTGCAAGGGGCTGGTCGGCGGCACTGATGCCGTGAAGATCGACGCCGCGACCTTTCAATCGCCGTCGCCGCTCGCCGTGGCCGAGCGCGGCCCGACGCCGTCGGGGCGGGTCACGCCCGCCAATCCGGCTTTCTGCAAGGTGCTCGGCCATATCGATCCTGTCGATCCCAAGGCGCCGCCGATCAAATTCCAGGTCAACCTGCCGGTCGAATGGAACGGGCGCTCGGTGCAATATGGCGGCGGCGGTTTCAACGGCGTGCTGATCACGGGTCTCGCGCTGCCGCCCGCCTATCCGTTCGACAAGCCGTCGCCGCTCGCGCGCGGCTTTGCCACCTACGGCACCGACTCAGGGCATGAGACAAAGCCGGGCGAGCTGCCGCAGCTGTTCGCATTGAACGACGAGGCCTTCGAGAACTTCGCCCACCGCGCCTACAAGAAGGTGCGCGATGCCGCCGTGACGCTGACGGAGCGTGCCTACGGCAAGAAGCCCGCAAAGATGTATTTCATGGGCTCGTCCGAGGGCGGCCGCGAAGGCCTCACCATGGCCCAGCGCTACCCTGATGATTTCGACGGCATCTTCGCCCGCGTGCCCGTCATCAACTGGGTCGGCTTGCAGCATGCCGGCACGCGCTCGGGTCTTGCGACCATGGGCGAGGGCTGGATCAACCCGGCGCAGGTCAAGCTCGTCGGCGATGCCGTGCGCGCGGCCTGCGACAAGGCCGCCGGCTCCGACGATGCGCTGGTGCAGGATCCCGTCGGCTGCAAGGCGGCCTTCAAGGTCGAGACGCTGCGCTGCGCGGACGGCAAGAGCGGCGATCAGTGCCTCACCGATCCGCAGGTCAAGGCCGTGAACACGCTGCACGGGACCTACAAATTCCCGTTCGCGCTCGCCAACGGCCTCGACGACTATCCGGGCTGGGGCGTCTCCGGCGAGGACACGCCGGCGGCAGGTCCGACCGGCGGCTGGACCGCGTGGTGGCTCGGCACCGCGCCGCCGGCGCAGCCGCCTGCCCCCAACAACGGCATCGCCTGGATCTACGGCGCCGGGGGCATTCAATATGTGTTCGCACGCGATCCCAAGCTCGACGTCACCACCTACAAGGTGGAGGACCACAAGGCGCGGCTGCTGGAGGTCTCCAGCCTGATGGATTCGACCGATCCCGATCTCAGCCGTTTCCGCGCCCGCGGCGGCCGGCTGATCATGCTCGAGCACATGGCCGACTACGCCCAGAGCCCCTATGCCGGCATCCGCTATTTCGAGAGCGTCGAGCGCAAGATGGGCAAGGCCGAGACGGCCGAGTTCGCGCGGCTCTACACCGCGCCCGGCGTCGATCATGTCGGCTCCGGCGCGCCCGCCAATGTCGACATGCTGAGCGTGCTGACCGACTGGGTCGAGAAGGGCAAGGCGCCCGACGACCTGGAAGTCACCGAGCAGAAGGTCGAGGCGCCGTCATTCGCCGTGACGCGCGCGATGCCGCTGTGCCGCTGGCCGTCCTGGCCGCATTACAAGAGCGGCCCGGTGACGGAGGCGGGGAGCTTTACCTGCGCGCCGTGAGCTTTAACCTCTCCCCGCTTGCGGGGAGAGGTCGGATTGCATCGCAGATGCAATCCGGGTGAGGGGGTACAGGTCCCACGGTAATCTCATGTGTGGAGAGAAGCCCCTCACCCCAACCCTCTCAGCGCGAGCGAAGCTCGTCGCGACCCCGTAAGAACGGGGAGAGGGAGAAGAAGGGCTTAATGCGCGCCACCCCCGCCCGCCGCCTTCACCCGTCGTGTCAGCAGCACCGCGATCGCGGCGAGCACCAGCACCACGCCGATCACGGCGAAGGTGTCGGAATAGCCCATCACCAGCGCCTGGCGCTTCACGGTCTTGCCGAGTGCGATGATGGCCTGCTCGCGCGCGGCGTTGGGGTCGGGGACGCCGTGGGCCATGAAATAATCCGTCATCTGCGCGATGCGTCCGCGGACCTCCTCGCGGCCGAGCGTGACGGAATGTCCGATGATGTTGGAGTGGAACTGTTCGCGCTTGGTGACGATGGTGGCGAGCACCGCGGTACCGATGGCGCCGCCGAGGTTGCGCATCATGTTGGAGATGCCGGAGGCGGCGGGCGCATCCTGCGGCGCGACGCTACCGAGGCTGAGCGCCGAGAGCGGCGCCAGCGTCAGCGCCTGACCCACGGCGCGCACGACGTTGGGGACGAAGAACTGGTCGCCGGAGTAGTCGAGCGACATCATGATGTTCATGAAGGAGCTCGCGGCGAACAGCAGCAGGCCGATGGTCGCGACATAGCGGGCGTCGAAGCGCTGCATCAGCTTCGGCACCAGCGGAATCAGCAGCAGCTGCGGCAGGCCGGTCCAGGCCAGCACATTGCCGATCTGCTCGGCATTGTAGCCCTGGACCTGGCCGAGATAGGCCGGCAGCAGATAGACCGAGCCGAACAGCGCGAAGCCGAGGAAGACCGCGGCGATCGTGCCGATGCCGAAATTCCACTGCGTCAACAGGCGCAGGCGCAGCAGCGGCTTCTCCACCACGAGCTCGTTGACGATGAACAGCGACAGGCTGATCGCGGCGATGACCGCGAGCCGCACGATGAACGGCGAGCCGAACCAGTCGTCCTTGTTGCCTTCCTCCAGCACGGCCTGCAGCGAGGCGAGGCCGATCGCCATGGTCGCGATGCCGAACCAGTCGCCCTCGCGCAGCAGGCCGAGATTCATCGGCTGGCGCTCCAGGGTGAAGAAGAGGATGCTCACCATCGCGATTGTGGGCAGCACGTTGACATAGAAGATGGTCTGCCAGCCGTAATTCTCGGTGAGATAGCCGCCGATGGTCGGGCCGATCGCAGGCGCGAAGGTCACGGCGAGCGAGAACATGGCAAGGCCGATCGGCTGCTGGCCTTTCGGCAGCCTGGTGAAGACCAGCGTGAACGCCATCGGGATCAGCACGCCGCCGAAGAAGCCTTGAAAGCCGCGCATCGCGATCATCGACGGCAGATCGTGAGTAAAGGCGCAGGCGACCGAGAACGCGGCGAACAGCGAGGCGAAGCTCAGCATGATGTTGCGGAACGAGAACACCCGCGACAGATAGTCGGTCAGCGGAATGACGATGATCTCGCCGATCAAATAGGACGTCGAGATCCAGGACCCGTTGTCGGCGCCGGTGCCGATGCCGCCTTCGATGTTGAGCAGCGAGGCGTTGGTGATCTGGATGTTCAGGATCGCCATGAAGGCGCCGATCATCGCCGCGAATACGGCGATCCAGACCGTGGCGCTGGCCCGGTTGGGATCGGCTGCGGCGCGCTCAGGCGTCGCGGTCGGTATGGCGGGTGCTGGCGTCGATATTGAGAGGCTGTTTGACATGGCACGACCCTCCGGAAACGGGCTTGGCTTTGAGCGTCGCTGCCGCTTGCGCGGTCGGCGCTGAGCGCGTTGCGATCGTCGGGATCACGGACATGCCGGGCCGCAGCGCGATCGCAGGCGCGGTCTCGGCGTCCAGCGCGATCTTCACAGGAATGCGCTGCACGATCTTGGTGAAATTGCCGGTGGCGTTGTCGGGCGGCAGCAGCGCGAACTCCTGGCCGCTGGCCGGCGCGATGGAATCGACATGGCCATGGACGACCTGGCCCGGGAACGTGTCGATCTCGATCTCGACGCTCTGGCCGGCGCGGACATGGGTGAGCTGGGTCTCCTTGAAATTGGCGACGACATAGGCGCCATCGCTCGGCACGATCGCCATCAGCTGCGTGCCGGCCTGCACGTACTGGCCGACGCGCAAAGTGCGGTTGCCGACGACGCCGTCGATCGGCGAGACGATGGTGGTGTAGCCGAGATTGAGCTCGGCCTGATGCTGGAGCGCGGCGGCGCGGGCGGCGGCGGCTTTCGCCTGCACGATCTCGGCCTTGAGCAGGTCGACCTGCTTCTGTGCGGAGATGAGGTTGGCGTTGTCGCGTGCGATCGCGGCGTCGGCGCCGGCGTCACGCGCCTGCGCCTGTTGCGCGTTCTGCACGCTGCCATAACCGGTCTTGGCGAGGTCGCTGTAGCGCTTGTTCTCCTGCTGGGCAAAGACCTTCGCGGCGGTGTCGACATCGATGGTCGCCTTCGCCGCGGCGATCACGGCCTCCTGAACCTCGAGTTGCGCCTGCTTGCTCGTCACTGTCGCGTTCGCGGCGGCGACGTCGGCCTTGGCCTGATCGAGCGCGACGCGGAAGTCGCGGTCGTCGATCCGGGTCAGCACCTGGCCGGCCTTCACATGCTCGTTATCGCCGACCAGGACACGGTCCAGATAGCCGCTGACCTTCGGCGCGATGGTTGTGTTGTCGGCCTTCACATAGGCGTCATCGGTGGAGACCAGGAAGCGCCCGACGGTCCAGTAATCGTAGCCGTACCAGCTCGCCCCGGCGAGGGTAGCGGCGGCGACGCCCGCCAGCAACAGCTTGCGAATGTTCAGCTTTCGGCGCGGGGCGGGGGGCGGCGCCGCCGGCAGGATGCCTTCCGGCGCGCTTGTCGGCACCACGCTGGTTTCGCTCTTGGACGGGTTGGTGTGCACGGTCATGGCCGGCTCCGTGAATTAGGAAACTTGACGGTTTCCAAAATAGAACTAGCTTGAGGAGAGTCAATGGAATGACAGGCATCATCTAAAAACATGGCTCAGGCAAAACCGTCATCAGAAAGCCGCCCGCGCGGCCGGCCGCCGGTGCGCAGTGACGAGGAGACGAAGCAAATCGTCATCGAGGCCGCACGGCACGCTTTCGCGGTCGAGGGCTATGCCGCGACCAGCACCGAGGAATTGGCGCGCGGCGCCGGCATCTCCACCAAGACTCTCTATCGGTTGTTTCCGGGCAAGGCGGCCTTGTTCGAGGCGATGTGCGCGGACCGGCTCGACCGGCTGCTCTCCGACGTCAATCTTCAGGCCGGCAACCAGGCCGACATCGAAACCAATCTCGCTGCCGTGCTGGTCGCCTGTGCCGATCTCGCGCTCGATCCGGAGGTGGTGGCGCTGCAGCGCATGGTGCTGCAGCAATCGGCCACGTTCCCCGACCTCGCCGCGAATTTCTACAGGGACGGCATCTCCCGCACGGCGGCCGCGCTCGCGGGCTGGCTCCGCGACCAGGTCAAGAAGAAGCGCATCGTGCTCGACGACGCCGATGAAGCCGCCGGCATGATGATCGGCATGATGGTGTCGGCGCCGCAGCGCGCGGCGATCTATGCGAGCCGGACGCTGCCCTCGCGCAAGGAGATCGAGAAGCGGGCGCGGATTTGCGCCGCGATCCTGCTCGACGGCTGCCGCGGGCCGTCGGCCTAGCGGCGGCAGGCTTTGACAAGCCGCCGGACCCAGGCTATATATTTCGCATGCGAAATAACGAGGCCGCGGCAAGGCACCATCGGCTGATCTATCTGCTCAACGTCGCGCAGCGGCGTCTGCAACGCTGGATGGCGGCGCAGCCCTCGAGCGAGGTGACACCGGCGCAGGCCGGATTGCTGTTCATCCTCGGCAGGCAGGACGGCGTCCTGATGGGCGAGGCGGGCGCCGCGCTCGACATGGGCCCGGCCGGTATTTCCGGGCTCGTCGATCGCAGCGCCGCCGCGCGGCTGGTCGAGCGCCGGGCCGATCGTGAGGACGGCCGCGCCTGGCGGGTGTGGCTGACGCCGAAGGGACGTACCGTGCTGGCGCAGGCGAAGACCGACGCGGCCGCGATCAACGCGGCACTGACGGAAGGATTCACCAGCGCCGAGATCGACATCGTCGCGCGTTGGCTTGCGAGCGTTCAGGACAAGTTTCCAAGAGCAAGAGATTCAGAGGACTAAGGAGAGACCCATGACCGATCACGTCCGCATCGAGAACAACGGCGGAATTCTCACCCTCACGCTGGCGCGTCCCGACAAGAAGAACGCGCTGACCGATGCGATGTACGGCAAGCTCGCCGACACCATCGAATCCGCCGAGTTCGATCCGTCCGCCCGCGTGATCCTGATCCGCGGCGAGGGCGACATGTTCACCGCCGGCAACGATGTCGGCGAGTTCGCGGCCGTCGCAGCCGGCAAGTCGGAAGGCAGCCGCAACGTCGTCCGCTTCATCCAGTCGCTGGCGCGCTGCACCCGGCCGCTGGTCGCGGCGGTGCAGGGCCGCGCCGTCGGCGTCGGCACCACGATGCTGCTGCATTGCGATCTCGTCGTGCTCGCCGACAACGCGCAACTGTCGACGCCCTTCGTCAGCCTCGCTCTGGTGCCGGAGGCGGCCTCGAGCCTGCTGATGCCCGCGCGCATCGGCTATGCCCGCGCCTATGAGATGTTCGCGCTCGGCGAGACCGTGCCGGCCAAGGCCGCGCTGGAATGGGGCCTCGCCAACCGCGTCGTGTCGCTCGACAAGCTCGATGCCGAGGCGCTGGCGCTGGCGCAGCGGCTCGCCCGTCAGCCGGCCGGCGCGCTCACCGCGACCAAGAAGCTGATGCGCAACGGCGAGGCGCTGGTCGCGCAGATGCAGGCCGAGGGCGAGCAGTTCGCCCAGCGGCTGCGCACAGCCGAGGCGCGCGAGGCGTTCACGGCGTTCGCAGAGCGCCGCCCGCCTGACTTCACCAAGATCGCATGATGGATTGCGGGCGGGTCCGAATGCGTGCAACCGGAACCGCCCCAATTCAATTCAAACCTTAACGAAACATTGGCATGTCGCGGTGCAAGGTGCGGCCTACGTGAAAATGTAGGCCGTTGACCCCATGTCCATTTTTAAGAAATCGGTAAGCACGCTTCTCCTCGTGCTGATGGCCCTGCTGGCGGTGGGCGCATTGACCAGCACGGCGATCCAGATGGTCGGGGCCTTCGGCCGCTACAATGACAGCCTCGAGACGGCCCGGCTTGCCGCTGCCGACAAGGCGATCTTCCATGGCGTGCTCGCGCTTCGCAACAATCGCGGCGATGCCCAGAGCGCGATCCTCGGCGAGGACGATCCCAAGGCGAAGCTCGCCGAAGCCGAGAAGGCCGAGCAGGCCGGCTATGACGGCATCATCGCCGCGCTCGCGACCGTCGATTTCGCGCGCCGCGACGAGCTCGCCGGCACGTTGAAGCAGCGCTGGACCGACGCCGCGCCGCAGTTCCAGCTGTTCTACGACGAAGCCAAGCGTCCGCGCGCCGAGCGCAAGATCGAGCGAACCAATTCCTGGTACGATGCCGTCACCAAGGTCATCGACACCGCGAACCTCGCCTCCACCGCGGTGTCGAATCGCGCCTGGATGAACGATCCCTACATCGCCCGCATGATCCAGGTCCGCCGCTTTGCCTGGCAGGTGCGCGACCGCTACGGCATCCATTGCTCGTCGCTTCGCTCGAACGTCAACGGCAGCAAGCCGCTGGACGACGCGCAGAAGCGGCAAGTCGCGCAATGGGACGGCACCATCACCTCCGGCTGGGCCGGCATGGCCGAATTGCTGGCCGCCCCCGACGTGACCGCGGAGCTGGTAACGGCAGCATCGGACGCCAAGGCCAAGACCGACGGCGTCCTCAAGCAGATCGGCGATCTCACCAAGAATTTCGACGGCAGCGGCAAGCCTGCGATGTCCGCTTCGGAGTGGAACACGCTTTGCCAGTCGCCGTTCCCGCTCATCGTCGGCGTGGCGACCAAGGCGCTGGATCAGTCGATCGCGCGCGCCGAGGCCGTGCAAGCGACGGCGCTCACCAAGCTCATCGTGCAGTCGCTCGCGTTCCTGCTCGCGCTGGCCGTGACGCTGGCCGGCGTCTACGTCGTGCGCAATCGCCTGATGCGCCCCGTTCGCGCCATCCTCGATGCCATTGCGCGGATCAGCGCGCGCGACTATGCGACGCCGGTTCCGCAATCCCGCTATCCCGACGAGTTCGGCACCATGGCGGCGGCGCTCGAGAGCCTGCGCGAAAGCGCGGCGACCGCCGAGCGTCTCGGCCAGGAGCGCGAATCGCAGCAGGCGCTGCAGCTCGCCCGCTCCGGTACGGTGGACGAGGCCTGCCGCAGTTTCGACGATACCGTGCAGGCGGTGATTCAAAGCGTCGCTGCGTCGGCGCGGGAGCTCGATGCCACCGCGACCGATGTGCGCACGCTGGTGTCGGAATCGAGCAGCCAGACCGCTGCGGTTTCCAGCGCGGCCGAGCAGGCCACCAACAATCTCGAGACCATCGCGGCCGCGACCGAGGAGCTGTCCGCCTCGGTCGGCGAAATCTCCGCGCAGGTCCAGTCCAGCGCGCGGGAGGCGCGTGAGGCTGTCTCGCAGGCCGAGCGGACCAATTCGACGGTCGAGATCCTCGATCAGACCGCAAGCCGGATCAGCGAGGTCGTGAAGATGATTCACGCCATCGCCGGCCAGACCAATCTGCTGGCGCTGAATGCCACCATCGAGGCCGCGCGTGCCGGCGAGGCCGGCCGCGGCTTCGCGGTGGTCGCCGGCGAGGTCAAGAGCCTCGCGGCGCAGACCGCGACCGCGACGGAAGAGATCTCCCGCCAGGTCGAGGAGATCCAGGGCGCGACCGGGCAGGCGGTGACCGCGATCCGCTCCATCGGCGGCGCCATCAGCGGCATCGACGAGAAGATGACGGCGATTGCCGCCGCCGTCGAACAGCAACGCGCGGCCACCACCGAGATCTCGCGCAACTTCCAGCAGGCCGCGCAGGGCACCCGCGAAGTCACCGACACCATCGGCAGCGTCGCCAAGCTCAACCAGGAGACCGGCAATGCCGGCACGGTGCTGTCGGACTCCGTGAAGAAGATGTCGGCGGACGCCGATCGTCTCCGCGTCGCCGTCGAGGGCTTCCTCGGAGCCGTGAAGACCGCGTAGCCTCTCCGGGTATCTTGTTTGGCCTGCATGGTTCGAGACGCCCGCTTTGGCGGGCTCCTCACCATGAGGGTCTATATTTGGCCACGCAACGAGACCTCATCCTGAGGGCCCGCCATAGGCGGGCGTCTCGAAGGATGGCCACAGGCGAGTTCTCCGCCACGCCTCACATGCGATAGCTCCGCATCGTGTTCCTCAGTTCTCGACCCAATGTCGCGCGGGCATTGCCCACGGTTCGCCCGGCGGCTACATCTGTGCCGCCGCGTCGCGCGGCAGCAGACGTTAAGCCACATCAGGGATGGAGAGTTCGATGCCGGTCACCCCACACAAGGCCCAGCGCCCCTATCGCGGCGTGTTCCCGGTCGCGCCCACCATCTTCGACGAGCGCGGCGAGCTCGACCTGGAAGGCCAGCGCCGCTGCATCGATTTCATGATCGACGCCGGCTCGCACGGCCTCTGCATTCTCGCCAATTTCTCGGAACAGTTCGTGCTCACCGACGCCGAGCGCGAGACGGTGATGCATGCGGTGCTGGAGCATGTCGCGGGCCGGGTTCCCGTGATCGTCACCACTACGCATTTCAGCTCGGCTGTCTGCGCCGCGCGCAGCAAGCAGGCCGAGGCCGCGGGTGCCGCCATGGTGATGGTGATGCCGCCCTATCACGGCGCGACCTTCCGCGTGCCCGAGAAGGGCATCGTCGAGTTCTTCAAGGTGCTCTCCGGCGCGATCGATATTCCCATCATGATCCAGGATGCGCCGGTGGCGGGCACGCCGCTGTCGGTCGAGCTGCTGGCGCGGCTGGCGCGCGAGCTCGCCAACATCCGCTATTTCAAGATCGAGGTGCCGGGCGCGGCCTCGAAGCTCCGCAGCCTGATCGAGGCGGGCGGCAAGGAGATCGAGGGTCCGTGGGATGGCGAGGAAGCCATCACGCTGCTCGCCGACCTCGACGCCGGCGCCACCGGCGCGATGACCGGCGGCGGCTATCCCGACGGCATCCGCCAGATCATCGATCCCTATTTCGCCGGTGACCGGGAGAAGGCGAAGGCCGCCTATGAGCGCTGGCTGCCGCTGATCAATTACGAGAACCGCCAATGCGGCCTGATTGCCTGCAAGGCGATGATGCAGGCCGGCGGCGTGATCAAATCGGAAGCCGTGCGCCATCCGCTCCAGCCGCTGCACCCGGCGACGCGCGCCGGACTGCTGGAGCTCGCCAAGGAGCGCGATGCGCTGGCGCTGCGGTGGGGGAAGTAGCGTCACACACGCCGCAATCGTAGGGTGGGCAAAGCGAAGCGTGCCCACCAACTGTTGCCATCGAGAAAACGTCGTGGGCACGGCGCTCCGCGCCTTTGCCCACCCTACGAGGGCTGTTGTTGGATTTTCTGCTGTCGTCCCGGCCCCCCGTGCGCAATTGCGCACTAGGCCGGGACGACACCGAATAGGACGCATGAGCGTCCGCCTATCTCGCGGCCGCCATAAGGCGTCGAATTGGCGCAATTCCGCCAGTTTCCCCCGGCCCGGCGATGACCTATTCTAGGTCAGCCAACCGGCCCTGCGGAGCATTCCAAGACATCGCGTTACACCTCTTCATTATGCCGTTATCCCGAGCCAGGTTGGAGCGAACCGACAGAACAGGGAGGCAGTGCCATGACGATGAGGCCGGATCCCACCTTTCACGCATCGCCCAGGCTTGCGATGGAAGCGCCTGCGGAGAATTTTGCCTACACGCTGCTGCTCAGTCCGGATTTCTCAAAGCCGGATGCTCTCGCGGTCATCGACGTCAAGCCGGGATCGCCGACCTACAGCCAGATCGTCCACACCGTGACGATGCCCAACAAGGGCGACGAGTTTCATCACTTCGGCTGGAATGCCTGCTCCTCCGCGCTGTCGCCGCTCGCCGGGCATGCCTTCGTCGAGCGCCGCTATCTCATCATCCCCGGGCTGCGCTCGTCGCGGATCTATATCGTCGATACCAAGCCGGATCCGACAAAGGCGAAGATCCACAAGATCATCGAACCGGAAGAGGTCTTCAAGAAAACCGGCTACTCGCGACCGCACACCATCCATTGCGGGCCTGATGGCATCTATGTGAGCACGCTGGGCGGTGGCGGCAAGGACGGCACCAACGGACCGCCGGGCGTCTTCATCATGGATTGCGAGACGTTCGAGGTTCTCGGACGATGGGAGATCGACCGCGGTCCGCAGACACGGCACTATGATTTCTGGTGGAATCTGCCGCGCGACTACATGGTGACCAGCGAATGGGCGCTGCCGCCGCAGTTCGAGAACGGAATCGTCCCGGAAGATCTGCTGTCGAACAAATACGGCCACCATCTCCACTTCTGGGACCTTCGCGCCCGCCGCAACGTCCAGACCATCGACCTCGGTGCCAATCATCAGATGGCGCTGGAGGTGCGGCCGGCGCACGATCCGGTTCGCGAATACGGCTTCGTCGGCGTCGTGGTCGACACCACCAACCTCGAAGCATCGATCTGGACCTGGTGGCGCGAGGGTGGAAAATTCCATGCCGAAAAGACGGCGACGATCCCTCCCGAGCCCGCGCCCAAGGAGCAGCTGCCGCCGCTGCTGCAGGGATTTGGCGCGGTGCCGCCGCTGGTGACGGACATCGACCTGTCGATGGACGACCGGTTTCTCTATGTCTCGTGCTGGGGCACGGGTGAAATGCGCCAGTACGACGTCAGTGATCCGCGCAAGCCGAAGCTTGCGGGCTCGGTCCACATCGGCGGCATCGCACGCCGCACGCCCCATCCGAACGGCAAGGCATTTGCGGCAGGCCCGCAGATGGTCGAGATCAGCCGTGACGGCAGGCGCGTGTACTGGACCAACTCGCTCTATTCCACCTGGGACGACCAGTTCTATCCCGACGGGGTTCCGGGCGTTGAGGTGATGGCCAATGTCGGCCGCAACGGCGGCCTCGAGCTCGACAAGAACTATTTCGTGAGCTTCCCCGACGGATATCGTGCGCACCAGATCAGGCTCGAGGGCGGTGACTGTTCGACCGACTCGTTTTGCTACCCGTCGGTCTAGATGGAACGCATGCGAGCCCGGCGCTTGGCTGGCTGTGGCTCGCGCTTGTTGCGAGCGGTCTCTATCACGGGATCAATCCGGGAATGGGATGGCCGCTCGCCGTTTCGGCCGGGCTCATGGACAAGAGCCCGTGCGCACTCTTCCGTGCGTTGTGGGCTCTGGCGGCCGGGCATCTCCTGGCAACATTTCTCGTGCTGCTGCCGTTCGCGTTCCTGCTTGTGCTGGCCGAGTGGCAGCGTCCGATCCAGATCGGTGCGAGCCTTCTCGTCATCGGCTTTGGCGTCTATCGGCTGATCGACCGGCGCCATCCGCGCGCGCTGGCCCGAATTCCGCCGGCGCAATTGGCGCTCTGGTCGTTTGCCGTCGCCATTGCTCACGGCGCCGCGCTGATGCTCGTGCCGACCTATCTCGGGCTCTGCCAAGCCTTCGAGCTCGATGCCGGCCATGAGGCGGCGGGCGCGCTGGTGAAGGCAAGTCTCGGAATGGCGGTGCTGGTGTCGCTGGTTCACGTGACCGCCATGGTCGGCGCCGGCGGATGCCTGGCGTGGCTGGTCTACCGCCATCTGGGATTGAAGTTCGTCTCGCGAAGCTGGTTCAATCTCGATGCAGTCTGGGCGACCAGCCTCGTTCTGGTTGGCGCGGTGGCGCTCGTCTTCAACCTGGTGAGCTGGCGCTGAGATCCATCCGCGCCAGAGCCCACTCGCCGATGATGCGAAAGCGCGCCCTGGCGTCATCCTGCTTGAACAACGTAATGCGGTCGACAGTCAGCGCATCGAGCTTCAGCGCCGCAAACTTGTCCCGCAGCATCTCCAGGATCGGGCCGCGCCGCTCCGCATCCAGCCGCCCCGTCAGCGTCATGTGGAAGCGGAATTCGTCCATCACGTAAGGGTAGCCCCAGCGGTCGAGATAGTCGCGCTGCCGCTCGCTCAATTTCTCCGGCTTGCGCCGCGCGCGATCGTCCGCCGTCAGCGGCGCACGGAAGGCGTCGAAATCGCGGACGCAATCGGCGGCGAGCTGTTGCAGCGCATCGACCGGTTCGGCCGGAATCACGGCAATGAAGCCGCTGATGGCATCGACGATGGGGCGGATCACCGGAACGGGCCGCGCCTTGCCGGCGAATGCCGCGCAGGCGGCCATTAGCTCGGCCTCGGTCTTTCCGGGCGAGGCCGCCATCGGCGCCTTCAGTGTGCCGTGAAAGCCGTATTTGCGGGGATCGCTGCTGACGTCGCGCCAATCCGGCGCGACCTGCAGCGCGTCCTTCGGAAACGAAAGCTCGTCACCGGTATAGGCATCATAGCCGAGCAGCTCGGCGCCGAATCGGGAGAGGGCACTGTCGCTGCCTGCGGCAAAATAGATCGCGTAGCGGGGAAAACCTGTCATCGCCTCAGCATAACCAATTTATGCCGCGACGACAGCCTCGCGCGGCGCCGTCACCGCCGCGAGCAACCGCGAGGCATCGGTGAGATGCACGAGCTTGCCGCCCGATATCACCGCGACCAGGCGCGGCCGCAGCGGCGCGCTGTCGTCGACCAGCAGAATGTCGGCGCGGCGTCCCTGCGCAAGGATGCCGCGATCGGCGAGGCCGGTCGCGCGGGCGGGCCCGGCGGAGACCAGATCCCAGGCTGCGGTCAGCGGCACCACGCCATCGGCGGCGAGGCGGAAGGCGGCCAGCAATTGCGCGGGATAATAGTAGTCCGACGCCAGCACCGAGCAGAGCCCCTTGGCGATCATGTCGGATGCCTTGGTCCAGCCGGTGTGGCTGCCGCCGCGGACGACGTTCGGCGCGCCATAGACGATGGGGTCGCCGGCCGCCGCAGCGGCACGCGCCGTTTCCTCGTTGACCGGAAACTCCGCGATGTCAGCGCCCATGGCCCGATAGTCGGCGCGCATCGCCGGCGTCGCATCGTCGTGCGAGAGCATCCGCACCTCGGCTGTGCGGGCGGCCGCGGCCAGCCGTGACACCGAAGCCGGCACGTCAGCGGCGCGCGAGACGACCCGATCGACCAGCCTGTCGAAATCCTCAGCCGACAGCCCGGTGCGCTCCACCATGCGGTTGCGCTTGCGCGGCTTGGCCATGTCGGCGACGGTGCCGTCCATGTGGTCGTTGAAGGCGAACAGGTCGACGCGGCCCTCGCCGAGCCATTGTGCGATCTCGTCCTCGGCGTCGAGATTGTAGGTCTCGTGCCGCAGATGGAAGCGGGTATCGGCGGCGAATTGCGGTCGCTGTCGCTCGATCGCCTCCATCAGGCCGCGCGCATTGCCGGCGCTGCGCAGGCCCGGCTCCCACGAGCAGGTCGTGGCGTGGAACACGGTGGTGATGCCGTTGCTGATCGCCTGGCGGTCGCTGTCGGCGAGCGCGACGTCGATCGGGAAGTCGACGCCGGCGCGCGGCATCATCTGCCGCTCGAACGCATCGCCGTGCAGGTCGACGATGCCGGGCAGGACCAGCAGGTTGCGCGCATCGATCGCCAGCCGCGCCCGGCCGCGCGAGCCGCCGATGTCCACGATATCAGTTCCGGACACGCTCAGGGAGGCTTCGACGATCTCGGTGCCGACCAGGGCACGGCCGCCTTCAAGGAAAATGTCTGTCACGCGATTGCGCTTTTCTTGCTGGTACGACGGGAAGCTGCCCTTGCTTCATATGTGGCGAGGAAATCTTCAATCCCGAGCTTGCGAAAATGGGGCAGGGCCTCACGCAATTTGTCGTGATCCCAGTCCCACCAGGCGAGCCGCGCAAGCCGTCCGGCGATCTCCTCGGAGAACCGCCGCCGCACGATCCGCGCCGGATTGCCCGCGACGATGGTGTAGGCGGGCACGTCCTTGGTGACGATGGCGCCGGCTGCGATCACGGCGCCGGTGCCGATGTTGCGGCCCGGCAGCACGACCGCGCCGTGACCGATCCAGACGTCGTGGCCGATATGGACGTGGTGCTGGCGCCGCCAGTCGAAGAACTCGGTGTCGTCGCTCTCGCCCGGGAAGTAGGCGCTGGAGCGATAGGTGAAGTGGGCCTGCGTCGCGCGGTGCATCGGGTGATTGCCCGGGTTGATGCGCGTCATCGCCGCGATCGAGCAGAACTTTCCGATCGTGGTGTAGGTGATCTGGGCGTCGTTCACGACATAGGAGTAATCGCCCATCGTGACTTCGTGCAGGATGGTCCGCGCGCCGACCTCGGTATAGGCGCCGAGCCTGGTCTCATGAAGCCTCGCGGAAACGTCGATGGTCGGTTCGACTGAGAGCACCTTGCCGGCCATGGATGCGTCCGTAGTTTCGAGGGCGGGCCACCCTCTTCGAGTGGCTCGATGACAATGTCATGACGTCGCGATGACAGGGGATGAGGTGTGTAGGATCGCCGCACCGCAACGCGGGTGTCACACAAGTGTCAAGCGTCGGCGTTAGCGGTTGGCTCCAGCTACTCTGGAGCTCTACATGCTGGTGGTTGAAGGTCTGACGTGCCGCTTTGGCGCAAAAGCGGCGGTGGACGACGCTTCGTTTCAAGTTTCCCCCGGCGGATTCGTCGGTGTGATCGGACGATCCGGCGCCGGCAAGTCGACCATGCTGCGCATGATCAATCGCCTCGCGACGCCGACGCAGGGCCGTATCCTGTTCGACGGTCTCGACGTCACCGCGCTGCGCGGCAAGGAATTGCGCCAGTGGCGCGCCCGCTCGGCGATGATCTTCCAGCAGTTCAACCTGGTTGGCCGCCTCGATGTGCTGACCAACGTGCTGATGGGTCGCCTGGCGACGATGCCGGCCTGGCGTTCGCTCACGCAGACCTGGCCCGAACAGGACAAGGCGCTGGCGATGTCCGCGCTGGAACAGTTCGACATTGCTTCGCTCGCCGCCCAGCGCGCCGACCAGCTCTCCGGCGGCCAGCAGCAGCGCGTTGCGATCGCCCGCGCGCTGGTGCAGCAGCCCGACATCATCCTTGCCGACGAGCCGATCGCCTCGCTCGATCCGCGCAACACCAAGATCGTGATGGATGCGCTTTTGCGCATCAACAAGCACTTCGGCATTACCGTGCTCTGCAATTTGCATTCGCTGGATCTGGCGCGCACCTATTGCGATCGCCTGATCGGCATGGCCGCCGGCCGCGTGGTGTTCGACGGCGTTCCGTCCGAGCTGACGGACCACGTCGCGCGTGAGCTCTACGACCTCGAAGCCGCCGACGTCATGGGCGGCCTGCCTGTCCCGGCGCCCGAGGGCGTGCCGGCGCTCGGAACCGCCGCGGCCGCCTGAGCCGCGTCGCACCTGTTCAGTTGCCAGATTTGCGTCAACCGACCCCAACCGATGAAGAGGGTATCATGATCACTCGCAGATTAATCCTTGCCGGCGCCGCCGCGCTTGCCTTTACCGCTCCGGCTTCCGCCGAGGACTGGAAAGCAAAGTATCCCGAACTGACCTTCGCGGTCGTTCCGGCCGAGAATGCCTCTGGCGTCACCGAGCGCTGGGCGCCGTTCATGAGCTATCTCTCCAAGGAGCTCGGCGTGAAGGTCACGCTGCGCATTGCCAACGACTACGCCGCTGTGATCGAAGGCCAGCGCGCCGGCAACATCCATATCGCCAGCTACGGCTCGGCCTCGTTCGCCCGCGCCCGCCTGACCGGCGTCAAGACCGACGCCTTCGCCAACGACATCAACGCCGACGGCTCGACCGGCTACTATTCGGTGTTCTTCGTCAAGGCGAGCAGTGCCTACAAGAAGGTCGACGACCTCAAGGGCAAGAACCTCGGCCTCGTTGATCCGAACTCGACCTCCGGCAACAACGTGCCGCGCTTCGAGCTCGACAAGATGGGCATCCCGGATGCCGACACCTATTTCAGCAAGGTCGTTTTCACCGGCAGCCACGAGAACGCGATGCTGGCGCTGGCGCAGGGCACGGTCGACGTCGCGGCCAACCAGTGGACCACCGACGACGATTCGACGTTGGCGCAGATGCTGACCAAGGGCATGCTGAAGAACGCCGACGGCTCGGCGATGAAGAAGGACGACTTCCGCATCATCCACAAGTCGGCACCGATCATCAACGGTCCCTACGCCTACAACTCCGATCTGCCTGATGACGCCAAGGCGGCCATCGCGAAGGCGTTCTTCGACGCGCCGGCGAAGGACAAGGCGGCGTTCGATCGCCTCCAGGACGGCCAGAAGAAGGGCTTTAATCACGCCACCACCAAGGACTGGGATGGCACGATCGAGCTGATCAAGTTCGTCGACGCGCTGCGTAAGAAGAAGGCGTCCTGATATCAGGACGACGTCACTGGAGCCGGGTCGATGGACCCGGCTCTTTCTCTTTGACCGGCCATTTCTCCTGACCAGATGACCGTCGCGGTTTCGATCCTTCCCGAGCAGCAGCTGGCTGCGCTGAACGCCGCCTATCGTCAGGCGGTCGCGCGAAAGCGGCTGCGCATGCTGCTGGGTGTCGTGATCTTTGCCGCTGCGCTGGCTCTCGCCGCGATCGGCGCCGAAGTGAATTTGCGCACGCTGTTCACCCATTTCGGCAACTTCGTCAGCTATTTCGACCGCATCCTCACGCTCGAGAACGGCCAGCGCGTCTGGACCGATTTCGGCGAGTGGCTCTGGGGCTGGCGCAAATGGCTGAAGATGCTGGGCGAGACGCTGCTGATCTCCTATGTCGGCACGCTGATCGGCGCGATCTTCGCCTTCGCTCTCAACTTCTTCGCGGCCGAGAATACCTCGCCGTCGCCCTGGCTGCGCTTCGTCGTGCGCCGGCTGCTCGAATTTGCTCGCACCGTTCCCGGCATTGTCTTCGCGCTGGTGTTCGTGATCGCCTTCGGCCTGGGCCCGATGGCCGGCGTGCTCGCCATCGCGATCCACTCCACCGGCGCGCTCGGCAAGCTGTTCTCCGAGATCGTCGAGAATGCCGACATGAAGCCGGTCGAAGGCATCCGCTCGACCGGCGCGAGCTGGCTGTCCTGCATGCGCTTTGCGATCGTGCCGCAGGTCACCGCAGGCTATGCCAGCTACGCGCTGCTGCGTTTCGAGATCAATGTCCGCGAAGCGTCCGTCATGGGCTTCGTCGGGGCCGGCGGCATCGGCCAGGAGCTCGTCGTCGCCATCCGCAAATTCTACTACTCTGACGTCAGCGCCATCCTGCTTGCCATCATCGTCACCGTCTTCATCATCGACATCTCGACCGGCTGGCTGCGCGGACGCCTGTTCGGCAAGGAGGCGCGGACGTGACGAGACCGCCGGAGGTCGACACCGCGCAGATTCGCGCGCGCTATCCCGAATTGTTCGACCGGCCGGCCTCGGCACGGCTCGCGACGCCGGCGATGATCGTCGCGGCGCTCGCGATCCTGATCTACGGTCTCGTCGATCTCGATTTCTCGCCGTCGCGGTTCTTCGCAGGCCTCAGCCAGCTCGGCTGGATCAGCCTGATGATGATCCCGCCGGATCCCGGCTCCTCGCTGCCGGTCTACCTGAAGGCGCTGGGAGAGACGCTCTCGATCGCGCTGCTCGGCACCACGCTCGCGGCGGTGTTCGCGCTTCCCGTCAGCCTGCTCGCCGCGCGGAACATCATCCCCTCGCAGATCCTGCGCTTTCCCGTGCGGCGCTTCCTCGATTCGATTCGCGGCGTCGACACGCTGATCTGGGCGCTGGTGTGGATCAACGTCGTCGGCCTCGGCCCGTTTGCCGGCGTGCTCGCCATCGCCGTGTCGGATTTCGGCGCCTTCGGCAAGCTGTTCTCGGAGGCGATCGAGGGGGCCGACCAGAAGCAGGTCGAAGGCATCCGCGCTTCCGGCGGCAGCGCGTTGCACGAGATCCGTTTCGGCCTGCTGCCGCAGGTGCTGCCTGTCATCGCAGGCCAGGTGCTCTATTTCATCGAGTCCAACACCCGCTCGGCCACCATCATCGGCATCGTCGGCGCCGGCGGCATCGGCCTCCAGCTCGCCGAGCAGATCCGCGTGCTGGAATGGCAGAAGGTGTCGTTCCTGATCCTGATGATCCTGGTCGCCGTCGCCGCGATCGATTTCATCTCGGGCAAGCTGCGGTTTGCGATCATCGGCAGGCGGGCTGTGGCCTGAGCCCAGCCACGAACTCATCTTTCCTTCTCCCCTTGCGGGAGAAGGTGGCGCGAAGCGCCGGATGAGGGGTATGTCTCCCCGAACTCACTGCCGTAGGGTGGGCAAAGCGCAGCGTGCCCACCACCTCTAATAATCGAGAAAGATCGTGGGCACGGCGCAAACGCGCCTTTGCCACCCTACGGCTGCGGTTTTGTGGAGAGAGCCCCTACGGCTCCACCAGAAACTCGACGCGCTCCGCCGCAAACCGCGAATGCTTGGTCACCAGCGGTTTGCCGTCGAGATCGTGGTCGGTGGCATCGACCACCAGAATCGGCCGCCCCAGCGGGAGATCGAGCCGTGCGGCATCGGTCGCATCGACGATGCCGGCGGTGATCCGGGTCGCGCCGCGGCGATAGTCGCGGACGCCGTAGTGCTCGAGCAGCTTGGTCATCGAGCGCGTCGCGGCGAACACCTCGCCGGCGCCCGGAAACAATTCGGATGACACCCACGTCGTGGAGACGCAGATCGGCGTGCGGTCGGCGAGGCGGATCGCCTCGATCCGCACCAGCGGTGCGCCGGTCTTCAGTCCCAGTTCGCGTGCGAGCTCGCGGGTCGCGACGTCACTGGTCGCCTCGATCAGCCGGCCATGCGGCTCGCGGCCCTCGGCGCCGACGATCTCGGAGAAGCGCGTGCGCGAGCGCAAGGGATAGGCGAGCTTCTGCGCCTCGACATAGGTTCCGCTGCCGCGCTCGGCGCGTACCAGACCGCGCTCGGCAAGGGCTGCCAGCGCGCGCCGCACGGTGTGGCGGTTTACGCGATAGGTTTCGGCGATCTCCATCTCGCCCGGCAGCTTGTCGCCGGCCGCAAAGCGGCCGTCGGCGATGCCGCGCTCGATGCCGTCGGCAACGAGGCGCCATAGCGCGACGCCCGAGGAGGCTGTGTCCTGCATGCTCATGTCGTCGGCCAAGCTAGCTCAGAAATCACACCTTTGTCACGAAACAGTCATGGCGCTCCCTTATGAAGTTGTCTATTATCATAGACAACTTCGGCTCGGCAAGTTTCGTCAAAGGCGCGGTGGATCGGTGACCCCTCACAATACCCAGCAAGCCCAGCGCAAGGCCGCCATGGCCGTGCTGGCGCACGCGGAGGCGGGCGAGATCGCCGCTCGCCTCCGCAACCTTGCGCTTCCAGCCCATCAGGACCTGCGCACGCCGGAGAACGGCCTCGTCATGCTGCGCGGCCGGGTCGGCGGCGACGGCGCGCCGTTCAACCTCGGCGAAGCCACGGTGTCGCGCGCGGCGGTGCGGCTCGCGAGCGGCGAGGTCGGCTTCGGCTACACGCTCGGGCGCGACGGTGAGAAGGCGCGGCTGATCGCGCTGTGCGATGCGCTGGTGCAGTCGCGTGATTTCGGCCCCACCGTCGAGCGCGACGTTATCGCGCCGTTGCGCGAGCAGCTTATGGTCAGGCGGAAGCAGACGGCGGCCGAGACCGCCGCGACGAAGGTTGATTTCTACACCATGGTGCGCGGTGAAGGGTGAGATCATGACCACCATTGCGGAATTGCCGCCGGGATTCGCCGACAAGGTGCTGTCGGCGCAATCGACCTTTCGTTCGGTCATGGACGCGATGGCGCGGCCGGGCTCGGTGCAGCGCATCGTGCCGATGGCCGGCGCGCCCGGCATGATGATGCGCGGAACCGCGGCGATCGCGCTGACGCTGTTCGACCACGACACGCCGCTCTGGCTCGATGCGCGGCTGTCGGAAAGCTCCGACGTGACGAAGTGGCTGAAGTTCCACACCGGCGCGCCGGTCGTGCAGGATTCGTCGATCGCTGCGTTCGCACTCGTCAGCGATGGCGGCGCGCTGCCCCCGCTCGAGCGTTTTGCGCTCGGCTCCAGCGAATATCCGGACCGTTCGACCACGGTGATCATCCAGGTCGACAGCCTGGCCTCGGGGCGCAGCTTCGAGCTGCGCGGCCCCGGCATCGACGGGATCGCCACGCTGCAGGCGTCGATCAAGCCTTTCGACCTGTTCGAGCGCCTGCGCATGAACGAGGCACTGTTTCCGCGCGGCATCGACGTGGTGCTGGTCGCCGATGACGCCGTGGTCGCGATCCCCCGCACCATTCGCGTCGTGAGCAAGGGAAGCTAACGCATGTATGTCGCAGTCAAAGGCGGCGAACGCGCCATCGAGAACGCCCATCGCCAGCTCGCATACAAGCGGCGCGGCGATCAGGGCGTTGCGGAAGTCACGCTCGACCAGATCTCGGAGCAGCTTGGTCTCGCCGTCGACCGCGTCATGAGCGAAGGCTCGCTCTATGACCGCGAGCTTGCGGCGCTCGCGATCAAGCAGGCGCGTGGCGATCTGATCGAGGCGATCTTCCTGGTCCGCGCCTTCCGCGCCACGCTGCCGCGCTTCGGCACCAGCGAGCCGGTCGACACCGGCGCGATGCGTGTGGAGCGTCGCGTGTCGGCGACCTTCAAGGACATCCCCGGCGGACAGATCCTGGGTCCGACCTTCGACTACACGCACCGCCTGCTCGATCCCTCGCTCGCAGAGGGCTTCGTGCCGGAGGCGCCGGCGACGGCCGAAGCGTCCACCGCGCCGACGCCGCGCGTCACTGACATTCTGGGCCGCGACGGGCTGATCGAATCATCGCCGCAGGCCGAGGACGGTGCCGTCGTCGGCGATCTCACCCGCGAACCCCTCAACTTCCCGGCCGACCGCGACCTGCGCCTGCAGAACCTCGCGCGCGGCGACGAAGGTTTTCTGCTGGCGATGGGCTATTCCACCCAGCGCGGTTATGGCCGCAACCATCCCTTCGTCGGCGAGATCCGCTTCGGCGAGGTCGAGGTCGAATTTCTCGCCGAGGACGTCGGCTTCGCCGTGCCGCTCGGCGCGATCGAGCTCACCGAGTGCCAGATGGTCAACCAGTTCAAGGGATCTGCGACCGAAGCGCCGTGCTTCACCCGCGGCTATGGCCTCGCCTTCGGCCAGAGCGAGCGCAAGACCATGTCGATGGCGCTGGTCGATCGTGCGCTCCGCGCCCGCGAGCTCGGCGAAGAGGCGCTCGCGCCGGCGCAAGATGAAGAATTCGTGATGTCGCATTCGGACAACGTCCAGGCGACCGGCTTCGTCGAGCACCTGAAGCTGCCGCACTATGTCGATTTCCAGTCCGAGCTCGGCCTGCTCCGCAAGCTGCGCAAGGAGTTTGCCGAGGCCAACGCGCCCGATGCCATGAAGGAGGCCGCGGAATGAACGCGCCCGCCTACAATTTCGCCTATCTCGACGAGCAGACCAAGCGGATGATCCGCCGCGCGATCCTGAAGGCGATCGCGATCCCCGGCTACCAGGTGCCGTTCGCCAGCCGCGAGATGCCGATGCCCTATGGCTGGGGCACCGGCGGCGTGCAGGTCACGGCCGCGATCCTTGGTCCCCAGGACGTGCTGAAGGTGATCGACCAGGGCTCCGACGACACCACCAACGCGATCTCGATCCGAAAATTCTTCGCCAAGACCGCCGGCGTCGCCACCACGACGGCGACGGACGAGGCCACCGTAATCCAGACCCGCCATCGCATCCCGGAGACGGCGCTGCACGCGAACCAGGTGCTGGTGTATCAGGTGCCGATCCCCGAGCCTCTGCGCTTCCTCGAGCCGCGCGAGACCGAGACCCGGCGCATGCATGCGCTCGCCGAATACGGCCTGATGCACGTGAAGCTCTACGAGGACATCGCCCGCTTCGGCCACATCGCGACCGCCTACGCCTATCCGGTGAAGGTGAATGCGCGCTACGTGATGGATCCGTCGCCGACGCCGAAATTCGACAATCCCAAGATGGACAATTGCCCGGCGCTGCAATTGTTCGGCGCCGGCCGCGAGAAGCGCATCTACGCGATCCCGCCCTATACGCAGGTGGTGTCGCTCGATTTCGAGGATCACCCGTTCGAGCCCTATCGCTTCAACGCGCCCTGCGCGCTGTGCGGCGCCGACAACTCCTATCTCGACGAGATCGTCACCGACGACAAGGGCGGGCGGATGTTCGTCTGCTCCGACACCGATTATTGCGAGGGCCGCCAGGCCGCCGGCCATCACGGCAGCCTCAGCGCCGCGCCGTACAAGGAGAAGGCGCAGGAGAAATCAAATGGTTGATCAAGCCGCGCTTGAAAACGACGAGCCGCTGCTGGTCGCCGCGTCGCTCAGCAAGTCGTTCGGCCGCATCGCCGCCTGCCGCGACGTGTCGTTCGCGCTCTATCCGGGCGAGGTGCTGGCGATCGTCGGCGAATCCGGCTCGGGCAAGTCGACGCTGCTGCAGATGCTGTCGGGCCAGCTCACGCCGAGCGCCGGTCACGTCTCCTATCGCATGCGCGACGGCATCACCCGCGATCTTACGACGCTGGGCGAAGCCGAGCGCCGCTTCCTGTTCCGCACCGACTGGGGCTTTGTCCACCAGGATCCCGCGCAGGGCCTGCGCATGGCGGTGTCGGCCGGTGCCAATGTCGGCGAGCGGCTGATGGCGGTGGGATGGAATCACTATGGCCGCATCCGCGACACCGCCTCGGACTGGCTGACCCGCGTCGAGATTGACGTCGCGCGCATCGACGATGCGCCGCGCACCTATTCCGGCGGCATGCGCCAGCGCCTCCAGATCGCCCGCAACCTCGTCACCGAGCCGCGGCTGGTGTTCATGGACGAACCGACCGGCGGCCTCGATGTGTCCGTGCAGGCCCGCCTGCTCGACCTCTTGCGCAGCCTCGTCGCCGAGCTGAACCTCGCCGTCATCATCGTCACCCACGATCTTGCGGTGGCGCGCCTTCTGTCGCACCGCGTGATGGTGATGAAGGGCGGCCGCGTCATCGAGACCGGTCTCACCGACCAGGTGCTCGACGATCCCCGCGAGCCCTACACCCAGCTCCTCGTTTCCTCGATCCTGCCGCCATGAGTTCTCCGATGAATGCCATGATCGAAATCGCCGACGCGAAGAAGACCTTCACGATGCACCTGCAGGGCGGCATCGAGCTGCCCGTCGTCAGCGGCGTGACGTTCGACGTCAATCCCGGCGAATGCGTCGTGCTGTCGGGGCCGTCCGGCGCCGGCAAATCGTCGATCCTGAAGATGATCTTCGGCAATTATCGCTGCGATAGCGGCCGCATCGGCATCCGCCATCGTGGCGCGGTGATCGATCTCGCCACCGCCGAGCCGCGGCAGGTGCTCAACGTCCGCCGTTCGACCATCGGCTATGTCAGCCAGTTCCTGCGGGCGGTGCCGCGGGTCGCCACCATCGATGTCGTCGCCGAGCCGCTGATCGTGAACGGCGTGAGCCGGGCCGACGCCCAGGCGCGCGCCGGTGAGCTGCTGCATCGTCTCAACATCCCGGAGCGGCTCTGGCAGCTTCCGCCCGCGACCTTCTCCGGCGGCGAGCAGCAGCGCGTCAACATCGCGCGCGGCTTCATCTCGGACCTGCCGATCCTGCTGCTGGACGAGCCCACCGCCTCGCTCGATGCCGCCAACCGCGCCGTCGTGGTCGCGCTGGTCGCCGAGAAAAAGCGCCAGGGCGTCGCCATGGTTGCCATTGTCCATGACGACGAAATCCGTCATTTGATTGCCGATCGTATCGTCGACGTCACCAGCTTTGCCGCCGCGGCCTGAAGGAAGAGGGAAATGAACGCCAAGCCGAAAGAATCCGTGATCGCCAACGCCAGGATCGTGCTGGCCGACCGGGTGATCGAGCAGGGCTGGCTCGCTCTTGCCGACGGACGCATTGCCGAGATTGGTGAGGGCAGGGCGCCCGCGGGGGCCGAGGATGCCGGCGGCGACCTGATCATGCCCGGCCTGATCGAGCTCCACACCGACCATCTCGAAGCCCATTACGTGCCGCGCCCAAAAGTGTTCTGGAATCCGGTCGCGGCCGTCATCTCCTATGACGGCCAGCTCGCCACCTCGGGCATCACCACCGTGTTCGATTCGCTCCGGGTCTGGCGCGAGGACGGCGCCGAGGAAGTCGACGGCCGCGCCGGCGTGCTCGCCGCCGCGATCACCACTGCGCGCGAGGCCAGCCTGCTGCGCGCCGATCACTTCCTGCATCTGCGCTGCGAGATCCCGATGCCGAGCGTGGTCGAGGAGGCCAGGGAGCTGATCGACCGTCCCGACGTCAAGCTGATGTCGCTGATGGACCACACGCCGGGCCAGCGCCAGTTCCGCGACGAGGGCAAGCTGCGCGATTATTACCGGGGCAAGAACGGCGGCAAGACCGACGCCGAGCTCGACGAGCTGTTCGCCAAGCGCTTCGAATACCAGAGGCTCTATGCCGCGGCCAACATGCGCGAGATCGTGGCGCTGGCGCATGAGTACAGGATCCCGCTGGCGAGCCACGACGACACCACCGAGGAGAACGTCGCCGACGCCGTGCGCGACCGCGTCTCGGTCGCCGAATTCCCGACCACGCTGGAGGCCGCGCGCGGCCTGCACCAGGCCGGCATCGACATCCTGATGGGCGCGCCCAACGTGGTGCGCGGCGGCTCGCACTCCGGCAATATCGCCGCGGTCGATCTCGCCCGCGAGGGCCTGCTCGACATCCTGTCGTCGGACTACATTCCGTCCAGCCTGCTGATGGCCGCGCTGCAACTGCCCGAGCATGTGCCCGCGATCAGCCTTCCGGCGGCGGTTCAGACCGTGACCAAGGCGCCAGCCGAAGCGGTCGGCCTCACCGACCGCGGCGAGGTCGCGACCGGCAAGCGCGCCGACCTGATCCGCGTGCACATCGCGGGCAGCGTTCCCGTGGTCCGCAGCGTCTGGCGCGAAGGACACCGCGTGGCATGAGCGAGACGACGGCCATGGCGCGGGACGAGGCGGGCGCGATCGGTCCCGGCCGTCTCGTGCTCGTGGTCGGCCCCAGCGGCGCCGGCAAGGATACGTTGCTGCGGCTCGCGCACGCGGCCTGCAGCGACGATCCCGGCATCGTCTTCCCGCGCCGCATCGTGACGCGCGCCGCCTCCGCCGACGAGGACAATGTCGCGGTGAGTTCCGACGAATTCCGCCGCGCGCGCGAGCACGGCGAGTTCGCGGTGCATTGGGAGGCGCATGGGCATTCCTATGCGTTGCCGTGCGACATCAACGACGACATCCGCGCCGGCCGTGCGGTCGTCGCCAACGTCTCGCGTACCGTGCTTGCCGCGTTGCGCCACGCCTATGCCAATGTCGTGGTGGTCGCGATCACGGCGCCGCCCGATGTGCTGGCGCAGCGGCTTGCGGCGCGCGCCCGGCAAAGCGACGGCAACATCGCGGAGCGGCTGTCGCGCAGCGTCGACGATGCGTCGGCGCAGGCCGATGTCACCATCCTCAATGCCGGCAGCGCGGAGTATCACAGCCGCCAGCTCGTGCGCGTCATCAAGGGCGAAGGCTGGCAAGAATAGAGCGTTTTCGAGCGAAGTGGATACCGGTTCGCGTGAAGAAAACGCGTCGAAACAAGAAGTCGGTGCAACAAGGAGAGAGTGGAATGACGGTGATCGAAACGGTCGAACAGCTTGAAGCCATCTACGGCGCCACCAACGACGCCTCGACCGTGAAAGTCGCCGACCACGTCACCCCGCTCTACCGTATCTTCATCGAGAAGGCGCCGTTCGCGGCGCTGGCGACCATCGGGCCCGAGGGCATCGACTGCTCGCCGCGCGGCGATCTGCCCGGTTTCGTCCGCATTCATGACCCGAAGACGCTGATGCTGCCGGACCGCCGCGGCAATAACCGGGTCGATTCCCTGCGCAACATCGTGCGGGACCCCCGCGTGTCGCTGATGTTCCTGATCCCCGGCTCCGGCAATGCGGTGCGGGCCAATGGCCGTGCGCATCTCTCGGTCGATCCGGGCTTGCTCGACTCGTTCAAGGTCGAGGGCAAGGCGCCGCGCAGCGTGATGGTGATGAACGTGGACGAGATCTACTTCCAGTGCGCCCGCGCCATCGTCCGCTCCGACCTCTGGAATCCCGACAAACGCGTCGATCCCAGGACGCTGCCGACGCCGGGCCAGATCCTCGCCGAGATGAGCCAGAACAAGGTCGGCGGCGCCGAGTATGATCGCATCTGGCCGGAGCGTGCGGCAGCGACGATGTGGTGAGCTTCTTACCCTCTCCCCTTGCGGGAGAGGGTGGCTCGCCGCGATAGCGGCGAGACGGGTGAGGGGTATCTACCCTCGCGCACGTCTCTCACAGTTGAGTTGCGGAGAGAAACCCCTCATCCGGCGCTTCGCGCCACCTTCTCCCGCAGGGGGAGAAGGGAAACGGAGATTGCCGCTTCCGCCCCCGTCTAGTGAGCGACCATCTTTCCGCGAGTCCAATATCGTAGGGTGGGCAAAGGCGCACTTGCGCCCTGCCCACGCATTCTCACCAATCACACGCAAATCGTGCGCACGCTTCGCTTTGCCCACCCTACGGCACTGCGCCTCTGGCGATCGTCAAGCCCGGCCATGACGGCATGTATGCCCTCTAATTAAACGCCATGCCGCCACTCAGCGCGATCGTCTGCCCGGTCATGTACGCATTGTCCACCAGCAGCATCACGGCTTTCGCCACCTCGTCCGCCGTGCCGAAGCGGCCGAGCGGGATGCGGCTGACGAGCTGGGGCTGGCCGCTCATCATGTCGGTCTCGATCAGCGAGGGCGCCACCGCATTGACGGTGATGCCGTCCTTCACCAGCCGCGCCGCATAGCCTCGCGTCAATCCCTCCATGCCGGCCTTGGATGCGTTGTAGTGCGGTCCAATCGAACCGGCGCCGCGCGCGGCACCCGACGAGATGTTGACGATACGGCCCCATGTCCGCGCGCGCATCGAGGGCAGCACCGCCTGCGTGCACAGGAAGACGGATTTGAGATTGACCAGGATGGTGCGATCGAAATCGTCTTCGGTGAGATCGTCGATGCCCCGCGTGATCGCGATGCCGGCATTGTTGACGAGGATATCGATCGGCCCGAGCCCGGCCGTGACGCGCTCGATCATGCCGGCCACGGCCTCGGCTTTCGAGACGTCGGCGGCAACGACGATGGCGCGGCCGCCCTGCTTGACGATCTCGCCCGCGAGCTGTTCGGCCTGGCCGATCTGCTCGCGGCAATTGATCGCCACGGCAGCACCTGATGCGGCCAGCGCGCGACAGACGGCTGCGCCGATCCCGCGCGAGCCGCCGGTCACCAGCGCAATGCGCCCTTTCAGATCGTTCGCCATCTCTGCACCTCCCGATTCTTCTGTTCTGCGGCGGCTGGAAACGTATCACACAGGCCGCGCGCGGGCGTTGAACTCATTGCGAGATGAATCCGGCTGCCGGTGCTTGCCGCGGGAGAAGCGGCCCGGCGTGCGGCCTTCAAATATGGATAGCCATTTCATTGACCAATCGTGCCAACCGCTCGATAGTCGCAGCATCCAAACTGCTCCTCGGACCCAAGCCGCACCATGAGAACCGATCACCAGCGCAATCAGAACGACATGCAGGCATGCATGACGCGGCGCTGTTTCTCGGCGGCGACGGGCGCCTGTTGTTGTTGCTGATCGTCTCCTAGCAGCACCTCATATCAAAATTCCAAGACAGGAACGCCGAGTTTCGGCGAACGAGCAGCCATGTCCCAGACCCAGTCGAACGCCTACATCATCGAGATCCACGACCGCGCCGCCGGCATCATCACGAGAGATGAGCGCGGCTTCCGCTTCTTCTCCTCCGAGCGCCTGTTCGACAGCCTCGAAGGCCGCCAGTTCCGCTCCGCGCGCGAGGCCGAGCGCGCCGCCCGCGCCGTGTTCTCCGAACGCAGCCGCCGCGCGAGCTCGCAACTCTTCGCCAACTGACCCCACCGAAAGGACCGCGTCATGATCACCCGACGACACATTCTGGCATCGACCCTGTTGCTTGCGACGGCCCTTGCTATCCCCGCTCGCGCCGAGGACAAGCCGGCGGAAATCCGCATCGGCACGCAGAAGGGCGGCTTCTTCCCGGCCGTGCGTCAAAGGCAGACGCTCGAGAACGCCTTCAAGCCGCTCGGCATCGAGATCAAATGGGTTGATTTCCAGTTCGGCCCGCCGTTGCTGGAGGCGATCAACGTCGGCAGCGTCGATTTCGGCTTCGTCGGCGATACGCCGCCGATCTTCGCCCAGGCCGGCGGCGCCAGGATCCGCTACGTCGCGGCCGTGAAGTCCGAGGGCGACAACCAGGCGATCATCGTGCCGAAGGATTCGCCCATCAAGACGCTCGCCGACCTCAAGAGCAAGCGTGTCGCCTTCGGCAAGGGCTCGAGCGCGCACAATCTGCTGGTTGCCTCGCTCGAAAAGGCCGGCCTGTCCTGGTCCGACATCACGCCGGCGCCGCTCGCGCCGGCCGATGCAACGGCGGCCTTCGTCAAGGGCTCCGTCGATGCCTGGTCGATCTGGGATCCGTATCTGGCGCTTGCCGAGCTGAAGGAGAGCGCGCGGGTCCTCGTCTTCGACAAGGACGTCCACAAGCCAAACGCCTTCTACATCGCCAACACGGATTTCGTCGAAAAATATCCGGCGCTGGTCGCGAAGCTGAACACGACGTTCGCGTCCGAAGGCAAGTGGGCGGAAGCGCATCACGAGGAGGTTGCGAAGGCCCAGTCCGAGGCGACCGGTGTGGACATCGAAGCTGTCAGGCGTTTCGTCAATCGCTCCAGCTATAGCGTGGTTCCGCTCGACGCCGAGGTGATCAAAACCCAGCAGGCGGTCGCCGACCGCTTTGCAAAGCTCGGCCTGATCCCGAAGCCGGTCAGCGTCTCCGACATCGTCTGGAAATGGACGCCGGGGTCTTGAAGCATCGCGCACGCCTCATCCTTCGAGACGACCGCTTCGCGGTCTCCTCAGGATGAGGCTCAGCGGCACCATTGCCGTTCAAATTGCTGCCGCGTACTCCGCCCTCATCCTGAGGAGCCCGCCAAAGCGGGCGTCTCGAAGGATGCGCCGCAGAGAAAAAAGCTTCGTCAACCCTTGCGATCGATCCGATCAGTTCCTCAGCGCCGCCAGCAATTCGTCCGGCCGCTCCGCCATGATCATGTGACCGGCGCCCGGCACCACGACGGTCTTGGCATGCGGGATCGCGGCGGCAAGCGCCTTGCCGGCCTTGGCCGGGGTCATCATGTCCCGCTCGCCGAGGATCAGCGTCGTCGGCACCTTCACGCTTCCCGCGGCGGCGAGCGCATTCGTATAGGCGTTGCAGGCCGACAAATCCCTGAACAGCACGCCCGGCTCGCAAGCCTTCAGCACCGACTGCGCGCCGCCATGCATCCACAGGCCCGGCGCGAGGCTGCCGCCGAGCTCGGCGTTGAAGCCGAGGCCCCAGATCGAGACCATGTCGTTGGCATCCTGCGAATTGGCCTCGGCGGCCTTCAAGAGATCCGGGCCGACGGTCATGGTCGCGGCGGTGCCGATCAGGCTCAGCGCGGAGACCTTGTCGGGATGCCGCGCCGCCGTTTCCAGCGAGATCAGCGATCCCATGGAATGGCCGATCAGATGCGCCTTCGCGACGCCGGCCGCATCGAGCAGCGCGGCCGTCCAGTCGGCCATCTCCGCGATGGTCGAAAGCGAGGGGCCGGCGGTGCGGCCGTGGCCGGGCAGGTCGGGCGCGAGAACGGAGAAACCATGATGCGCGAACCAGCGCGTATGCAGCGCCCAGGTCGAACGGTCGAAGCCGGCGCCGTGGATGAAGACGACCGTGGGCAGGGACTTGTCGAAGTCGCGGCCGCCGGTTGCGACAAACACATCGTTGCCGTTGACGGAAAGCTTCATGGTGTCAGGCCTTTTGCGAGATGCGCAGCGCTTGGTTCAGGTCGTCGATGATGTCGGAGGCGGTCTCGATGCCGACCGACAGCCGCACCAGTTCTTCGCCGATGCCGGCGGCCTTGAGCTGCTCGGCGTCCATCTGCTGATGCGTGGTCGAGGCCGGGTGGATCACCAGCGTCTTGGCATCGCCGACATTGGCGAGATGGCTGATCATGCGCAGGCTTTCGATGAACTTGCGCCCGGCGGGCCGGCCGCCCTTGATGCCGAAGGAGACGATCGAGCCGGCGCCGCGCGGCAGCAATGTCTTGGCGAGCTGATAATCCGTATGGTCCTCGAGCGAGGGATGCAGCACCCAGTCCACGGCCTTGTTGGACTTCAGCGCCTCCAGCACCAGATGCGCGTTCTGCATATGCCGGTCCATGCGCACGCCGAGCGTTTCGACGCCCTGCAAGAGCTGGAATGCGTTGGTCGGCGACAGGCAAGCGCCGAAATCACGCAGGCCCTCGGTGCGGGCGCGCATGATGAAGGCGCTCGTGCCGAACTGCTCGTCGAAGACGATGCCATGATAGCCGCCATAGGGCTCGGTCAGCACGCCGAACTTGCCCGATGCGCGCCAATCGAAGTTTCCGCCGTCGACGATGGCACCGCCGATCGCGATGCCGTGGCCGCCGATCCATTTGGTCGCCGAATGCATGACGATGTCGGCGCCCAGCTCGATCGGGCGGCTGAGATAGGGCGTGGCGAAAGTGTTGTCGATCAGCAGCGGAATTTTTGCATCATGCGCGATAGCCGCGACCTTCGGGATGTCCAGCACCTCCAGCCCGGGATTGCCGATGGTCTCGCCGATCACGAGCTTGGTGTTCGGCTTGATGGCGCCGCGGAACGCGTCGAGATCGCGCGGCTTCACGAAGGTCGTGGTGATGCCGAAACGCGGCAGCGTGTGCGCCAGCAAATTGATGGTGCCGCCATAGAGCGAGCTCGAGGCCACGATGTGGTCGCCGGCATTGAGCAGCGTGGCGATGGCCAGGTGCAGCGCGGCCATGCCGCTCGCGGTGCAGATCGCACCGACGCCGCCTTCGAGCGCGGCGAGCCGCTCTTCGAGCACGCCCGTGGTCGGGTTGGAGATGCGCGTGTAGATGTGGCCGGCGCGCTCCAGGTTGAACAGCGCGGCGGCATGGTCGGAGTCCTGGAACACGTAGGACGTGGTCTGGTAGATCGGCACCGCGCGGGCGCCGGTCGTGGGATCCGGATGCTGGCCCGCATGCAGGCTCAGGGTCTCGAAGGCAGGTGGTTTCGGTGCGGGCATGCGTGGCCTCGTTGGTCGGTCGCGGTGGCGGCTCTTGTGCCACAAAACGGAGCGCGAAGTCAGCCATTGACAGCGGTGGTGCGCTCCCTCGCCCCGCTTGCGGCCGGCCGCATATGAGCTTGGCGGGGCCTGAGCAAGCGCCTAGTCCTTCGAGACGACCGCTCCGCGGTCTCCTCAGGATGAGGCCGAGCGGCAGCTTTGCTTGTGAAAATGCTGCCACGCACTCAGTCCTCATCCTGAGGAGCCCGCAAAGCGGGCGTCTCGAAGGATGGCGGCATGCGAGCTTCGCGCCAAAAGTGGGGAGTGGCGAAAGCTACCCCCCGATCGCCTGCTCGATGCTGCGCGCTTCCCGCAACAGGATCTCCGTGACCTCCTGCTCGCGCCGTGGCCCGAGCCTCGTACGAACGGCGGAGACGGTCATCGCCGCGGCGGGCTGTCCGTCCGGCGTCTTGATCCAGGTGGAGATCGATTTCGTGCCCTGCACGAGGCCGCTCTCTCGCAGATAGTAACCGCGCTTCCGCGCCGCGGCGATTTCGTTCAGCACGGTCGCGACGTCGGCGTGATAGGCCTCGAACCGCTTCTCGTTGGCTGCGACGATTTTTCGCGCATCCTGCGCCGGCATCGCGGCGAGGATGGCGACGCCCGCGCTGGAGACGCCGAGCGGCCGGCGCGCGCCGACCTCGATCGACAGCACCTGGATCGGATAGACGCCGATCCTGCGGTCGACGCACAGCGTGTCGTTGCCGGTGCGCACCGTCAGGAACAGCGTGTCGCCGATCTCGGCGGAAGCGCGGCGCAGCGACGGATTTGCCGCAACCAGCAGCCGCGACGGCCGCGGCCGCGCCAGCGCGAGCTCCGGCACCTGGTTGCCGATCGCGTAGCGGCCGGTACGCTCGTGCCGTTCGACGATGCCTTCCTCGATCAGCACGTGCACGATGCGATGCACGGTCGGACGGGTGAGGCCGGTCGTGCGCACCACCTCGGCCAATGGCACACCGTCCTCGCGGCCTGCGGCAAGAATGCGCAGCACCGCGAGCGCGCGCCGGATCGCCTGCGCGCCCTGTCGCGGTTCCATTGCATTGCGGGCCAATCTGGTTCTGTCCATAATATGGACGAGAACGCCACAATTCTCTCGACAGGTAAAGTGCGCATCTGGAGATTGCGCCGCGATCGGGATGCCGTGCGCGACGTCATCGGCACCCGGCTTGGAATTGGAAGCGCTGCTGGGAGGTTAACATGAGATTAATCTGGATTGCCATCGCTGTCGCGGCTGCGACGCTGGCGGGCCCCGCCTCTGGCCAGCAATGGCCGGCGCGCAACGTCAAGCTGATCGTGCCCTATCCCGCCGGCGGCAATGTCGACAGCGCCGCGCGCATCGTCGCCGACAAGCTGCAGGAAAAGCTCGGCCAGCCGTTCATCATCGAGAACAAGGCCGGCGCCGGCGGCATGATCGCGGGCGAGGCCTTCGCGAAGTCCGCGCCCGACGGCTACACGCTGTTCGTCGGCGCCAACGGCCCGGTGCTGTTCGCGACCGAGATCAACAAGCGCGACGCCTATAACTGGAAGAAGGACTTCCTGCCGATCTCGACCATCTCGATGACGCCGCTGGTGCTCGAGGTGCATCCGTCGGTGCAGGCCAACAATTTCAAGGAATTCATCGACCTCGCCAAGCGCGAGCCCGGCAAGCTGACCATGGCCTCGCCCGGCCCCGGCACCACCAACCATCTGCTCAGCGAGCTGATGCAGTCGAACCTCGACCTGCAATGGGTGACCGCGCACTACCGCGGCAATGCGCCGGCGATCAACGACCTGCTCGGCGGCCAGGTGCAGTTCGCATTCGACCAGCTCACGGTCAGCCTCCAGCACATCAAGGCCGGCTTGTTCCGCGCGCTCGCGGTGACCAGCCCGCATCGGCTGAAGTCGCTGCCCGACGTGCCGACTTTCGCCGAACTCGGCTACAAGGATTTCGACGGCCAGACCTTTACCGGCCTGTTTGCGCCGGCGGGCACGCCGGCGCCGATCGTCGAGAAGCTGCACGAGGCGCTGATCGCGATCCTGAAAGACCCCGGCGTGGTCGATAAATTCGAAAAACTCGGCGGCGAAGCAACGCCGATGACGCCGGACGAGTTCAGGGTCTATCTCGAGCGCGAGGACGCCAAGTGGATTCCGGTCGTGCGCAAGGCCAACATCAAGGCTGACTGATCGCATGCGGATCGATCCCACCGAGCTCGGCGCCGAGCGCATCTACCGCCTGATGACCGGCATCGTGGTGCCGCGCCCGATTGCGTGGGTCACGAGCCTGTCGAGCAAGGGCGTGCTCAACCTCGCCCCGTTCAGCGCCTTCACCTTCGTCTCGCAGAAGCCGCCGATGCTCGCCATCAGCGTCGGCCGCAAGGGCGCCGACTACAAGGACACCGCGCACAACATCCTCGACACCGAGGAATATGTGATCCACATCGCCGATACCCCGCTGATCCAGGCCTTGCACGACAGCTCCGTCGAGCATCCGCCCGAGATCAGCGAGGTCGAGCATCTCGGACTGGAGACGATCCCGAGCGAGCGCATCAAGGTGCCGCGCCTTGCCGCCGCGCCCGTTGCGATGGAATGCCGTTTCCGGCAATGCCTCGAATTCGGCGACGCCAAGAGCCGGCTCATCGTCGGCGAGGTCGTGATGTTCCATGTGCGCGACGGCCTCGTCAACGACGGCAAGGTCGAGACCAAGGCGCTCGACCCGATCGCCCGTATCGGCGGCCCGCGCTACGCCCGCCTCGGCGAGATCGTGACGCTCAACACCGTATTCCAGACGCCCAAATCGAAAGACTGAGCGCGGGCCGGCCGATCGGCCCGGCCGCCTCAGGATCATCGGAGGAAATCACAATGCGACTGCTGAGCTATCTCTTGGACGGCGAGGCGCGCTATGGCGCGGCCGTGGACGGCGGCGTGGTCGATCTGACCAGGCGGATCGGCCGCGACTATTCGGACGTGAAGGCGCTGATCGCGGCCAATGCACTCGCCGACGCGCAGGAAGCCGTCGCCGGACAGAAGCCGGACCATGCGCTGGACAAGCTCGTCCTGCTGCCGCCGGTGCTGGCGCCGGAAAAGCTCTGGTGCATCGGCGTCAACTACGCCGAGCGCAACGCCGAATATAAGGACAATTCGGACCTGCCCAAATATCCGAGCCTGTTCGTCCGCAGCATGTCCTCGATGACGGGCTCCGGCCAGACGCTGGAGAAGCCTCACGTGTCCGACCAGCTCGACTATGAAGGCGAGCTCGTCATCGTGATCGGGCAGGGCGGCCGGCACATCAAGCGCGAGCAGGCGTGGTCGCACATCTTCGGCATGACGCTGTGCAACGAGGGCACGATCCGCGACTGGCTGCGCCACGGCAAGTTCAACGTCACGCAGGGCAAGAACTTCGATCGGTCCGGCAGCATCGGGCCGTGGATCGTCACCGCGGACGAGCTCGATCCGCGCGGGCCGCACGACATCGTCACGCGCGTCAACGGCGAGGTGCGGCAGCAGGACACCACCGAACGGCTGATGTTCCCGTTCGACTATCTGATCTCCTATCTCTCCACTTTCGCCACGTTGAAGCCAGGCGACATGATCGTGACGGGCACGCCGACCGGGGCGGGGGTTCGCTTCGATCCGCCGCGCTGGCTGAAGGTCGGCGACGTCGTCGAGGTCGAGTCCAGCCGCATCGGCGTGCTGCGCAACACCGTCGCCGCGGAGCAGTAGACCATGCTGGACGCCGCCACGATCGAACGCCTTGCCGCGCGCCTCGATGAAGCCGAGCGCACCAAGACGCTGATCAACATGTTCACGAAGGACTATCCCGATTTCAGCATCGAGGATGCCTATGCGGTCCAGCGCGCCTGGACCAGGCTCCAGCTCGGCCGCGGCCGCGTCATCAAGGGGCACAAGATCGGCCTGACCTCGAAGGCGATGCAGAACGCGGTCGGCATCAACGAGCCCGACTACGGCGTGCTGTTCGCCGACATGTTCTATGCCGACGCCCAGCCGATCCCGTTCGACCGCTTTCACGCGCCGCGCATCGAGGTCGAGCTCGCCTTCGTGCTGAAGGCGCCGCTGCGCGGACCCGGCTGCACCATCTTTGACGTGCTCAACGCCACCGACTACGTCACGCCCGCGCTGGAGATCCTGGAGACGCGCATGCATCGCGTCGACCCCGAGACCGGCAAGGCGCGGAAAGTCATGGACACCATCTCGGACAACGCGGCGAACGCCGCGCTGGTGCTCGGCGGCCGGCCGATCCGCCCGATGGACGCGGATTTGCGCTGGATCGGCGCGCTTTTGTTCCGCAACGGCGAGGTCGAGGAGACCGGGCTTGCCGCCGGCGTGCTCAACCATCCCGCCAACGGCATCGCCTGGCTCGCCAACCGCCTCGCGCCGCATGACGAACATCTCGCCGCCGGCGAAGTGGTGCTGGCGGGATCGTTCACGCGTCCCGTCGACATCCGCCGCGGCGACACCTTCCATGCCGACTACGGCGCCTTCGGCTCGGTATCGTGCCAGTTCGTCTGAACCAACAACAAGCAGGGAGCGCACCATGACGGGTCAATCGCGGCGCAAGAGCATCCACATCGGCGGCTTCAAGCACGTCAATCCGATTCCGAACGCCTGCCGCATCGGCAATCTCGTGATGTCCGGCGTCATCCTCGGCCGCGATCCCGCGACCAATGCGATGCCGGAAAGCCTGGATGCGCAATGCGCCAACATGTTCGCGCATATGAAGGCGACGGTGGAGGCGGCCGGCGGCACCACGGACGACATCATCAAGATGACGGTATGGCTGAAGGACCGTACGCAGCGCGGCCCGGTCAATGTCGAGTGGCTGAAGATGTTTCCGGACGAGCATTCGCGCCCGGCGCGCCACGCGCTGCCGATGGACAACATGGATGGCGGCGCGCTGGTGCAGTGCGACTTCACCGCCGTGATCGACTGAGGAGCTTTGCGCATGCCGACCTATCTGCCGTTCGATCCCAATCCGCGCCGCCCGAGCAAGGCGCCGCCGCCGAAGACCATCGACAGCCAGTTCCACGTGCTCGGGCCGATCGAGAAATACCCGGAGCGTCCCGGCGCGGCCTACCGGATGCCGAGCGCGACCTGGGAAGCGGCGCTGCGCATGCACAAGACGCTCGGCATCGAGCGCGGCATCATCGTGCAGACCACGACCTACGGCGCCGACCATGCCGTCGTGCTCGACGGCCTCGCCGCGATGGGCCCGAACTATCGCGGCTGTGCCAATGCGCTGGTGTTCGCGGAAGCGAGCGACTCCTATTTGTCAAAGCTGCATGATGCCGGCGTGCGCGGGGCGCGCTTCAGCTTCCGCCAGGAGCTTGGCGCCGTGCTGTCGGACGCCGATTTCGCCCGCGCCATCGCGCGCATCCGCGAGCTCGGCTGGTACGTCAAGATCCAGCCGGAGAAGGACGGCATCGTCTCCAGCGTCGCCAAGTACGAGAACCTCGACGTGCCCGTGCTGATCGACCACATGGCGCGTCCCGATCCCGAAGCCGGCAGGAACGATCCGAACCTGCGCAAGATGCTGGAGCTGCTGGCCAAGGGCAATTTCTGGGTGATGCTGTCGCTCGGCGAGAAGACCTCGAAGGCCGGTGCGCCTTACGACGACGTGATCCCGATCGCGCGCGCCTATATCGAGGCGGCTCCGGACCGCTGCGTCTGGGCCAGCGACTGGCCGCACCCGGTCTCCGTCAAGCAGCCGCCGAACGACGCCGATCTGCTCGAGCTGATGTACCGCTATGTCGCTGATGAGGCCGAGCTGGAGAAGATTCTGGTGAGCAATCCGGCGAAGCTGTTTGGGTTTGCGGATTAGAGGCGTTCTCGTCATTGCGAGGAGCGAAGCGACGAAGCAATCCAGACTGCCGCTGCGGAAAGATTCCGGATTGCTTCGCTTCGCTCGCAATGACGGGCGTGGTCCCCGCGCTCACCCCACCGGCCGCTTCGCCAGCCGATCCCGCACCTCCGCCGCGATCTCGAACGAGCGCAGCCGTGCGGCGTGGTCGTAGATCTGTCCCGTCGTCATCAGCTCGTCTGCGCCGGTGTCAGCGATCAGCGCCCTCAGCCTCTCTTCGACGATTTCAGGCGTGCCGACCGCGGTGCAGGACAGCGACTGGCCGACCATGGACTTCTCGGCCGGCGACCACAGCGCGTCCATGTCGTCGACCGGCGGCGGCAGCGGCCCCGGTGTGCCGCGACGCAGATTGATGAACTGCTGCTGCAGCGAGGTGAACATGCGCTGCGCCTCAGTGTCGCTGTCCGCCGCGAACACGTTGACGCCGACCATCGCATAGGGCTTGTCGAGCTGCGCTGATGGCTCGAAGCGCGCGCGATATTCTCGCAGCGCCGGCATCATCATCTGCGGCGCGAAATGCGAGGCGAAGGCGAACGGCAGCCCCAGCATCGCAGCAAGCTGCGCGCCAAACGTGCTCGAGCCCAGGATCCAGAGCGGCACCTTCGTTCCCATGCCCGGCACGGCGCGGATCGCCTGGTTCGGCTGTAAATCGCCGAGCAGCGCCTGCAATTCCAGCACGTCATGCGGAAAATTCTCGGACGTGGTGGCGAGGTCGCGCCGTAGCGCTCGCGCGGTGAACTGGTCGGTGCCCGGCGCCCGCCCGAGCCCGAGATCGATCCGCCCCGGATAGAGCGACTCCAGCGTGCCGAACTGCTCGGCGATGACCAGCGGCGAGTGGTTCGGCAGCATGATCCCGCCGGAGCCGACGCGGATCGTTTTGGTGCCGCCCGCGACATGGGCGATCACCACCGATGTCGCCGCGCTCGCGATCCCCGTCATGTTGTGGTGCTCGGCCAGCCAGAACCGCTTGAAACCCCATTTCTCGGCATGCTGGGCCAGATCGAGCGAATTGCGGAACGCCTGGGCTGCATCGCCACCCTGACGGATGGGCGCGAGGTCGAGCACGGAGAAGGGGATCATGCGAGGGTACCGGTGAGGAGCGCAACGCGCCGGGGCTGCATATGTAATGACGTCCGGCCCGAAATGTTAGCGTTGCAGTGCGGACGGGACACGGGCGCAACGATGCCATTCGGATTTGTCGTGGGTGAGCGGCGAACCGCCCGGTTGCTGTTTTGGCCCGGCGGGCATTCGGCGCAGGTTTGACCTACGTCAACATGCGGGACCTCGCCTCATCCTCAGTTCCGGCATTGCTTGCCTCGATGTCCTTGCTGGAGAGGTATGATGGCCGATCCGACCAAGCTCTCGGTTGAGAAAGCGCTGGAAAAGATACGTCAGCGTGACGAGCCGAAAACAGAGAATTCGAGCCTCGACGAAAAAACCGATGCTCTCAACGCGGAGATAAAGCGTATGCGAGCACAACGGCTCCGCCTTGAACGACAACAGGGCAAGCGTAGCTGAGCGCCGCCGTTCCCGGTGTTTGGACAAGGACGTATTCTGGATATTCCGCCGCCCGACTGCGGCGATGCGGCCCTGATGCCCGTTCACAACACTGTTATTGCGGCCCATGGCGCCCAAGGTCTCAACTGGGCGTTTTGCGTTTGTTGCTGTACCCTTGGCGGCGCCACTGCAAGGCCCGCCCGGAGGATCTGACATGACGATTGTCGTACTCAACCGCCGCAATCTCCTCGTCGCCGGCGGGTCCGTCCTCGCAACCGGCGTCCTGGCAAACGGCGTTCCCGGCCTGCTGCTGCCCGCCCGCGCCGACGGTCTCGCACCGACCGAAACCATGTCTGGCGGGGCGAACAATTACCGCAAGGGCGCGGCGATCGTGGACCGCATCGGCAAGGGCGGCTTCTGGATGAGCGGCACCGTCCGCCGCGCCGGCGACGGCGCGCCGCTCGCCGGGCAGCGCATCCAGATCTGGGCGCACACCGTCGAAGGCCAGGAGCACGAGCCGCAGAGTCACGGCGCCACGCTCACCGACAAGGACGGCAAATTCCGGCTCGAGATGCCGCAGATCATTCCGATCTTCGGCCAGCCGCATGGCCATCTCGCCTATGACAGCGGCGAGTTCAAGACCGTCTTCCTGCGGCCGGTGATGCGAAGTCCGAAGGACACCAGCCTCGAAGCGCACTTCGTGTTGCAGACCGCCTGACGGATTGCAAATGACGGGGTGGGCATTGGCCCGGGTGATCCTGATCTGGGCCGCTCTTGCCGTGGCCATCGGCGTGCCGATCGCGTTCGCTGCGGGAAGCGAGCAGCTCGCCTGGCGCGGTCCGGTCTACATCCTCGCCGGCTTCGCAGGCATCGTCGCGCTCGGTCTCGTGCTGGCTCAGCCTCTGCTGATCGGCGGATATCTGCCGGGCTTTTCGGCCTATCGCGGCCGGAGGGCCCATCACTGGATCGGCGGCGCGCTGGTCCTGGCGGTGGTGATCCACGTCGCCGGCCTCTGGATCACCAGCCCGCCCGACATGATCGACGCGCTGACCTACGCATCGCCGACGCCGTTTTCGCCTTTCGGCGTGACCGCGATGTGGGCCATCTTCCTCGTCGCGCTGCTGGCGTCGCTGCGCCGGCGACTGGGCCTGCGGCCGCGAACCTGGCGCTTCCTTCACATGCCGCTCGCGCTCGTCATCGTCGTCGGCAGCGTAGCCCATTGCCTGCTGATCGAGGGGACGATGGAGACGATCTCGAAGGCTGCGCTGTGCGCGCTCGTGCTCGCGGCAACCGCAAAAGCCATGATCGACCTGCAGGTGTGGCGAAAGCGCAGGGCGCTGCGCGGGGAGGGCACCGCGCGGCAGTAGAGGCGAGCGCGAGCTACGAGCGACTGCCGACCAGCAGGTGATCGACGATTCCCGAACCTTCGTCGACGAGCTGTCGACCGCTCATCCAGACATCGCGGCCTGCGATCTTCTTGCGCATGCTGGCGAGCCAGGCCTCGTTGACGCCGCGGATGCCGATGTCGTGACGGAACAGCTCGTTAGTGGCTTGCGTCTCCAGGGTCTTGACGAACAGCGCCTGTTCGGTGTCGCTCAGCTCCTTGCGCTTGATGGTGTCCTTCGCGCTGGCGTTCAGGCTGGCCTGGTGAAACATGAAATAGGCGTCGGGATCGGCGATGCGCCGGGAGCCCGCCAGGAAAATCGGAACGCACATCGAGGCGCAGACGCCTTCCTTTTGCACCATCGTATCGATCGCGCGATTGCGAGCGCGGATGGTGGCGACGACCTGCCGTCCGTGCTCAATCGAGCCGCCCGGTGAGTTGAGGATGAGGACGAGCCGGCGCCGGTCGGCCTTGTAGCGATCGATGGCCGCACCGACACGCTCGCTCATCGGCTCCTGCACGGGCCCGCTCCAGCCCAGCACGATGCGATCGGGCTCTTCGCTGACCGACAGGGTCTGACGGGGCGCCACGTCTCCGGAGCCGGACGGCATCTGGAAGGTCCACCAGACCAGCACGACGCCGCAGACCACGCCGAGAACCTTGAGCCGCGACACGGTCGATCACCTCATGCCGGCGCGGAGCATGGCTGTGGTCGGAAGATCGACATCAGGAATTGGCCGTTCTCCAGAAAACCAGCAGCGCGCCGAACGCAAACAGGAAGATTATGACGGTCGAGCCGATGAACGACACCGTCCGGTTCCAGAGCTTTACTTCGGCAGCGTAGTGGATCGAGACCGCCGTGCGATCCTTCGTCGAGCGCACCGGCACCATTGCCTCGCCGCCGCCGCTTGAAAACAGCATGAAGAACTTATGATTGGTCGGCGCCTGATCGGGCCTTGCAACCGATCCGATCTTGACGGTGCAGAAGGTGATCGCGAAGTTCGTGCGTTCGCACTTCCCTTCCATCGCGCGTAGATCGTAGGCCGGCTGCCACGTCCCGGCCAGGCGATGGTCGCGCACGAGGTCCGGACCGTAACTCGCGATCAGGCCGTAGAGGATTCCGCCGCAGGCAAGAAGCACAATGAGCCAGCGGATGGGGCTGCCCGTCGGCTGGGCCGTCTCGGTGACGGACCGGCTTGATGCCGCCATGTTGACATTGAGTGCCTGCGCCGCGGCACCAACTCCGGATTGACGCTTGCCGAACGCCATCGTGGTCACTCCCGACGCCAGGTTCGGATGCAACCTAGGGGGTGAATCCCATAAGATTTCGCTAAAACGCACGGACGAATTCTCAGGATGCGGGGGTTTTCCGCGCTTCGGGCGCGCGGTTGGTCGCATCAGGAATGTTCCTCCTCCCGTCCGTTATGTGCACAATGGCACGCGTCAGGGATCGTCATCGGGCTGGGAGGATCTTGAAATGGCAGGGCAGACCATTCATTTCGACGACGGTGCCGCCTACGAGCAGATGATGGGTATCTGGAGCCGGTTCGCCGGCACCATATTCCTCGACTGGCTGGCACCGCCCGCGGGCCTGCGGTGGATCGACATTGGCTGCGGCAACGGCGCCTTCACCGAACTCCTGGTCGAGCGATGCAGCCCGGTCGAGGTCCAGGGCATCGATCCCTCCGCGGAGCAACTCGCCTTTGCGCGGACACGGCCGTCGGCGCGCGTGGCCAGGTTTCAGCAGGGCGATGCCATGGCGCTGCCTTTCGCCGACGGCAGCTTCGATGCGGCGGTGATGGCACTCGTTCTCGTCTTCGTTCCGGATCCCGCCAAGGGCGTCAGCGAAATGGTGCGCGTCGTCGTGCCCGGCGGCATCGTCGCGACCTACATGTGGGACATGCTGGGCGGCGGCTTTCCACTTGATCCGATCTACGACGAGATCAGGGCGATGGGCCTTGTGGCGACGCGCCCGCCGCAGATGGAGGCTTCCCGCATGGACGCGTTGCGCGAGCTCTGGCGCGGAGCAGGTCTGGAGGATGTGCAGACGCGAGAGATCACGGTGCAGCGGAGCTTTTCCGGTTTCGACGATTTCTGGACAACCAATCTGAAATCCCCTGCGCTTCGTCCTGCCGTCGCGGCGATGAAGCCCGCGGAAGTCGAGACGCTCATCGCGCGGGTCCGTGCGCGCCTGCCGGCGGATGCCGATGGTCGCATCACCTACAGCGCACGCGCCCACGCGATCAGGGGGCGCCGGCCCGGATAGCTTGCAGTGCGCGAGGCCGCCATGCGCCTTGCTTGCTGCACCGGACGATGGGGCGTAACGTCGCGCGATGGTTGCCATTGCTCCCGATCTTAGGGCGTTCCTGCTCGCGACGCCGTTCTTCGGCGGTCTTCCGGAGCCGAGCCTCGACCTCCTCGTCTCGATGCTGGTCGAGCGTCGCTTCGATGCCGGCGCGACGGTCGTCGCTGAAGGCGACGCGGGACGTTCGATGTTCATCGTCAAATCCGGCCGCCTCGCGGTGAGCAAGAGGGCGACCGCGGGAAGCGTCGTCCCGATTTCCGTTCTGGAGAGAGGCGATTTCTTCGGCGAAATGACGCTGATCGAAATGCAGAACCGCTCCGCCACCGTGGTCGCGGAAGCACCGACGGTGCTGTACGAGCTGACCGCGCAGAATCTCTATGCCTGCTACAAGACAGACATCCACGCCTATGTGATCGTCCTGCAGAACATCAACCGCGAACTCTGCAGAAGGCTACGTCGTTCCGACGATCGGTTCGCGGGACGGCTGGAGCGAGACGACGATTGATCGTGCGTAGGATGGGTAGAGCGCAGCGAAACCCATCATGCCTCGGCATCGAACAAGCGGGCTACGCCACCAAATTTACAACCGGTAAGACCGATGTGAGGCCATGAAACTCGTTAGTCGCGACGGGCAATCCTTTGAACTTCAAATCCTTGGGTACGAATTTCCTCATTTGGAGACAGCCGAATACGATTCAAATTGGCTTGTCGTCGCTGGTGAGGTTGGCCATTCAAGGGGATCGTGGCGGTTCACTCACCCGTGCCTTCTCACTTATGAAGCCGCGGGGCTGGCAACCTGGATGGATGCGGTAGCGGATATCGGCTCATGTTCTGATACTTGTGGTTTCATCGAGCCCAATCTCGAATTTCGAGCATTGTTGAACCTCGAGCGACCAGTGCTTCGGGTGTACTTCAACCTCGAAGCGCGGCCGTCATGGGCGTCGAGCCCGGGTGCCGGGTTGGAAGATCTTTGGGTCGAATTTCCGATAGAAGAAATCGACCTGAGGTCGGCTGCGCAGCAGTTGCGCGCCGAATTGAACCAATACCCACAGCGGGCGACGCGGTAGCGCGGACGGGTAAGGCACTTGCGAAACCCATCATGCCTCGGCACCGGCAGTGCCCTCGATGGGTTTCGCTGCGCTCTACCCATCCTACGAACCGGTTCGCCGGCTCGGCTACAGCAGCGCCAATGAGTGCAGCGAGTTTCTGTGAAGGCCGAAGGCAACAAGGCCGGAGAGAAGCAAAGCAGTCCCAGTCACGATCAGGCAACACGCAATCACTATTGGAGCCTCTGGTTCGTCATCGATGACGAAGACGATAGTAGATAAAATTTTACCGACAATCGAAAGGAAGAATTAACCTTACTTGGGCGGCCAGGACGCCGGCATCCGGTCTTCGGATAGATCGGCGGGCTTGCCTTCCCATGCATGGCGGATCTGCCCGTCGGGCAAAACATGCCAAATTCCGTCAATCTCCTCCCGCAAAAATATTCCACTTTACCGAAATTCGGAATTGCGGCATTCTCGCGCCATCCCGGTCCCCGAAGAGGGGCGATCGTACGTCGCAGCGAACGTGGATCGGGGTGCGGTGGACGCGGGCTGCGTCGGGCACGCCAAGGCGGGACCAGGGCGAGATGAACCTCGTGAGGTCGGCCGGCGTGCAGACGGACGGCGCAGTTGCGTACGGCAAAACCATGTGGTCCTGACCGTCGTTGCTACGGTCAAGCCTTGCGGAGATGCCTTTGGGCTCAACCGGGTCTGGAGACATCGCCAATTCGCGAGGTGACGGAGGCCAGAAGGAACTCGGCTCCGGGGAGAGCAGGCATAAGCCGTCGAACCATCGCGCAGGGAAGGCCGGGTGTTTTCCGGCCCACCTGTTTTCCGCCTGCGCATTTGCGTGTGCAAATTCTTCGCGCAGCGGACCATGGGTGCCAGCCGGCACCCGGCCTTCCCTGCGCCCTCTTCAAAGAAGAGGGACAAGGAAACGAGCAAAGCTCGGGCGCCAAATGCCGCGAGAATGCTGATTCATGCGTGATTGAACCGAAGAGAATGGTGCTGCCAGACAGGATTGAACTGTCGACCTCTCCATTACCAATGGAGTGCTCTACCACTGAGCTACGGCAGCATGTGCTGGGATCAGAATCGGCCGCCACAGGGGCCTAACCAAGCGGGCCGATATCTGCCACAAGCCCCCCTCCTGTGCAAGCTTGCAAGGCCGGTCAAAATGAGAAAATCGGGCCGATATCGAGGCCAAAATGCCCATTTTCGCTCGAAACAGCAGACTTTTCCCCGATTCGCGGGCCGATGTCCCCGCCCAACTGGCCAGTTGGCCCGGGGTGCGGATTCGATCCATTTCGAGTTTCGCACGATCGGTTCGCATCGGCCTCTTGAGCTGCCATGTTCGTTGGGCATGTTATGGCCGATCGCAGCGATGGACCTTTGATGACTGACGGGAACGACAGAAGCGCGAAACAGGGCGGGTCGTCGCGGGACGACCGGCTGAAATCGGCGCTGCGCGAGAACCTGAAGCGGCGGAAGCTGCAGGCGCGCGAGCGCGCCGCGACCGCTGAACCCTCGCAGAATGACGATGATTCCCTAGATGAGGGGGCCGCCGGCAAGATCGACGATTGAAGTCCGGCGATTGACGTCCGGCCAATGAAGACCGGCAGCTAGATTTTTTGGAATGAGCGGGAATGACGATGGCTGAAGACGGGGTGCAGAGAACCGACAGGGAGGCGCTGATGGCGCAATTCACGCGTCCCGAGCAGACCTTTCCGACGCTGACACAAGCCGAGATCGAGCGCCTGCGCCATTTCGGCGAGGTCCGGCACTATCAGGATGGCGTGCTGCTGTTCGAGACCGGCCAGCCCGGGCCGGGCATGTTCGTGGTGCTGGCGGGTCATGTCGCCATCACCCAGCGCGATGGCCTCGGTCACGTCACCCCGGTGATCGATCAGGGGCCGGGACAGTTTCTGGCCGAGCTCGGCCAGCTCTCGGGCCGGCCGGCGCTGGTCGACGGCCGCGCCGAGGGCGATGTCGAGGTGCTGCTGGTGCCGCCGGACCGGCTGCGCGCGCTGCTGGTGGCCGAAGCCGAGCTGGGCGAGCGCATCATGCGCGCGCTGATCCTGCGCCGGGTCAACCTGATCCAGGGCGGCATCGGCGGGCCCGTGCTGATCGGGCCGTCGAACTCCGCCGGCGTGGTGCGCCTGCAGAGCTTCCTCACCCGCAACGGCCAGCCGCATCATTTGCTCGATCCCGCCAGCGAGCATGATGCCGCCGAGCTGATCGCACGCTATTCGCCGAAGCCGGAGGATTGGCCGCTCGTCGTCACGGCCGGCGGCACGGTGCTGCGCAATCCCAGCGAGACGGAGCTCGGCCGTGCCATCGGCATGATCGGCGGTGCCAAGGACAACCGCATCTACGACGTCGCCATCGTGGGCTGCGGACCGGCAGGGCTTGCGACCGCGGTCTACGCGGCCTCGGAAGGCCTCTCGGTTGCCGTGGTCGATACCCGCGCCTTCGGCGGCCAGGCCGGCGCCAGCGCGCGCATCGAGAATTATCTGGGTTTCCCGACCGGCATCTCCGGCCAGGCGCTGGCGGGCCGTGCCTTCACCCAGGCGCAGAAGTTCGGCGCCGAGATCATGATTCCGATGTCGGTGAGCTCGCTGGATTGCTCGCGCGCCAACGGCAGCTTCTCGCTGGCGCTGGATTGCGGCGACACCTTGCGCTCGCGCGCGGTGGTGGTCGCCAGCGGCGCGCGCTATCGCCGTCCCGATATCGAAAACCTCGACAAGTTCGAGGGCCGCGGCGTCTGGTACTGGGCATCCCCGGTCGAGGCGAAGCTGTGCGCCGGCGAGGAGGTGGCGCTGGTCGGTGCCGGCAACTCGGCGGGCCAGGCCGCGGTGTTCCTGTCGGGCCACGCCAAGCGCGTGCTGATGATCATCCGCGGCGGCGGCCTCGGGGCCAGCATGTCGCGCTATCTCATCGAGCGCATCGAAGCGACGCCGAACATCGAATTGATGTTCAACACCGAGATCACCGCGCTCGAAGGCGACGACACCTCGCTGCTGCGGCGGATCCGCTGGAAGAGCCGGCTGTCGGACGACGAGGATTTCGCCGACATCCGCAATCTCTTCCTGTTCGTCGGCGCCGATCCCGCCACCTCCTGGCTCGACGGCTGCGGCGTGACGCTCGATCGCGGCGGCTTCGTCGTCACGGGCGCACAGTCCGAGCTGAACCAGGGCAAGCTGGTGGCGCCGCTCGAGACCTCGGTGCCCGGCGTCTACGCCGTCGGCGATGTCCGCTCCGGCTCGGTCAAGCGCGTCGGCGGTGCCATCGGCGAAGGCGCCCAGGTCGTGGCCTCCCTGCACGGCTATCTCGGCGACGCCGCAAAACCGGCGCTTTAGTCAAGGAGAAGGCAAGGGAATGGCAAGTCGAATGAGGCTTGCCATCCTGCCGGCAACTACGGACTATCCCCTCATCCTGAGGAGCCGCGACAGCGGCGTCTCGAAGGATGCAGGCCCGGAACAACGACCCGGGCCTCGATGGTTCGAGACGCGTGCTTCGCACGCTCCTCACCATGAGGATCGACAAACAAAACGCCCAACGGGAGGACTAAATGGCCGAACTCGTCGTGCTCTACAAAACGCCAAAAGACGCCGCCGCCTTCGACAAGCATTATGCCGAGACCCACATTCCGCTCGCCAAGAAACTTCCCGGCCTGAAGAATTACGCCGTCAGCACCGGCCCGGTCGGTTCGCCCGCCGGTCCGTCAGGCGTTCACCTCGTCGCGATCCTCTCCTTCGACAGCGTGGCCGACATCCAGAAGGCCTTCGGCAGCGAAGCGGGCAAGGCGGCCGCGGGCGACGTGCCGAAATTCGCCAGCGGCGGCGCCGACCTCCTGATCTTCGACACCAAGAACGTGTGAGACGCGCACACAGCGTCTTGCCTGCGGCGAATTCGATTCAACTTTCGTCGCAAGTCTGCCGCTGTTTGCGACAACGGTGCAAATAATTCAGCCATGCGTTTGTCGATTCGCACGACGGCGCATGGCTCCGCGCAAGCCTGTGACATTGCGTGAGTAGCCATTCAATGAGGGCCGTAATACCATCTCGCAGCTTCCCGACGGAGAGAGTGAGATGATGTTTGGATTGAGCCTGTCTGCGATTACACTGATCCATGTCGTCATCAGCCTGATTGCGATCGTCGCCGGCTTCGTCGTGATGTTCGGCCTGCTCGGCTCGAAGTCGATGCCGGGCCTCACCGCGATCTTCCTGCTGTTCACCATCCTCACCAGCGCCACCGGCTTCCTGTTTCCGTTCAAGGAGCTGCTGCCCTCGCACATCATCGGCATCATCTCGCTGGTGCTGCTCGCGATCGCCTGCTTCGCGCTCTACGGCATGAAACTCGCTGGCGTATGGCGGCCGGTCTACATCGTGACCGCGATGATCTCGCTCTATTTCAACGTCTTCGTGCTGGTGATCCAGTCGTTCCTGAAAATTCCGGCGCTTGCCGCGCTCGCGCCCGCCGTGCCGCCGGCGCCGCCCTCCGGTCCGGTGTTCGCGGTGGTGCAGGGCATCGTGCTGGTGTTCTTCGTGGTGCTGACGATTGGCGCCTGGCGCCGCTACAAGCCGATGACGTTTGCTTGAACGCACGTTTCCGGTCGATGCGCGGCATCGACCTCGTGATATCGCACGACCATCTCTGGATCACAGGCTCGCATCTTTGCGAGTCCCGGATTGTTTTTCACTGAAGGAGCCATTCATGCCCACCATCACCACCAAGGACGGCGTCGAAATTTTCTACAAGGATTGGGGTTCGGGCCAGCCGATCGTGTTCAGCCATGGCTGGCCGCTGTCGTCGGACGACTGGGACGCGCAGATGATGTATTTCGTCACGCGCGGCTATCGCGTCATCGCCCATGACCGCCGGGGCCACGGCCGCTCGTCGCAGGTCGCCGACGGTCACGACATGGATCATTACGCCGACGATCTCGCGGCGGTCACCGCGCATCTCGACCTCAAGAACGCCATCCATGTCGGCCACTCCACCGGCGGCGGCGAAGTCGTGCACTACATCGCCCGTCACGGCGAGAGCCGCGTCGCGAAGGCGGCGATCCTCTCGGCGGTGCCGCCGCTGATGGTGCAGACCGCGGCCAATCCCGGCGGCCTGCCGAAGAGCGTGTTCGACGATCTTCAGAAGCAGCTCGCCGCCAGCCGCACGCAGTTCTATCGCGACCTCGCCTCCGGCCCGTTCTACGGCTTCAACCGCCCCGGCGCCAAGCCGTCGGAAGCGGTGATCCAGAACTGGTGGCGCCAAGGCATGATGGGCGGCGCGAAGGCGCATTACGACGGCATCGTCGCGTTCTCGCAGACCGACTTCACCGAGGACCTGAAGAAGATCAACGTGCCCGTCCTGGTGATGCATGGCGACGACGACCAGATCGTGCCTTACGCCGATTCCGGCCCGCTCTCGGCCAAGCTGCTCAAGAAGGGCACCCTGAAGACCTACAAGGGATTCCCCCACGGCATGCCGACCACGCACGCCGAGACGATCAACGCCGATCTCTTGGCGTTTTTCAAGGAATGAGCGGTGATCTTACCCTCTCCCCTTGTGGGAGAGGGTGGCTCGCCGCGGAGCGGCGAGACGGGTGAGGGGTCTGTCTCGGCGCATGAGATCGTAGAGACAAACCCCTCATCCGGCGCTTCGCGCCACCTTCTCCCGCAAGGGGAGAAGGAAAGAAGGAGCCTCACTCCAATATCGCCCTGATCGCATCGAAGGTGCGCTTCACGAAAGCCTCCGGTTTCTCGCGCGCACCCTCGCCGATCCAACTTTCGCCGCCGACGCGCATCGCGCCGGTGGCGATCATGGCGACGAGGCGCGCCTTCTGCCGGTCCGATTTGCGGCCCGAGCGCTGGGCGAGCCCCTCCGCCAGCGCGCGCTCCAGCTTTTCGTATTTGAGCTGGTCGCGGGCGTGGAGCGCCGGGTTGTCGCGCTTGAGCCGCGACATCGCGGCCGCTTCCGCGGGATCGATCCGCTTCACCGCCGCTGCGATCGCGTTCTCCGCGGCGGTCAGCATGGATTCCTCGGCGGGACGGGCGAGGATCTCGGCCACCAGCGCGCTTGCCGCATCCTCCTGCCAGGCCGCGACGACGTCCTCCTTGGACGCGAAATAATGGAAGAAGCTGCGGCGCGACATGTCCGCGCCGGCCGCGATGTCGTCGATGGTCGTGGCCTCGAAGCCGCGCTCCAGGAACAGCGCCATCGCCGCGCGCTTGAGCCGCTCGCGCGTCTGTTGCTGCTTGCGCTCGCGAAGGCCCGGCGCCGCCGGCGATTTTCCTCCCCGCGTCAATGGCTTGGCCCTTGTCCTGGCAGGCTTCGAAACCTTCAAATTATTTCACCTCTTGCAAATTTGCACTCAGTGCACATTTAGGTCAGTCGCGGGCCTTATTCCAGCCCCGAACGGAGACGCGGCATGACCGACTGGAGCACGGCAGACATTTCCTCTCTCAGCGGCAAGACCGCCGTCGTGACCGGGGCCACGGGCGGCCTCGGTTACGAGACGGCATTAGCGCTGGCAGGCGCCGGTGCCATTGTCATACTCACGGGGCGCAACGACGCAAAGGGCCTGCGGGCGATCGAGGGGATTTGCGCCCGGTTTCCCAATGCGTTGATCGCCTATGAGCCGCTCGATCTCGCCAGCCTGCCCTCGGTCGCCGATTTCGCCCGGCGCTTTGCCGCCAGCAACGAGCAGCTCGACCTCCTCGTCAACAATGCCGGCGTGATGGCGCTGCCAAAGCGGCAACAGACCGAGGATGGTTTCGAGATGCAGCTCGGAACCAATTATCTCGGCCATTACGCGCTGACGGCGCGCCTGCTGCCGCAGCTTCGCCGCGCCAGGGCGCCGCGTGTCGTCAACCTCTCCAGCCTCGCGCACCGCTCCGGCGCCATCAACTTCGAGGATCTGCAGGGCAAGCATTCCTATCGTCCCTGGCGCGCTTACTGCCAGTCCAAGCTCGCGATGCTGATGTTCAGCCTGGAATTGCAGCGCCGCAGCCTCGCCGCCGGCTGGGGCGTGACGAGCCTTGCCGCGCATCCCGGCTACGCGCGGACCGATCTCATTGCGAATGGGCCGGGTGATAACTCGTTGCAGTCGCGGGTCGGCCGCTGGCTCCAGCCGTTGATGAGCCATTCCGCGGCCGAGGGCGCGTTGCCGACGCTGTTCGCTGCGACCTCGCCGGCCGCCGAGCCCGGCGGCTATTATGGTCCGAACGGATTCTACGAGTTGAAGGGCCCGCCGGCGCCAGCGAGGATCATGCCGCAGGCAAAGGACTTCGCTGCGGCGGCCATGCTGTGGGATGTTTCGGCAACGCTGACCGGTGTATCCTTCGACGAGATCGCAGTCGCCGCATGAGCCGCGACATCGCTGGGGAAGTTGCGATGCGAGTCATCATCTTCGGTGCGACCGGCATGGTCGGGCAGGGCGTCTTGCGCGAGTGCCTGATCGATCCCGGCATCGCGCGCGTGCTCGTGGTGGGCCGCAGTCCGACCGGCGTGCGCGACCCCAAGCTCGCCGAGATCATCCACGACGACTTCCTGAATTATTCGGCGATCGAAGCGCAGCTCACCGGCTACGACGCCTGCTTTTTCTGCCTCGGCGTCTCCTCGATCGGCATGAGCGAGGAGCGCTACCGCCATCTGACCTACGACCTCACGCTCGCGGCTGCGACGACGCTGGCGCGGCTCAATCCGCAGATGACTTTCACCTATGTCACCGGCGCCGGCACCGATTCCACCGAGCAGGGGCCGCGGATGTGGGCGCGGGTCAAGGGCAAGACCGAGAACGACCTGCTCAAGCTGCCGTTCAAGGCGGCCTACATGTTCCGGCCCGGCGCGATCCAGCCGCTGCACGGGGCCCGTTCCAAGACCGCCTGGGTGCAGGCGGTGTATACTGCAACCTCGCCACTCTGGTCGGTGTTGCGCCGGATCGCGCCCAACCTCGTCACCTCGACCGAGCAGATGGGCCGCGCCATGATCCATGTCGCCCGGCAGGGGTATCCGCGGCCGGTGCTGGAGATGGCGGATATCAATGGCATCTAGCCGGCCAGGGCGTTAGTTGTGGGGAAATTTCCGCGCCTGCGCGCGTTGAACCCCATCCGCCCTGAAGGAGAAGCGCCGGCGATGTCTCCCCAGCTCAAAATGATTGCGCTTGATGCCGACGATCTCGCCGTCATCTCCACCCATGTCCAGGACGCCCGCGTGCAGGCCGCCGACATCGTCTGGCGGCAGGGGGAAAAGCGGCTGGTGGTCGGCATGAGCCGGCTGGACTGGGAGCAGACGCTGGACGGTACGGCCGAGCCGCGCCGGCTGGTCGCCGCCCTCCGCTTCGACCGCGTGCTCGCCTGCAAATCGCGCAACATCGACCTGGGCGCGCCGGAGAAGGTCCTGGACCTCGTCGGCATCGAGTTTCACCCCCAGGACGGCCGCGCCGAGGAGCCCGGCGGCAGCGCCCTGCTGCTGTTCGCCGAAGGCGGCGCCATCCGGCTCGACGTCGAATGCCTGGAATGCGAGCTGACCGATCTCGGGACGGATGATTTGGGGACAGGCCTGGAGACCGAGGGGGAGGGGTGAGTGGTATGCCAACGCCGCGCATTCCGCCGCCGTCCCGGCGAAAGCCGGGACCCGCCTTCCAAGGGTTGACGGCGGGGGGCCGCCGCGCCATTGAGCAGGGGCCCGGGTGAGCCAATCCGCCCCAAAGACCAGCCGGAAGCCAAGCCAGAAATGCCCGTTCGTCTCGACCGCAGCAGCGCCGATTTTGACCAGCGATTCGCGGCCTTCCTCGCCGCCAAGCGCGAGGTCTCGGCCGACGTGGAGGCCGCCGCGCGCGCCATCGTCGACGATGTGGCGAAGCGCGGCGATGCGGCCCTGCTCGAGGCGACCGCCAAGTTCGATCGCTTGAAGCTGGACGCATCCGGCCTGCGGATCACGGCGGCCGAGATCGAGACGGCCGTGAAGGCCTGCGATGCCGCGACGCTGGATGCGCTCAAGCTCGCTCGCGACCGCATCGAGACCTATCACAGCCGCCAGTTGCCGAAGGACGAGCGCTTCACCGATCCGCTCGGCGTCGAGCTCGGCTGGCGCTACACCGCGATCGAATCCGCCGGCCTCTATGTTCCCGGCGGAACCGCGGCCTATCCGTCCTCGGTGCTGATGAATGCGGTGCCGGCGAGGGTCGCCGGCGTCTCGCGCCTCGTGATGGTGGTGCCTTCGCCGGACGGCAAGCTCAATCCGCTGGTGTTGGCAGCAGCGCATCTCGGCGGCGTCACCGAGATCTATCGCGTCGGCGGCGCGCAGGCCGTGGCCGCGCTCGCACACGGCACCGCGACAATCGCGCCGGTCGCGAAAATCGTCGGCCCCGGTAATGCCTATGTCGCCGCCGCAAAGCGGCTGGTGTTCGGCAAGGTCGGCATCGACATGATCGCCGGTCCCTCCGAGGTGCTTGTCATCGCCGACGATACCGGCAACGCCGACTGGATCGCCGCCGATCTCCTGGCGCAGGCCGAGCACGATGCCAGCGCGCAATCGATCCTGATCACCGACTCGGCGCGGCTTGCGGCCGATGTCGAGAAGGCCGTCGAGGCGCAGCTGAAGACGCTGCCGCGCGCGGCGATCGCAGGCACTTCGTGGGCCGATTTCGGCGCCATCATCATGGTGAAGAACCTCAACGATGCCATTCCGCTCGCGGATGCGATCGCGGCCGAGCATCTCGAGATCATGACCGTCGATCCCGATGCGCTCGCCGCCAAGATCCGCAACGCCGGCGCGGTGTTCCTCGGGGCCCATACGCCTGAGGCGATCGGCGACTATGTCGGCGGCTCCAACCACGTGCTGCCGACGGCGCGCTCGGCGCGGTTCTCCTCGGGGCTGTCGGTGCACGATTTCATGAAGCGCACCTCGATCCTGAAATGCGGGCCGGATCAGCTGCGTGCGCTGGGACCTGCCGCGATGACCCTCGGCAAGGCGGAGGGGCTGGACGCCCATTCGCGCTCGATTGGATTGCGCCTCAATCTGTCATGACAAAGCCGCCCGAACAGGACGACTCCAACAATCGCATCGTCGCGGTCAGCCTCGACGAGGACTCGATCGGCCGTTCCGGGCCCGACATCGAGCATGAGCGCGCGATCGCGATCTACGACCTGATCGAGCAGAACCTGTTCGCGCCCGATGGTGCCGACGGGAAGGGACCGTTCACGCTGCATATCGGCATCACCGGCAGCCGGTTGATGTTCGACATCCGCCGCGAGGACGGCACGCCCGTGGTTGCGCATCTGTTGTCGCTGACGCCGTTCCGGCGGATCGTGAAGGACTATTTCATGATCTGCGACAGCTACTACCAGGCGATCCGCACTGCGACGCCGGACAAGATCGAGGCCATCGACATGGGCCGCCGCGGCATCCATGACGAGGGATCGCGTACGCTCCAGGAGCGGCTGAAGGGCAAGGTGCGGGTCGACTTCGAGACCTCGCGCCGGCTGTTCACGCTCATCACTGTTCTGCATTGGAAAGGCTAATCGCGGATGGCTGCGCCCCCACGCGCAAGCAATCCGCAGTCGGTGCTGTTCGCTTGCGCGATGAACAGCGTGCGCTCGCCGATGGCCGAGAGCCTGTTGCAACACATGTTTCCGCAGGGCCTCTATGTGAAGTCCGCCGGCGCCAGGAAGGGCGAGCTCGATCCGTTCGCGATCGCCATCATGGCCGAGCTCGGCCAGGACATCTCCACCCACAAGCCGCAGACCTTCGAGGAGCTGGAGGACTGGGAGGGGCTGAACTTCGATCTCATCATCACGCTGTCGCCCGAGGCCCATCACAAGGCGCTGGAGCTGACCCGCACGCTCGCCGCCGACGTCGAATACTGGCCGACACACGATCCCACCACCATCGAGGGCAGCCGCGACCAGAAGCTCGCCGCCTATCGCGAGGTCTGCGACCAGCTGCTGATGCGCATCCGCCGGCGGTTTGCCAAGGTCGGCGCGGCGTCAGGCTGATCTCGTGCCCCGGACGCAGCGCAGCGCGTCTTCGCGGTGCGCTGCAGAGCCGGGGCCCATCTCACGTCATGCGCAAGACCGTGGGTCCCGGCTCAGCGTCGCAGCATTTCATGCCGCGCCGCGTCCGGGACACGAGACCTCCCGTAACATCCGCGTCACAGACTAAGGGCACAGCCATGTCTGACACCTCGAATCAGCAAAGTCCGGGTTCCCGGGTTGTGAAATCAGCCCCCTTCCGATAGGTTCCGCGCGCAATTCACCCCCTCCCTCATCCCCAAATCACCTGATGCTCGGCCGCCCCAAATTCGTACTTGCCTCCGGTTCGCCGCGACGCCTGTCGCTGCTCAACCAGGCCGGCATCGAGCCGGACGCGCTCCGGCCAGCCGACGTCGACGAGACGCCGAAGCGGGGCGAGCTGCCGCGCGCCTGCGCCAACCGCCTCGCGCGGGCCAAGGCCGATGCGGCGCTCAAATCGGTGCAACTCGACGACGAGCTGCGCGGCTCCTTCATCCTGTCCGCCGACACGGTGGTGGCGGTCGGCCGCCGCATCCTGCCCAAGGCCAACCTCGTGGACGAGGCCGCGCAGTGCCTGCGGCTGCTGTCGGGCCGCAACCATCGCGTCTACACCGCGATTTGCCTGGTCACGCCGCGCGAGGCCTTCCGCCAGCGCCTGGTCGAGACCCGCGTTCGTTTCAAGCGCCTCTCGGAGGACGACATCCAGGCCTATATCGGCTCCGGCGAATGGCGCGGCAAAGCCGGCGGCTACGCGGTGCAGGGCATCGCCGGCTCGTTCGTGGTGAAGATGGTCGGGTCCTACACCAACGTCGTCGGCCTGCCGCTGTACGAGACCACGACGCTCCTCGGCGGCGAGGGCTTTCCGACCCGCTTCGGCTGGCTCAACTCCACCGCGGTGTGAGCGCCAGGGCCGGGCCGACAAAAACTTCGAAAACAACCCCATGCACAGTAGAATGGCCCGGCCGGGCCCACGCGGCGGCGCATGTGCCGTCGTTGCTGGAACCCGTTCGCCGACAGGCGCTTGAACGTGCTCACCGTGTAAAGCTGCGCGACAATCATGGACGACCAGGTCAACAGGCCCGCCGGGCCGCTCAAAACCTGCCCGATCTGCGGCAAGCCGCAGGCGCAGGCCACCCGCCCGTTCTGCTCCTCGCGGTGCCGCGACGTCGATCTGAACCGCTGGCTGAAGGGCGGCTACGTCATCCCCGGCCGCGACGACGAAGTGGATGACGTCGAATAATTAAATAATATCAATTATTTGCATGGGCGACCGACGCGCCCCGCGCGCGCCCAGGCCAGCCCGCCCCGGCTTGTGCACAGCCGGGCCGCGCCCCGCGAAGCCAAAGGCGAAGCGTGGGTGGACAGGCAGCCCCGAGCCCACTATAAACCGCCCGCTCGATGGGCTTTGGCCCCTCTCTTGGAGCACGCCCAGGTAGCTCAGTTGGTAGAGCATGCGACTGAAAATCGCAGTGTCGGTGGTTCGATTCCGCCCCTGGGCACCAT
>Ga0207426_1000187_pt1 | contig 153809 bp, 123 predicted proteins | sample AraplaMF_Cvi_mMS_FD_184265 | JGI IMG/M metagenome (GOLD analysis project Ga0207426, IMG submission 184265) | Arabidopsis root microbial communities from the University of North Carolina, USA - plate scrape MF_Cvi_mMS (SPAdes) (version 2) | ecosystem: Host-associated > Plants > Roots >...
TATCACAATATTCTCATAGTCCTCGTTCAGATTCAGCTTTCCTTTGTATTTCAATACAAATTCAAAGGTTTCCTTGCTGCTTTCACCCAAACGGCCGGGAGCCGATTCTATGTTCTGATCCCTGATAGCGTTCAACACATCCTGCGGAGAAAGATTATTCGCTGCAAGACGATCGGGCTTTAACCATACACGCATGGAGTAATCCTTGGCGCCAAAGATCTGCGCCTGGGCTACACCCGGTACACGCTGGATCTGGGGGATAAGATTGATCTTGATATAGTTTTGCAGGAACTTTTCATCGTATTCCTTGGGATCTTCACTATACAAACCCATGAACATGATGAAACCGTTCTGTACTTTTTGTGTGCTGAGGCCTGCTGTTACTACTTCCGTAGGCAACTGGCTGGTAGCTTTGGATACCCGGTTCTGCACGTTTACAGCGGCAATATCGGGGTTGGTTCCCTGTTTGAAAAAGACCGTTAGCACCATACTACCATCGTTACTGGAGTTGGAGGTCATGTAGGTCATATTCTCCACCCCGTTCACTGCTTCCTCTATCGGGTTAGCCACAGAGCGGGCCACTACTTCGGCGTTGGCGCCGGGGTAGGAAGCCGTAACCGTTACGCTGGGCGGTGCGATATCGGGAAACAAGGTAACAGGCAGGGCAAAATAAGAGATAATGCCCAGCAATAGTAGAATTATGGACACTACCGTTGAAAGTACCGGCCTTAATATGAATCTTCTTAACATGATAAGTTCACTTTTTGATTGTAAGTAAAATCGATTTTTGCATGGTATACTTTATATTAAAGTATAGCCTGCCACTTACAATGGTTTTGACTTGAGCACACTATCTGCTGATACCGGCTGAGGCGTAATTACAGCGCCGTCCTTTAAAGTACCGGTTCCGGATAAAACTATTTTCTCGCCTGCTTTCAGCCCGTCGCTTACAAAGTAATAGTTGGCTGTTTTTCCGGCAATGGTAATAGGCTTGCTCGCTACTTTGTTGCTATCAGCCACGGTGTATACAAACACTTTGTCCTGTATTTCAAAAGTGGCTTCCTGCGGTATAGTAATGGCAGCAGGAACTTCCTGTGTTAATCTTACTTTACCTGTGTTACCGGTACGCAATACGCCTGTGGCGTTGGGAAACGTTGCGCGGAAACTGATAGCGCCGGTGGTTTTATTGAACTGGCCTTCTATGGTTTCTATTTTCCCTTTTTCGGTAAATGAGGTATTGTCTGCCAGGATCAGCTCTACAGGGGGCGCTTGCTTTAATTTCTCTTCAATCGTCTTACCCGGAAAGTTGTTCTTAAATGCAATGAAATCAGGCTCGCTCATAGAGAAGTAGGCGTACATTTCACGTACGTCGGAAAGCACGGTGAGCGGCTGTGCATCATTGTTGCCTACAAGGGCGCCTATTTTATAAGGGATCCGGCCAATGTAACCGCTTACCGGTGCATTCACCAGGGTATAGCCTACATTGATACGGGCGCTGCCTACTGCTGCTTTAGCCTGAGCTACAGCAGCTTTTGCTGCTTCATAATTTGCTTTGGCTGTTTTCAGCTGCACGTCGGAAACAACGTTGTTGGCTACCAGGGGAGCCAGGCGGTCCATTTCAACCTGCGCCTTGTCCATATTGGCCTGGGCAGCAAGCACGTTTGAATTGGCGCTGTTCAATTGTTCGGCGTATACCTGCGGATCTATTTTAAACAAAGGCTGGCCAGCTTTTACATAGGCGCCTTCATCCACAAATATTTTTACCAGATAACCCGATACCTGCGGGCGCACATCTACATTCACCTTTCCTTCCAGCGAAGCGGGAAATTCCAGGTAAGAAGTAGCCGGTGCGGATGTAACTGCCATAACGGGCAATTGAGGCGGCGGTGGCGGCGGTGGAGCTGCCTGGTTTGAAGCACAGCTATATAATACTACGGCCAGCATCAGAATGCCGGAGAGGTAGGCGAGTGGCTTGCGTGTGATCATTTTTTTCAATAATAGTTCCATTTGTTATAGTGTTATAATATGTAAAGACGTTCGAATACCTGTCAACGGGACAAAAAATGCCTGTTTTACTTTTCAGCAATTAAAAGGTTGTTTGTTTTAGTGACAGCTTCGGGTAGTAGTTTTAACAGAATTGGCCAACAGTAAGTTTCGACATGGTTGCACCCGCCGGCGTATCCTTATACGGATCAGCAAGTTGTTTTGTTACTGTTGTTAAAAAATAATTTAACAAAACAGGGCGGCGGGCATGTTTACAATCATTTTCATATGCTTATAAAATCAATACAAAAGTAATACAAGGCCTTAGGTTTCCTGCTTAACAAATCGCGGTATTAATTGTACTTTTCCCGGATACTCCGCTGAAACATAACGGGTGTTTGCCCGGTGTGTTTTTTAAAGAAGCGGTTAAAGTACGCATCATCCTCAAAGTTAAGCTGCCAGGCTATTTCCTTCACAGAATGATCTCCCCAGAACAGCAGGCGCTTGGCTTCCATGATCCTTTTTTCATCTATAACCTGTTTTGCGGTTCTGCCCACGGCGGCTTTTACAGTATCATTCAGGTGCCCCGGCGTAACGAACATCATATCTGCATAATTGGCAACCTGGGTCTTATCCCGGAAGTGCTGGTCAGACAGCTCATTGAACTGGCGTACCATACGGCTTTGGGCGGTATCCAGCTGCATGTAGGCTACGTTGTGCTGTGGCAACCGGCCGCAGGCCATGATCAAGGCATTCAGCAGGTTACGGATAATGCTGTCCCGCATAGGGCGCATGCTGCTGTATTCCCGGAGAATGAGACCTGCAAAGTTCATCAGCTCCTGCATCTGGGCTGCCTTTACCGGAATGGCCCGCTTATCAAAGATGCACGCCCAGCAGTTGAGCATACCCTGGCATTCTGCCATCAGGAATTCCTTATCAAAATGGATATAAACGGATTCGCAGATGGAATCTTCACTTCCATGTTGATGTACCTGGTCTGGCGCCAGCAGGATGACCGCCGGTGCGGCAACGGTATACTTTTCAAAATCTATGTACTGGGTCATTTGCCCCGATAGCAGCAACGTAATGGTGAAACCTGCATGCCGGTGCGGATGTACCGCCCCTCCTGCGGGCATGTTCAGCGAACGTCCAATAGTAAACCCCGGCATTTCAGATGCTCCAGGCATTTGCGCGCTGATATCATACACGGGTATTAACACATTGTTCTTCATCAGAAAGGCGTTTTTTCAGATCAAATGCCGGTGGAGGATATAAAGGCAACGCTATGATCACTACAGTTACAGTACAACAAGTTCCATCACATAACTTCTGCCAACAAATTTAAAATATCCTTCCAGCAATTTTCTAAATAATTACAATTAATTCTTCAAGACAATTATACTAGATAAGTATTTAGCCAGCTAACCATATTATGACAAGTTGCTCAATACCTGCATTAATAACCGCTTTAATAACATCCGCTCTTCCGTAGTCAGGTTATCTACGGTTTCCCGTTCCAGCACCTCCCACATTTTCTGTTCTACTGTCTCTACGGCAGCTACCCCTTTTTCTGTAAGATACACTCTTACAGCACGTTGGTCGAATGAACACCGCTCCTTTTTCAGGAATCCGTTCTTTTCCAGCCGCTCCACCGTACGGGTTACCGTAACGGCCGACACGCACATGCCGCAGGTAAGCTCATTGAGGGTAATGCCCTGCTGCTGGTAGATCTGCTGCAGCAACAACTCCTGCCCTGCATGCAGGTTCAGGGACGACAGCAGCTCGTTTGCCCTGTTACGGTGCGCTTTACCGATCCTTGAGATCAGGTAACTCACAGTTTCTGACACCGGTATCTTATTCATGGGGCCAAATGTAGAAATAATTAGCCAGCTAAACAAGTGGGGGTAATATAGATATCTTTTATAGGGGTATAGATAAGCGACGGTGAGCCGTCGAAGTCCATGGTCGATGGTCCATGGACTATATCGTATTGCAGGTGTACGTGGTTGGGTGATAGCCTACCGGCCATGGATGGGGCGAAGCCCCACCCCTATTCCATCTTCAAGCTCTTCACCGGGTCAGCTAAGGCGGCCTTAATGGATTGGAAGCTGACGGTAATTAAAGTAATAGTGAGCGCCAGCAGGGCAGCAATAATAAATACCCCCGGCCCAATGGTGATACGGTATTCGTATTTTTCCAGCCAGCCCTGTAAAAAGTACAGCACCACCGGCGTGGCAATACAGCAGCTAATGCCTACCAGCCAGATAAAGTCTTTGGATAATAACAGCCATACCTGGGTTACGGAAGCGCCCAGCACTTTACGTACCCCTATTTCCTTGGTACGCTGTTCTGCTATATAAGCGGCCAGTCCAAACAATCCAAGGCAGGAGATCACAATGGCCAACACGGCCAGGATGCCGGACAGCTTACCCATAAGCACCTCCTGCTGGAACAGCGTGTTATACTGTTCATTGGCAAAATCATATTTATAGGGAAAAGCAGGACTGTACTTATTAAATATTGTAGTGAGCTTGTCCACCGCCGTATGGGGGTTTACGCCGGCGGTTAAACGGTACAGCATATAATCGCCGGGATTAGCGACAGGCATAAACATCGTAGGATCTGCCGCTGCAAAGGGCGAGGCCATTAAAGCATCTTTTACCACGCCAATGACCCTGCGCTTTTTTTCATCAAAGGTGATGATCTGGTTCAGGGGTGCGGTTAAGCGTAACCTTTTTACTGCGGCCTCATTTAACAGCACATCCAGCGAATCAGAAGGGTAATAACCGGTAAAATCCCGCCCGCTTTTCAGCTGCATGCCCATGGTCTTAAAATAATCGGCGCCTACTTCTATCATGCCCATTTCTACGGTTTCACCGGCATTTTTACCCGGCCAGCTATCCAGGTCAGAGTGCCACTCTATCCAGGTAGCCGGGCTGGAGGCGCTGGTAACGGACTCCACTACCCTGCTTCTCAGCAGCTCGTCTTTCAGCGCAGTAAAATTATGGTCCAGGTCTTTATTTACATTCGTAAGCATCAGCTGATCCACCTCATAACCTGCAGGCCGGTCTTTGGCATATTGCACCTGCCGGTACACCACAATAGTGCTGACAATAAGTGCTACAGAACAGCTGAATTGCACCACTACCAAAACTTTCCGGGACAACACCGCAGACCTGCCGGACTGCACCACCCCTTTTAATGTTTTAACAGCGTTAAAGGAGGAAAGGTGAAAAGCCGGGCGGATGGCAGCCAGCAAACCAATTAATATCCCGCCTCCGGCTACCAGCAGCCAGAATATAAAACTGTTGTAGGGTATACGGATGGCGCTGGCGGTTAATGCATTAAAAGCAGGCAATGCCAGCAGCACTAACAGCAACGCCAATACGAATGCAAAAAAAGTAAGCAGGAAGGATTCTGTAAGGAACTGCAGGATAAGCGCATGCCGGAGTGAGCCAATGGCTTTGCGGATGCCCACTTCCTTCCCTCTTTTGGCGGATCGTGCCGTGGTAAGATTTATAAAGTTGATACAGGCTATCAGTAATACAAAGCCTCCGATAACACTGAAAATGCGCACATATTCAATAAAACCGCCGGCCGCTTTCCCGTTCTTATACTCGCTGTATAAATGCCTGTCCTGGAAAGGCGTGAGGATCACATCGGAATTTCTGGCATTAGGATTATCCTCGCTTTTTTCAATGTCTTTTATTTTAGCAGCTACCTTCGCCAGGTTTACACCGGGCCGCAGCTTTACGAACTGCTGAAAGGCATTACCTGAAAAAGTACCGGCACGCAAAGCTTTTACGTTATCCCGGGTTTGCTCATAATAGCTGAAAGGCACCACATATTTAAACTGAAAAGTGGCATTGGCCGGCAGGTCTTTGAGGATGCCGGTCACCTTCAGATCATGCAGGTTATCTATGCGCACTATTTTGCCTACGGCATTTTGACCGCCGAATAATGCTTTGGCGGTAGATTCCGTGAGCACGATGGAAAAAGGCTCTTTTAGCACGCCGTTGGCCGTACCTTCCTTCAGGGGGAATTTAAATATTTTCAGGAAGTCGCTGCCGGCTACGGCGCCCCGCAGGTACATCTTCTGCTCCCCGGCCATTAACCCGTGAGGGCCCATCCAGTCTGTTTCTGCCAGGTATTCAACTTCAGGGATATTGTTGCGGAGCACATCGGCCAGCTTCAGGGAAGTAGTGTTGAAGGTAAGGATCTCACCATTGCTGTTAAAATTGCGCTGTACCTGGTAAATGTGCTCATAGCCGGGCAGAAATTTATCGTACGTATATTCATTATATACCCATAATGCTATCAGCAGCGTAACGGCCATGCCCATAGCCAGGCCCAGGATATTAATAGCACTGTACACCTTATTATTGACCAGCTGCCGCCACGCAATTTTAAGATAGTTGGAGATCATGGGTAGGTTGTTTACCCGGGCACTGCGCTAAGAAGGTGCCAGATAAAAAAGAAGTTGGAAGTCAGAGGTTTAGATATTGGGGAGCAGCATGAACTGTCCGGTTTTGATACAAGGGGTGTCCGTTTATGTGTGCCACCCCTTTGAGGTGTGGCACACGTATACTATGCTTCCTCTTTTGCTTTTTCCTTCACTACCACCAGGTCCGACATTTTTACGTTCATGGGTAAATTGCCGATCTTCACGATCACGCGCTTGTCGCGGATCTCCAGCACCTTACCTACCTGGTTATTGGTAATGATCTTTACCTGGTCGCCTACCTTACACTGCCCGCCTATTTCCTGGAACCGGTCATTGATCTTTTTCTCCTGTTTTTCGTTGATCTGTTTCTGGCGCTTGTGGAACAGCAGGGCCTCTGCCTGCTTCAGCACTTTCTGCTTATCATCGGTACGCTTCCACTCCACAACTATCTGCTTCATTTTGCGTTCCATATCTTTCAGGTACTGCAGCTCATCTTCCCGGATCTTGTTCTGCAGCTTTAACACGGCCTGCTCCTGCTTCTGGCGTTCCTTGTCCGACAGGATCTCGTATTCCTTTTTCAGACGTTCGTTTTCCTTTAGCAGCTTTTGCAGGTCTTTTTCTTTTTGCTCTACTTTTTGCAGGTCCTGCTCTGCTTTGTTCAGCAGCTTATCCAGGCGGAAATGGCCTTCATCCACCAGCTTGCGGGCGCGGTTTATGAGCCCGGGATCCAGGCCTATGCGCTGCGCAATAGAAAAGGTGTAGGAGCTGCCGGGCTTACCTACCATCAGCTTGTACATGGGCAGCAGGTTTTGCTCATCAAACCCCATGGCGCCGTTAATAATGCCCTTTACCTTGTTGGCCATTATTTTCAGGTTCAGGTAGTGCGTGGTTACAATACCAAAGGAGTGCTTGCGCGCCAGCTCTTCCATGATCACTTCTGCAAAAGCGCCGCCCAGGTTGGGATCAGAGCCGCTGCCCAGTTCATCTATAAAAAACAGCGTTTTACCGTTGGCGTTCTCCATGAAGTACTTCATGTTCTTCAGGTGGGAGCTGTAGGTGCTTAGCTCAAATTCCAGCGACTGCGTATCGCCGATGTGGATCATGAGCTGCCGGAAAATACCCAGCTGTGAGGTGGGGTGCACCGGCACCAGCAAACCTGCCTGCAGCATAAGCTGTATAAGGCCTACGGTTTTCAGCGTTACGGTTTTACCACCGGCGTTAGGGCCGCTGATCACCAGGATGTGCTGATCCTTATCCAGGGTAACGTTAATGGGTATAGTAGGCTTGCTGTTCTTACGGTTGTATAATAATAGCAAAGGGTGGTATGCATCTACCAGATGTACCTGCGAATGGGCGGTGATCATGGGAAAGTTACCATCCATATCCAGCGCAAGCCGGGCTTTGGCACGTATAAAATCGTACAGGCCCAGTATGTCGTGGTAATTGGTGAGCAGCGGTGCATGCTGGCTTAAGGCAGCAGTAAGGTTGCGCAGGATGCGGTATACTTCCTTCTCCTCTTCCCTTTCCAGGGAAAACACCTCGTTATTGATCTCAATGGTTTCTTCCGGCTCAATGAAGGAGGTTTTGCGGGTATCGGATTCTCCGTGCAAAATGCCTTTTACCATGCGTTTGTGCTCTGCAAAAACAGCCACTACGCGGCGGGTGTTCAGGAATGCTTCTTCAATATCTGCCAGGTAGCCCTGTTTGTTCAGCTTTTGCAGAATGCGGTCAAACACGCGGCGCAGCTCCGTACGTTTGCGGAATAGCGACATACGGATCTTTGCCAGCTCCGGCGTGGCGTTATCGCGTACCTGCCCGGCCTCATCCAGCACCTCATCTATCAGCGCCGTTATCTTTTTCTCATAATGGGTGTGGGCAATTACTTCGTACATACCGGCGTACTGGATGCGGCGGTCGTGGTCAAAAAAACGGAAAATGCCGTGCATGATCTCTGCCAGCTTGCGTACCTGCATCAGCTGCTCTTCCTTTAACACCGCACCTTGTATGCCCAATAAACGCAGTTCTGTTTTCAGGTTCAGCACCGGATCGTTGGGAAAATATTCCTGTAATAATAAAAGCTGTTTGTACTCGTGCGCCTGTTGCAGGGCCGACCGCACATAATCGATATGTGTATGCAGCCGCAGATCTTCTGCCATTTGTTTGCCCAGCTCCGTTTTGCAATGCTCTTTTAATAAAGCCTGTATTTTGTCAAACTCCAATTGCACCAGGGCCGAATCGGGAAAATATCTCATGTAAATCGTTCGTCTTTTTATTGTCAGATGGAACAACCCGGCAAAGAGCCAGGTTGTTCCATCCCCGTTGTATCTAAAAGAATGTTAAAGTTACTTAACTTGGCCGTTCTAAGCATCGCTATTGTTGTAATTTACGTATCTGGAGTAAAAATTTTATGTTACGATATGCCTTGTTAAGTGGTTTGCTGGCGGTTACGATGGCTGCCTGCGCCCAAAATGGACCCACCGGTACGGAAAAAGTTCCCGATGATATGGATACATCCAATATTTCCCAGGTAGAAAAAGCCACTTTTGGCGGCGGTTGCTTCTGGTGCACGGAAGCGCAGTTCCAATACCTGGATGGTGTAGTAAAGGTAGAATCCGGTTATGCCGGGGGCACCGTGGCCAACCCTACCTACGAAGAAGTATGCACCGGCACCACCGGCCATGCAGAGGTGATACAGGTTACCTACGACCCGTCTAAAGTAAGCTACGAGGAGCTATTACAGGCTTTCTGGCAAAGCCATGACCCTACCCAGCTAAACCGGCAGGGGAATGATGTGGGCACACAGTACCGCTCTGTTATTTTTTATCATAATGAGGATCAGCACAAAAAAGCGGAGTATTACAAACAAAAGCTGCAGGAATCCGGCGCATATGATAAGCCGGTGGTAACGGAAATTGCCCCCTTAACTAATTTCTATGCCGCGGAAGACTATCATCAGAACTATTATAATCAAAACGGTTCACAGCCTTATTGTACGTACGTGATCAAACCTAAGCTGGAGAAATTCAAGAAAGCATTTAAGGATAAGCTGAAACATTGATCCGCATAAAAAATCCTGAAGGCCGTTACGTTTATGCGTAGCGGCTTTTTTTATAAAAAGCATTCCGGAGCCATCTTTGACTGAACTTTATCAAAAATATTTTGTAGCTTATACGGAAAGCGTAACCCCATGAGCCTATTGCCAACTTTACAGGCTATCATGAACCATCCACTGAACAGTGGTAATAAAATTGGTTCCATATTGCTTTTTTTGAAGTGGCAGATAAGTGCCCGCCTGATCCCGTATCCCATTATTTACACCTTTACCAGCCGGGCCAAACTGATCATACAAAAAGGTATGAAGGGCGCCACCCAGAACCTTTATTGCGGGCTGCATGACTTTAATGATATGGGCTTTCTGCTGCATTTTTTAAGGAAAGAAGACCTGTTTGTGGATATTGGCGCTAACGTAGGCAGCTATACGGTGCTGGGCGCGGCGCATGCAGCGGCATTCACCATTTCAATAGAGCCGGTACCCGGTACGTTTAAGAACTTACTGCAGAACATCTGGCTTAACCAGATCCAGGAAAAGGTAAAACCCCTGAATATTGCGCTGGGCGGCGCTGCCGGCAAAGCATACTTCAGCAGCCAGCTGGATACCATGAACCATGTAGTCTTAGACAAAGAGGAAACAGCCATTGAGGTAGAGATACATACCCTGGATGAGATACTAGCGGAACAATCCCCTGCGCTGCTGAAAATTGATGTGGAAGGATTTGAAACCGAAGTATTAAAAGGCGCTGCCGCCACTTTGCAGAAAGAGAGCGTGAAAGCTATTATTATTGAGCTGAACGGGCTGGGAAAGCGCTATGGCTTTGACGAAGGCTTTATTCATCAGCTATTATTACAGCACCATTTTTTACCGCATATTTATGACCCCTTCCAGCGGCAGCTGACCCCCTGCCCTACTTTTGGCACCCACAATACTATTTACATCCGGGACATTCCTTTCGTAGCTGAAAGGATCAGGACCGCCGAAAAGATCCCGCTAAGGAATAAACTGATCTGATCATCCCGCACCCGCATCCCTCACTCCCATTTAGATACAATTTAAAAAAATACATTAAGAGTTACCGAATGTTAAAAACAGTGTCAATAAAACAATAAAATAGTAACTTGACGGGGTAATTAGCTGTTACCACTTACCACGTTTTAAAAAACTGAACAATCTATGCTTGAGCAGTCTACCACTACTACTGGGAGCATCTACAGCGCCATTGAAGAAAAGACCATCGATCTTTGTCTGCGGAAGGGTATGATAGAAGGCATAAAGTATTACTGGAAGGAAAAAAATCAGCAAACAGGCATCCGGCAATCCTTACGCCTGGCCAAAGAAGATGTGGAAACCTTATTGCGCACCCGTGGCCTGCGCGATGCTGTAAGACAACCTAAGAACAAAACATGGCTGGTGATGGTGGGCATCATCCTGCTGAGTATTGCTGTGGCCATTTACTTTTATTTCAGGGCCCAGATACACTAACCCATCTTCACAGAAGTCATTGTAAAAGACCCCATCACAACCTTGTCATTAAAGAACACAGGCTGATCCTTTGCGCCCTGCAGGCCCAGCGTGTACAACAGCGGGTAATAGTGATCCGGTGTGGGAATGGCCAGTTTGGCGGATCTGCTTAACTGTTCATAATGGATCAGCGCCTGGTGGTTACCTTCTGTTATATTTTTCTTAAACAGTTCATTCATCTCCACAGACCAGTCAAATGCAAACTCCGGGGTATCCATTTTATCCCAGGCTGCCATGCGCAGGTTATGCACCATGTTACCGCTGCCCATGATCAATACGCCTTTTTTGCGTAAGGCGGCCAGCTCCTTAGCTAGCTCATAGTGGTAAGCTGGCGGCTGGTGGTAGTCAATACTTAACTGCAGCACGGGTATGTTGGCGTTAGGGTACATATGCCGTACAATGGTCCAGGTACCGTGGTCAAGGCCCCAGTCGTGATCCAGGCCTACATGCGTTTTAGTGATCAGCTGCTGCGTGGCAACGGCCAGCTCCGGGCTGCCCGGGGCCGGGTATTGTACGGCGTGCAGCTCCGGTGGAAAACCGCCAAAATCATGAATGGTTTGGGGATGTTCCATGGCTGTAATATGCGTGCCCCTTGTTAGCCAGTGTGCGGATATTACCAGCACGGCTGCCGGTGTGGGGATCTCTTTCCCCATTTGCGCCCAGCGCTGGCTAAAGGCATTATCTTGAATACCGTTCATGGGGGAACCATGCCCTACAAATAACACCGGCATGGTAGTGTCCTGTTCGTTCAGCCCATCTGTAAAATTCCTGAACGATTGTAATGAGATCATAGCTGCTGCACCTCCTATTAATTTCCCTATAAAATCTTTTCTTTCCAAGGGATAATGTTATGGTTTTTACCCTGCAAAGGTACGCCTAAAACGCGGGTGCAGGGTGCCAGCTAACCTGGAGGTAAGCAGGGCGGCCTACTCTGCCCGCAGGCTCTTAACTGGGTTGGCTACCGCTGCTTTAACAGCCTTCATGCTTACGGTAACCAGGGCTATGAGCATGGCAATAAGGCCGGCCAGCAAAAATGTCCACCAGTTAAGGTGAATCCGATAGGCAAAATCCTGTAACCACCGTTCCATAGCCAACCAGGCCACGGGAAAAGCTATCAGGGCAGCTATCAATACCAGCTGCAGGAAGTCTCTGGACAGCATGGCCACTATGCGCTGTGAGCTGGCGCCTAACACCTTGCGGATGCCTATTTCCTTTACCCGCTGCTCTGCGGCATAGGTAGCCAGTCCAAACAAGCCCAGGCAGGCGATCAGGATGGCCAGCACCGCTGCCAGCAGGAAGATGGTTTCCCGTATCCTATCCTCCCGGTAAAATAGCTCCCACTGTTTATCCAGAAAATGGTATTCAAATAAATGTTCGGGGTCTATGCTCCGGAAAATGGTATTCATTTTTGCCATGGTAGCTTCCGTATTCCCCGCAGCGATACGGGCGGTAAAATAGTCGGGACCATGAATTGGATTGGTGGTAAAGCCCAGCACCATGGGGGCCAAAGGCGTGTGTAAGGATTGAAAGTTAAAATCCTTTACAATGCCTACCACTTTTACCTGCAAACGCACCTCTTCCGGGTCGCCGCCAAAATTAACCGTAGGTATATCCAGCAGTTGCTCCCCGGGTGTGGTGATCCCCAGCTCCCTGGCAGCGGTTTCATTTATAATTACGGACAGGGAATCACCTTTACCTTCCCTGAAATTACGCCCCTGCAGCAGCTTTATCTGGTAGGTACTAAGGAAGCTTTCATCCACCCCTAAGTAGTACATATCGTTCCCTTCGGTTACTGCGGTATGCTCATTCCTTACTTTTATTTTAGGCAGGCTTTTCCACTCGCCCGGCACACGTGAGCTTACGGATACGGCCTGCACCTGCGGCAGCCGGGCAAATTCATTTTTAATAGCGGCTGAGCTGCGCCCTATTTTGCGGCTGTTAATATCTACTACCAGCAGCTGCGTTTTGTTAAAGCCCATGTCTTTTGTGCTTACATATTTCATTTGCTGGTACACTACCATGGTAGCAATGATCATAATAATGGACAGGGCAAACTGGAACACTACCAGCCCGCGGCGCAGCGGTATGCTGCCTTTTGCAGCGGGCAGCTTGCTTTTTAGCAGCAATACCGGCCTTAAGCGCGACTGGAAAAAAGCGGGGTACACGCCGGATAGCAGCGCTGCAGTAATGGCCGCGCCTATAACGCCTATCCATATACGGTGATCCGTACTGCCGTCCAGCGCCAGCTGTTTTTCTGTAAAGGCATTGAAAGCGGGCAGGCAGGCTTTTACCAATACCAGGGCCAGGGTTAGCCCTACCAGTGTAACCAGCAATGCTTCTGCCATAAACTGCCCGGCCAGGTTGTAACGGGAGGCGCCGGCTACTTTACGTACGCCAATTTCCTTAGCCCGGTTGGTAAAGCGTGCCGTGGTAAGATTTATATAATTGATACAGGCTATCAGCAATACAAATAATGCGATGATGGAAAACACGTACATATAGGCCAGGCTGCCGGTTTTACCCAGGTTGCCTTCAATATTATCAGAGTAAAAATGAATGTTCTTTAAAGGCTGCAATGTAAGATGCAGCCCGCTTTTATTATCCGCCTGCCGGTTAGCGGCCACCAGCTGGTTCAGCTTAGCTTCCACGGCTTGCGGGCGCGCTTTGTTATCCAGCAGCGCAAACGAAACAAATTCATTGGCGTTCCAGTTGGCCTGGTCCTTTTTGCCTCTGTCGCCGCCTATTAAGGTGGCTTCTGAAAAGATGTGATCAAAAGAGAACTGTGTATTTACCGGCAGGTCTTTTAATACGCCTGTTATTAAATAAGGTAAGCTATCTACCCGGTTGGCGCGGATGGTTTTGCCCAATACATCGGTAGTGCCAAACAGTTTCCGGGCGCCGGTTTCCGTAACCACTACGGTATGCGGTGCATTTAAAGCAGTAGCAGGATTGCCCTGCAATAACGGAAAGTCAAACACCTGCAGAAAGGCGCTGCTGGCGGTCATAAAATCGCCATAGATCACGCGCATATTATCAGGCGATGCCATGTTCACCCGCCCCCAGTAGCTGATACGCGCTACCTTTTGTATCTCCGGGAATTGAGCAGCGGCGCTTTCAGATACCGGGTAACCCACATAGGCTACCTGGTTAGCTTTACCTTCCGGGCTGGTACTGCTTTCCACAATGCGGTAAATGTTATTACTGTGTGTGAAGAAGCGATCAAACGTAAGCTCGTCAAAAATATACAGGGATACCAGCAAAAAGCTGGTGAGACCAATGGTTAAGCCGGCTACATTGATGAAGGAAAAGGTTTTGTGCTTCATCAGGTTACGCCAGGCTGTTTTAAAATGGTTACGGATCATAGGGCAAGTATGTTAGCGAAGGCCTGCTAAGAAAGTGCCATGTTAACAGCCCATTCTGCTTCAATGAATTACATCTGTAAGCATGATAGGAACTGTTCACTTTTGAACAACTACTGTTCGTTTTTATGGCTACAAACTACTTAAGTAATAGTCATATTTTCGTACATTGGCAAGATGGAATCCAATACTTTCCTACTGTATGGCGCCTACGGCTATACCGGTGAATTAATTGCACGTTATGCTACACAATATGGGCTATCACCAATCCTGGCCGGCCGCCGCGCCGCTGCATTAGCCCCCTTAGCTGCTCAGCTGGGTTTGCCATATGTGGCCATTGACCTGGACGATACACCTGCCCTGCTGGCTGCGCTGCGCCAGGTAAAGGTAGTGGTGAATGCTGCCGGGCCCTATAATTTTACTGCTAAACAAATGGTGGAAGCCTGCCTGCAAACCGGCACCCATTACGTGGATCTGAATGGCGACCTGGATATTTTTGAAAAGATCAGGCAGTATGATGCGATGGCCAAACAGGCAGGTGTAATGTTATTACCCGGCGCTGGTTTTGATGTGGTGCCTACCGATTGCCTTGCACTATTCCTGAAGAACAGGTTACCCGATGCGGTGGACCTGAAGCTGGCATTTACCATCCGCGGCAGCGGCCTGTCACACGGCACTGCTGTCAACACGGTTCAAAAGCTGGGGGAACCGGGCGCAGCCCGCATCAATGGCCGTATAGTAAGTGAGCCTGTAGGTAAAAAAGCCATGTGGGTAAGTTTTGGCGGCAAGCCCATATTGGTGCTTAGCCTTCCCTGGGGCGATGTGGCTACTGCCGGCTACAGCACCGGCATTCCTAACATACGCGCCTATACCAATATGCCGATGATAGCTTATTGGTTGTTAAAAGTACAGGTCCTCTTCAACTGGCTGTTGCGCAACCCAATTGTACGCAGCCTTATTAAACGAAAAATAGACCGTGGTCCTGCCGGCCCGGGAGATGTAATGCGTACCCAGGCCACCAGCTATATGTGGGGCCGGGCTACCAACGCCAACGGACAAACGGTTACTGCGCGCCAGCGCACACCGGAGGCTTATGACCTTACGGCTTATGCCTGTTTACTCATTACACAGAAAATATTACAGGGAAATTTTACCGCAGGGTATCAAACACCGGCTATGGCTTATGGTGAGAACCTGGTGATGGAGCTGCCCAGGGTACAGCGCGAAGTGTTGTAAATGTGCGGATGTGCAGATGGATTGGATGATGTGCTGGTATGTATATAGATGGTTACATGTGGAGATGAACCTGACATGGGCAGGACATGGGATCCACCTGAGAGAAACATGAGAGCGTCATGGGAGCAACACGGGAGCCACATGGGGTAAAAGCGTACTTAAAGCGTAGTAAAAGCGTTCATATCTGCACATTTGCACATCTGCCCTTAATCCATTAACTTCATAATGTAGCAATGCCACTATAGATAACACCTGAACCGTGTAGTTGTTTAACCTTAACCACGTAAAATTCTGACTGCAATGACCTTCACCTCCCGTAGAGATGTATTGAAAACACTGGCTGTAGGCAGCAGTGTGCTCCTGCTTTCCCCCAACGTACTCTTAGCTGCCACCCGCCGTAAAAAAGACAAGCTGGGCGTAGCGCTGGTAGGCCTGGGATATTACAGCACAGATCTGCTGGCCCCTGCCCTGCAGCAAACTAAGAACTGTTACCTGGCCGGTATTGTAACCGGTACCCCTTCAAAAGCAGAAACCTGGAAAAAGAAATACAACATCCCCGACAAAAACATTTACAACTACGAAACCTTTGACCAGATAGCCAATAACCCGGATATTGATGTGGTGTACGTGGTGCTGCCGCCCTCTATGCACAAAGAATATGTGATACGCGCAGCCAATGCCGGCAAACATGTGTGGTGCGAAAAACCCATGGCTATTACGGAAACGGAATGCCAGGAAATGATCACTGCCTGCCGTAAAAATAAGCGCTCACTGGCTATCGGCTACCGCCTGCAGCACGAGCCCAATACGCAGGAATACCGCCGCATTATAAAAGAGCAGTTGCTGGGCAAAGTAAAAGAGGTGAACTGCGCCGCCGGTTACCGCGATGACCGCACCAACCACTGGAAACAGATCAAAGCCCTGGGCGGCGGCGTAATGTACGATATGGGCGTATATGCCATACAGGGCGCACGCCTGGGCAGCGGTATGGAACCCATAGCCGTAGTATCTGCACAAACCTCCACCACAAGGCCGGAGATCTATAAGAATGGGCTGGATGAAACCGCCATTGCCACCCTGGAATTTCCTGGTGGTGTGCTGGCCCATATTAAAACCAGCTTTGGTGAAAATGTGAACTTCATGAACATTAGCTGCGAAAAAGGTGATATTAAACTGGCGCCTTACTCCGCCTATAACGGCGTAAAGGGCAGCAGCCCTTTGGGTGAAATAAACCATCCCTATGAAGTGCCCTGGCAGCAGGCCAAACAAATGGATGATGATGCCCAATCCATTATGCAGAAAAAGGCCATGCAGGTGCCCGGTGAAGAGGGCCTGCGTGATATTCGCATTGTGGAAGCCATTTACCGGTCGGCCGGTAGTGGTAAAAGGGTGATGATATAGCCATTATTGCAAAACCCGGCACGCATTTTAGGCTCCTTTTATAAAAAGGAACACATGCCCCGTAGTACAACCGCCACTGCCAAGCCCGCCAGCAAAGCTAAAGCAAAAGCAAAAAAGGCAACTAAAGCGCCCGTAAAACGGAAGCCGCAAGGCACACCCGCAGCTCCTAAGAACGCGCCTAAAAAACCGTTCCCCGCAAATATAACCCCTATGCTGGCTACGCTGGCCGACCAGCCTTTTGACGATGCCGGCTGGGTGTACGAGATCAAGTGGGATGGCTACCGTGCCCTGGCTCTTATGCATAAAAGCATGATGGAGCTGCGCTCCCGCAACAATAAATCTTTCAATGAACAGTTTTACCCCGTTTATGAAGCCATTCAGGAATGGGGCATACAAGCCGTGGTGGATGGGGAAATTATTGTGATAGACGATAATGGCAAAGCGGATTTTAGCCTGCTGCAGGGCTGGCGCAGCGAGGCAGACGGCGCCCTGATCTATTATGTGTTTGACCTGCTGTGGCTGAACGGGCACGACCTTACCGGACTGCCGCTTACTGAACGCAGGGCCGTGCTGGAACAGCTGGTGCCTGCCAATGGCATTATACGCCTGAGTGAAAGCTTTGCCACTTCCGGCAAAGAATTTTTTGAGATAGTGAAGAAAATGGGACTGGAAGGCATTATAGCAAAAAGAGCAGATAGCCTGTACTTTCCCAACCAGCGCAGCAAAGACTGGCTGAAGATAAAAACCAGCCAGCGGCATGAAGTAGTGATCGGCGGTTACACCCGCAACAAAGATACCCGTAAACCTTTCAGCGCCTTACTGGTAGGGCTGTACGAAAATGGCAAGCTGCAATATACCGGCAAAATAGGTACTGGTTTTAATGATCAGCTGCAAAAACAATTACTGCAGCAGTTCAAATCTTTGGAAACGGAGAAATGCCCCTTTACCACGGTACCGGATATTAACAAGCCCTCACGTTTCCGGCCCAACCCTCCGGAGGCGAAGGCTTTCTGGTTAAAGCCCCAGCTGGTATGCGAGGTAAGCTTTCGTGAAATGACATCTGACGGTGTAATGCGCCACCCTTCTTTTGAAGGGATGCGTACAGATAAAGAGGCCACCCAGGTGGCGGAAGAGCAGGAAATACCGGCCAAGGCCAGGGTAAGAACAAAGCCTGCAGCCACCGGTACAAAACTGCTGACACCCGCCGGCAAAACTGTTCGCAAAACCATGCTGAACCCTACGGATAAAACCCAGGTACGGCCTGTGGGCGGGCATGCGCTTAAATTCACCAACCTGGATAAGCTGTTCTGGCCAAAGGAAAAGATCACTAAACGGGATATGCTGAATTATTATTACCAGGTAGCCCCGTATATGCTGCCGTATATGAAAGACCGGCCACAATCCTTAAACCGGCACCCGAACGGCATTACCGGCAAAAGTTTTTACCAGAAAGATGTTACCGGCAAAGTGCCTGACTGGATTGCCACCTTTCCCTACCACAGCGATGCAGATGGCCGTGATAAGAATTTTCTGGTATGCACGGATGAAGCCAGCCTGTTGTACATTGCCTCTTTGGGTTGTATTGAAATGAACCCTTGGAGCAGCCGCATACAAACGCCTGATAACCCCGACTGGTGCCTGATAGACCTGGACCCGGACAAAACTACTTTTAACCAGGTAATTGAAGCTGCGCAGGTAACAAAAGAAATACTGGATGCAGCGGATGTGCCCAGTTATTGCAAAACCTCCGGCTCCACGGGTTTGCATATTTATATTCCCTTAGGTGCTAAATACACTTATGAACAATCCAAGGAATTTGCCCGGGTGATTGCGAAGCTGGTGCAAAAAACCATTCCCGGTTTTACCACTATTGAAAGGGCCACAGCCAACCGCAACCGCAAGATGTATATAGATTTTCTGCAGAACCGCCCACAGGCTACCCTGGCAGCCCCTTATGCGCTGCGGCCCAAACCCGGCGCCACCGTATCTATGCCGCTGCACTGGGAGGAAGTAAAAAAAGGTTTGCAAATGAAAGACTTTACCATTCACAACGCAATGGACCGCCTGAAGCAGGAAGGCGACCTGTTTAAACCGGTTTTAGGTAAAGGCATTAATATGGAGAAGGCATTGAAAAAAATGCAGAGCCTATATGCGTAGCCGTTATACATTCATGCTCACGATCCTTGCAAAGCCTACGTCACTTATAATATGCGGCCCGTACGGCCTGTCCATTAAATGGAACTTCACTGTTCTTCCAATATTCTCTTTGGCTTCATCCAACTGATCGAAATAAATTAATGCTGAAAGTAATTCATCGCCCCGGCGAAATTGCACATGCGGTAATTCAGATACCGGGTGCAGTACAATAGTACCTGTTAACGTTTTTTCCACTTAATACACATTTTCAATGATAGCATGATCGCTCTCACCCACGATTTGTCCCCCTAACATTCAATACAGCTGGAAACTAACGTTTTTCCGCATTATTTCCATCACTATTTTGTACAGGCGGCTGAAATGTTATGCCGGCACCGGCCCCTTCCCATTAAATATCAAAGGATAAACCTATACTTGCAGCATAATTGTTTGTATATGATAGAAGGTACGGATGTGCGTATTGGCAACCTGGTATGGTATTACGATTATAATATGACGGAGACGGTATTTCGCGTAGAAGGCATACTGGACGGGTATATACACAACACGCTGCTGCCCAGGAATAAATTACCCTTTAAAGATGTGCACCCTATAAAGCTGGAAACAGATCACCTGCTGGATTTTAATTTTTTGCAGGAAGAAGGCGCGCATCATAATATTTACGCGTATAAATATAACCGGCAGGATAGTATTTATGTGCGGGATGATGGTTATTCTTTTCAACCGGTTGCATATTCAGCCGGCAGCGGGTTTGTAGCTTATGGGCGGCCGCTGGTGCATGTACACCAGTTACAGAACCTGTTCTATGATATTACCCGGGAAGATATTTTTATTGAATAAAGAAGTACATCTTTTGATAACCCGCCGCTCCTTTTTAGCGTTGCGCGATAATAAACAACCGTGGGAAAGGCAATAACACGGTACCATTCGCATTAATGATATACGCCTTTTCAAGAGCGGCCTGGTATTGATCCAGAAAAGCGCCCCGCTCCGTATTATTCAGGGGATCCAGGAAAGGACGAAGCCCCGTGCTTTTGAACCACTCCACTATGGCGGCAGCGCCGCCTTCCAGCACATGATAATAGGTAGTGCGCCATATATCAAGCCCCGATACCTGGTGGTGTAACTGCTCATAATACCATTGCGCATTATGCCGGGCTAAATGCGCGATACCGGAAAGCTTTTGCGCCCAGGGACCCTGTGCAGCTGTTTCACGCATTAAGCGATGGGCGGGTTCGTCCAGGTTATCCGGTACCTGCACGGCTAAGCTGCCGGCCGGCGCCAGCTTGCGGATAAGCGCCGGAAACAGGGAAGCATGATCCGGTACCCATTGCAATGCAGCATTTGCCAGTATTACATCAAAAGGCCCCTGCTGTTTCCAGGCAGCAATATCAGCCACCTCAAAATGCACCTCCGGCAAGCGCTTGCGCGCAGCGTCGATCATATTGGCCGAACTATCCATTCCCGTGATCAATGCCCCGGGGTACCGGTCTTTTAACAGCTGGGTTGAGTTACCGGGCCCGCAGCCAATATCCGCTGCGGTATTCACCTTTATAGTCGGGATGTGCGCCAGCAGGTCCAGCACCGGGCGATTCCGTTCCTGCTCAAATTTTGTGTACTGTTCTGATGACCAGGTATCAGCATTGTTTCCAGACATTTTTGATGCTTTGTTTTGAAAAAATTTGGTACAGCAAATATAACCCATCTGATAAAGGCAGGAATACCATGGCACTGTTGTTGAGCAACAACCGGAAAATAGCTTTATGAACAGGGAGATAACCGGAAAAACAATTGTGATCACCGGCGCTTCAAGCGGCGCTGGCAGGGCTGCTGCGGTGGAGCTGGCTGCCAGCAGGCCCTCACTGGTACTGGCCGGCAGAAATACCGTTTCGCTGGAAGAAGTGGCTGAAGAATGCAGGGAATTTGGTGCAGACGTATTAGTGGTGCCTACAGATGTAACCGATGCTGCTGCCATGAAAAAGCTGGCTGCTACGGCGCATGACTGGGGTTTGGGTATAGATGTATGGATCAATAACGCCGGTGTGCTGGCAGCAGGTGATTTTGATGAAACACCCCTGGAAGTACATAACCAGGTAGTAGCCACCAACCTGCTGGGTTATATGAGCGGCGTGCATGCCGTACTGCCTTATTTTAAACGGCAGCGCCATGGTATTATCATCAACAATATTTCCATTGGCGGCTATTTGCCTGTGCCTTATGGCGCGGGGTATACAGCCAGTAAATTCGGACTGCGCGGCTTTTCAGAGGCGCTTAAAGGCGAACTTAGCCCATGGCCGGAGATCTATGTTTGCGACCTCTTTCCCCATTTCCTTAATACGCCGGGTATGCTGCATGCAGGTAATTATACCGGCAAAGTATTAAAGCCGGCGCCGCCTGTACAAGACCCGGTTAGAGTGGCCAGGTCCATTGCCGCACTTATTAGAAATCCAAGGTCCACCAGCTACACCCTGCCTTCGCTGCTATTCAAAGCAGCGCATAGCGCATTCCCCGAACTGACCACAAAAATCACCGGTATGGTAATCCGTAAATACTTTAGCTTAGCAGAACCCATTGCCCGCACCAATGGCAACCTCTTTAATACGGTGGGCTATGGTATGAGCACCAAGGGAGTTTTCCCCGCAGCTGCCACTATCAATAAAGCAAAACGCAAAGCTACGGCCATTGGTTTCCTGGCAGGTTTTGCCATTGGCATTTATTTGTTGTCAAAAGGAAGCTCAAAATAAAAGCGGTTTAAAATGATTGCATCTCACAGCAGGACAACAGGTATTTTATATACCTGCCTTGTCCTTTTTTTTGCTGCCTGCTCTATCTCCAAAAGAGGATTATTTACAAAGCAAACAGCCCATGAGCAATATGCCAGCCGCCTCACCGATGCAGGCCTTGCCGGCAGCGCCCTGGGCAGCTTGTGGTTTGCCGCGGCAGAAAAGGCCCTGGCACGCCCGCTAAGCATTACTTTACCTTACAGGGAAACCGGCTATTTTGCAGCAGAGAAACCGGATGCAGCAGGTTACCTGTTCCCGGCCCGCCGGGGCGATGTGCTGAAGATTGCCATAACCGGGAAACCCACCGCCAGCTTTAAAATTTTTGCTGACCTGTGGCAGCCGGCAATTGCTAATGAGAAACCTGCCCTGCTGGCAGCGGCAGATACCACTTCCTGGACCCTGCAGCATGAAGTAAAGGCTGATGGCCGTTTTTTACTGCGCCTGCAACCTGAATTATTACGCAGCGGGGAATACACCGTTACTATTACTACGGCGCCCTCCCTGGCTTTTCCGGTGCCGGGCAGCACACAGCCGCGTATTGGCAGCTTCTGGGGCGCTAACCGCGATGGCGGCAGCCGCAGCCACGAAGGCATTGATATTTTCGGCAAATTCAGAACACCGGTTATATCGGCGGCCAATGGCTTTATCAGCAGCACCCGCGAGAACAAGCTGGGAGGCCGGGTCATCTTCCTGAACCCGGACGGAAAACCTTACAGCTTATACTACGCCCATCTTGATTCAGTGCTGGTACATGAAGGACAAAAAGTAAAGCTGGGCGATACCATTGGTTTAATGGGCAATACTGGTAATGCCCGCAACACGCCTACCCATCTGCATTTTGGCATTTATACCAATGGAGGTGCTATAGACCCTTTCCCTTTTGTGAACCGGGACCGGCCTGCACCTGCGGAAGTAACCGCAGCTACCACCCTGTTACAGCACATGATCCGCAATACCGGCGTGGCCTCCCTGGTTGCATCTCCTGTAAAAAACGGTACCCTCATAGAAAAGCTGCCGGCCAACCGGGTAATGCAGGTAATGGCTGCTACCGGCAGCTGGTACAAAGTAGCGCTGCCGGATAGCCGCGAAGGATTTGTGGAAAGCAAAGCAGTATCCGCACAGCCTTATAAAAAGCAGCTGGCTAAGAACGCCACCTCTTTGCTGGATGCGCCTGATACCGCAGCAGCGGTAAAGATCACCATTCCTGCAGGCGCCGATATAGATATTTTAGGTGAGCAGGGCTCCTACCGGTTTATAACATACGGGGAGCAAAAGGGCTGGGTGCAGCTGTAGCCATAATTACTTTTACTCCGGTATAAACAGCAGCGCATCTGCCAGCAGATCGCCCTGCACGCCAGCCGGCAATGCAATGCTCACATAAAAAGGGCTGCCGCTGCTGTATTCATAAGTGCCCAGGGAGATCCATTCATTGCCATTTTCCACTAAAGAAGGGGTAACCGTTTGCTGCCCGTTGGCAGCAGCAATCGTGAATGCTGCATTAGCTGCTTTATTTGCACGGGCTAAATTGTAATAGTAGATAGTATAACGCCCGTTAAATTGCATGGGCGGATTAAAACGCACGCTGCTGGCGGCGGAGCCAGGCGCTACGGATAGTAGTATAGAGGTGGCATACTGGTTGGCTGACCTTAATCTTTGCCAGGTACCTGTAGTGCGCACATAAGCAGTATCCGCATCATCTACCTGCACTTCAGGTATGCTGCCATCTGCCAGCGGGTCCTGTTTCAGCTTTTGCTGCACGGCGCTAACATCTATATCCTGGATAGCCTGCTGGCTGTCAATAGCCTGTACGGCGGCAACAGCGGCCGATTGCCCCAGCACCATAAACACAGGCTCCATGCGTATGGAGCCATAGGCGATATGTGTGGCAGATAAGCAAACCGGTACCAGTAAATTCCTACACTCTGCTGCTTTGGGTACTATTGAACGGTAGCTGATGGCATATGGGTTTAGCACGCCTACCTGTACATCCCCTTCATTTTTCACCATACCGTTCACCACTACACGCTGGCAGTTATGGGAATCCATAGAGTAAGCGCCCAGGCCAATACCGTCTGCTACCTTCACGCGCCCCTCGCAGTTGGCCTGCGTCATTACATAGGCGCTTACCATGCGGCGCGCTTCGCGTATATACAGCTGAAAGGTCCAGTTACCATTGTCTGTATACTCATCTTTGGGGTAACCCCACTTTAACATCAGCGGGCGGATGTTAGCCTGTACCCGTGGGTCGTGGCCCAGGAAATACAACCATCCTTTTGTATAGTCCTCATGCATTTTAAAGATCTGCCGCCGGGTTATATAATCTGCCTGCGCGTAGTCATAGTTCATGCCGATCATGTCTGTTGAAAAAGGACCGTTGTTATTGATGTCTGTTTTATTATTGGGCATGGCATCAACCTTTAAACCGCCCATCAGGCTGGTCCAGGGCGTTTTGGCCATAGAACGTAAGGCCAGCTCATAACGTGTGGAATCATAATTATCGGGGCGGGTAATGGGTATCATATTGGCTGCCACATTGGTGAGGCAAATACGGAAGTTGTAGGCCTGCACCTTTGCATCGCCACTGCCGGGTGCTGCCAGCGGCGCGGGGTTAATACCCCATAACAGGCCGCTTTCCGGCTGGCCGGGCGTTCTGTAGGGATCTATACTGTCTGCAAACTGGTGCTTATCGCGCAGCTGTACGCCGTTGTAAGTTTCCTGGTACTGGGTATTCGCTTCGCGGCCTACGGTATAGCTTACGCCGGCTTTGGCCATCAGGTCGCCTTCATAGCTGCAGTCAATAAACATTTTTGCGGTGATGGTCTTTATTGAATCGTTATTGCAGTCAACCTTAATAAGGTTAATGGACTGTATATTGCCCTGCTGTATAGTGGCCTGGGTAAGATAATAGCGGTACAGCACAGGTATGGCTGCACTTTGAATATAGCTGTTAATGAGCGCTTCCGCTACATGCGGTTCAAAGATCCACTGCTCAAATTTTCCGTAATACCGGCCAATGCGCCGGTAAAAATTCCGTCCCAGGCCGGTGATGGCGTATTTATTGCCAATGTCTGTCATACCCAGTCCGCCGCTGGTCATGCCGCCCAGGTGACTGCCCGGTTCAACCAGCAGCACTGTTTTACCCATTTTTTTGGCAGTATAGGCAGCTATTACCCCGGCGGCGGTACCGCCGTAAATGCAAATATCATAACTGTTTGCCTGCTGTGCGGTCAGCGGTTGTGCGGGTATTAAAAAAAGAAGGGTAACAAGCAGTAAGCAGCCTGCTTTTGTAGGGGCACATTTTCGTGTGATCATTACTGTTAGTTTAAATTTGAGATGATCTTAATGCAGGGATAAGGGGTGCAGGCGTATCGGGTTACAGGTATAGCGCTTTATTTAAGGTACGGGTTTTAACTGCGGTGCCGGTTCAGCCGGCAAAACATCCTATATTAAATATTTTTCCCGGATAAAATTGCAATGATGCTGGTTATGCCCCACTGCCATCCAGCCTAAGCTGCGGGCGGTGTAAATTATTTTCTTGTCCGGGAAATCCTTAAAATCCAGCATTGCCGGGGTCATGCTGCTGAACAGGCTTATAGTGGCATCACGGATGGTTATCAGCTCATCCCGTATATCCGCTAAGGTACGGTTAGCCGCATGAAAGTCTTTAGGATAAATATCCCCTGCAGGCATTACTTCCAGGTCAGCATCTATTTGCCGGGAGTAGCAAAAGGCTTTGTAGGCGTAGTAGCGTTCATCATCGGCCAGGTGAATAAAAACCTGCTTTACCGTCCATTTGTCTTCCGCGTATCTAAAATCCTCTTTTGACACCGGAATGGAGCTGATCAGGTCAAGCATCTGCTGTTTATTCTGCTGCAAAGCTGCTATCAGGTCATCGCCGGGCGCCAGGTTAAAGAAGTAAGGATACCAGTCAGGTGCATCATCTACATTTGGACGGCCGATCTTTAACATATGGGTTTGTGCTTTACCGGATAAATTTAGTGCATCACCCTTTACTATTAAAGTGTTATACAGGAATAGATGTAAATAATACCTTTTCGCTTTTTCGGGAAAAAACCTATATTCGCCTCAACGAACAATGAAGAGATTACAGCAATGTAATTATCAACCAATTAGCTTAAATCGTATAGAAGAATTTCCTGTACTTATTATAATTGCTATATATAAGCACAATACAGTGATCATTTTTGCCTGATGATGTTGTCCAAAGTCTAATCCGTCAATACCGGAATGATATCTTATGGAAATAATTCGCTGACATAAATCAATACCATGAAATTTTTTACGACGATGTGCGTATGCATCTTCATGGTTTGCCGCCTGCAGGCGCAAACAGACATGGATGCTATTATGCTGAATAAAAATGTACTGTGCGTGGGGGGCATGTACAGTCATAACAGCTGGAAGAACTACTGGGAAGGCACCTATAAAAGGGACAATGAGAACCTGGGTACAGTAAGCACACAAATGATAGGGATAATGGGCAACTATGGCATTACCAGTAAATTAAATGTGCTGTTTAACCTGCCCTATGTGCAAACCAAAGCTACCAATGGCACCCTGAAAGGCCTGAAGGGCGTACAGGACCTTGGGCTTTCCCTAAAGTATAAGATCCACACTTTCCCCGTTGGGAAAAAGGGTAAGTTAGCGGCTTTTGCCACCGGCAACTTCTCGTTCCCGCTTACGAATTATGTAGCTGACTTTTTACCCATGTCCATTGGGCTTCACAGCAAGAACCTCACTTTCAGGGGCATGCTTGATTACCAGCTTGGTAAATTCTTCACCACTGCATCCGGATACTATACCTTAAGAAGCAATATTAAAATAGACCGCAACTCTTATTATGATACGGAAATGCATCTTACCAATGAGGTGGATATGCCGGATGTAGCCGGCTTTAGTGCAAGGGCAGGTTACAGAAGCCGTGCCTGGATAGCAGAAGCGGTTTTAGATAATATGAATACGCTGGGCGGTTTTGATATCAGGAAAAACGATATGCCATTCCCAAGCAATAAGATGAACGCCACCATGGCCGGCGTTAATTTCAAATATTCATTTGCCAAAGCCCTTCGGGGCCTTGAGTTAACAGCCGGCGCAAGGTATACCGTAGCAGGCAGGAATGTGGGCCAGGCCACCATAGTGAATGGCGGCGTTTTTTACCTGATGGACTTTTCAAAAAAACATGCAACTTATGAAAACTAGTCTCACCTATAAATTACTGATGGTAACGGTGCTTACTGCGCTGGTATACTGGTCGTGCTCAAAGGATCTGAATGACCGCTCCGACAGTTATCCGGCACTAACACCCACCAGCATTGACCTGGATGCCGGTACCTGGAAACCTGTGCTGCTGACCACTGCCGACGAATTTGCCGTTGCAGCGCCGGTGGCCACCACCACCCCCGCCTATATAGCGGAGCTGAATGAAATAAAAGGTTTGCAGCGCAACCTTAGCGACAACGATAAAAAGATCATTAAATACTGGAGCGCCGGTGCGGTATTAAGGTGGAACGAAATATTACGTGAGCTGGTAGCAAAGTATAACTTACCTCCCTATCAGAATCCGGATAATACGTATCCCGCACCCAGTGCGGCTAACCCGTTTGCCTATCCTTATTTTCCGTTTGCCAATCCGCCCTATGCAGCGCGGGCCTATGCCTATGTAAGCGCCGCCCAGTATGATGCGCTGGTAGCAACCTGGCATTACAAGAAATTATATAACCGTGCAGCGCCGTATAAAGTAGATTCACTGGTAAAGGCCCTGGTTCCCAGATCAGACCTGCCCTCTTACCCCAGTGAAGATGCTGCAGTTGCAGGCGCCGCTATAGAAATGCTGAAATTATTATTCCCCGGCGAGGTGGCTTACATTCAGCAAAAAGCCGATGAGCAGGAACGGTACCGGATTATGGCAGGGGCTAATGTACGCAGTGAAATTGAGGCGGGTGAAGCATTGGGTAAGCTGGTAGCGCAAAAATTCACTGCCAGGGGAAGGGCTGACCGTGCAGGGCAGGCCATCGGCAATCCTGATATCTGGAAAAAATTTGAAACAGATACGGAAGCCAAAGGAGAGGTTTGCTGGTTTAGCCTTGAATCGCCCAAAAGGCCGCCTATGCTGCCTTTATTTTCAAAAGTAAAGGGCTTTTTATGCGATTCCATGGATATTATTAATATGCGCCCGGCGCCGCCGCCCTCCACTTCCTCACAGCAGTTTAAAGAGGAAACAGAAGAAGTATTATACTACAGCCAGCATGCCACCCGTGACCGTTTACGCATTGTGCATTTCTGGGCCGATGGCGCAGGCACCTACGGCCCTCCCGGCCACTGGGATGCCATTGCAGCCGATGAATTTGTAAAAGAGCACTACAGTGAAGTAAGATGGGCCAGGAACTATGCGCTGATCAATATGGCATTAATGGATGCTGCTATTACCTGCTGGGATGCCAAATATTTTTATTTCAATCCCAGACCTTCGCAGTCAGACCCCAATATTAAAACGTTAACGGGCGTACCTAATTTTCCGTCCTATACATCCGGTCACTCAACGTTCAGCGCTGCGGCAGCCACCGTATTAACGCACCTGCTGCCCGACAGGGGTTCCAAATTCAACGACATGGCTACAGAAGCTTCTATGTCGCGCTTGTACGGCGCTATCCATTACCGGAGCGATTGTACGGTGGGGCTGGAAAGCGGTAAAAAAGTGGGCGAGCGTGCCGTGTTAAGGGCGCAAACAGACGGGGCGGAGTAAGCCGAAGAATGTAAAATGTAAAACTCTAAATCATAAATGTAAAAGTGGAATGCAGCGGCCGGGGAATGGTATCGCTGCATTCCACTTTTACATTTATGATTTTACATTCTTTTAGCCATCTTCGCTTAATTATGCAAATTTGCCGGGACCTTTTATATTTGTTACCGTCTGACAGCTACCAGGCTACCATATGAATGAACAGGAACGTATGCCGCAGGGCGCCAGCACCATTGAAGGGATCACCATTTTCAGTGAAAAGGACAGAGCGGATTATACCGCTATGATCAACAAACCTTTCCGTGCGGAAACCGCCGGCTTCCTGCTGATCACCAGTGGTACTTTCCGCCTGCAATGCAATCTTGAAACTGTTACCTGCGCCCCAAACAGCATATACTTCATTGTGCAGGGGTTCATTTATACGCTTGAAGCAGTATCGGACGACTGCCATTTTACCGGCATAACCATGGACACTAATTTCCTCATGAAAAGCGGTATCCATGTTACCGGTAGTGAGCTGTTCCAGATAACAGCCTCCGGCATCAGCCATCAGTATAACATCAGTAAGCAGGAAATGGAAATGGTCAGCGCTATGCTGGCTATATTAAATGTGAAGCTTACCAATAACAATTCCCTTTACTTTCAGAAAGAGGTGCTCCAGCACCAGCTCATAGCATTGCTCTATGAAACCGGGGCTATTTTCAGAAGGTACACCGGCTTTCAATCCATAAAGCTCAACCGCAAAGAAGATCTTACCGCCCGGTTCCTGGACCTTTTACGTCTATATGTAAAAAGCGAACGTAGCCTCCAGTTCTATGCCAGCAGCCTGTCTGTAACAACCGGCCATCTTACAAAGGTAATTAAGCAGGTGGTCGGCAAACCGGCCGGTGAGCTGATAGATGCGGCGGTGATAGCAGAGGCCCAGATCCTGCTCAGCAACCCCGCTGTGAGTGTGGCGCAGGCAGCGGAACAGCTGCAGTTCAGTGACCAGTCTTTTTTTGGGAAATACTTTAAAAAGCATACCGGCCTCTCCCCCTCCTCTTATAAGCAGGTAGTTAAAAATGGAAAAAATAACCTGTTTTGACCAATTTTGGCTGCAATCTGACCTTTTACACCCTTCCTTTTTTATCCAATTTTGCATCGTCAGTTCCTTATTCAACTGACCTGTGAAAAATGGGTAACAGCTTATCAGGTAAAATAGCGCTTGTTGTTGATGGAACCGGTTATGTAGGTAAAGGCATTGTGCAGGCTTTTCTTGAAGAAGATGCAACGGTAGTGGTACCGGCTTCCAGTGTAAGTGATATAACCGGCTTAAAAGCTGCGCTGCAAAGCGTTCCGCAGGATAAACTGGTTACCTTTCTCACAGATATAGCAGACTATGCGAAGGTGAAGGATTATGCGGATATGCTGTATAACCAGTTCAAGCGTATAGACCTGGCAGTTACCTATATAAATGCAAGCCGTAATACCCGCTCTTTCCTGCAAACTGATATTGAAGAATGGCAAACAATGGGCAACAGCCTTACCGCTTACTTTGCAGCCAGCAGGGCGCTGTTCATCTTAATGCAGGACCCCGGCAGCATGTATATTACCATGAGCAATGCAGACCACCTTGCACGTAAGCCGCATACCAGCCTGCACCACCTTGCCAGCCTGCTTCAAATGGAAATTGCGGGCCTGTTTGCGCGGGAAAAGCACAAGATCAAAACCAGGTACCATCATGTGTATATTGAAAATGTTATTGCTCCTGTAACGGTTGGGCAATTCATTATAAAACTGTACTGTGGCCAGGCAGCGGAGCCGGGGAAAATATTTCAATGCTGCAGCGCTAAAACCTTTCATAACGAAATAATACAGGCTATACTGAAGGATTAAGCTATGTCATAACACAGCTGCCATACTATACTCCGCTATGGAGCGGCTATACTATTGCCTGTGAGGTAGCGTAACACTAAATATTTAATTAACGAATAATGAAAACAACAACAGCTGTAAGAACAGGAACTACCGGATTGGTCTTGTGTCTTTTAATACCAGCATTAATGATCCAGGGATGCAAGGGAACAGCCGAAGGCCAAAGCGCCGCGGCGGCGCCGCCGCAAAAGCTGCCTGTTATTACCATACAACCCGCACAGGCCAGGGTTACCACTGTGTATAGCAGCACCCTGGAAGGTGTTGTGAATGTTGAGGTAAGGCCCCAGGTATCCGGCAGCCTGCTGAAAATTTATGTTGATGAAGGCGCCCTGGTACGGGCCGGCCAGCCACTGTTCTTTATAGATGACCGGGTGTACCGGCAGCAGCTGAACACCGCAATTGGCACCTTACATAATGCAGAAGCCAACATGGAATCTGCCCGCATAAATGTCGCAAAAACAGCAACCCTGGTACAGAACAAGGTAAGCTCCAATATAAACCTGGAAACAGCGCAGGCAGCTTTTGCGGCGGCTAAAGCGGTGGTAGAACAGGCGCAGGCAGCAGTAGAGAACGCACGTATAAACATAGGCTATTGTACCATTACCGCCCCGGTGAGCGGTTATATAGGGCGCATTCCCTTTAAGCTGGGCAGCCTTGTATCCCCTACCGGTACTACGCCACTCACCTTATTATCAGACACGCATAACGTGAACGCCTACTTCAGCATGGGTGAACGCGATTTTGTGAACTTTGAAAAGCAGCACCCTGGTAATAATACGGCGCAAATGCTGGATCATGTTCCCGCCGTATCCCTGCAATTGCCGGATGGCAGCCTGTATGCGGAGAAAGGAAAAATAACAGCCGTAGAAGGCCAGTTTGATAAAGGCACCGGTTCCATTACTTTAAGGGCCACTTTCCCTAATAGCAAATCAATACTTCGTTCCGGCAACACCGGTAAAATACTCATAGACCAGCAGTTTGATAACGTGCTGTTATTACCCATTGCATCTACAATGGAAATACAGGATAAGATCTATGCCTTTACAGTAGATAACGGTAATAAAGTAAAACAGGTGCCTTTACAGTCATCCGGCAAAACCGGTACGGACTATATTATCACGGGCGGCCTGCAACCCGGCGCCAGGGTGGTAAGCCAGGGCTTTGAACGCCTGCAGAACGGAATGACCATCACGCCGGAGGTGGCAAAATAATTCCGACAAACAAACCGGGCGATCTTTTAAACCGTTGAGTGGCGTTTGCATATGCTGCTTTTAATGCAGCGCATTGCAACATAAAACATGTGATCCATTATGCTTAAAAAATTCATAACAAGACCCGTTCTTGCAACAGTCATATCCCTGATATTGGTAATACTGGGTATTGTTGGTATGACCTCGCTTCCCATTACACAGTTCCCGGATATTGCGCCGCCCTGTATAACGGTAAGCACCGTGTACCCCGGCGCCAGCAGCGATGTAATAGCCCGTTCTGTAGCGCCCCCGCTGGAAGATGCCATTAACGGCGTGGAGGACATGACCTACATGACCTCTACCTCCAGCAACGATGGCACCCTTACCATTAATGTATATTTTAAGCTGGGCGTGAATCCCGACCAGGCCGCGGTGAATGTGCAGAACCGCGTATCCCAGGCTACCAGCCAGCTGCCGGCAGAGGTAGTGCAATACGGTATCACTACTTTAAAACAGCAGAACAGCACCATTATGTTCCTGGCTATAACAGCCACCGATACATCATACGATGAAACCTTTCTGCAGAACTATACCAAAATAAATATAGTACCTGAAATAAAGCGTGTGAATGGTGTGGGCCAGGCAAACGTATTTGGCAACAAGGATTATTCTATGCGCGTTTGGCTGAAGCCGCAGATCATGGCCTCCTACGGCATTACGCCGCAGCAGGTAGCTGCTGCCATACAGGATCAAAACCTGGAAGCCGCACCGGGCCGTTTTGGGCAAAGCTCGCCGGAGGCCATGGAATATGCTATTAAATACAAGGGTAAACTTTTTACCCCGGAAAGCTATGAGAATATTATTGTGCGCGCCAACACAGACGGCTCTGTATTAAGGCTGAAAGATATAGCGCGGGTAGAGCTGGGCGCCTTCAACTACACCACCAACTCAACCTTCAATAAAAATAAAACGGTGGTAGCCGGCATTTATCAAACAGCCGGCTCCAATGCCAATGAAATAGAAACACAGCTGCAGGCAAAAATGAAAGAGCTGTCCAAGTCTTTCCCGCCGGGTATTACATATGAAATACCTTACAGCTCCAAGAAATCACTGGACGAATCCATTAACCAGGTGATCCACACACTTATTGAAGCTTTTGTGCTGGTGTTTATTGTGGTGTTCATCTTTTTGCAGGATTTCCGTTCTACATTGATCCCTGCCATTGCGGTGCCGGTATCTATTGTAGGTACGTTCTTCTTTATGAAGATCTTTGGCTTCTCCATTAACATACTTACGCTGTTTGCGCTGGTGCTGGCCATTGGTATTGTGGTAGATGATGCCATTGTGGTGGTGGAAGCCGTGCATGCCAAAATGGAAAAGCGGAAGCTGCCTGCCAGGGCGGCTACGGTGTCGGCCATGAGCGAGATCACCGGGGCCATTGTATCCATTACCCTGGTGATGTCGGCCGTGTTCTTACCCGTAGGTTTTATGGACGGGCCAACCGGCGTATTCTACCGGCAGTTTGCTTTAACGCTGGCCATTGCCATCCTGATCTCTGCGGTGAATGCGCTTACCTTAAGCCCGGCCCTTTGCGCCTTGTTCCTGAAAGATGCGCATAGCCACGCAACCGGTGAAAAAGAGGCCAATCCCCAACAGAAAACCAGCTTTGGCAAACGCTTCTTTGCAGGGTTTAATGCCGGTTTTAATAAGCTCACCAACCGTTACGGCCTCTCCGTACTTTTCTTAATAAAAAAGAAATGGGTGGGCTTTACAGCGCTGGCCGGAGTTTTTGCCCTGCTGGTATTTCTGGCCAAAACAACGCCTACCGGTTTTATACCGGATGAAGACCAGGGATTTTTAATAGTGTCTGTTTCGCTGCCTCCCGGCGCTTCACTGGAACGTACCAACGAAGCCATGGTGAAAGGGCGGGATATGATCTCCTCATTCCCCTTTGCAAAGAATACCGTATCTGTTTCCGGTCTTAATATTTTAACGAACAGCGCCAGCTCCTCAGCCGGGTTACTGCTGGTACAGCTGAAGGACCTGGAAGAACGCGGAAAAACAAAAGACATCAACCAGATCCTGGGAATGCTGCAAGGCACGCTCATGGATGTAAAAGGCGCCTCCTTTTATGTGCTGGCATTACCTACCATACAGGGCTTTGGTACTACCACCGGTATTGATATGGTAGTGCAGGACCGTACTGCAGGCAGCATAGATAAATTTAACCAGGTGACCCAGGGATTTCTTGGGGAACTAATGAAACAGCCGGAAATAGCCCTTGCATTTACCACCTTTAACACCGGGTACCCGCAGTATGAGATGGAAATAGATGAAATGAAGACCAAACAGCTAGGCGTTAATGTAAAGGACCTGGTAACGGTAATGCAAGGGTTTTACGGCAGTATGCAGGCATCGGACTTTAACCGCTTTGGCAAATACTACCGCGTGGTGCTGCAGTCCGCAGCAGAGGACCGTGCCGACCTTTCTTCGTTGGATGGTATTGCGGTATCAAATAACGCAGGGCAAATGGTACCGGTGAAAACCCTGATCAACATGAAACGGGTGTACGGTACAGAAACGGTTGACCACTTTAACATGTTCAACTCTATCAGTGCAACGGTAATGCCTAAACCGGGATTTAGCACCGGCCAGGCCATTGCAGCTATTGAGCGGGTGAAGGCCGCCAATTTACCAACCGGCTACACCACCAACTGGAAGGGGCTTACACGCGAAGAACAATCCGCAGGCAGCAAAACCATTTTCATATTTGCATTGTGCCTGGTGTTTGTGTACCTGCTGCTAAGCGCGCAGTATGAAAGCTACCTGTTGCCGTTCTCCGTTATGCTCTCTATCCCTACCGGCTTGCTGGGCGTATTCATAGGTATAAAGATCGGCGGTATAGAGAACAACATTTATGTACAGGTGGCCCTCATCATGCTCATAGGCCTGCTGGCAAAGAATGCCATTCTTATTGTGGAGTATGCGGTACAGCGCCGGCGTGCCGGCAAAACGCTGGTGGCCGCAGCGGTGGATGCTGCCAAGGCAAGGCTGCGCCCTATTATTATGACATCGCTTGCCTTTATTGCAGGCCTTACACCGCTGCTGCGCGCCATAGGCCCCTCTGCCCTTGGTAACCACTCCATAGGCTGGGCGGCCGTTGTAGGCATGTTAAGCGGGGTACTGCTGGGCATATTCATTATACCGGTATTGTTCGTAGTGTTCCAATACCTGCAGGAGCTGGTAAAGCGCCCCTCAAAACAGGAGGCGTATGATGAATACGGACAAGCCATACCCGGGCATATTTAAAAAACATTTTTACCTGGTGGCGGTAATGGCCGTCACCAGCTTTTGATCTTCTAAACAGTGGCAGATATGTATAAGTATAAACGGAGCGTTCTTTTTCTTTGTGCAATGGTGCTCACCGCTGCGGTTAATTCCTGTGTGACGCAGAAGTACCAGTCCCCGGCCCTGGACCTGCCGGCGGTTTTCCGCACAGACAGCACTGGCAGTGTGTCTGATTCAGGCATAGCTACTATCTCTTACCATGCCTTTTTTAGCGACCCGGTGCTGCTGCAATTAATAGACAGCGGTATAGCACGCAATTATAATTTACAGGTGGCCATCAAACAAATTGATTATGCCGCGCAGGCCTTTAAACAGGCTAAATGGAACAATGTGCCCACGCTTAGCCTTACCGCAGGACAGGCCTCTATTTCCCGGCCTTCGGATAACAGCCTGAATGGGCTTACTGCCAGCCAGTTCCTGGGGCAGAGTTATATAGCAGACTATACCACCGGCTTAAACATCTCCTGGGAAGCAGATATATGGGGTAAAATAAAAAGCCGGAAAGATGCTGCGCTGGCCGATTACCTTGGATCACAAGAGGCGGCAAAAGCAGTGCAGACAAAATTGGTATCTGATATTGCGCAGGGATATTACAATTTGCTGATGCTGGACACACAGCTGGAAGTAACCCGTAAAAGCATTGCTTTATACGACAGCTCCATTGCCGTAACCACCATGCTGCGGGATGCCGGTAATGTAACCACGCTGGCCATACAGCAGCTGGAAGCCTCGCGCGAGCAGGCAGCAGCCATGCTGCCGCAGCTTGAACAGCAATTGGTGGCGCAGGAAAATGCACTGTCGATGCTTACCGGAAAGGCCCCTGGTAAAATAGGCAGAACAGGAGGCATCTCCACTTTATCACTACACGAAAAATTATCAGCAGGCATTCCCGCAAATATGGTAAGCCGCCGGCCGGATATACGCCAGTCTGAAATGACGCTGATGCAGGCGCATGCTATGATGAATGTATCGCGCGCCAGCATGTACCCCTCTTTAACTATTACCGGCCAGGGTGGGTTGAATGCCTTTGATGCAGGCAACTGGTTTAAGATACCCGGCTCCCTTTTTGCAACAGGCGCAGGTTCGTTAGTGCAACCCATCCTGCAGAACAAACGCCTGAAAACACAATATGAACAGTCAAAGATAAGCCGCGAACAGGCGGAGCTGCAGTTCAGACAATCTGTATTAACAGCGCTGGGCGAAGTATCCAATTCCCTTTCACAGATCGTTAAGCTAAAGGACCAGGAGCGGCATACCAGCCGGCAGGTGCTGGTATTGGAGCAGGCGGTAAAAAATTCCAGCCTGCTGTATGATACCGGTGATGCCAGCTACCTGGAAGTATTGACAGCACAGAATAATAAGCTGCAGGCGGATCTTAGTCTGGCAGGTGTACAACGGCAGCGTTTGAGTGCGGAGGTGGTATTGTACCAGGCCCTGGGCGGAGGCTGGAAATAGATCACGTTATTATGATAGTGTTATGTTACAGTATGTAACAGTTGTAGGTTTTAAATCGGCCGGGGCATTCTTACCCTGGCCTTTTTTTAATGATGGATGAACGCGTCCCTTAACAAAAAATAAATGCCAACCAACAATTTTTTCATGTATCTTGCTGATGCGGGCTTGTTTGAAGCCATATATGCCACTACATTAATTGCAAGTTTGGACCTGACTTCCCCATGTTTCCTATTTTAGTTTTAAAGGCCCCTGTTGAATCCCCGTGTTGTTGAATGGCTGTGGCCTTCCGTTTCAATAACTTTATTACATCAATGCTTTAATGATCTTTTATGGGGAAAATCTACTCTTTTGTATTCCTCCTGTTATGGAGCCTGTCTTCTTTTGCGCAAAACCGCTTCCTGCAGCCGCTTTTCACTACGCCCGACAGCACCTACATATTGGACTACTCTCCCACCTGGAGTAGCGTATTGTCGTACAAACAAATTGGAAACAGCTACACCTATTACCTGGCCAACCTGTCTAACGGCATAACAGCAATAGTTCCTTACAGCGGGGGATTTAACCGGGGCCGTAACGAAGGGGTAAAGGAACATCCACATGCATGGGTTACGGCCACCGGCGTATTAATAGAAGGTGAGCCGCTTGACTCATCCTCTGACCTGGCGCCGTTATACGAGTGGTACCAGTATGATGGTACGCTGACCAAGCTGGCTGATTCCGCCCGTTATGTAAGCACGGACGATCTTTACGCAGCATTCTACTCACAGAACGGCCCCAACTCAGGTCTTATGCTAAAACACCTGGGCGGTCCCGGACCACAACGGCTGGTTGACAGCACCGTTTACGGCGTAGCTGTTTACAGGGGAACCGTTGTTTACTCCACCGGTAAATACCTGTACAGTCACCGCCAGGTGACTCAGCTGCTTGACCAATTAACGCCCTCCAACGGGGATCCCAACCAGCCAGGATATTTCTACAGCCTCGCTATGGACAATACCAGGGTTTTTTACCTGAGCCACCGGCAAGGCAGTCCAACCAGGGTACATACTGCCTATGCTGATGCATCAAACTCAGGCCAGGTATTATTTACAGAAGGTGATGCCGGAGGAAATACTGATGTGTCAATGGAAATTACCAGGCCGGTACTGGATGAAGGCCGTATTGGCGGAATTAATCTAACTTCCCCTTATCTGAATAACATCCGGGGAGACATATATACGCAAGCTCCGGCACTTGGGTTCCGCAATGTGATGCATATACAAACCGGCACCAATATTGAATTTGCAAGGGTGGTGGCCGTAAACGACCTGGGAGATATTGCTGTAAAAACGCTGGGGCAGGGTAACGCGGGCACCTACATCATCAGCCAGGATGGAAGTTATAATAAAAAGATAGCAGACAGCACCAACTGGTTGTGGACCAGAGGTCCTTACTGGACAGCTGCTATAGGCCCTACGCTATATAATATAAAGACAGACACCGCTGTTGTTCACCATGCCACTCCTATCTACAAAAAAGGATATACGCGCAACAAAACACCTATACCGGGCAGCGACTTTGCAAGCCATATTTGGGTAGAATACCCGAACACCGGTGTAGATTATTCACTGCAGTTTGTACAGATTGTTAAACGCCCGTCACATGGTGTGCTGTTAAATAAAAATAACCAGCCCATTTACAATAATACTATGATTGCAAGAGCCGACCTGGATACCCTTAAATACAGCGCCTCCAGTCTCCCTGGCAAGGATACCGTAGACTGGCGCGCTTTTGATGGTACCGGCTGGACAAACGTTGCCCAGCTCTATTTTGATATTGCACAGGCGCCCGATACCATAAAACCCTTTGAACGTAATACTTTCGAAGGAACGCCCATCCGTTTCTGGGCCAGCCAGTTCAAACAGCACTATGTTGGTAACTTAAGAGCCATAAGGGTGAACCGGCTGCCCGCCTATGGTAAGCTTACTATTGGCGGCAAACAGCTGTTCTATGAAAGAAGCACCGATGTATCGCTGGCAGAAATAGACAGTATGTATTATACGCCCTATCCAAATATAATAGGTGTAGATACCCTGCAGTGGATGGCCTATAATGACACGGCGCTCATAAGAAGAGATACCCCTGTAATACTGCGTGTTTACCCGCACCTGAACACTCCACCTGTTTTAAGAACGCTGGAAAGCAGCTATAGCAAAACAGCTGATCCGGACACCATTCTCATAGTCAATTATCCCAGGCCCCAGGCGCATACAGATGTATTGGTGTGGGTAGATGGCACCCGTATGCTGCCCATTGCACCCGGCAACACTTTTGTGCTGGATCCGGCCACGTACGGCACCGGCGCACACCAGCTGAAAGTAACCTTCAGGCATCCGCTGGATAGTATTAGCCTTACACGCAGCTTTACTATCACTAATGCGCTGCAGTCGCCCATGATGGCAGGCCCGGGTGAACATATGCTGACAACAGGTGATATTGCGGATGAGCTGAACGTGCTGCCTAATCCTTTTAGTCAGCAGTTAACCATTACCGGTTTATCCTCGAACAGGAGCTATGTGCTGCGTTTGTACGATGCACAGGGTAAACTGGTGCTGGTGGAGCGCTCCTTTAACCAAAGCAGGAAGGTGTTACAAACAGGTAACAGCGTTGCTGCAAAAGGCGTTTACTATCTGCAGGTGTATGATATGCAAAGCAAAACAGTAATAAAGACCATTAAGCTGCTGCATTTGTAGGAGGTAGTGGCGAATTATTGACAGCCGGTACTGTTAACAGATTAACAGTACCGGCTGTCAATACTAATTGGGTGATCACTCACACAAAGCTGCTGCGAATTTTTTTGTAGTATAGGCTTTCAGCAGTTTTCCCGCGATCGCCAGTGTTTGCGTTGCTCTGCTATCAGGCTGTACGATCTGCTGATCCTCCATGCAGCGAATGGCTGCGCCATCTTTTGCGTATACACGATACTCGCTTTGGGTTATTTCTCCACCGGCAGAACCGCCAATAAGTTTTTCATAGGAAAAGATAAAGTTACCGGATTGGTAATAGTATTCTTTCTTCCAGCTGCCATCCCCGATACTGCCGGATTCTATGACCTTTACGATCTCTTTGCCTTTAAAGAAGTATTGTACATTGCCATCCTCCACACAGCCATCAGCTTCATACTTGAATTGCTCCTGTTTCAGGGGTAGTGTATTGATCTCTTTGAATGCAGCACGGATAGCTGCAATATCCGTTTCAGTATTTTTCTGTTGCGCATGAACATTCAGAACAGGGAAAGCAATGGCAAATAACAGGGTAATTATAATCCGGTTCATTGATCTGGGAATTTCGGCAGTAAACATATTAAATTTTAATAACAAAAGAGAGCCGGTCAATATTATTCGGATCTCTTTGGTGAAGTAGCATCCAGGAAGTATATTTAACTACCTGATAAAAAACAATATGGAAACAAGATTTGAAAAATTTTTCACGAATTTTTCTATATCAGCAATGATTTCGAAGGGTTTCTAAACTTTCTTTATAAACAGGCTTGAGTGTGCATAGTTAACTTAATAATCCAAAAAACGCAGATGTGGAACTGCTGGATTATTTTTGGCGGAGAACAAAAAGTAAAGGGGGGTTGCCAGCTTATATAATGAAATACATTTTTTTTGCGCTGCTTTGTTTTTATTGCCTTGGAGCCGCGGCTCAAACAAGCGTTAAGATCCTATCCTGGAACTTAAAAGATTTTGGAAGGTCAAAGGATGGCGCCGAAATAAATTTTATTGCAAATACAGTAAAGGCATATGATCTAATTGCCATTCAGGAGGTTGTAGCTGGCATTAGCGGCTCACAGGCTGTAGCCCGCCTGGTTGATGCGCTTAACAGGAGCGGCGGCAAATGGGATTATGCAGTGAGTGAGATCACTTCCGGAAGCTCTTTGCATAAAGCTGAACGGTATGCTTTTATATGGGAAGCGAAAAAAGTTACAAAGGTTGGCCGCCCATGGCTTGAGCAAAAATATGGGCTTCTCATTGAGCGTGAGCCATACTACGGCCGGTTTAAAATTGCTGACAGAACATTCACACTGGTGAACTTTCATGCAATACCCAAATCCAGGCAGCCGGAGACTGAGATCAAGTATTTTAAATTCCTGCCAGAATCCTATCCGGATGATAATCTGATCTTTTGCGGTGACTTTAATGTTCCAGCGTCTCACACAGTATTTAATCCTTTGAAAAAGATGGGCTACACCGCTATGCTTAAGGGACAAAAAACATCACTTAGACAGCAGTGTATCAATGGAGATTGTTTGGCCTCTGAATTTGATAACTTTTACTTTAACCCCTCAATGATCAAGTTACTAAATGGCGGCGTGATCCATTTTTACAGAGATTTTATAGACCTGAAGGCAGCGAGGAAACTTTCTGATCACATTCCGGTCTTTGTTGTCTATCAGCTTTGATATTCATTTCACTTAAACGTGCATGGCACCAGGCAAATGTCTGGTGTCATGCACGTTTTTTGGGTGCTATGTCAATGCCAAAAAATTATTGGCTGCCCTATGGCACAAAATCCGGAATAGTGGCGTAAGTCTATGCCCCGTGACCACACCCATTAGCTTTTAGGCCAATTATCTCACCCCAAAAGCCGGTTTTCAAAAAAAATTAATTGTTTAACTGACAATTTTATAAATTGTGGAAGGAGTATAACGGATCTTTGTCATTTTCAGCAAATTCCACAGCAGCATTATGAATCAAACCTTTTCCGGCTATTCTGATGAGGAAATATGGTCTGTCTTTCTTACCGGCGACAGTGCTGCCCTTGACTGCATCGTAAAGAAACACTATAACCTGTTGTATAACTACGGCAGGAAGTTTACGCAGGATACGGATCTTGTAAAGGACTGCATCCAGGAGCTTTTCCTTGCATTATGGAAAAACAGGGCCGGAACCGGCAATACGGCCTGTGTGAAATACTATCTGATGAAATCCCTCCGGAGAAGGCTGGCCAGGGAACTCTCAAAAACCGGCAATATAACCCCGGAATCCCTGGAATTCCTGCAGCTTAATATGCAATTACCGCAATCGCCTGAAGTACAAAAGATCCAGGAAGAGCGGCATGCTGAATTGTCCGCAAGGGTAGTTCAGGCAATATCCGCTCTCTCCAAACGGCAACAGGAGATCATTTATCTCAGATTTTACTTAAACGCCAATGCTGCGGAAATCGGGCTTATCATGAACCTCAGCCGTCAATCCGTATATAATCTGCTTCAGCTGGCCATTTCACGGCTTCGTGAGATCAGCGACACCGTGTTCAAACATGATATCGGGTACTTACTCCTGCTATTAGCGCTATTCTATTAATTACCTCAAAAAAAATAAAAAAAACTTCCAATAACCAGGTAGATTTTCCGGTGCTGTGTGTATATACATATAGAGGAACATATACATGCACAATTTTGAGATAAACAGTATCGACGACCTGGTTGCAAACGCATCTTTCCAGCAATGGATACTCTCCAATGATGAAAAGGAGGGCGCCTATTGGAGCAGGTGGATAGCCGAAAATCCTGAAAAGCTGGAATGGGTTGCAGCTGCAAGGTCGGTGATACAGGTGCTGGCCGCCAACACGGTAGCATTGCCGCCAGATGAAGTGGCCGCTGCAGCTGCAGCCATTCAAAATAAGATCCTGCTGGAGGAAAACCAGCACGTTCCCGGCTTTGACCTGCACAACGGCAGAAAAATCCGTATAAATTCACTCCCTGTAAGATTTAAATGGGGAATAGCAGCCTCCCTCCTGCTGGCCATATTTGCCGGTACCCTGATAGTACAAACGGCTAAAGTGAAAAACGCCCGCGCCTATGAAAGCATCCTGGATAAAGCAACAAAAGTGGGAACTACCTACCGTAACAATTCCCCCGGCGCACGGCGTATTTATTTACCGGATGGCTCTGAAGTAGATCTTCAAACCGGAAGCAGTCTCATATATATGGTTGAAGATGCCGTTGCAAGAAGGGAGATCTTTTTAACCGGGGAGGCATTTTTTAACGTGGCCACTGATCCCTCGCATCCATTTATTGTATACACTTCCAATATTGTTACAAGAGTGCTCGGCACCAGTTTCCGGATAAAGGCGGTACCCGATGAAACGGTTGCCAGTATAACGGTATGCACCGGCAAAGTATCCGTATATAAGACCGCCAGCTTTACCAGTCAGGACGCTGCGGAAGGCTTTGTGCTTACACCCAACCAGAAAGCGGAGTATGATATTAAAAAAGAGCAGATCAGCAAAGCGCTGGTGGAATCGCCACAGGTTACCAAAAAAGATCCCGGGGATTTTAGTTTTGAGGGCGCTCCGGTGATACAGATCTTCAGAGAGCTGCAGGATGCTTACGGCATTTCCATTGTATTTGACGAACAGACATTATCAACCTGCTCTGTTACTGCTGTACTGGACGATAAAAATTTCTATGGAAAATTAAACACGGTCTGCAAGATCATTAATGCCACATATGAAATAATTGACGGCACTATTGTAATTAGTGCAAAAGGATGCAAAAGCTAGAGAACAATAATATTTATTCACAACCAAAACCACAGCTGCGCTTATTAAAACAAAAACGGGAGACAATTACACAAAAAGAAAAGACCTGTCATGTTGGTAGCATAACAGGCCGTTAATGCTGCACCGGTTAAATTCCTAGTGCCCGGTACAGCTTGTTCAGCAAACAATTCAGTTCCACTAAACTATTGCAAGTTATGAAAAAAACAGGCATTTCAATTGCTATTGCCATTATGAGACTATCTGTTATTCCACTATTGATACTGGTTACCTTCCTGAACGTTTATGCAGGCAAAACACTTGGACAGGAAGTGCTTGACAGGAAGATCACAATAACTGTGAATCAGCAGGCGCTGAAGGATGTATTGAAGGAAGTGGGCAGGAAAAGTAAGGTCAGATTCTTTTACAGCCCTGAAATGATCGGGACGGATAGAAAGATCTCCGCGGAAGCAAGGGACGAAACACTTGCGGTTTTCCTTGACAGATTACTTACGCCGTTAAGCATCAAAATGGAAGTCACTCAAAAGGGAGATATCTTCCTGAGCAGGACCTCTTTTGAAAAGAATGCACAAACAGCAGGGAGCGGAACCGGCCAGGAAGCCCCGCCTCCTAAAACCATTTCCGGTAAGGTGCAGGCTGCAGATGGTACCATACTCATAGGAGCCACCTTACTGGTGAAAGGCACCAGCAAGGGAACTACCACCAATGAAGAAGGAAATTATACGCTCGCTATTCCCGAAGGCGTAACAACCCTGGTAGTAAGCGCGGTGGGATATGAAACAAAAGAGGTGGAGCTAAGCGGAGAAAATGTTTACAACATTACGCTGAACATTTCCACCAGTAATCTGAATGACGTGGTGGTGGTAGGCTATGGCACGCAAAAAAAGGTGAACCTGACCGGATCTATTTCTACGATATCCTCCGCTGATATTGAAAACAGGCCACTTACACAAGCCTCCCAGGCGCTGGCAGGCATTGCAAGCGGCATCACCGTTTCACAAGGTTCCGGCCGGCCGGGCAATGATGGCGCCGCCATTACCATACGTGGTTTGGGCACCTTTTCCGGTGCAGGCAACAGTCCACTGGTATTGGTAGATGGATTGGCATCTTCCATTAACGATGTTGACCCCAACAATATAAAAAGCATTTCTATCCTGAAAGATGCCGCTTCAGCGGCCATTTATGGTACAAGAGCGGCAAACGGCGTGATCCTGATTGAAACCAAACGCGGACAAAAAGGGAAAATGCAGGTAAGCTACAACAACTATATAGGCTGGCAGAAAGTGACCGAACTCCCACAGTTCCTCCCCTCCGCCGACTATGCCACGCTGAGGAACGAAGCAAATGCCAATATGGGCAGCGGGCCTGTATATACCGCTGATGAGATCAACAAATTCAGATCCGGCTCCGACCCTGACAACTATCCCAACGTGCCGCATTTAAAAAACCTGCTGCACTCGGGCTCAGGCTTCCAGACAAATCATAACCTCAGCTTTACAGGCGGAGATGCCAGGAACTCTTACCTGTTCTCCCTCGGATACCTGCACCAGGATGGTATTGTGGCAAAGAACAACTACAACAAATACAATTTCCTTTTAAACGTAGACAGTAAAATAAAGGATCACCTTACGCTGAAGGCCAGCTTGAGCGGGAACGCCGCCACCACCAATGAGCCGCGCCAATACGATGGTGAGATGATAAGCATGATCGGGTTTGCGGTACGCGAAGGGCCTATATTCGCCGGCAAAAAATCGGACGGCACCTACGGGTACCAGGATAATTATAGTCCTGAAGCATGGCTGGACAGCCGGTCTTTTGTTAACAGGAAGAACAGATACTTCCTGGGTGGCGTGGAACTGGCCTGGGAGATCTTCAATGGCTTTACCTTAAGTGGCAAAGCCGGTTATAACTATAACAGCTATACGAATAATAGCTATGCCGCATCCTTTACTTTTGACCAGTTTAAAACGGTTGGCCCGAACAACCTTACCGTGAGCTCGGGAGACAATTCATTAATTACTTTGCAGTCCCTTGCCCAATATGTAAAGAAAATTGGCTCCCATAACTTTAGCCTGCTGGCAGGTTTTTCCCAGGAGCAATACCGCGAGGACTGGACAAGCGCATACCGCGATAACTTCCCGAATAATGCCCTCTATGAATTAAATGCAGGCGCCTCCAGCAATATGCAGGCATCCGGTTCAGGATCAGAATGGGCGCTCCGCTCTTTTTTCGGGAGGTTGAACTATTCCCTGAACGATAAATATCTCTTTGAAGCTAACGCAAGATATGATGGTACCTCACGCTTCCCCGCAAAAGGCCGGTGGGGCTTGTTCCCTTCGTTTTCTGTGGGCTGGCGGGTATCCGAAGAGCCTTTCATCAAAGAGAACCTCAGCTGGGTGGACAATCTCAAGCTTCGCGGCTCCTGGGGCAAGCTGGGTAACCAGAATATCGGCAACTATCCATACCAGAACTTACTTAACCTTGGACAGAACTATACTTTCGGCGGCACCCTTGCTTCCGGCGCCAGGCTCACTACACTTTCCAACCCGGATATTACGTGGGAAAGTACACAGATCACCGATATCGGCCTTGACCTGGATATCCTCTCCGGCAAGCTGGGTCTTGTAGTTGATTATTTCGCCAAAACCACATCCGATATTCTTTATAACATTTCAGTATCAAGAATACTGGGATTGAATACTTCGGAGGTGAACGCAGGCCAGGTAAAGAATACCGGGTTTGAAGTACAGTTGAACTATCACACCGCCATACGTGGGTTCCGGTTAGGTATTACCCCTAACTTCTCTTATGTGAAGAACAGGGTAACAAAGCTTGCCGGCGGCCTTCAGCAGGATATTGCCAAAGGCCTTTTTGTAGGCCAGCCGCTGAACCTGATCTACGGATATGTTGCAGACGGTTTGTTTGTAAGCAATGATGATATTGCAAAATATCCCGCTCAACCCTACTCCGCAGAGCCCGGGTTTGTGCGCTATAAGGACATCAGTGGTCCGAATGGTGTACCGGATGGAAAAGTAGACGCCACCTATGACCGGACCATCATCGGATCCACCTTTCCTAAATACTCCTATGGCGTTACCATCACAGCAGACTATAAAGGATTTGATCTTTCTATACTGCTGGGCGGCCTGGCCGGCTATGAAAAACAGATGGGCTCCTACCAGGCGTTTGCATTTTACAATGGCGGACAGATACAACAATGGCAGGCAGATAACCGCTGGACAGCACAGCATCCGGATGCAAATGCAAAATATCCAAAGCTCACCAGCCTGAATATGGGTAGCGGCACTATACAAACCTCTACCTACTGGAACAGGAATGCCAGCTTTATGCGTTGTAAGAATATCCAGTTAGGTTATTCTTTCTCACATGCGCTGCTTCAGCAGATTAAAATAGACAGGCTCAGAGTGTTCTTCAGCGGACAGAACCTGTTTTCCCTGAATCATTTTTATAAAGGGTGGGATCCGGAAATGAATCAGTCAACCGGTGACAATTCGCCTTTTTATCCGCTTACCAGCGTGTATACTTTCGGCCTGAATGCCCGGTTCTAACAGCAGGATATGCGCAATACTGATCATCAAAATCACGACAATGAAAATGAAATACTTTAACAATACATCAGCATATATCTGCATCATTTTTTGCCTGTTCATTATTGCAGGCGCAGGATGTAAAAAGGATTTTTTCGATAAACAACCGCTCGATGCGGTCTCTGATGCCACCTTCTGGCAAACGGAAGGAGATGCACAGCTGGCCCTTGTTGGATGTTACTACACGGGCGCCGGCTGGAGCGGTGAAGACTTCTGGACGGCCAGGTCGCTTTTATACCTGGACCTGATGGCAGGGAACGGATCTGAAAAGGAGCTGATCCCCGACCATATGACGGATGGCACACTCACCTCCGCCTATTGGGTGCCCGGCGCATATTGGCAACATGCATATGAAAAGATAACTACCTGCAATAATTTCCTGGACCATATCGGGAACATCAATATGGACGCCGCCAAAAAGAACATGATGATAGCCGAAGTACGGACGATCCGCGCATACCAGTATTTTAACCTTGCGCTCTATTTCGGGGACGTTCCATTTCCACAGCATGTGCTAACCGTAGCAGAGGCCAACAGCATCAGCCGGAGCCCGAAAGCAGAAGTATGGGCATTTGCCGAAAAAGAGCTGAAGGAAAGTTATCCCGTTCTTCCGGTTACCCGGTCTGACAATGAGAATGGCCGCATTACCGCCGGCGCAGCGCTGGCTATATTGGGCCGTTTGCAAATGGCGGAGAAAAAATGGAGTGATGCCGCCGCCTCGTACAAAACAATCATTGACAACAATGTTTATATCATTGATCCCAAGTTCAAAGAATTATTCAGCCAGGCCAGTGAGCTCAGTAAAGAGATCATATTAAGCTCGCAATACCAGCAGGATGTTTACGGTCATGTATTGCTGCAATACCTGTATCCTGAAACATGGGGCGGATGGCACCAGTTCTCCCCCTATAATGAGCTGGTTAAAGCCTATGAATGTATTGATGGCAAAACCATTGATGAATCGCTGCTTTACAATCCTGATAAGCCTTATGACAACCGGGATCCCCGGTTAGATTATACCATCATGATCTCTGACCGTACTGTCTTTAAAGGGCAAACATTTATATCCCGGCCTAACAGCACCTCACCGGATAGGTTCAACCGGTATAACTGGAGCGGTTACTGCATTAATAAATTCATGGACGCGAGTTTTGATGGTAACCTCATGAACTATGGCGGTAACTGGATCATGATCCGTTATGCAGAGGTGCTGCTCAGCTATCTTGAATCACAGCTGGAATCGGGAGCAGCAATTAACCAGCAGCTGCTGGATCAAACCATTAATAAAGTTCGCGCACGCGCCGCTGTGAATATGCCGCCGGTGACCACCGTTGATCCAGCCGCGCTTAGAACGATCATCAGGAGAGAACGCAGGGTAGAATTTGCTTTTGAGGGGCTGAGATACTACGACCTTCTCCGTTGGGGAATTGCTGCCGAAGAGCTTAACCGGCAGTTTACAGGCATGAAGCTGACCAATGACCCGGCCAACTACAAGGATTACCCGGTGGATAACGAAGGATACCTGAAATACCAGCAAAGGAATTTCAAAAAAGGTATCAATGAACTGTGGCCGGTTCCGCAAACGGAAAGGGATATCAATAAAAACCTGTCGCAAAATACCGGCTATTAATTGCTTAAATTAAAATAAACTTATTCAATGCAAAGAAGAAAACTAATCAAGGGAGCAGCAGCCGCATTGCCGGCCTTGTGGTTAGGGAAGTCCTATGCAAACGTCTTACCCCATATCGCAGCCGGATCGCCCGGAGAACCTATGGCAAAAGGGCCATTCAAGCCTGCGTGGAGCTCATTGAAGCAGTACCAGGTACCTGACTGGTACCGCAATGCGAAATTTGGCATATGGGCACATTGGGGGCCGCAGTGCCAACCGGAACATGGCGACTGGTATGCACGCGGCATGTATGAGGAAGGCAGCGCACAATACAAATCCCATCTGGCCGAATATGGACACCCCTCAAAATCCGGTTTCAAGGATATCATCCATAAATGGAAGGCAGAGCGCTGGGATCCTGAACAGCTGCTGAAACTATATAAGCAGGCCGGCGCGCAATACTTTGTAGCCCTCGCCAATCACCACGATAACTTTGATAATTATGACAGTAAATACCAGCCATGGAACGCTACCAGGCTGGGGCCTGAGAAGGATCTCATTGGCGGATGGGCAAAAGCAGCACGCAGCCAGGGCATGCATTTTGGCGTGAGCGTACATGCAGCACATGCATGGACCTGGTATGAAGTAGCGCAGCGTGCCGACAAGAACGGGCCGCTTGCCGGCGTTCCGTATGATGGTAAGCTCACAAAGGCAGACGGAAAGGGCACCTGGTGGGATGGTTTGGATCCGCAGGACCTATATGCGCAAAACCATCCGCTGAGCAGAAATTCGGAAAATAACGGCAACATTCACAAGATCTGGGGCTGGGATGCGGCTGCAGGCTGCAGCATTCCCAGTAAAGCATATTGTGAACAATTTTACAACCGTACCGTAGACCTGATCAACAAGTATTCACCAGACCTGGTCTATTTTGACGATACTGCGCTTCCTTTGTGGCCCGTAAGCGACGCAGGCCTTCGCATTGCCGCGCACCTGTACAACCACAGCATTCAAAAACATGGCCAGCTACAGGCAGTGCTGAACGGGAAGATCCTGGATGAAGAACAGCGCAGATGTATGGTATGGGATATAGAAAGAGGGCAAAGCAACCGCATTGAACCCTTTGTATGGCAAACAGACACCTGCTTGGGCGGCTGGCATTATGAACGTGATATCTTTGAAAAACACCGCTATAAAAGCGCTAAAACGGTGATCCATACACTGGCAGATGTTGTGAGTAAGAATGGTAACCTGCTGTTAAGCGTTCCGGTACGCGGCGATGGTACTATTGATAGTGATGAACAAGCCATAGTAGAAGGCATTGCTGCCTGGATGCAGCAGAACAGTGAGGCCATCTATGATACCCGTCCCTGGGAAATATTCGGGGAAGGGCCCGCCATTGATGGAGCGGCGCCTTTATCTGCACAAGGATTCAATGAAGGAAAAGGAAAGCCTTTCGGAACAGAGGATATCCGGTTCACCCAAAAGGGAGATGCGCTATATGCTATTGTATTAGGCTGGCCGGCCAATAAGCAGGTGATCATTAAATCACTGGCAACAGACAGTGCATATTATAAAAAACAGATACAACGGGTAGCATTACTTGGAGGGGAAGCCAGCCTTGCTTTTGAGCGAAAGAGCAATGGCCTGGTTGTGCAGCTGCCGGAGAACAGCCGGGAACAGGTAGCCGTTGCATTAAAAATACTATCATAGGCCCCAGTTATCCGTACGGAACGGCGCAATGGGCAACCCTTCACGGCTGAAGGTGTTGCCCATTGCTGCATCCCGGAAGCCATAACGCACGGCTACGGGAGCTTTCACCATTTTGCTCCATACCGTCACCGTATGCTGGTGTATCACTACTGTTGCCGGATAAAATATTTTATCTTCCCCGGCAATCATCCACTCTGTGGCAGTTGCTCCTTTTATCGTCAATCCTTTATCTGCATGATCGAAGGTGATGATGGCCTTATTTCCGTGGATCCGCATGCTGCTGAAAACCGGGCTTTGAAAAGGGATACCCTGCCGGTGATAAGTATCGGCCAGCGCAAAATTGGCTAAACGAAGCCCTACATCATGTTTGTTGGCGGGATGAACATCATTGGTGTCGGCCACCAGGTCGGTGATCACCACCATACCGGTTTTATGATGTGCCGCGCTTTGCAGCTGCGCTTCCCGCAACAGGGCGCCGCTGTTTTTTACCTGGTACCTGAAAGGAGCGATCTGCACAAAGTAAAAAGGAAAGTCCTTTTTCCAGGCCGCCCGCCAACCGTCTATCATGGCCGTGAACAGCTGTTTGTAGGTACCCGCCGTGCCTGTATTGTTCTCTCCCTGGTACCAGATGGCGCCGGCAATAGTGTAAGGCGTTACCGGCGCTATCATAGCATTAAATGCATAACCGGGCTGATGGGGGCACATACCACTGGGGAATATTTTAGCCGCTGCCTGTTCCAGTACAGGATCATTGTGCACAATGCTGTCCGGCGTCCATACTTCGGCCGTAGTGCCGCCCCAGCTGGCAGCGATCAGGCCAACGGGAACATTCAGCGCCGTGCTTAAACGTTTGCCGAAAAAATACGCCACTGCGCTGAATGCCTGCAGCGTAATACTGTCGCAGGCAGCCCACTCTCCGGCACAATCATCCTGCGGGTATGGTGCGGTTGCTTTTGGAATGTGAAAGAAACGGATGTTGTTAAGGTGCGCAGAAGACAGTTCTGCTCTCACATCCTGCAAGCCTTTTTGTGCGCTCATTTCCATATTACTTTGCCCGGAACAGATCCAGACTTCACCTGTCATTACATTATTCAGCACAATAGTGTTCTTCCCTTTTATGATGATGGTATGCGGACCACCGGCGGCAGGTGTTGCCACCTTCACCTCCCAGCGCGCATCACGGGAGCCGGTGGTCTTATAGGTTTGCGGGCTCCACGAAGGAGTTACCGTCACCTCTTCATAAGGGTCTGCCCATCCCCAGATGTTTACACTGTCGTGCTGCTGCAATACCATGTTGCTGCTGATGATCCCGGGCAAACGGATATTACTGTAGCCGGAGAACGCCATGCATAGCAGCACTGTAATAACTATTCCCCGCATATTACCTGTATTCATTTAAAAGCTGGAAGAATGTAACTGTAAACTTCATATTTCAATTCGCTCCACGCACTCTGGCGGGGGAACGGATGGCCGGGATATAATTCCTGCGTGTTAGGTACGAAGGTGATCCTTACCCTGATAGCATCACGGCCTTTTGTAAGCGCAGCGGGAATAAGGAATTCATCGTCCCGGAAACGGCGGTTGGATGTTTCCACCTGGTATTGCCGTGGCGACAATTCGCCGGGTGGCCTGGATATCACATAGGTATTGGCGCCCGCCAGGTACCAGGTGCCGGCCTTTTGCCAGTTGTCTGACCCTGCAGCTGCAACAAATACTTCTGCAGTCTGGTTAGGATAAGCATAATCCAGTGTTCTGCGCAACAGTGCGCCCATATTGTTTTTACGAAGGCACAGTGTGAATTCGGAGGTACCGGTGGTGATGCGGCCGTCTTCCATATGCGCAGGATAGATCTCTTTTCCAATTAAAGCTTTATAGCCCGGCCTGTTTTGCAGATCATATCCCCAGGCATGAGCGGGATAGGCATCAGGTCCCCATTCGTATCTTGAACGGATCGTGTCTACTGCAGAGGCTTGCGGTGAATGATAGTTGTGCTGCTGTTCATCGGCCGGCAGGCCAATATCCAGGGAATCGGTTTTAACCAGTGACGGGGCGGGCAGGCCGTACCAGTAGCATACCGTTTCATAATGCTCCTGTGATACATTTTCATTATGCTCAAAGCGGATCACGGCGCGTTTGCCAAATGGCATCAGGTCGGCCAGCAAAAAGCGGTAGGCGGATTGAATGAGGTCCTTGTCATTGACGGCTGTTTTCTTTTCCGTGGCCCCGCAGGGATGCCCTGCCAACGGAAGCGTCATGTTCTCTCCTCCCCAGTAATCGCCTCCCCCCGCCCACTCTTCAGTGCCGGTGCCGTATGCCTGCGGTGTGCGGCTGTCATCAAAAAAGAAACGCGGATCCCCCTCCAGCGTATTTAGATTGGCGTTGTGAGAGAATATAAAAGAGGTACCCAGGAAACTGCCGGACCATTCCTGGCGGCCTTCTGCGCCTTGTGTATCCAGCCAGGTCATATCCTGCCCCAGCTCGGGTTTTGGAAAGTCGCGGTAAGTGGCATGAAAGTAAGCGCTCCGGTTCGCGGGTATCTTTGACCGTTCATAACGGAGCTCATAACTGATCTCCGTAACATCCGGCTGTATACCGGTAAGCTCAAACTTAGCTGTTTTAAAAAAGGGCATGGGATAATAGCAGGCCAGCTCCACCTTATTTCCCGTATAGTCGTAACAGATATTAACGGGCAGGCCTTTTACGAGATACGTTTTGTGCTCACGGTTATAAAAAGTGCCTGCACCGAAGAACAAACACAAAGGAGCGTCGATGGAAGGATGCGCTGCATTGTCCCAGGTTACACGCAGCCGCACACGCTCCAGCGCTGCTGCCTTTTCAAGCGGTAAGGTGAGCTTTAAAGCTCTCAGGGAAGAGGATGCGGATGTAATGTTGGCCAGCAATACAGTTGGCTTATCCAGCTTCACGCTGCCCTGTACTTTTTTAATGTTCTTTGGCGCAATATCAGTGCCTGCGCGGTTGAGCAGGTCTGTTATATCGCGATCGGGGGTTTGCTCAATGTTCCAGCTGCGCAATGGTTTAGAGAGCGCATTTTGATCGGCATACAGGTGATAGATGTAATAGCCGGTGCCGTAGAATGTTCTGGAGTAGGCGATCCGCAGCGAATCGCGGAAGGCCATTGGCACCCAGATCAGGTTAGCGCCTTTGGTGGTACCCCAGGTCCAGGCCAGCGGCTCGGGGAACGCAGCGGCGGGAATAAAAGCGGTGCTTTTGAATTTTTTCACGGCATCCACCGGGCTGGCGGTGGCCGTTTCAGATACCATGTTGTCCTTCCCGTCCACCATAAAATGCCATGGGCTGCCATGCCAGTGATTGGCACGAAAAAAATACAGCACGCCGGCGCCTTTTACATCCAGCGTCACGTTCTCATTTTCTTTATTCATAAAAAGAAAATTCGAAGCATCGTATCCGCCGCCGGTGCGGGCATAGGTACTGCGCATATACGCGCGTACGCCAATGCGCTGCTGCGGCAATTTTTCCCATGAACGGAAAGCATCGTAACCGGTGGGGACTTCGTGCTGCTGCGCATCCGCATACAGCGGTACACAAAAAAGCAGCAGTAATAAATTCCGGAGTGCGGTCATATAATTGCCGGTTTGAGCGTTTATGTCAGTTAGCTTTTTTCCATTTTAAGGGTGCGAGGTAAAGGCCCTTTTTATCCCATCCCGTATTTGAAATGAACCAGCCTTCTTTTTTATCGTATATCACTTCGGCCGCATGCACCGGCAGGGTGCATACAAGGTTCTCTACCGGAAAATTTTCAGGGTCTTCGGACCAGTACACGGCCGTGAGGTTATAAGCTGTCATAGCCCTGCAGATGAAGAGATAGAACAACCCCTTATGCCGCACTACAAAAGGGCTCTCCGCATCCCCTCCCCAATAGATCTTATACGGCTGTATATGCGCTATGTGCGGGCCGCTCCAGTGCAGCAGGTCAGGGCCGGTGCGCACTGCTACAGCAGAACGTAGGTCCGTTTCCGTTAATACCCTGGTATAATAGTAATAGTATTTATTCTTGTATTTCATGATGTAAGAATCCCGCGCATGCCCCGGATCACTGAAAAGCGGGTTCCTGCCGTGCCGCGTCCAGTTAAAAAGATCTTTGCTGGTGGCCAGGCGCAGCTGCCCCCATGATGCATAATCCGGCGCATTGGTCTGCATATTGCCGGTGTTGTAGAACATATAATACATTCTCTTTTCACGGATGGCATGCGGCGCCCATAATACGCGCTCCACGCCGGGTTCGGCCGTCATGGCATAGCCATGGTCCTCCCATTTGGCCTGTTTAATGGAGGCGGCGGATATATGAAAAAGCCGGTTTTCATCCCAGGGTTTTACCGGCAGGTGGTGAATAATGCCGTAAGCATGCCAGGTACCATCGCTGCCTTTGATAAAGGTATGGTCATTGGTGTACCACGCGCTGTCGCCCTCTTTGCGTGTATCGTTAGGATCGAAGATGTGCACGAATGGGCCGCTTATTTCCGGAACAAGATAACGGGTCTTTTGACCGTAAGCAGAAAGCGTGCATGCCAGTAAAAAAATGAGTTGAATTTTCATACGATAGCGCGTTGTATGGAGATGAATGGTTTATTTTTCCTCCACTGTTTCTTTACCGTACCGTTTTACACGTAATGCGGCTTGTTCCTTATGGCCGGCAAAACCTTCCAGCTCGCAAAGGCGCATAGCGTATTCACCGATCATAGCGCTTGCCTCCGGCGTACAGCGCTGGTAGGTGCAGTTCTTCAGGAATTTGCCTACCCATAAGCCCCCGGTGTACCTGGCGGCTTTCATAGTAGGCAGGGTATGGTTGGTGCCGATCACTTTGTCTCCGTATGCAACATTCGTTTCTGCACCCAGGAACAGCGCGCCGTAATTAGTCATGTTATTAAGGAAGAATTGCGGGTCTTTTGTCAGCACTTCCACATGCTCATAGGCCAGCGCATCTGCTTCGCGCAGCGCTTCTTCCTGATCGTTTGCAATGATCACCGATCCGCAATCCCGCCAGGCCACCCGCGCAATATCTGCTGTGGGCAGGTGCTGCAGCTGCCTTTCGATCTCTGCCAGCGTTTCATGGGCCAGTGCTTCGGAAGTGGTGATCAGCGCAGCAGGTGAAGTGGGTCCGTGTTCCGCCTGTCCCAGCAGGTCGCAGGCCACCATTTCAGCATCCGCAGTTTCATCGGCGATCACCAGTATTTCCGTAGGGCCTGCAAGGAGGTCTATTCCTACCCTGCCGAACAGCTGCCTCTTTGCTTCTGCTACATATGCATTGCCAGGGCCTACGATCATATCCACCGGTGAAATGGATGATGTGCCGATAGCCATTGCGCACAATGCCTGCACACCGCCCAGGATATAAATTTCATCTGCGCCCGCAAAGTGCATCGCGCATACGGTGGCTTCCGGAATGTTGCCGTTGATAGGTGGCGTACAGGCAATAACCCTTTTTACACCGGCCACCCGCGCGGTGATAATGCTCATGTGGGCTGCCGCCACCATAGGGTACCTTCCACCGGGAATGTAACAACCCACGCTGTTCACCGGAATATTTTTATGACCGAGGAATATGCCGGGCAGCGTTTCTATTTCAATATCGGAAATAGAGGCGCGCTGCTGCTCCGCAAAAAAGCGGATCTGCTGCTGCGCAAAACGGATATCGTCTTTTACCTGTTGGGGCGTGCGGTCTACGATCGTTTTGATCTCGCTGTCCGTTAACCGGAATGAAGCGGGCGACCAGCTATCAAATGATGCTGCGTATTTCCGCACGGCAAGGTCGCCATTCTCTTCAACATCCCGGATGATCTTCTCAACGGTTTTCCGGATGTCTGCATCTGCATTCTTAATGTCGGATTCACTTTTCCCTGTTTTCAAATACCTCATTGATTTAAATTTTTCGCCCGGAGGCCTGGTTAACTTGTATAATCAATTTCCCCATAAGGTGGGGGCATTCCCTTTGCTTTTCCGCCATTCGTTCCTCCAGCGATGTATATCCACGGGCCCTATAAGCGGGCGTGGCCTGCGGGCCGCAGCATCAGGAATAGCGGGGATCCGTGATGCAGTGGACTGGTACCAGTATGCCACGCTGGCCAGATCCAGCGTCATTACGTTCATGCTGCCATGTTCGATGGTGAACCGGAAGGAGGTGTCAAAATAGATCGGGTCCTGTATATGGAAACGGTAGATATGTGTCCGGCCCAGAAAACCTTTTTCACCGTTTATTTTCGGGTAGCCGAAATAGGGCGTGGAATACGGTTTGTCGGGCGCTCCCCAGGAGGTGTTAAAATAATCTTCCGTACCTGTGCCATACAGTGCAGGGCGCTCCTGTCCGTCAATAAATATCATGTCGTCCCCCTCACCATACCAGAACGGTGTGGGGGAATGCACGTAATAGTTAACGCCCACGAAATGCCCCTTCCCTTTTATGTCGGCTATCAGGTAATTGTTCCTGCCGGTTTTGTTGGGCTTACCGGGACCGAACATCCAGTGCTCGTTCTCCACGCTGTCTTCTGCGCCGGTCAGCGCTTTATTGTACCAGGCGTGGAACCTGCCGGTCTGCGGCGGCAGCTGATCCATTTCTACATAGTCGATGTAAAAATATAAGGTGCTGATCTCAGTGCCGGACTGGTTCTCGATCTCTATCCTGGCGCCATTTGCAAAGGGCATGGCAAAGTAGCTGACCAGGCCCATTCCGTTTGTGGGCGTTGCGGCCAGCGGTGCGGAAGTAAAGAGATAGGAGTCGTTCCAGCCCTGGCCAAAGAAGGGGCCAATGGGAGATTGTACGGAAGGATAATCGTTCCCGTCCCAATACATGCTTATGATAACATCGTTGCGGCTTAGTTTATCCGGTTCCGGCCCCATGGTGAACCAGATGTGCTGGATGATGCCGGCGCCTTTTACATCAAAGATGGTGCGCTTCTCCCCGCTCGCAATATGCTGCAGATTGTCGTGGTTATCGCCGGACCGGTCGTAGCTGCTAACGCGTTTTGACCGCACGTTTTCTCTGATGCGGGTAAGGTCCGTCATTTCCTGCGCATATAACTGCGTTGAGAAGAACATGCATATGATGATGTACCGTATTGTTTTCATCCGTTTATTACCTGTTTTGTTTAACGCCTGATGATGCACAGCACTAATTGCCCCACAGCTGCGGATCGTTGCCTTTGCTTTTTCTCCATTCATTTCTCCAGCGGTGAAAATCTCCGATGTTGATAAGGGGTTTTGGCGCCCGGGCTTCCTTGCCTGGTATAGGCGGCACGGCAGTGGCTTCGCTCTGGTACCAATAGGCCACACTTGCCAGGTCCAGCGTTAGTACGTTGTTGTGGCCATGCTCTATGGTGAATTTAAACGACGTGTTGAAATACAGCGGGTCGGTGATGTGAAAGCGGTACAGGTGTGTTCTGCCCAGCCATCCCATATCGTTATTCACGCGCGGATAGCCATAGTAGGCGTGCTGAAAAATGTTCTTCGGGCAGAACGCTGTGTTAAAATAATCTTCCGTGCCTGTGCCGTGAAGTGTGGGAGAAGGCGAACCATCAATGTAGATCATGTCATCGCCCTCACCGTACCATACCGGGGTAGGACAATTCACGTAATAATTCACGCCTACAAAATGACCCTTCCCTTTTATGTCGGCAAATACATAGTTGTCCTTTCCGGTAGTATTGTTTCCTGTTTTACCAAGAATGCCCCATTCATTTTCACCACCATCACCCGCGGAACCGGCGAGCTGTTTGTTATACCAGCTGTGAAAGCGCCCGGAGTTGGCGGGCAGCTTGTCCATGGCCACATAATCCACGTAATAATAAAAATTGTCGATGGGCCGTCCGGCCTGGTTCTCTATTTCTATTTTTGCGCCGTTGGCAAAAGGCATGCTGAAATAACACACCAGCCCCTTGCCCCTGTCTGGTCCTGCAATCAGCGGCAGGGAGCTGAATTCATAAGATTCACCCCAGCCCTGCCCGAAGAAAGGGCCTATGGGCGATACTACAGAAGGTGCTGCCTTACCGTCCCAATACATCCGGATAATAATATCGTTCCGGTTCAGCGCACCCGGCTCGGGCGCCATAGTGATCCAGATGTGATTGATAATGCCTGCGCCTTTCACGTCGAAGATGATCTTCTTTTCATCTTTTCCTATGCGGATAAAATCATCGTTGCCGCCGGTCTTGTCATAACTGCTGACCCGTTTGGAGGTCATACCCTGTTGCATCTGCGACAGCGCAGCCAGGTCGCTGACGGGTGTTTGCGCCTGTGCGTATAAAGCGCACAGACATAGGAAAATGGTTGCTATTCTTCCTGTCATGTTTTTTTATTTACGCATCATTGATTCAATAACGGCATTAGCCGGTTTCCCGATCGCGGAATTTTTAGTGAGATCCCAGAAATTTTCCCGCTGCTGGATCTGCGCCTGTGTAGTAACGATCCAGCTTTGGATCCATCCTGTGAGTGTGCACCATGCGCCCCAGCCAGCATCGGAGTTAGAGGCCCAGTAGTCCCAGCGTCCGTAGTCAAAAGCCCTGAACCAGGCGCCATCCACATCTTTATGCTTTTCACTCTGCACCTGTATCCTGGTCAGAAAATCGGAGAGCTTATTGGCGGCATCGCGGTACCTTTTATCACCGGTTGCAGCGGCAGCCTCATTGAGGCTGAACACCGCGAAGTTGCAGGTATACAGCATACAGGCTACTTTTTCACCGTTGCGGAATATCAGTGATCCTTCATCGGAACCATAATCTTCATTTTTTTTCAGCTCCCTGAACATACCTTTGCCTTTACCTAATTCCTCCATGATGGCGCCACTTTCATCCTGGTATTTCAATATTTCATTGACCATTTTATCCAGCCATTGGCGGTGCTCCGGGGTATCTTCCACTCTCACCAGCCAGGCCAGCGGCAGTATTATGCGGGCACGCTGGGTTTGCATGCTGCTGCCCCAGAGCCATTTATCAGGATAGCCTTCCATCGTGATCCGGATAGCTTTTTTTGTCTGGGATAAAAGCGGTTCGTATTTCGTTTTATCATACAACCACAGGTAACAGGCCCACATCCAGGATTCAAAATGCGGCGAAATGTGAACAAGATCGCGCTGCTGGTAAAACGGCCAGCCATTTTTAATAATATCCGCTTCCTCCAGCCGCTCTCCGCGGAAACCCAGCTTACCGGTGGTTCTGAAATTGCCCATGATGGCTTCAGCCAGCTCCTTATCCCAATTACTTTTGTTGAGATACGATGCTGCACCAATAGCGCCGAGAATAGCCCGGGAATTATCGTCGCCGTAGAATGTACCAGCGTTGGTAGTTGCCCATCCTATCAGGCCATAAGCAGGGCTGGCAGGATCGTTCTTCGGGCCTGCGCGCATATTGGAGGTATGGAACATAAAATCGATCAGGCGGGCCGATTTGTTCTTATACGTTTGATTGTTGAACAACCGTCCTGCTGCCGCCAGCGCCATACTGGCTTCACCCTGTACGTCAGCACGCATCCAGTAGCGGTATTGCTGGCTGCCATCGTAATAAATGGTGGAGGTGTGCCCTTCAATAATGCCCAGGCTCCCATCGCCGTTAGGCTTACCGGTAGGTACCGGCGGGCCTACCGGTGTAGTGCCGTTCCTGCCGTCGTGTTCAAGCCAATACGCCTTCCAGGCGGGATGTACAAAAAAGCGGCCGTTATCGAACCACGCCGCACCTTTGCGAATGCTGTTAAGGCGCGCACCGGCAGGTAAGGCGGCTGTTTTACTGTACATCGGGCGCACATCTTCTTCCCATTTATTCAGGGCAATGTTGTTTATGCCGGTGATCCTGGAAAGTATGTAGGCCCACACCGATCTTATGGAGGCCTGTGGCCCGTAACGCCCTGTCTGGAAATTACTCAGGCCCGTCATACAAACCAGTGCATTCTCCTGTTCAAACAGCAAGGGATATGTTTTGGTATCGGCCAGCCCGTATTCGGCTTTATCAAAGCCCACCACTTTTGCCAGCACTATGAGCGGGTTGCCGGCGGTAACAGGCAGAATGTGGCAGTTGTGAATACCCAGTAAGCTCATAGGCGCCAGCTCAGCACCGAAAACATCCCCGGTAATAACACCGCGTTCAAACCTTGTTTCCAAGGGCTTTGCAGGAATGTTGAGGCCTGGAAATGCTGCAGGGTATTCAATATAAAGCCGCAGCGATTTTTTGTTTGCTTCATCCAGCAGCTGGCGGGTAATGCGGTTCACCGGATCTGCCTGCGGATAATTGCTGGCCAGTATCAAAACGCCTGCTCCCTGTGGAGCGGCCTTCACCGCGGCTTCTGGTGTGCCGTATTTGCTGATGGTAAACCCCTCGCGCTGCAGCAGCCGGTACAGATCATTCTTCACATTGCCGTAGAAATACACTTTCCTGCCATTATCCGCACGGGCTGTGAACCCCACACCCAGCAGCATGCATATCCAGAGAAAAATTGTTGCCTTTATTGTGTTCATATCAGTTAGTTATTGGAATGTGTGTAGCGGTTAATGCTTTCAGCAGCCGTTGTGCTTCCGCAATGATGAGCGCCTCCGCTTCTTTTCCCAGGTACGACCATTTGCCCGGGCCTGTTTCATAACCACCTTCTTCAAATGCCTTTTCCGTTGGCACATAGCCGATGGTGTTCTCTGCATAAGCTGCTACGATGGTGTGTTCAAAAGGTGAACTTCGTTCAATAGCAAAAGCGGTTGCTGTAAAAGGCTCACCGGGAATGAATACCAGCGCAAGTGAGCCGATGGCAATGGCGTTGAACCTTGCGAGGGCCTCTGCTTCCTGTATTACGCCTGCTTCCGGCCTTACAGGTAATTGCACTTCACTATGCACATAACGGAATGCACCGGCACACAAAACGCCCTGCTCCTGCCCTGCCACTGCGGCCAGCGCCCTGCCATGCTGTTGTGCATACACCGGCCCGCCGGATACAGTGGGAGGATTGATATCACCTGCTGCTCCATTCAGGAAAAGCGGCATGCCGTGCTTACCGGATGCTTCCAGCGCTAAGCACATTTCACCTGGAAACTCCGCTGAAATATGCGGCATGCACATTTCATGTACAGGGTGGCAAACAGCATGTACCAGTGTGGCAATCACATCGCCATCTTCACTTGCTAACGTTAACGTATGTACGCGGCGGTCAACGGGCTCCCGGTTAAGCAGCTCCGGTGTTATGGGTTGCATGGCATCTGACATCATGATCCCTTCCGGCGTTGGAATGCGGCGTTGCAAGGAGTAACCTTCCAACGTGGCAACAGCTACCGACGCATGGCAGGGCCGGGCTGCTGCAGCTGCCTGCTGAATGGCCTGTTTGATCTGCTGCTGCATACCTGCCAGCCATTGTTTATAAACCGGTGTGCGGTACAGTCCTGATAAAGCCACCGACTCCGGGCCATTATGTGTATGCGTGCACGTTATAATGATCCTTTCCGGCGGAATGATATCAGACAGCCCTTTTTTGAACTGCTGCCATCCGCCGGCAGCTGTATCATTCAGCGCCAGCAGGTCCAGCGACACTACAGCCACCAGGTTATTTACCGTGCCCAATACCAGTACACGGGCTTTCAGCGGCAGCCTTACCGATTGAAAAGGTTCATACAGCCCGTGTACGGAGGAGGTGAGCAAACCTACTTCCAGCGGCGGAGTGATATCTGTTACCGAAGTACCGGCCAGCAATTGCGATGATTCCATAGAATGACTAAGCGCTTTGTTTTTTTACCCAGTTAAGCGACTGCTGCCAGAAGGCATCATAGCTGTCCCACAATTCAAAATTTAAACCCCAGTGCGGTGCAGGATCAGACATATAAGTAAGGATGCGGCCTTTCCCGTATTCACCTGCCACCACCAGCGGATCACCGGTTTCTTTCACACGTACCAGCACTTCTCCTTCCGGTTTTGCGGTCACCTCGTTATAACCGAAGATGGGCGGAAAGGTATCCCAGCTCAGGCCTTTTACGGCCGGATGATCAGGCACCAGCAGCTCTGCCGTGAAGCCGGCGGAAGATTCGACAAGGTCCTCTGTGGCAAGACATTGTACCGGCAATGCATTGGAGAAGGAGCTTCTTCCCCAGCCGCCTTTTCCAAATGCACCGCTGAATGATAACCAGCCGCCAAGCATCAGCAGGCCGCCGCCGTCTGCGATCCAGTTTTTGATGGTGGTAAGCCGGTCAGGGAAAGTAACCACTGTATCTTTCCGCTGCGCGCGGTCAAAAAAGCTAGGGAACAGGTGAAAACATTTTGCTTCCACATCGCTGATAATAAGACCCGTAGAGGTGTCCAGTATTTCTTCAAGCCTGCCGGGCTGCATGCGGTACAATTCCCAGTTGGCCATGCTGGTTACATCCACCACCGGGTCAATGGCTTTCACCAGTCTTTTTCCATAGAAGTGGAGGTCTGCATCTTTGGTTTCCGTTCCGAAAGGTGTTTCAATAAATAGCGGGCCCACGCTGAATACCCAGTCGCCGAGGTAAAGAATGTGCTCCCGTTTTACGTCAGTCGCTTGTTTCATGTTTTATCTGATTTTATAGTTAATTCATGTTGTTCATGACCGGCTCGTCCTCATTCACGGCTATAAGCACAGCATTGTCCGCAGCCCGTAATGCCAGCACTGCCAGATATTTTTTCGCCTGTTTCCAGAAAACAAGAAAGGTGATGACCGCTGCTGCAACAGTCAATACTCCTTCGGTATACCGCGCAAACCAGGCGTGGGTAAGCCCCAGCATGAGCAGCGACACCGATACGGTTCCCAGGATGGCGATGAATATGCCGCGGAACACCAGTTTGAAAGATCCGGCAGGGCCTTGTTTGTCAAGTGTTTTGTAGGGCGTCCAGCAGCCCAGTGGATGCGCCCTGACATAGAATTTACGCAACAGCTCATCCGGATCCGGTTTGGTAAGCAATGCCACTGCAACCCATAATACGGTAGTGAGTCCCATTACCAAAAGCGTTTGCCAGTACCAGGGTATCACTAAACTGTTTGCCCAGGGAACATGCAATAAAGCCAGTAGCCTGGGACCTAATACCACCAGGCAAAAAATACCGGCGCCGCCAAAAGATGCTGTTACGCGTGCAGGACCATTGAAACGCCACCACCACCATTGCGCCCAGTTGGCGGGCAGCTCCGCTGCACTGAGAGAGAGCATAAAAATGGCTACGTCTGTTATAATAAGCACATTGAACACAACGGCAACAGACAGGGCAAGAATGATGATCATGCCCAGCTTTCCCATCAGCATATAATGACTTTCTTTTGCCTGGGGTACAAACCAGCGGCGGTAAATGTCGCTCACAAGCACCTGGCTGCCGAAGTTGAGATTATCACCTACGGTAGACATGGTGGCAGCCAGCATAGCGGCCACCATCAATCCCATAGCGCCGGCAGGCAGCAATGCTTTCATTAACCTTCCGTACACCAGCTCCCGGTCAGCACCCGTTTCCCGTAATTCAGGCCACATTACCGCTGCACTGATACTGGGTAATGTAACCAGCAGTAGCAGCAGGAACATGCTGATAGCTGTTACTACATACATGGTCAGCGCCTCTGCCGGTGTGCGTGTGGAAAGAATACGCTGCCCTTCCATGGCGCCACCCATGGGAGCCGCATCGCCACCGTAGCCGATGCTTTGCCCCAGCAGCCAGCCCAATGCAGCAGCAAGGGGAAACACGGTATGATCTTTTGGTGGTATGGAGCCGAGTATCTCTGCACCCGAGGGGCCGAACTTAGTATGAATGGCGGTTACCATTGCCTCAGCGCCGCCGAAGTGCCGGAGCGTAAGCCAGGCAAGCATTAATGTGCCGATGAGGAAAATGATCATCTGTATAAAATTCGAGATCACCACACCCTTGTATCCTGAAGAGAATACAAACAGAAGCGAAACCGGCACCACGAGATACAACGTTTCCAGTTTGGAGAGGTTAAAAGCGGGTCCCATGATCTTACAGGCAGCCAGCAGCGTAATGCCCGTCCAGGCAGGCATGGCCACCATGGAGGTACGGAGTGCGATCCACAGCCGCATTGCGGCAGCAGCGCCTTTGGGGAAACGCAGGTCATAAAATTCAAGTGTAGTGAACAGGTTTAACCGGCGCCAGAAAACAGCAAACAGCACCCCTCCGAGAAAAAGCGCCAGGCCAAACCGGCTCAGGTACCACCAGCAAATGAAGCCGCCGGTGGCCACTGCCAGGCCGCCGTAACCGGTAGCAGCATCAGGGCTCACCAATGCTGCCGTATAAGAAATACCGTTTAGCCATCCAGGTATTTTACGGCCGCCCAGGAAAAAATTATCCATGCTCCTATTGGCGAAACGGCGGTGCCAGAACCCTGTGCCGAGCATCAGCAAAATATAGATCCCTACTATCCAGATGTCTATTTGGTGCCAGTTCATATATGATTCCGGTTTATTAGAGAATGCCTTTTAATCGTTGTGCAAGTGGCGCCAGCGGCGGCAGGTTGTTCTCCGGTTTATCCAGGTAGAAATAGGCGGTGGCAGAATAATTATCCACGCGGTAAAAATTCACCCATTCGTCTGCCGGAAACCGGTCGTCCATCAGATCAGGATACGCAGGCTCTTCCAGCAGTTTTATAAGCCCTTTCTGCGTCATCACGGAAACGGGCTTCACTTTGCCGCCTGCTTTTGCAATAGCCCTGATCTTATCCCTTCCACCGCCGCCCATTTGCTGGATGGTCACCTTACAATCCGTTTGAAAGTAAACGGGATCAGGAATGTGATAACGGTAAAACGCATACTGGCTTTTTTGTTTATCAACAATGGGCGCCCCCTGGTACAGATGTGCAAAAGGGCCCAGGTTCCATGCGGAGCCTACGTAATCTTCAGTACCGGTGCCAACAAGCGTTGGATATTGTGTGTCGCCATCCAGGTACATTTTTATCTCTCCTTCGCCAAACCAGGTATCCCCGTAAACCTTGTCGGGGATGATGCTTAGGTTGGTGCCTAAAAAACGCCCTTTCCCTTTTACCTGCGGCAATATTTCAAAATCATCACCCAGCCTGCCATCTGCACTGCTGGTCCAGCATGCATGGAAATAGGCGATCTCCTGCGGATGCTTTTTCACCTTCGTCAGGTTCACATCAAAAAACAGCAGCTGATCGTGTTGGGATTCATTCACAAAAACGATCTTCGCATGTTTTTTAAAAGGCATAGGGATAAAACAGTTAAATGATTTGCCTTCAGGGTCAGAGAACAGCGCACTTTGAAAAGCCGTTCTGTGCCCAAGCCCGATGCCGAAGAAATCTCCCAGGGGCACTGATACCGCGGGTTTGGCCGCGCCGTCCCAATACATTTCGATATAAATGGAACGGAGTGAAGCCGGGCTCCTTTCGATAACGGTCATCCATATCCGGTTGATGACTCCTGCCCCGTTGTAATCCATCATTACTTTCCGTTCGCCTGCCTTTATCCATTCTGATGCATGCCCTTTTGCGCCTTTGTTTTCCATGCCGCCCTTCCCTTTGTCAGCGGAAGTATTCTCCAGGCTTACCCATTGCGTTTCAGCGCCGGCAGGCAGCTCATACAGTTGCTGGCCATGCGTGTCCGCGAAAAAAAAGCAGCATAACAACAACATGCACCCGCAGTTGAATAATCTTGTCATTTGTATTGGTTATTTGATGATAGCTTACCAGCCCGGGTTTTGCACCAGGTTCCTGTTCTTTTCAAGCTCACGCTGTTGAATGGGCCACAGATAATGTTTCTTTTCGAACACTCTTTTTTCCACCACTTTTCTTACATAAAACGCGTCGCTGGAAATGTTGTAGCCGTCTGTCAGCACATCCAGGCCATAAATGTTTGCGTTGTCTATTTTCTCTGCGATCTTCCAGCGATGCGCATCAAAATAGCGGTGTGTTTCAAAGGCCAGCTCTATCCGCCGTTCATGACGGATCCTTTCCCGCATATCTGACTGTGAGAGGCCCGGCGGCAGGCCCGGCAAGCCTGCACGGTCACGGATCAGGTTCACATATTTATACACATCCGGCAGGGGTCCCTGTGCTTCGTTCAATGCTTCAGCGTAGTTGAGGTACTGTTCACCCAAACGGAAAAATATCCAGGTTCTGATGGGCCCTGCTTTGGGCTGCATAACGTACGAGGGGTTCGTTAGTTTTTTCATAAGATACCCTGTTTCGCTGAAATTTGCACCGGCGTCGAATGGCCGGCCGTCAAGTCCTCCTTTCCAGAATTCCAGCGGTGTGTTCCTGTTCTGCGGCGGGCCGGTTTTAAACTTTGCACCAGTGAAATTAATGCTGGCATAAAAGCGGGGCTCCCGGCCTACATACATTCCGCGCGTACCGGCATAATATTGATCGGTGGCATCAGCAGCCTGGCTGCTCTCGTTATAGCCTGAAAGGGGGTTGATAATAGGCGTCATATCTGCATTATAACCCAGTATGGGGCGTATGCCGTTGGCCATTTCATAATCATCCACAATATTCTGCGTAGCATTCTGCAAAGGCCAGCCGGCGCCGGGCATTCCCCTTGGTTCGCTATAGGCATCTATGTTCAGATAGTCAGGATCATTGCTGGTAAAAAATACTTCTTCGTTAAAATTAATGTAGAATACCTCCTGGTAATTTTTTACAGGATCGGCGCCGGAACGGTGTAATTTATGTCCGGCAGATTCGGCCAGGTCTATACAGGCTTTTGCTGCGGTGGCGGCAGCATCCCATCTCGCTGCCTGAAAATCGGGGAACAGGCGCATGCCCTCCTTGTCTGTAAATGAGGCATAATCAGGATTGCCGTTCCACAGCGGGCTGGCCATGTATAACAGCGCCCTGGCCTTCAGCGCCATACAAGCTACTTTGGAGGGTTTACCGTAATCAGTAGTAGCCGTTATCCGCAGTGGCAGCAGTGCGGCTGCCTTGTCGCATTCACTAACAATAAACTCCACACACTTGTCAATGGGCTGGCGTTTAAAAGCAGTAAGGTCCTCATCCAGCAGCAGCGTTCTGTCTATGATCGGTACCGGGCCGTAAGCCCTGATCAGGAAAAAATGATTAAGCGCGCGCAGGAACATGGCCTCTCCTTTCCAGTTAGTGATCTTGTCTTCTGTTGCTATTTCAGATGGCGCCAGTTTACTGATGTTTTCCAGGAAGATATTCGCCTTGCGGATGGCAAAGTAGCTTTGCGACCAGATGTCCTGCACATATGAATCGGCATTCCAGTTACCGTTGTTCATAGCGTTGGTAAAGTTGGGCTCATAGCTGATCTCCAGCTCATCTGTGGCAGCATCGAATGTATTATTGACCGCGCATCCGTTACAGGGATTATCCACCATCGCCAGCTCTTTCGGAAGGTGGGAATAGATATTGGCAAGATATTGTTCTGCAAAAATAGCGTTGGTGAATACCTGCTCCAGTGTGAGGTCTTCATCCGGTGTTTTCTCCAGGTAATCCCTTTTACAGGACGGCGTTGTAAAAAGCAGTACTACGGCCAGCAGGAGAATGATATATGATTTCAATTTCATAATACCCGATTTAAATTGACTAAAAATTGGCTTCCAGCCCGAAATTGTAGTTACGCGGAATAGGATAACCGCCGGTACCAAAATCCGATTCAGGATCTATCACTTTGATCTTATCCCAGGTAGCGAGATTGGTTCCCTGCACAAATACCCGGATACTTCTCAGAGCGGCTTTTTTGGTGAGGTTCACGGGAATAGTATAACCGATCTCCGCGTTCTTGATCCGCAGATAATCGCCGCTTCTTTGCCACAATGTGGAACCGGTGTAGTTGTTAGTACTGCCTGCCCTTACCGCCGGAAACTCTGCATGTTCATTATTACCGCCTACAATAAAACGTTTATCGTACACCTGCTGCATTACATTGTAATAACCGGCCTGACCGGAAAAGGCCCAGGCGGTCCACCCCTGCGTGAAAAAGAAATCGCGGTGGGCTGCTCCCGTAAAGAAGATGGTGGCGTCAAACCCTTTCCAGGCTGCGGTGGCCCCGAAGCCGTACATGATCTGCGGCTCAGAGCCGTAGCTGCCGATGATCACACGGTCGGCTGAAGTGATCTGCCCGTCTTTATTAACATCCTCGTATTTAATATCGCCCGGGCGTATCACAGACTGCAATGCGGTTTGTGGAGGACTGTTGTCTATATCCCGCTGATCCTGAAAGAAGCCCAGCGCGCGGTAGCCCAGGTTAGCGCCAATGGAGCTTCCCCTGAAGTCCTGGTAAGGATACAGCGACGGCGGAGCATCGTTTTCAATGATCTTATTTTTTGCGAAGGTGAAGTTGCCGGTGAAGGAATAATAAAACCCGCCTTTCGTTGTATTCCTGAGCTGTAAGGTGCCTTCAAATCCTTTGTTCTCAGTGATGCCTACATTGGCGAAGGGCACCGTGCCGCCGGGGTAACCGGCATAAATGGGAATGGTTCTCCGCTCCAGCAGCTGCCCTTCGCGACGCTCGTGGAAAACGCTGGTGGACAGTGTAATTCTGCTGTCAAACATTTCAAGATCAAAACCCAGGTCTGTTTTATAAGCCGTTTCCCAGGTTACATTCATATTCCCGATGCGGGCCTCGCTTTTACCGCCGGGATTACGGTTCTGGTCCAGGCCAAATACATAACCTGTGGCGGATTTGTTATAAGTGCTCTGGTACAGAAAACGCGCGCCCCCGATACGGTCGTTGCCCACTATGCCGTAGTTGCCCCGCAGCTTAAGCAGGTTCACTATGTTCTTGTTCCAGAATTTTTCGTTGGATACTATCCAGCCCGCGCCAATGGCCGGGAAAAAGCCATACCGTTTGCCCTTGGGAAAGTTCTCGGAACCGTTATAGCCTGCGCTCAGCTGCAGCAGGTACCTGTAGTTATAATGGTAGGTGAGGCGGCTGATAAGGCCCTGCCGCCGTTCGGGCAGATTATCAATAGAATTGGTGGCATTGACGTTCGTGAATTCCCTTCTTTCTGCCGTGAGCATACCAGTAACATAATGATTACCAAAAGCGCGTTCATAATCGATGCCTGCCTGTGCATACATTGTTCTATATGTTTCATTCAGGTTCCGGAAACCCAAAGGTGATTCGGTAGACCATTGCTTATATGTTTCAGCGCCCGTTACCGGATCTTTTGCATAAGAATAGGTAGCCGGCATCTTTTGCCGGATGTTCTGCGTAATATCCACCACATCAAAGGCCACCAGGCCGCGGGCAGACAAGCCCCGTGTTACATAGGAAAGATCCCATTTGGCGGAAAGGTTGCTCACCAGTGTATTGTAGAATTGTTTGGTATAGCCCGTTTGAGTAGTTAGCGCATAGGGATTCAATAACAGATCGCCAAAAGCGCCGGGCTGGCTGCCATCGGGATTTTTGACGGGATAAGTGTTCGGTGCTGTGAGCTTCAGGCCCGTGAGGATCCTTCCGGCATCGGTACCCGGGAAATTGGTATTGGAAATAATCCCTGAAAGCCCCAGTGCCAGTGAAAACCTTTTACTCAGCTTAACATCTATGTTCGATCTGAAATTATAACGTTTCAGGGCCGCGTTGGTCTTATAGCTGTTGGCAGGATCTTCGTTATAAATACCTTCCTGTATGGTATAACCCAGGTTCAGATAATATTGTACGGTTTCCGTACCACCGGATACGCCAAGATTATTCATCATTTGCCGGGTTCTTTTTTTCAGCACCACATCGTACCAGTTCACATTGGGGTACAGGTAAGGGTCGGAACCATCTTTATACTTCTGGATCTCTGCCGGGGAAAATTTTGGCGGCTCGCCTACATTGGCAAGGGCTTCATTATGCAGTAACGCATATTCATACCCATCGATATTATCTTCAATGCGCATGGGCACCACAATGGCAGCCTCTGTGCGGAAGGTGACGTTAGGTTTGCCTACGGCCCCTCTCCTGGTGGTGATCATGATCACGCCATTGGCGCCCCTGTTGCCGTACACCGCGGTGGAAGCAGCATCTTTTAGTACGGAAAAGCTTTCAATTTCCTGGATGTTCATGGTGGTCCAGTAATCCTGTAATTCGCGCTCCACGCCATCTACAATGATGAGTGGTTTGTTGTTGCCGCTTTGCGATACCAGGCCGCGGATAAATACCTTCGCGGCGTCATATCCAGGCTCGCCGGAGGTTTGCCGTGTAATAATACCAGCCAGCTTTCCGCCGATGGCATTGGTAAGGGAAGGCGTGGAGTACTTCTGGATCTCCCTGGGAGACACAGAAGAAATGGCGCCAACCATGGTGATCTTTTTTTGTGTACCATAACCAACTACCTGCACTTCATTCAGCTTCTGGCTTTCTTCGTCAGGCATAAGTTTTACAGTAATGGTCCTTCGGCTGCCTGCTCTGACGGTGGTGTTGTAATAGCCCATGAAACTGAATACCAGCGAGTCTTCCTCATGCTCCACTTCGATCATAAACTTCCCGTTCACATCAGTAGACGTGCCTTTGGAAGTGCCTTTAATGCGCACCGTTGCACCGGGCAAAGGCGCATCGGTTTCATTGGTGACTGTACCCGATACTACAAAGGAGCGCAGCGGTGCACTGCCCTGGTGTCCCGCATCCATGGCATTGCTACGGGCCGTGGCTTTAAGAGCAGCCATACTGCAGATGAGCAGTAACACTGCATAAGTGGTGAAAAATCTGGCGGCAGAAAGGTACCTGCCAGGGATTTTTCCGAACAAATGATCGGTGAACCTGAATCCCGTGGAGAATTGCATAAATAATAGGTTTAAAGGGTTCGGCGTTTGTTCAATTTTTGTATAACGTGAAAACATGAAAGCCCATGGGCCGGCTATAGGTCTTATCCTTCCTGCAGGAACATACATTGCTTCATAGCATTGTACTGCTATGGAGATTTCTGGCTGATATTGGGCACAGTGCCGGTAAACAGATCACCGGCACTATGCGGCGTTAGGTCAATAGATGAATGTTGTAATAAATGAATACGTATTCAAAAAATTAAAAGGCAAAAAAAATCCTACTTCCTGGATCTTACGGTATTGCGCACCACCAGGTGCCCTTTCATCATTACGATCTGCGGTTCAGCTTTGGTATCGCCGATCTCATTCACCAGCAGCTCAACGGTGGTGTCTACCATTTCTTCCAGCGGCTGCTCCCAGGTTGTAAGGGAATAGGAAGGCCATTCGGCCATACGGATGTTATCAAATCCTACTACAGACACATCTTCGGGGATCCTGAGGCCAATAGTTCTGATAGCATCCATTACGCCCAGGGCAATAATATCATTGCCGCAAAAGATGCAATCAATGTTCTTATTCCGGGTCATCAGCTCCTGTGCAGCTTTAAACCCGCTTTCAAAAGTATAATTCCCGGGCTCTATCATGAAGTTGGTGATGCCCCTCTCCTGCAGCACTTCTTTAAAGCCTTTTAACCGGTCGATGGTGGTGGAAGTATCCGAAGGACCGGAAACAAAAGCGAACGACTGATGTCCCAGCTCCACCAGGTAGGTGGCGATCTGTTTTGCAGCCAGGTAGTTGTCGCAGAATACAGCGCTGCTTTCCAGCTGTTCGGTATACCGGTTGAACAGCACTACCACAATGCCGTGGCGTTTGAATTTTTCGGAAGCAGAAGAGGATAATAAGGCATCTGTGATGATCACCCCTTCTATATTATATTCCAGCAGCTGCGTGACCTCACTTTCCTGGATTTCTTCGTTTTCTGAATTGATAAAGATGAGATGGTACCCCAGGGCTGACAAACGGTTATGAAAGATCTCCAGCACTGCGGAGTAAAAGGGATTGCGGATATTGCGCATCACGATGCCAAGCATCATGGTTTTGCGGGTAATAAGGCTTCTGGCATGCGCATTAGGCTTGTAGCCCAGCTTTTCTGCTGCAGCAAGGATCTTTTTCCGCTTTTTCTCCGACACGTTTGTATTACCGGCAAAAACCCTGGAAACAGTAGACTGTGAAACGCCTGCTACTTCTGCTACATCCTGTGAAGTGTAATTCTTTTTTTCCAAGGTTTGCTTTTAACTGGAATAAAATTAAAATGAATACGCATTCATTTCTACAAATATAATTGCCTTTTTGAGAAAAAGACAAATTTTTTTAAAAAAAGGCGGGAGTTGTATTTTTAGCGACGGATCTATGTCAGATCAGCGGCCGCTTCATGGAATTAAGCAAGTTACACGGATAGCCTACCGGCAATTGTTAACATCTACTTTGTCAGCATCCTTTTTTAATAGTTTAAAAAATGCTATAGAGGCCCCCAAAGTCGGCCTCTATAGCACAAATCAGCCCAGGCGCTGTTATCGTTTCAATACCTTATATTTTTCCATGATTGTTTTGCCGTCTCCAATCTCAATAACATAAATTCCAGAAGGGAAGGAAGCAATATTCAATGATATCTTGTTATTGCCTTTCACAAGCGGGCTTTTGTTTTTGTATACATGTCTTCCGGACATATTAGCAACATTGATGGTTACCAATTTCGAATCGGGAGCATTTAATTCAATTAGTATAAGCCCTTCAGTTGGATTAGGATATATCCTTCCGGTAAAGGGCTTATTTTCTTTTACTTCCTCAAAGGATGGTAACTGGGCTATTCTTGCTCCGCAGTTACTGGAGGCTGTAGCCTGACTACTGCTAACATAAGCGCCGTCTGTAATAGTGCCGGTATAAGCGGTTCCCAATTCTGCAGTTGCCTGTGTGGGAACGGCGTTATTGTTCAGTGGCCAGTACAAGACCAGGTTAGTAATATTGGGATGACAACTGCCCAATAATTTATCTTTCCATGCGGTGATCGTACCGGATGAAAGTGCCGTATTCCACACGCGCACCTCATCTATAGCGCCATTCAGATAACAACAGCTTGGTTCTCCTCCTGCAATAAAAGAAGCTGCGTTGGTGCTGCTGGTGCTGGCAGGAATGGGAGTGGCGGAGAAGCTGAGTGTTTGTTGAACACCATCGATGTACAATTTAAGCCGGTTCGCATCGCCTGTTTGAGTACCATCAAATACTGCTGCAATATGGTACCATGTGCCCGGGCTTACTGCATTGGCGCCAGTAACGCCATAGCTGTTACTGCCGTTGGCCACTACCAGGTGAATGGAATTATTGTTGGGGCCTATGTGTACCATGATCCTGTCGGTAAGGGAAGTGCTTTTACGGATGATGGTAGTATAACTGCTAAGGGTCGCATCATATTTGAACTGCGCCTCCAGCGTAAACTTAGACGCACTTTTGAGCTGCACCACATCTCCGGTTGTTATTTTGCCTGATGATGGCGAAATGGCTACCGCCATTGCATTACAGCCGCTGGTGTCAGTGGCCTGGCTACTGCCGGCATAGCTGCCGTTTGTAATGGTACCGGTATAGGCTGTTCCTAATTCTGCAGTTGCCACTGCCGGATTGGAGTTATTATCCAGCGGCCAGTACACGACCAGGTTAGCGATGGCGGGATGACAGCTGCGCAGTAATTTATCTTTCCATGCATTGATGGTAGCAGATGAAAGCGCCGTGTTCCATACCCGAACCTCATCTACCGTCCCATTCAGGTAACAACAGGCGGGTTCTCCACCTGCCATGAACGGAGCCGTGTTGATGCTGCTCGTGGTGGCGGGAATTGAGGTAGCAGAGAAGCTGAGTGTTTGCTGAACCCCGTCGATGTACAATTTAAGCCTGTTCGCATCACCTGTCTGGGTGCCGTCAAATACAGCAGCAACATGGTACCAGTTACCCGGACTTACCGCATTTGCTGCCGTATAGCCATAGCTGTTTGCGCCATTGCCTACCATTACATAAATGGAATTATTATTAGGCCCTATATGCAGCATGATCCTGTCGGTAAGAGATGTGGCTTTCCGCATAATGGTCGTCCAACCGCTAACAGTTGCATCATACCTGAACTGCGCCTCCAGGGTAAACTTAGATGCATTGTTTAGCTGTGTTACATCTCCTGTAGTTATCCTCCCTAAGGAAGACATTGTTACTGCTTTGCCCGGACTGCAGCCGGTGGTGTCTGTAGCCTGGCTACTAGCTACATATGCACCATTTGTAATAGAACCGGTATAGGCTGTTCCCAATTCTGCTGTTGCTGTTGCGGGGTTAGCGTCATTATTCAGCGGCCAGTACACAACCAGGTTAGCAATGTCGGGATGGCAGCTGCCCAGCAATTTATCTTTCCAGGCAGTAATGGTACCTGCAGAAAGCGCCGTATTCCATACGCGCACCTCATCTATAGTCCCATTCAGGTAACAACAACTTGGTTCCCCACCTGCCATGAACGGAGCCGTGTTGATGCTGCTGGTGGTGGCAGGAATGGTGCCAGAGAAGCTAAGTGTTTGCTGAACACCATTAATGTATAATTTTAGACGGTTCGCATCACCCGTCTGCGTGCCATCAAATACAGCAGCAACGTGATACCAGGTACCGGGGCTGACCGCATTGGCGCCGGTGTAACCATAAGTATTGCTGCCATTACCCACCATCACATAAATGGAGTTATTACTGGGCCCGATGTGAAGCATAATTCTATCGTTGAGTGAAATCCCTTTACGCATGATAGTCGTCCAGCTGCTGACAGTAGCATCATATTTAAATTGGGCCTCCAGCGTAAACTTGGAAGCATTATTAAGCTGTGTTACATCGCTTGTTGTTATCCGGCCTGAGGACGAAATTGTTACCGCTTTGGAAGCGGTATTAACAACGGTGATGGTCAATGTATCTCTGGCGATCGCTGCCCTGTTGTCAACAACGATCAATTCGTATTTATAGACGCCAGGCGTTGTCAGACCCGATATGGTTGTCGAGCTGGCAGCACCCAATGGGGTTGCGATGGTGCCTGCAGCTGCGCCGATCTTTTTCCATACATACCTTACAATAGTTCCGTCTGCGTCCGTAGATGCACCACCACTAAGCGTGGCCGTGCCTGTGGTAGTGGAAATGGTTATGTCGTTACCAACATTGGCTACCGGAAGACTATTGACAGCAAGGCTTTTATTCTGTCCCAGGAACCACTCGTAGATATTGATAATGCCCTCATAACCATAAGCATAGGCTGCGCTGTCAATATTATACACTCTGGGCCATATGTAATGCTGTCCATCCGGCATGAGTGTGAAAAGAGCTTTCACTTGTGGATTCAGTGCATTGACGCCGTTGATAGAATTCTGCGTCACGGTGTAGCTACCATTTGATGTAGGGTCATCTATCGCGTGGAAACCCCATAGGGGCAACTTTGCATTGGCAACATAGCTTTGTCCATTGGAATTAAGACCAGTCAGCCAGGCGCAGACCGGAGCGGCGGCGGCTAGTTTCTGGACGTTGGCAAGAGAGCTATTTAAATAATTAAAAGTACCTCCGCCACCATAACTAAGGCCTGTCAGATAAATTCTATTGGTATCCACTTTTAAGGAGTCTCTTGCATAATTGATGATGCCATCCACATACTCCAGGGGCCAGACATTGATTTGGCTGCCTTGATTAGGTGCCGTCCGTTTTGTTAGCCGGGACATGGGGGATATCACTATAATTGAATCGACCTGCCCATTCCAGGTAAATGCCATTTTGTGACCAAGCCGTACAAGGCGGGAAGGCCCGAAACCGTTGAAAGCACCGCTCGAAGACCCGGACCCCTGCAAATTCCAGACGGGGGCGCCAGCAGCAATGGATGGATTATCATTTCTTTCACCACCACCATGCAGAAATATGATCAAAGGATATTTCCGGGTATTGCCCGGCGCGTTGTGACCGGCCGGTTTGTATTCGAGAAATGGGACCGAATCACCATTACTCGCTGTAATGCGCTTTGCAATATTTTGCGCATTTAGATGTGCTGGTAGCGTAAAGAAAAAGAGGGAGAGGGCCAGGCATGAGCCTGCCAGGTGGGTAAATGTTTTCATGGAATTAGCATTTTAGTTTAAGGAGTTACTTAGGCACTTGATCTTGCAGGAAATTTTAATTGTTTAAAAAGGGTGTTACAGGAAAAGAAGGATGTGTAAAACATTCGGGGATATCGGATAAATGGGTATGACTACAGTACTTGCGCCAGGCTTTGGGGTATTCATCTTGTTAACTGTAAGTTAGGATTATAAATTGTAAATGCAAAGTCTATTGCCCGGATTAAAGAACAACCATATCATCACCAGATCCACACCAATCCGTTGAATGCCTCTTTAGTGCAGGGATATGGTCATATTGCACTGCAGGTACAGGATGTTCACAAGGCATTTGACTTACTGCTAAAAAAACGGAGCCACACAGGTGGTGCCTCCCTCCCCTGCCGTAAAAAAGGGAGATTTATATGCTTATGTTAACTAATCAGTCTGTTCTCACAGCCAGCCGGTACTAAAGTGCCTGCTGTAATTCAATCTAATATGGATTTGTGCCCGTGTAGCACTTCCTGGCGATGGGCTGCCGCCCATTCGATCAACTTATCTATCAGGGGTGCCAGTGCTGTGCTGTACACAGTAAAGGTGTAGGTAACAACCGGTGGAAAATCATCAACAATCTTGCGCTCGATGATGTGGTTGGCCTCAAGTTCTTTAAGCTCTTTACTCAGCATTCTGGTGGAAATCTTCGGCAGGCTTCTCTGAATTTCTCCGAACCGGCTGTTACCTTGTGCAATAGCGCGGATAACCAGCATTTTCCATTTTCCGCCCAGCACATACAGGCTATCCTGAATGAAGCGCAATTCATCCGGCGTGTATTCCTTATTACATTTCGGTCCCATAATCAAAGCTTAGTATACAAAAGTAAAGCATGCCCGAGGCAAGTAGCAAATTTCATTTGTTTTGCAAAACAAAAAATGAATGATGGAATTAGAAAAGAAAGTACAGTACGCGCTGGACCGGTTTGAAATACAGGATGTGATTACCCGCTATTCATTCGGCCAGGATTTACACCAAGGTAATGATAACAATATCCTGGAAACATGGAAGGATGTGTTCACGGCAGATGCTGTATTGGACTATCGCGCGGCGGGCAGCGAGCCAAGCTCTTACGGGGAAATGGCGGTGATCATGCGTGGCGATGGAACCAATCCAGGCAATATGAGCAGCTTTAGCAACTGGCAGCATTTGATGGGCAACCCGGTAGTGACTATCGAAGGCGACAAAGCGGCGGCACGCACAGATTTATGGGCAACCCATAAAGGCAAATCATCAGATGGGAAGTCGGGCACCTCATTATATGTGGCGGGTGCTTTTACAGATGAACTGGTTCATACCGGTCAGGGATGGCGCATTCGCTATCGCAAGCTGGAGCTGCATTTTATGGACATGATTGCCACCTTGTAATAAATCATTAATAAGGTATTGATCAAGGCCTTTTGCATCCTTGTCAGGATTTGCAAAAGGCCATTTATCTGCGATCAATGCCGGTAGTAACGATAGCTGCTTACTGCCGAAACCTGGCATATTAATGCAGTCAGTGTGTATTTTCAGGAAATTAGCTCACTAGTTTGGTAAGCGAAATAACTACGCCGAAGTGGCGGCCCTCGTGAACACAATTGGTGGCCAAGGCGTCAGCGATATGATCAATAACAATGCCGCTTGGCAAGCTCCAGGATTTATAGTCTTGCAGTTTATCCGCCTCAATGTCAACAGCCAGCTGATCCAAGCTGTAAACGAAAGCCGCTCTTATTTTGAGGATCTCTTCCGCGCTGATATAGCGTCCAGGTGTTGTATCCGGGGCAAATTCCGAGAAATAAGCTGTGTCCACGGAAGGCGTTAAACCCCCAAGACCATAGCAAAGCATTTGTTGAGTAAATACCAAATGGCCTAGATTCCAGATCAGGTTATTGTTCATTTTTTTTTGTACGAAGTTCATTTGATCGGCAGAGAGTTGTTCGGTGAGCTGCAGAATGCTCAGTCGCACATAACGGATCAATTCTATTTCTTTTTTTAAAATCGTATTCATAGTGGTCGGTTAATTATGATTGACAATCGATCATAACATTTTCGAGATTGCCGGCAATGGCAGCAGCGTCCATCGCTTTGTCCAGGTCCGCCATTGGAAATGTGACCGGTTTTATTACATCAAGAGGAAGTTGTCCGCTTTTAATCAGCTCCAGCATTTTGCGGGTAGCGTCCTTCGGATACATAAAGTTGCCAAGGATAGACCAACTGTTCAGCATAACGTAGGTATATGGGATAGGAAGATCCACCCCCATGCTGCCCATGATCACAAGGCGCCCGCCTGGCAACAGGCTGAAAAGCGCAGCCAGTGTGGAGCTGGGGTCTTTGGCATTACCAACCATATCAAAGGCCATATTAGCGCCGCCGTCACAGGCAGTGCGAATGGCTTGAGCATCTGCCTGCGTATCGCCGGTCAATACTACCGGCACCACACGGGAGCCAGCCTTGCTGGCAATGGATTCAAGCACTGACTGTTTACGGCCGGTGATCACAATTCTGGCTGCCCCCATGGCTACCGCTAAAAAAACAGCAGATACACCGAAAGAGCCGGTAGCGCCATTGATGACGATGGTTTCGCCGGCAGTGAGTTGCCCCTTCAGCAGGCCGCCGTAAGGAACTACAAAGCGGGTAACTGCAGAGAGCTGTGCATCTGAATAATGTTCCAGGCCGTCAAGCGGTGTGAGGGTTTCCACAGGAGCCAGCACATAAGGAGCCAGTGTACCGTCGGGCCAGTCCAACTGGGCCGGCAGTGCAGCGTCGCCGTTTTTTGTAATGCCCAGTAGCAGCATCATGGGATTTTTAACATTGTCTCGGGCGGTGATATGAGAGGAAAGGGCTACCCGCTGGCCTTTGCGCAGGTGCCACACGTCCTGGCCTGCTTCTTCCACATAGCCGATGGCGTTGCTTCCAATAGTAAATTCCTTCGGTGGAGGATTGTAAACAGGGAGTTTGCCTTCCGTGTAGGTTTTAAGGTAAGAGACCAGCGCGGAGACAGACACCTTTACCAGTACGCTGCCTGCCCGCACCTGGGGTACCGGCACTGCTTTAAGCTGCAGTTTACCCCCCATTTTTTCCAGGCGCCAGGCCTTCATTTGCTTTTCCATAACTCATCGTTTTATGATAAAGCAAAGGTCAGATGAATAAGGGCGCTGGCCTAGCCCTAATCAAATTAATAAGTACGTAAAACAAAGAATTTACTTTCGAAGAGATAAAGGTGTTTGGCCCGTAGTTCTTTTAAAAAAAGCGGTAAAGTGATTGGGATATTCGAAGCCAAGGCTGTAAGCAATATCAGCTACAGGCCAATCGGAATAATACAGCAGGGCTTTGCTTTCGCTTAAAAGACGGTCTCCAATTAGCTGCCGGGTTGACTTACCGGTGATCTGCTGTACCACTGCATTTAGATGATTGATATGAACAGCCAGCTCGCTGGCAAAATCAGCCGGTTTCTTCAGTTTCAGGGGTTTATCCGGTGTGGTAATAGGATACTGTTGTTCCAGGAGGTTCAAAAAGCGGGTGGCCAGCCGCATAGAGGCGTCACGTTTAGGCGTGCAGGTGGTGATGGACTGCATTTTCCGGCCCTCATGCATCAATAGTTCTACCAGACTGCGACAGCTATCGTACCTGCCAGGATAATCGGATGAAAATTCCGTTACAATGCGGTCGAAATAAAAGCGGACAGCAGCCAGTGCTTTCTCGTCCGGAATAAACACCTGGCCGGTGGTTTGAAATAAATGGCCGTCCGGCAGGCATTTGTCCCTTGAAGGGTAGGGCAAAAATTCGCTGGTAAAAATGCACCAGTAACCACTTCTTTTGATCTCTACCGGCTCAAAGGTGTACCGGACCAGGGGATGGAGAAATACGAGGGCGGGTTGCCGGATGTAAATGCTTTCTCCGTCCAGGATAAGAATGCCTTCGTGCAGGATGAGCCAGATCTTATAAAAATCCCGTCTGGCAGGCGCTACTTCCACCGGTTTGCTATTCAACTGGTAATGAGCCGCTCTAAAAGAGGCTGCGAGATCGTTCCTGGAATTCATAATCCATACTTTGTACAAAAGTACACAAAACAAAGAACCAAAATTAGATTATATATTGGATGCCATGGGTGTACTGATGACCTGTGGCGGCAGATACATTATATATGAAGTTTGAGTATCTTCAGCAGGATGCCGAAAATATATTTGACCGTTTTACACGATTAAATCATCGCGGGGCCTATGAGGGAACTGGCTTCGGATTAGCACTTTGCAGGGGTCTATAATATTTCAGTTAGGGTCCGTTAGCGGTTACGGTGATGTTGACAAATAGAAAAGATTGAGAACTTCGGCAAATGCGTAACAATTACTATTTTAGTAACTAATCTAACTACCTTTCTGATGGTGCGATTTAGGTATTAATCGCGTGATTTACATGCTAAAACGAACACAAGCAAGCAAAAGAAGTAATTTTTGCTATTGATAACCAACAATAACTTAAATGAAAAAAATAGTTTACTCCTTGGTCTTTATTTTTTTGCCGGCTTGTACCAATAACCCTGGTAAAACCAAAGCGGAGAAAATTGATTACCTCATGCAAGAGAGTTTTAAACACAACGAATTTGTGGGAAACGTATTAGTTGCAGATCACGGGCAGATTATTTACAAAAGATCCTGGGGGAAAGCTGATCAGGCAAAGGATCTTCCAAACAGTGACACTGCTAAGTTTCTTATTGGCTCTCTTTCGAAGCCTGTCACCGCCATTCTTGTATTACGGCTTGTGGAAAAGGGGATTCTCAAATTAGACGCAACCATCAATAGTTATTTCAAAATAGTGGATACGCAAATTGGCAAAATAACTATTCATCAGTTGTTAACGCATACTTCCGGCCTTAACGAGATCATCAACAAGAAAAAAGGAATGGACATCAAAGCATTGGTTGGAGAGGCCACCTTAAGATTTGAACCGGGATCAGACTTTGAATACTCAAACTCGGGATATGTACTTCTAAAAGAGATTATACAAATTGCAACGGGAAGGAAATATGCTGAATTGATTCAGACAGAGATCTTCGGTCCGGCTAACATGACTTCATCCGGAATAGCAAGAAATTCAGACCTTAATAAAATAGTGAAAGGATATAAGGATGCGGCTCAAACAGCATCCGTTGACATTGATTTTCCGCTGGAAAATATCGATGGCGCAGGAACAGTGTATTCAACCACCGGAGATCTGTATAAATTAGACCAGGCCCTTTATGCAGAAAGCATCCTTTCTGAAAAGATGAAGGAACAGATGCTTAAACAGCATGTTCCGGGGAAGTATTGCTATGGCTGGTTCGTGAGGGAAAGAGGCGGGATTTGGGATGTTTACTATCATAAGGGAACTCTTCCCGGATTCGCCGGTTTCATAAGTAGAAGAGTGCAAAAGCATCAGCTTATTGTGTTGCTGTCAAATGCTGAAAATGCAGAGGTGTCGGATATTGAAAACGGCATTGCCAAGATCTTAAAAAAATAACGTAACGGCTTGACTACCGGCATTAATCCTATTAGGGGGGAAATGCGCTGAACCATATTCTAAAGCAGTGGCTGCATATTCAAACATCTTCTGAGGACTACGGTGTGCAGATACGGCACTAAATTCGTAGCCTTTTCAAATTCTTTTTAAAACCTCTACTGCCTGACGCATAATAGGAGCATCGGAGCTACTGCCCATAATAATGCCTACCCCTACCTGTTTCATAGTTTTTAATTTAAAAATTTCCGTATTGCTTCAACTTTTGAAAAGGGAGCATCGTCAGCAGTCCTTTAGCCGTAGCTTCAGTCTGGATGACAGCGTAGATGCAGAAAATTTAAGTACCCGCTAAACAATGGAATACTTCATATCAGCCTTCCTAAAAACGAAAAAAGCAGGAAACTTTCCTGCAGTATCATGCCGCTATAACTTTTGTTATAGTGAATTGTAAAAAGGGAATGCCAATTTTAAAGTATGAACCCAATTCTTATCAGCATTGTGGAAGATATCACCGAAATAAGGGAAGGATTGCGCTTTATTGTCAATCAAACTGCCGGATTTCAATTCGCATCAGCTTACGGCAACGCGGAGGATGCTTATAGAGGGTTGGCTAAAGACAGGCCGGACATCGTCATTATGGATATTGGTTTACCTGGCAGCACGGGAGTAGAATGTATCCGGAAATTGAAGCCGGCCAATCCCTCCATGCTGTTTGTCATCTTTACGGTATATGAAGACAGCGACCAGGTATTTGAGGCACTTGCTGCCGGCGCCAGTGGCTACCTGCTCAAAAATTCCCCGCCCGACAAAATCATTGACTCCTTGCGCGAAATACGGGCAGGCGGATCGCCCATGAGTTTATCGATCGCCCGTAAGGTGGTGAGCTCCTTTCACCGCTCTGTCGATCAAAACGAGCTTTCCGGTCGCGAAATGGAAGTATTGACGCTTCTTGCCAAAGGATTATTGTACAAGGAGATCGCCGCAAAATTATCCATTTCCAAAGGCACGGTAAGTCAACATATCCACAATATCTACGGCAAACTGCATGTGTATAATCATACTGAAGCGCTCAATAAAGTATTTGGCAAGCATGTGGGATGATGGCTCATTCAGTTTGCTTCAATCTAACTTTTGTTCTATTGATAACGGTTTTAGCAGGACATAGTTTTGTTGGTAGTAAATAACTTAACACTATGTTCTTGAAACTTTATCCATCGCTTCTTTTTTTGTTGTTCTTTCCCACATTCATTTTTGCCCAGGCAGGCCGTAAAGGCGCTTATGGGAACCTCGCAATTGGCTATGGAACCTACTCATTGGACCTGTATGCTTATGCAGGTGGCCGTGACTTATACAACGATCAGACATTTTCGGCTTTGATACTGTCATTGGGCGTTGAGAAGAAATCCGCCTGGCAAAAAAATAAACTCGCGTTCGATGTTGGTGGAGAGATGACCGGAGGCCTTGGTATCAAGTCCGATATAAAGGGCAGCGGCAATATAGAGGGTCAAAGTAAAGGTGGGTATGCTTTGGGGATTAAAGGATTGTTCAAAATGGGATACTTATTTCCAAAGAATGAAGGCGCTATCGTACCGCTGATTGGTATGGGGCCATATTTTAACTACATCAACAGTGGCGGAGAGAATGCAGAAGCTAACTATATCTATGGCTTGCAGGCATCACTCGGTGTCGATTTTAAGGTGAAACGACTGGTGCTTACCCCGGAGATTCATATCGGCCTGGCCAGTTGGGGTTCTTCCGATGAAATGGAACAAAATGGACAACCGGGCATGTTCGAAATAAAACTAAAGATTGCCAAACAATTTTAACCAAGATTATCCTGTATGAAAAATGTCGCTTTTATCCTATCAGCGTTCCTTATTCCACTGAATTTATTTTGCCAGACGACAGAGTTTTTCACTGCGGATTGGAAAAAAACAAAGAATAAGGAGAAGGCTTCTTACTACCGCATGATCGCTTATGGCGCCAACGGACAGCCGACAGGAATAGTCAACGACTATTACATCAGCGGGCAGCTTCAGTGGCGTGGATACATTACCTCTATTGATAAAAATGGCACAGAAACGCGGAGCGGGTGGTGTACCTGGTTTTATCCCAATGGTCAGTTTCAGCAGCAAAGCTTTTATTTTAATGGCAGGCTTGACAGTACCACCTATTATTGGAACGAAAACGGCGATCTGACAGGAGAAGAAGATTATAAGGACAACGTATTACATGGCGCCTGGATCAGGTATTTCCCTAATAAGAAGCCGAGATTGGTAGCGGCCTACAACAATGGAAAACTCGTAGGAAATGTGTATTTGGAATATGATGAAAACGGTATTCCTGCAGCCGTGTATCCGGAGTTTTTCGATAATGCGGCTGAATGGACGCTTTTTAATGGCAAGGACTATGCCTCCGAAATAAAGGAGCGGAAACTTTGGCTCGATACCAGGACAGGTTATTATCGTACCCATGGCTACAAATATATGAAGCTGGATGCTGCGGGCATTTTTTCCATAGAGGCTACGGTAACGCTCGATAAAGCTGGCAGCGGTTTTAAAAGCCATGGCATCATGTGGGGTGTTAAGGATCAAAGCAATTACGATTATTTTATCATCAGCGACCAAGGTTCCTTTCAAACGGGTTATGTTCAAAACGGTATTGATGTAAAGACCTTGGCGTGGACCAGCACGTCAGCCATAAAACAGGGGAAATCGCCTAATCTGCTTAAGGTTGTAAAAGCAAACAACGAGTATATTTTTGTTATCAATGGACAGGTAGTTGCTACAGCACCATTCCAGCCGTTGATGGGCAATTATGCCGGTGTAACCGTTGCTTCCGGTATTGAGCGTATATATGTTGACCGGTTTATTGTACAACAGGAGGCGGGTGCTGCGCCAGAAGAGAAAAATACACCAACGGTTGGTGACGTTGAGTGGAATGCCAGTGGCAGTGGCATATTAATCGACAGGAATGGTTTTATTGCTACGAACGAGCATGTGATCAAAGATGCCCAGGTTATTGAAGTGGAATTTGTGAAGGATAATGTTAAGTATACTTTTAACGCAGAAGTGATAAAGGCCGACGAGGCACAGGATCTGGCCATTCTAAAAATTAATGATACCCGTTATAATGCTTTCAAGCCGTCTGCGTTGACATACGGTATTACTACAAACCTATTGGATATCGGCTCCAGTGTTTTTGCACTGGGATATCCTGAGATGTGGAAGTTGGGGAAAAACATAAAATTCACCGATGGTAAAATAAGCGCGCAGACGGGTGCTCAGGATAATCCTTACTGGTACCAAATCACGGTGCCCATACAGCATGGCAATAGTGGAGGACCGCTTTTTGACAATGATGGAAACCTGGTCGGCTTGACTAATGCCGGATTTGTGGGTCAGATGGATAATGTTGGTTATGCGATCAAAAGCAGCCTGCTTGTGCAAATGCTAGGCAGTAGTTTTCCCGGGAAATACACCACACCCCTCAATATAATTAAGGAAAAGCCGCTCACCGAAAAAATTAAAATATTAAAATCCTATGTGCCTTTAATCAAAGTAAAACTGAAGGACCAGTATATAAACAAGTAAGCCGTCATGTAACTGGGGACTGGGCAATCGTCGGTTATCATTATTTGTTGTTTTACCTTCATTACTGCACATTTAAACGTTTCCAAAACGTTCTCTCAAACTCATTGTAAGCGATACTAAGCCTCGGCGGGGGCCTACAAAGATAGGCCCCTGCGCAGGGGCCTTTTACCTTGATATGGGATGATTTACTTTGATATCTTTTCGTCTAAAACCCAAGCTGGGCATGCATTTTAAATAAAAAAGGCGCAACTTGTGTTGCGCCTCGTGAACCGGATTGGATTCGAACCAATGGCCTGCTGCTTAGAAGGCAGCTGCTCTATCCAGCTGAGCTACCGGTCCAATATTTTAACTCGAACTAATTTTTTCTCTTTTGAACCAATGGCCTTCCCGACTTTAAGGTCGGGATGCTCTATCCAGCTGAGCTACCGGTCCAATATTATTTTTATCTCGACCAATTTTATTTCTCTCTGAACCAATGGCCTTCCCGACTTTAAGGTCGGGATGCTCTATCCAGCCACCCTCACACCCCTAATTTTCACCCAAACTAAAATAAACACTATATTTATCTTTCATTTTGGGAGTGCAAATTTATATAAAATTCATCCAATAATTCAAATTTAGCCGTTTTTATAATACAATAGCCATGGACGTACAAATAGAAGCCAGTTGGAAAGAAGTTTTAAAGGACGAATTTGCCAAAGCCTATTTCGGAGAGATCGTCATGTTCCTCAAACATGAAAAAGCCCTCGGCAAAACCATCTATCCCCCCGGTAATCTCATTTTCAACGCATTCAATACCACCCCTTTCGACGAAGTAAAGGTAGTAATACTGGGCCAGGATCCCTACCATGGCCCCCGCCAGGCACATGGCCTCTGCTTTTCCGTTCAGGATGGCGTGCCCCCGCCCCCCTCGCTGGTTAATATCTATAAAGAAATGAAAACAGACCTGGGCCTTACACCGCCCGGTGGTGGCAACCTCACCAAGTGGGCCGAACATGGCGTACTGCTGCTCAACGCCTTCCTGACCGTACGGGCCGGTGAACCCGCCTCCCATAGCAAAATAGGCTGGGAAAACTTTACCGATGCCGTAATACGTAAGATCTCCGATAAAAAAGAAAATGTAGTGTTCCTGCTCTGGGGTAAGTTTGCGCAGGATAAACAGGTGCTGATAGACGCTACCAAACATCATATCCTGAAAGCAGCCCACCCCTCGCCTTTTAGCGCAGACAAAGGCTTTTTCGGCTGCCGCCATTTTTCAAAGACCAATGAATTATTATCCAAAGCCGGCCTGGAACCGGTTGACTGGCGGCTGGAGTAAGCGCCTGCTTTATATCGGTTTAAGACCGGAAGCATTAACCAAATGCTGGAATAAACACTCATTTTCATCGTGATAGCTGATCTGTTTAAGATCGAACAGCTCCCAAATGCCGGATTAAACACCATTTTCGTGTTGATATATTAATTAAATTTATTCTTGATATAAAACACTGGCCTTCAAAGCCGTGGTTCTGTGAAATACTGACTGTCAATTGTTTATGAGCAGGTTAAAGAATATTCTTGGCCGGTTATACGCTATTTATGGCTCATTGGTATTTGCCGCCAACATCCTGGTTATGTTCCTGCCAATGTGGGTGATCTCCCGGTTGCCGGAGCCTGAAAGAACACGCCGTTTTTTTCCACTGGTGCGTGCATGGATGAAGGTATTTATGCCCATGCTTTTTTGTCCCGTAAGAAGAAAAGGACTGGAAAATTTTGAACCCGGCGTTACCTATGTAGTAGTATGTAATCACAATTCTTTAATGGATGTACCGGTTACCACACCCGGCGTGCCCGGCTACCATAAAACCCTGGCCAAAATAGAAATGGCCAGCACACCCCTGTTTGGAATAATGTATAAGATAGGCAGTGTGCTGGTAGACCGTAAAGATGAGGACAGCCGCCACCGCAGCTACGAGGAAATGAAAGAAGTGCTCAGCAAGGGCATGCACATGACCCTATACCCCGAAGGTACCCGCAACAAAACCAACGATCCCCTGAAACCATTTTATGATGGCGCTTTCGCGCTGGCTATAGATACGCAGCACTCCATTATGCCGGCTGTATTATTCAATACACGTAAGATCCTTCCGCCGGGCCGTATCTTTTACGCGCTGCCGCATAGGGTTGATTTTCACTTTCTGCCGCCCATCTCCACAAAAGGATTAACCAAAGATGACCTGCCGGCATTAAAAGAAAAGGTATTTAAAATAATGTGGGACTACATTGAACAGCATAACAGCCAAAAGAAATAACGGCTCCCAATCCATTAACACACACCAGCACATTAACATATCGGCACATTAGCACATCGAAAACTACAGATCATAAAACTGCCGCGTTCGATTTATACGCAGATCACGCAGCAGCCCTGATTTGGGACTAATGGTAATACTAAACTGCCGGTACGTACCAAAGGGTATCAGGTTAATAGACATTTGCCAGCAGTGCAGATCGCGGGAAATATACATATTCGTATAGGCAATCTCGTGATTAATGAAATCATAGCCGCTGTTCAGGCCTATCTTCCATTTGGGAGTTAAGCTGAAATCACCGTTAAAGTTCACATACTGGTTAAAGTTCACCACCACCCCGCCGGAATCCGGTATAATAGATTTACTGTAGGTTAAGCTGTAAGAAAGATCAATACGCCAGGGAATATCAAAATCCACATATTCACCCGGGTTGTTACGCACCATCTGCAGCTGCCGTTGCTGCGCCTGCATAGCAGCATCACCGGTTAGCTCGTTCTCAATCTCATCCTTCGTTTTCTCCTTTTCCTTGCTTTTTTTATCGGCCGACTGGAACGAGGTGCTCATAGTGATGTTCGCATTCGTTAAGCGGCCCAGGCTTAGCTTACCGGCCTGCCATACATACTGGTCCAGCCGGTGGCCCCGCTGGTCTACAACATATGGATCAATATTACCGCTGGCAGAGATGTTCAGCTTCTCAAACAGGTTGGTACGCGCATAAATGCTAAAAGTGCTCAGCTTAAAGGAATCTGCTATCAGGTTATAGCTGCCGTTAATACCAAAACCATCTAGCAGCTTAATCTTCTTTTCTTTATTGGCAGAGGTGTCCTTCTTGGAGGCCACCTTCATTTCCAGGTTGTTATCCAAACCAAACGATATTAACCCGGCCCTCCCTTCGCCAGGCACGCCCACTACAGATCCGTCAAAATAAGATACGCGGCTTACATCCTCCGGCTGAAAACCATAGCGCAGGGAATCATAGGCACTGCGGGCCAGGTTAGGCTGGTAGCTTAAGCTCATGGTGGGGCGCATCACATGGCGGATGGCCTTTATCTTGGAAGTCTTTTTAAACACATACATCCCGTACACCGCGGTAGATAATGATACGCTGGCGCTGGCCTGCCGGGCGGCAAAAAAGCCCGTCTGGTAAGTGGTATCTATACCCCCCAGGGTATCGGTAGCGGGGTTAAACCGCTTGGGGTTCCAGCTACGGATCATTTTACGGGTATACCAGTATTCCGAATAGTTAATACCGGGCGATAAGGTGAAGGTACCTACCGGTATGGAAAAAGAGATGGGCACCGTATGCTGCATACCGGTTTGCAAACGGTCAAACATTTCCTTTTTCAGGAACATGGTATCCTTGAAGTTCACACTGTTACGCAGCACCGTGCTGTAGGAAACCCCTATTTTCTGGTACCACTTGGGCGTACCTACCAGCTCCTTGGGCTGAAAAGGATAAATGGTATTTACGTTAAAAGAGGCGTCCGGGAAAGAGATAAAGATATCCTTGGTGGAAAGGTTCTGCTGGTGGTTCAGGCTCATGGTAAAGTTATAGGGTTTGCCCTGCCAGGTTTTTGAAAAGCTGATGGACGATCCTATGTTGTTATTTACCCTTGTATAATAGTCAAATACATTGTACTGGTTGTAGGAGGAGGTACCAAAGTTCACGTTGGCGCCAAAGTTCACCCCCGGCCGGGCCTTGCTGTCCATGCTATGGTTCCAGGTAACACGGAAGTCACGGGAACGGGTAAACTCTGATTTCACAGCAGGGTCGCCAAAACGCGTAGTGGCAAAGCTCAGGTTCAAACCACCATTATAGCGGTACCGTACGCGGTAGGTAGGGCTGGCCGTTAAGCTCCAGCTGCCGTAGGAATATACATCGCCGCGCATGGTCAGGTCAAAATACTCCCCCAGGCCCAGGTAATAACCACCGTTTTCAAGGCCTACGCCTTTCTGTGCATTCACTACGTATTGCGGTGGCAGAATGCCGGAACGCTGCCCCTGTGTGATGGGAAAAATGGCGAAGGGTATAAATAAAGGTGTGGGCACCCCTTCTATTTCCAGGTTAGCCGGGCCGGATATAACCAGTTTGTCCGGTATTACCTTTATCTTGCGGGCGCGGAACTGGAAGTGAGGGGTATCCAGGTTACAGGTGGTATAACCATTCTTCCAGCCGAAAATGCTGTTATCCGCCTCCCTTTTGGTTTGCTGGCTATGAATAAAGCCTTCGCCATACTGGGAACGGGTATGATAGATCTTAGCTCTTTGCGTATTGAAGTTGTACCGTAAGGTGTCGGAATCAAAATTCTGCTCACCATCTTTCAGCACCGGCCGGCCATAAGCCTTACCGCTGGTATCCTGCGCGGTGGTGGCTTCCAGCACACCGGTAGACTGGCTAAAGTTCATCCGTTCTGCTGTCAGGTCTACCGTTTTGTACTTGGTATTGGCCGTACCATATAAATAAAAGCGTTTGGCAGGCACCATCAGTACAATGGAATCTTTGGCCTTATAGTTCACCGGGGCATCCAGGCTGTCTTTTGACAGTTTGGGCATATACAGGGTGTCTACCACGGTAGTGTCAGTAGCGGTGCTATCAGTAAGCCGTGGTGTGGTATCCCGTCCGGCACGGGTGGTATCCTTTATCCGGGTCCTTGAAAGCGGCACTGTGTCTGACTTTCCTGGCACGGTATCTGTGAAACTTTTGTTAAAATTCACATTTCTGTGTGGCCCGGCCCAGGCAAATGCATCTATAATAAGGATAAAAGCAAAGACGGCACCTGCCACGAACAGGTACTGTCTGAAAAATTTTTTATAATTATTTTTGTAGTCAGGGATCATGTGTCAAGCGGGCACAAACCTACATGTTTTTATACAAATTATTATCATTCGTAAAACGAAAAAGAACACCTGGGGATACACTGGTTTTCTACAATTATAAAAGTATTAACGATTTTGGATGATTATCAAATTATGAATTGTCAATTACGGATTGAGTGGAGCGATGGATCACAATCTCCGCTGCATTATAATCCGTAATTCATAATTCCGTAATTCGTAATTAAACTAACTAAATGCCCATTAAACTTTGAAACATGCGCTGGAACCGATTTTGGATCTTAGGATGCGGAACGCTATTTATCTTTACCTTATTTATCCGGGCCACGGACAAGCCCTTTAAAAGAAAGCAGGACAAACCTCTCCGTACCATTGTAATTGATGCAGGCCATGGCGGGCAGGATATTGGCGCCCGTGGCAGCTACTCCACCGAAAAAGAAGTGACCCTGGATGTTGCTTTAAAGCTGGGCAAGATCATAGAAGAGAATATGCCGGATGTAAAGGTGGTGTATACACGTAAAGTGGACCGCTTTGATGATCCCCGCCGCAAAGCAGAAATTGCCAATGATGCCCGGGGCGATCTTTTTATATCCATTCACTGTAACTCAGCCCCTAAAAGCCGCCACGTAACCGGGTACAAAACCGTGTACCGCAAAAAGGGAAAACGGAAAATAGCTGTGAAGCAGCCTATTTATGAATACTCCCCCAGCCAGGCACAGGGTACGGAAACATATGTATGGGCTACCAGTAAGAACAACGCCAAAATGGAATCCCTGAAAACCAGCTCCGTAATGGTGCTGGACGGCAACTCCGAAGAAGCGAAGGAAGTAATGGATGCTGCCGACCCGGAAACCTTTATTATGCTCAATACCCTGCGGAATGCCTTTTTTGATCAGAGCCTGCGCCTATCTACCATGGTGGAAGATGAATTTACCAAAGTAGGCCGCATTAGCCGCGGCGCCCGCCAGCGTAATGAAAAAGGCATCTGGGTGCTGCAGGCAACCGCCATGCCCAGCGTATTGGTGGAGTTAGGCTTTATCAGCAACCCGGATGAGGAAGAATACCTGAACTCAGCCAACGGGCAGCAGGAAACAGCCCAGTGCATCTTTAAAGCCATAAAACGTTATAAAGAAGAGCTGGAACGCTTTGGCAACTTCAAAGAAGAGCAGGCCGCGCCACCGCCGCAACCGGTAGTACCGCAGCCGGTAGTGCAGCCTGTGATTGAAACCGGTTACAAGCAACCCAGGAAAACATCTGCCACTGCTGCCTCCTCCTCTCTTATGTATAAGGTACAGCTGCTGGTAAGCGATAAAAATTATTCTGCCAAGTCCCCCATTTTCAAAAAAATGGGGGGCCCTATAAAACAGGAGCGGGTGATCATTAACCGGAAAAAATTTAACAAATATATATGGGGCAGCTTCCGAACGGAACCGGAAGCCGGGGCTGCCTTGCGAAAGGCCAAGCGGATGGGCTTTAAAGATGCGTTCATCGTCCCATACAAGAATGGCCTGAAGTTAGAAGCACAGATGTAATGTAATCCCCGACCAGCAAGCACCCCAAGTAATAATTACCCCTATCCTTTTTACCCTATCACCTGATCCTTACTAAATTATAACTAACCGCCGGAGCTAAAAATTGGAATTTGGTACCGGGAGTTGGATTTTCGATTACTTTTGCAGCAACGTATACGTATCTCATGATAAAAGTATCTAATGAAACCAAAGTGGGAGTGCTAACTGTAGTCGCTATTGTCCTGCTGGTATTAGGCTTTAATTTATTGAAAGGAAAAAGCCTCTTTTCATCCGATAAAACTATTTACGCTGTATACAAGCAGGTGAATGGTTTGCAACCCTCTAACTTTGTGCAGGTCAACGGTTTGAAGGTGGGAAGCGTATCAGACCTCAACATCCTGGATAACAACGCCGGCCGCATCCTGGTAACCCTCCGCATCACAAAAGATGTGGAAATACCCCGTAACTCCGTGGCCCGCATTACCGGCGACCTGTTAGGCACTAAAGCCGTGCAGATCGACTTTGGTAACGCCAACGATTATCTGAAATCCGGCGATACCATTTATGCCGCTGTAGACGGTTCCATTACAGATGCGCTTAAAGAGCAGCTGAACCCACTGGTTAAGAAGCTGGAAACCACCCTCTCCGCTGTAGATTCCGTATTACTAACGGTGAACGCTATATTTGATACTACCACAGAAGGCAATCTTCGTGTAGCCGTGGCCCACCTGAAAAATACCATGGGTAATTTTTCTGCCACCTCCAGCTCACTGAACCGTATGATGGATCCTGAAAAGGGTAACGTACAGGCTACCTTTAATAACCTGGCCGCTATTTCCGAGAATCTGAAAAATAATAATGATAAGATAACCCGCATTCTTACCAATGCCGAAAAAGCCACCGGTACCCTGGCCAACGGTCAGCTGGATTCTTCCCTGCAGGACCTGCAGCATACCGTGGCAAACCTGAACCAGATGACCAGCAAGCTTAATAGCACAGATGGTTCCCTGGGCCTGCTGATGAATGATAAAAAGGTGTACAACAACCTGCAAACCTCCCTGGGCAACCTGAATAAGCTGCTGGAAGATCTGCGCGTAAACCCGAAACGGTATGTACACTTCTCGCTGTTTGGCAAAAAAGATAAAGTAAAGCCCCTCCCTTCTGATACGGTAACGGCTCAATGATGATTTGTAAAATGCAGCACTTTATAAGATATGGCCTTGTTCTCATTGGCATTTACCTGTTGGGAATAATGGGGGCGGCAGCGCAGCAGAAAACCGGGGACAGTACTTCCGTTATTCACATCCTGCACGCAGATACGCTGAACAATATTACCCGCGATTCCGTGCAGCTGGCCCGTTTTATCGGGAATGCCTCTTTCCGGCAGGGCAATACCATTATTTCCTGCGACAGCGCTTTTAAGAACAGCCGCTCCAACCAGCTGGACGCCTACGGTCACGTACATATTAACCAGGCCGACAGTGTACAAGTGTATGGCGATTACCTGCATTATGAAGGCAATACCAGGCTGGCTACGCTGAAAGGGAATGCCCGCTTAACAGATGGTAAGGTGAATATCTCCGGCCCTGAGCTGCAATATGATATGAACGCCCGCATTGGTACCTACACACAGGGCGGTAAATTAATTAACGGCACCAGCACACTTACCAGTAAAGAAGGTTTTTATTATGCAGATACCAAGGATGTATATTTTAAATACAACGTGCTGCTGGTAGATCCCTCCTATACCCTTACCACCGATACCTTATTATATAATACCGATACCAAAATTGCCACCATGGTAGCCCCTACTACCATTAATGATGGCAAAACCATTATGTACACCACCTCCGGTTACTACAACACGGAAAGCGGTTATGGCAACTTTGGCAACCGCCCCACTATTGTAGACAGCGCCAGCACCATTACAGCGGATAATATTGAAACCGATAAGGTTACCGGTTACTCTTACGCTACAGGTAACATGGTGTACAGGGATACTGCCAATAGGATGTCGCTGCTTTCCAACTACGGCAAAGTGAACCAGGCTAATAAAACCGTGCTGGCCACCCAGCATCCCCTGCTGATACTGGAACGCGATAAAGATACCCTGTATATGGTGGCCGATACTCTTTTTTCAGGGGTAATGCGGGGCGACAGCATTATAACGGCGCCGGTTAAACGCCCGGGGGTAGATAGCCTGGCCGAGGATACCGCCGCACCCAGGAAAATAAAGGCGCCCAAACAATTGCCGCCGCCCGATTCACTGCAGGAGTTTGCACAGATGGATTCAGCACGGCGGGCTATCGCAGATTCACTGACCGCCGCACCGCAGCCGGTGGATACTGCCTTAAAACTTACGTTCAAAAAAAATAAGGATACTCTTATCACCGGCAAGCCTTTACTCAAAAAGGATACCGCGCTGGTTACCCATGGCCTGAAAGGCCCCGATTCACTGGCATTGGCGCCCCCTAAGGATACGGTGAAACCGGATACAACGGAAAAGCGCTACATATTGGCTTACCACCATGTACGCATTTATTCCGATTCCCTGCAAGGCGTGGCAGATAGTGTATACTACTCCTCCCGCGATTCTATTTTCCGCTTTTACCGCGATCCCATCTTATGGGCCAATAATACCCAGCTTACCGGCGATACCATTTACCTGTACACTAAAAACCAGAAGGCCGACAAGCTGGTAATGCAGCCTAATGCATTGATAGTAAATGAAGCGGAGCTTAACAAGCCGTTGTATAACCAGATCAAAGGCAATATTATTACCGGCTACTTTGCAGGCGATGCGCTGGACTGGATGCATGTGGATGGCAATGCGGAAAGCATTTATTATGTGAAGGATGATGATGGCGGCTTTATAAGCGTAAATAAATCACTCAGCGCTATTATTAATATTCACTTCACTGCCGGCGAGCTCAATAAAGTTGTGTTCATCAAAGACCCGGAAGGTACCATGTACCCTTTTACACAACGGCCTAAAGATGAAATGCTGCTGGAAAATTTCCGCTGGGATGTTAAGCGCAAACCTAAAAGCAAGTATGAGCTAATGGGTAAATAGCCGCCACAGGCTGATTTGTACACTAAACAGACTTGTGAATGGCAACTTCTGTAGGACATAAACTCAAAAAGTTCAGGAAAAAACTACTCTCACCCCTGTACGAATTTCTGCAGGATAGCCGTGCCGTGGGCATTGTGTTAATGGTATGCACAGTAGTTTCATTGATAGCGGCTAACTCTCCTTACCAGGCCACCTATATTAATTTCTGGGAAACAGCCGTACACATGCCCGATGGCTGGCACCTTCCCCATTCCCTGCTGCACTGGATCAATGATGGATTAATGGTGCTGTTCTTTTTCCTGGTAGGTATGGAAATAAAACGGGAGCTTACCGTAGGTGAGCTATCCTCCATTCAAAAATCCCTGTTACCGGCGCTGGCAGCCCTGGGTGGCATGGTATGCCCCGCATTGATATTCCTGGCTTTTAACGGAGGCACTGCCCACGCGCATGGCTGGGGCATTCCCATGGCCACCGATATTGCATTTTCATTGGGCATCTTATCCCTGCTGGGCAAGCGCATACCTGTTACGCTGAAAATATTCTTAATGGCCCTGGCTATTATTGACGACCTGGGCGCCATACTGGCCATTGCAGTTTTTTATACAGCTACCCTGCAGCTCACCTGGCTGTTATGTGGGGCTGGGGTAATGGTTTTACTTATTATCCTGAACCTGCTGAAGGTACAGCGCTTGATCTTTTACCTGGTACCCGGCCTGGTATTATGGTACTGTATTTACAATTCCGGCATTCACGCCACCATTGCGGGGGTGCTGGTAGCCTTTTGCATACCGCTTACCAAAATAGCCGGCCTTATTCATCACCTGCACGATCCGGTTAACTTTATAGTGATGCCCATTTTTGCACTGGCTAATACTGCTATTGCTTTTCCACAGGATTTGATGCAGGCTTTCACATCGCCGGTTAGTTATGGTATCCTGGCAGGGCTGGTGCTGGGCAAGCCGCTGGGTATTTTCTTATTTTCTTTTATCGCAGCCCGGTTAAAATGGGCGGCCCTGCCGCATAAAACCACCTGGGCACAGCTGCTGGGCGCCGGTATGATAGCGGGCATCGGGTTTACCATGTCTATTTTTATTTCAACACTGGCGTATAAAGAGGCAGAGCTGCAGATCATTTCTATTATGTCGGTAATGGTGGCTTCCCTGCTGGCCGGCCTTATTGGTTTTATTTACCTGAAGCTGTTGAAACCTAATAAAGTATAATAAGCAGGCGCTTCCTTCGTTATTTATAAGCTATCTTGGCATTGTTATTGTTAAATCCTCATACCAACATGAAAGCGGGCATAACAACACATGGTTCAGGGGACAAAAAATGGTATCAGCTGCAGGTTTACCAGCGGTTTATATTATTTACCCTGATTTTAACTGGATGTATGTACGATCTCAAAGCACAAACAACAGCATCAAAAGGCCCCCAGGTAGGTATCCGTTTAGGTTTACCGCTGGGCGCTACCGCACGCTATTTCTTCACCGATGCTGATGCAGTGGAAGGCATTGCCGGCATTTACAATGAAACATTTACCGTTACCGGCTTATATGAACGCCATTTTGATCTGTCGGCGCTTACCGTACAGGGCTTTGCCTGGTATGTAGGCGGCGGGGCGCATATGGGCGTACGGAAATATGAGGGTAGTACGAAATTTATAGCAGGAGTGGATGGGATCTTGGGATTGGATTATAACTTTGCGGCTATTCCGCTGAACCTGAGCCTTGACTGGAAACCGGCTGTACATTTCAGCACACCTTCTGACCTGGCCTCCTTTGCAGTATCTGCCAGGTATCTTTTAAACAGGAAATAACCATTTGATCTTTACAACTATAAAACCAAACAATAGTATCAAAATGAAAAGAGCGGCATTAATCCTTGGCCTGGTTGCCCTGCTGGCAGTACAGGCAAATGCACAAAAGTTGAGAAGAGGCGCCGAAGCACCTGCTAATTATGGAACAGCCATCGGTATCCGGATGAACCCCTGGATCGTAGGTTTTACCATTAAACATTTCATTTCCGGCCCTCACGCCATTGAAGGATTGGCTTTCACCAACTTCGACAAAGGCGGCAATGTTACTTTTACAGGTTTGTATGAATATCACTGGAACGTGTTCGGTAAGCCCGAATTCCTGATGTACGCCGGTGGCGGTGCACACGTAGGTATTTACGACCGTTTTGACTATGACCGCGACCGCTGGTTCCGCAATGGTGATGGTACCTATGTTACCGCAGGCCTGGACGGCATTTTTGGCGTGGAGTACACTTTCAAAAAGATCCCGCTGAGCGTGAGTGCTGATCTGAAACCGTTCTTTAACTTCTCCGGTGGTACCCACTTCATGGGCGAAGAAATAGGCGGCGCATCTGCACGGTATACTTTCTAATAGTGGCCACACTATAAATATGAATTGGTTGAAAAGCCCTGGTTTAACGCCGGGGCTTTTCTTTTTGATCAAAACTTTCCCGTATTTTTATACACTACGTGTATGAAAATTTTTACAGCTACACAAATACGGGAAGCAGATGCTTATACCATACAGCACGAGCCTGTTAGCAGCCTGCAGCTAATGGAAAGGGCAGCCACAGCCTGCGCGCAATGGCTGTTACGCCACTTTGATGCCCGCAAGCCCTTTTACATATTTTGCGGGATGGGCAATAACGGGGGCGATGGGCTGGCCATTACCCGCCTGCTGCTGAACAACGGGTATAAAGCCACTGCCTGCATTATACACCATAGTAACAAAGCATCTGCAGATCATACGGCTAACCGGCAGCTGCTGGAGCAGCAGTATCCCCAAAGCATATACGATGTGGCCGCCGTAGCCGACCTGCCTACCCTGCCGCCTAAAAGCATTATTGTAGACGCCATTTTTGGCACCGGCCTGCGAAGCGCCATAGAGGGCTGGATGGCCGGCCTTATTCACCAGCTGAATGATCTGCAAACGCGGCATACCCTGGTGGCCATTGATCTGCCTTCCGGTATGCTGGCCGATGCTTTCAGCGCGCATATGCCCGTAGTGCACGCCAGCATTACCCTTAGTTTTGAAGTATATAAGCTGGCCTTTCTGCTGCCGGAAAATGCAGCGCGTACCGGCCAGGTGCATATATTACCCATAGGCCTGCACCCGGACTACCTTACGCAAACGCCTACCCGCTTTCATGTAACGGATGCGCATATGATGCGTACCATTTACCAGCCCCGCCAGCCCTTTGCCCACAAAGGCACCTACGGGCATGCGCTGCTGGTAGCCGGCAGCTATGGTAAAATGGGCGCCGCCGTGCTAAGCGCCAAAGCCTGTTTACATACCGGTGTGGGGCTGCTTACCTGTCATGTACCACAGTGCGGATATCAGATCATTCAGATCAGCACCCCTTCCGCTATGTGCGTAACCGATATACAGGAAACCTACAGCAGCCACTTTCATGAAAGCGCACCGCAAACACGCGGTTTGCAACAATATAAGACCATTGGTGTAGGCCCGGGGCTGGGCACCGCCACGGGTACGGCCAAAGCCCTGGAACAGCTGCTGGAGCAGTACCGGCAGCCAATGGTGCTGGATGCGGATGCGCTGAATATTATCAGCGAATACCCGTTCCTGTTACCACGCATACCGCATGGCTCCCTGCTAACACCCCACCCCAAAGAGTTTGAGCGTATATTTGGCAGCAGTGATAATGATTTTGCGCGGCTGGAGCTGTTGTCCCGCCAGGCAGTGAGCCTGCAGCTGTATATATTGCTGAAGGGACGGTTTACGGCTATGGCCTGCCCGGATGGCTCCGTGTATTTTAACTCCACCGGCAACCCCGGTATGGCTACCGGCGGTAGCGGCGATGTGCTGACCGGCATCCTTACTTCCCTGCTGGCGCAGGGTTATGCGCCTAAAGCCGCTATATTGCTGGGCACTTACCTGCATGGGCTGGCAGGCGATATTGCAGCCGCCCGTATGTCGCAGGAAGCCATGACGGCAGAGAGCATTATAGATTGTTTGGGACCCGCCTTCCTCCAGCTATGATGGTGAAAAGTAATACGTTATTCCATGTTTCCCGCTACTGGTACGGCTTTCGGGCAAATACCGGCACATTAAATTCACATTAGCAAAAGTAGTTTGGAAACATTATTTTTGTCAACCTTGTATATTTTAAAATCGCTTATATGAGTATCGTGTACCTTGTTCCATGTTTTGGATTAATTGCATTACTGTTCACTGCTGTCAGAAGCGCCTGGGTTGTACGCCAGGACGCCGGAAACGAAAGAATGACCGAAATAGCCAAACATATCGCTGAAGGCGCTATGGCATTCCTGAAAGCCGAATACAAAGTTCTTACCTACTTCGTAATAATCGCAGCCTTGTTGCTGGGTTATATGGGAGCTTCGCATGAAAATTCCGACTGGACCATTGCATTGGCATTTATTATGGGGGCCGTGTTCTCTGCTACTGCCGGTTTCATAGGCATGCGCATTGCCACCAAGGCAAATGTGCGTACCGCGCAGGCGGCACGTACCAGCCTGGCCAAAGCCCTGCAGGTATCCTTTACCGGCGGCTCTGTAATGGGAATGGGCGTGGCTGGTTTGGCCGTACTGGGCCTGGGCAGCCTGTTCATCATACTCAAAACTTATTTCGGTGCTGAAGCTAACACGCCGGAAATGATCAAGACCATTGAAGTGCTCACCGGCTTTTCACTGGGTGCAGAAAGCATTGCGCTGTTTGCCCGTGTAGGCGGTGGTATCTATACCAAAGCAGCCGACGTAGGCGCTGACCTGGTAGGTAAGGTGGAAGCCGGCATCCCCGAGGATGATCCGCGCAACCCTGCTACCATTGCAGATAACGTGGGTGATAACGTAGGCGACGTAGCCGGTATGGGCGCCGACCTGTTTGGCTCTTATGTAGCCACCGTGCTGGCTACCATGGTGCTGGGCGCTGAAACCCAGTCTGTAGACAATTTTGGCGGTATTGCCCCCATCCTGCTGCCTATGCTGATAGCAGGTATGGGTATCATCTTCTCCATCATCGGTACCTTCTTCGTAAAGATCAGCGACAGCGCCGGTTTAAATACCAGCGCCGTGCAAAGAGCGCTGAACATGGGTAACTGGGGCTCTATAGTGCTTACCGCTATTGTAGTATATTTTATGGTACAATGGCTGCTGCCGGAAAGCATGCTGCTGCGCGGCCATGAATTTACAAAAGGCGGCGTATTTGGCGCTGTGGCCGTGGGTTTGATAGTAGGTACGCTCATGAGCCTTATTACGGAATATTATACGGCCATGGGTAAACGCCCGGTGCGCTCCATCATCCGCCAGTCGGCTACCGGCCATGCTACCAATATCATTGGTGGTTTATCTGTAGGTATGGAATCTGTTACGTTGCCCATTCTGGTGCTGGCAGGCGGTATTTACGGTTCTTATGCCTTTGCAGGCCTGTATGGCGTAGCCATTGCAGCTGCAGGTATGATGGCCACTACAGCCATGCAGCTGGCCATTGACGCTTTTGGCCCTATTGCCGATAATGCCGGTGGTATTGCTGAAATGAGCGAGCTGCCTAAAGAGGTACGTGAAAAAACGGATATACTGGATGCAGTAGGTAACACTACCGCCGCTACCGGTAAAGGTTTTGCCATTGCATCTGCTGCGCTTACCGCCCTGGCGCTGTTTGCCGCTTTTGTGGGTATTGCTAAGATCAGCAGCATTGATATTTATAAGGCCAATGTGCTGGCCGGCCTGTTCGTAGGTGGTATGATCCCCTTCATCTTCTCTTCCCTGGCAATTGCAGCCGTAGGCCGTGCAGCCATGGCGATGGTAGAGGAAGTACGCCGCCAGTTCCGCGAAATCCCCGGTATTATGGAAGGCAAAGGCCAGCCGGAGTATGAAAAATGCGTAGCCATTTCCACGCAGGCCTCTATCCGTGAAATGCTGCTTCCAGGTGCTATTGCATTGATCATGCCGCTGATAATAGGGTTTATCTTTGGACCTGAGGTGCTGGGCGGTTTCCTGGCCGGTGCAACAGTAAGCGGTGTATTAATGGGTATGTTCCAGAATAACGCCGGCGGCGCCTGGGATAACGCCAAGAAGTCTTTTGAAAAAGGCGTGGAAATAAACGGCGAAATGTACTACAAAAAGTCGGAGCCGCATAAAGCCTCTGTAACCGGCGATACCGTAGGCGATCCTTTTAAAGATACTTCCGGCCCGTCTATGAATATCCTTATTAAGCTGATGTCTATTGTATCTCTGGTAATTGCGCCTACCCTGGCACAGATCCACGGTAATAATGCAGATACTGTAGCCAAAAAGAAAATGCAGCCTACACAACAGGTAGTGAAGACTGAAAAAGCCGCTACGCTGATCGTGAAAAAATAATCTGATGTATAATATGCAAATGTGCAGGTGTGCTAATGACGGCCATCTGCACATTTTGCATATTTGCACATCCTCTCATTAATCCCTATCTTTGTACTGTAATTTCATTAATTACAGAATGGTTAAGAGTAAGTTTGCAATATCAGTACATATTTTAAGCCTGCTGAGTACCGGCGGGGAAGAGTGGCTTTCATCCGACTACATTGCCGGTTCTATGAATGCCAATCCTGCCCTGGTGCGCAAAGAGCTGAGCACATTAAGAGCAGCCGGACTGGTAGAAAGTAAAGAAGGTAAAAGCGGTGGCAGCCGCCTGCGTAAACCGGCCTCCCAGATCCGCATGTCTGATGTGTTCCAGGCAGTAAAGGAAGATCATGTGTTTGGCTTCTCCCCCAACCTGCCTAATCCCGACTGCGCAGTAGGCGCAGGCATTAATGATGCGCTGGATGAATTGTTCACTGAAATAGATCACACTATTTATAACCGTCTCAAACGCATGACCCTGGCGGCTTTCACAAAGCAGGTCATTAACGCCCAGGCCTAAACACTCCGCCGCGCCTTTCCCGGGCTTATTCCAAATTTTTTACTGAAGGCATTACTGAAATGCTGAGGAGATGAGTAACCCAGTTCATGGGCAATATCCGTAAGGGGTTTATGCTGCTGTTGTAATAAAAGCTCCCGCGCCTGGTCCAGCCGCTGATCATTCAGGTAACCAAATACTGTAGTGGAAAATACCTGTTTGAAACCGGCTTTCAGCTTAAACTCATTCAGCCCCGCCAGCCTTGCTAGATCGCGCAGGGAAGGCGGCTGCTGCATAGCATTCATCAGTAGGTCACGTGCATAATATACCTTTTCACGGTCAGTGGCCGATAAGGCGGTGCTTACAGGTGTGCTCCCATTCTCTGACCGTTCGTATTGCTCACACTGTAAAGCCAGCAGTTCCAGCACCTTAGATTGCAGGAACAGCTTTTTAATGCCGCCTATGAACTGGCAGCTGCGGATCTCTTCCAGCACTTTTAGCATTTGCAGGGTAATGGGCTGGTTATTATGCTGGTTCAGGAATACCAGCTTATTGCCGGCCACCTGCTCTGCCAAACGGTCCATTACGCGGCCGTTATTTTCTGCAAACTCCAGGAAGCGCTCGCGGGCAAAGCTAAGCGACACCATTTCTATAATATCCTGTTTCTTTATTTGTGCATTTTCTGATAAAGTGGGGTTATACAACAGGTTATGCTCCAGCCGGGAAAAATGGTAGTTGCGCTTACCGGGTAAATGGCTATTGAAATCACCTTGCAGCACAAAAAGCTGGGACACCATCGTGGGGGATTCCGACGCCAGCTCCACCGCAACATTCAGGTTTTCATATACATGCGCACTGCCAAAAGCAATATGCAGCCCGTCAAAATACATTTCCCGGAAATTGGCGGTCCCAAAAGTAAACTGCATCTTCATCTCCTCTTCTATAATGCGGGGGCTTAGTAACTCCTGTGAGGTGAGCAGTTTATCTTCCCTATGCAGCACATTCCGGGAATCGTTCGTAATAACTACGGGCATAAAAAATCCGTTTAGTGTAAATTTTAATCCTTTAAATGCAACAGTTAGAAATAGGCAGTCCCCAAATTTGCACAAAAATATTCCGAATATAAAAATATAATATCCATGATTGGAATATTTAGAACGAATATCGCCACCCAACATGATAAGAAAAGGGTAATTGGGGAAATAGAAGCTAACTTTAACGTAATGGCCTGCAGCATAGATATTGAGGACTGCGACCGGGTGTTACGCATTGTGGGTCAGCAGGTAATGGAAGATGCCATTATGAGCTTTGTTAAAAGGCTGGGCTACCACTGCGACCTGCTGGATTAAGGGCCAGAAATAATACGGGAACCACGCATGAAACGTCTTCTGCCACAGAGGTAGAGGCGTTTTTCAATTTTATGGACCTATGTAATCTTGTTACAACGTGCATGCACCTCCTGATATTCGTAATTAAAAATTTCCCCTCCAATTTAGGGGTACACTAATTAACTCCCGTCATATATGCAGAAACACAAAAATTAATACTGTGTTCCTAAAATAAAAAGGTAGCTGCTACCGTCTTACAATGCACATATATATAAATCTTATATGAGAAAACACCTGATTCTGCTCATGTCGCTGGCCTGCTTTACACTGCAAGGACTGACACTGCACGCACAACAACGTTTCACAGTTAGTGGTTACGTAAAAGACCAACAGAATGGAGAAAGCCTGATCGGCATCTCCGTATCCAAAGCCGGCACCAGCCTGGGAACGGTTACCAACGAGTATGGATTCTTTTCACTCACCCTGCCCGCCGGGGAGCATGAGCTGCAATTTTCCTACATTGGTTACACTCCAATTAAACAAACCATTACCCTTAACCGCAACCAGCAGCTGAACATTAAGCTGGAAAAATCCAGCAGCCAGTTAAACGAAATAGTTGTTAACGGTAAACAGGAAAAAGCAGTTAATACCCTGAATACCAGTATTAACCGCCTGGATATTGCACAAATGAAAAAGATGCCCACCTTCCTGGGTGAGGTAGATGTGCTGCGCTCCATACAAACCCTGCCTGGTGTAACCACTGTAGGGGAAGGTGCCAATGGTTTTAACGTACGCGGTGGCGCTACCGATGAAAACCTCATCCTGCTGGATGAAGCCCCCCTGTACAACTCCACGCACATGCTGGGCTTTTTCTCCGTGTTTAACCCGGATGCCGTGAAAAGCCTGAACCTGATCAAAGGCGGGTTCCCGGCAGAATATGGCGGCCGTACTTCCTCTGTACTGGATATTCGTATGAAAGATGGAGATAACCAGCGCCTGGGCCTTACCGGTGGTGTCGGCAACATTTTCAGCCGCCTGGCCGTGGAAGGACCTATCAAAAAAGATGAATCTTCTTTCATAGTAGCTGCCCGCCGCTCTTATGTGGATGTGCTGTTCAAACCCTTCCTGAAAGGCGACATGGCAGATACCAAGCTGTATTTTTATGATGTTACCGCCAAAGGCAACTTTAAGCTGAATAAGAACAATACGCTGTTTGTAAGCGGTTATCTTGGCCGCGATGTATTTGGTTTTGGTAAAGACATAAATATGAGCTGGGGTAACACCACCGGTACTGTACGCTGGAACCACGTATTTAACGACCGCCTGTTCCTGAACATGACCACCTTTTACAGCAAGTATGATTACAGCCTGAAGTTCAGTAACGAGGATAAAAAAACGGGCAATGAGCCGGATCAGAATTCCTCCTGGACCTCCAATATCATTAACTATGGCGTAAAACCTTCCTTCACCTATTACATTAGCACCAGCAACAGCCTGCACTTTGGGGTACAGGGTATCTATTACACCTTTAAACCTGGTAAAGGCGGCGGCACGCAGGACAATCAAGAAAGTGAAGTGCTCCTGAAAGACCAGCACGCACTGGAATCAGCCGTGTACCTGGATCATGAGTACAAACCCAGTAAGAAGTTCGGTATCCAGTACGGTATTCGTTTCTCCGCTTACCAATACCTGGGTAAAGGCACTGCCTATTACTACAACGATACTACGCCGGGTGTACGCAGAAGGCTGATAGGTTCTAAAGACTACAGTAATAATGAGCTGATAAAGGGTTATTACTACTGGGAGCCCAGGGTAAGCGCCAAGTACAGCATCAACGACAACCATGCTGTAAAAGTGGCTTATGCACGCACTACACAGTTCATGCACCAGCTGTCAAACACAGCCTCCCCTACCCCGCTGGACATTTGGACGCCCAGCACCAATAACATTGAGCCGCAAATAGCCGACCAGTACACCTTAGGTTATTTTTATGATGCGCCTTCCGGCTTACTGGAGCTGAGCGGTGAGCTGTTCTACAAAAAAATGGATCACCAGGTGGATTATATTGATAATGCCAACCTGCAGCTGAACCAGTACATTGAAGCAGACCTGCTGCCCTCCAAAGGCCGTGCATATGGTTTGGAATTAATGGCTAAAAAAGAAGTAGGCGCCACCACCGGCTGGATAAGCTATACCTTATCCCGCTCTGAGCGCCAGACTAATGGCATCAGCAAGAACGAATGGTTCCTGAACCGTTACGACCGTACACATAACATCAACCTGGTTGTATCCCACGATTTCAATAAACGCAGCACTCTTTCCGCCAATTGGGTATATGCTTCCGGTACACCGGGTACGTTTGCCGACAGCCGCCTGGAATACCAGGACTGGGACATTCCGTATAACAGTACTGATCAACGTAACAACTATCGTTTGCCAGCCTTCCACCGCCTGGATCTTTCGTTTACCCGTAAAGGTAAGCAGCACAAACGCTGGCAGGGTGAGTGGGTATTTTCTCTGTACAACGTATATGCCCGCAGGAACGCCTACACGATTTACTTCCAGCAGAATTCAGATGATCATTCCAAGAAAGACGCAAAACGCCTGTCTATCATAGGTTCCATACTGCCGGGTATTACATACAACTTCAAATTCTAAAGCAGGCAAAGACAAAAAAGATACGCTACAATCTGCCGTAAGGCAAATGATAAATACAAAAAATACGCTCATGAAACATATTCGCTTCGCCATATTAATCACCCTCGCAGCAGCTGGTTTTACCGCCTGCGAGGACACCATTGACCTGAATGTGCCCAATGGCAAAACGTATCCCGTGCTGGATGCATGGATCACTACAGAAGGCGGCCCGCAGTCTATCAGGCTTACACAGTCCGTTACTTCTTATACCAACAATACACCGGCGCCGGTACTGTCCGATGCCACCATTACCCTGCAGGATCTTACGGATGCCAAGACGTATAACTTTGCTTTCAGCAATGGTGCGTACACCTACGATCCGGGTGGAGATCAAAGCATTGGTAAAGTAGGCCACGTGTACAAATTAACCGTGCTGTATAAAGGTGAAACCTTTGAAGCTACAGATACCATTAAACGTGTACCTGAAATTGATTCCATTACTTACGAGTTCAAAAAAGCAGATGAAGCAGCCAGTGGTGAAGAAGGTTATTATGCCTACATGAATGCAAGGGATATTGCAGGTGGTAATGATTACTACTGGATCCGCTCTTACCGCAACGACCGCCAGCACCGCAATACAGATGTATATGCCATCAACGGCGCCTATAATGATGATGTAGCAGATGGCTGGGTATTTATACAACCTATTAAAGAAGGCATTACGGATGATGATAAGCCTTACAAGAAAGGTGAGAAAGTAATTGCCCGTATCGCCTCTCTCTCCCATCCCAGCTATTATTTTATTCAACAGGTAATTGACCAGTTAAACAGCGGTGGTTTGTTTGCCAAAGTGCTGGAAAACGTAAAACCTAATATGGTCAATGTTACCAACGGCGGCCAGCAGAAGATGCTGGGCTGGTTTGGCGCCTCTGCAGTAAGCTTTAAAGAAAAAGACATCCAATAATATTTACAAAGAAGAATGAATAATTAATAATCGCGCAACAGACAGGCACAAGGGACTCCAACGCTATCATCTATATACGGCAGGTTTTATTCATTATTAATTATTCATTCTTCTTCTCCTTCCTCCGCTAAAATTAAAATCTAAACAAGATGAAAAAAATAGGACTGGCGCTGCTGGTGCTGATTACAGCACAGCAGGCATGGGCGCAGCATGCCCCGATCGAATCACTTTTCAGCAACAATCGCACAGAAAAGAAAAAGGTAACAGTAGGCGCTTATGGTACTGCCATCGGCAAGCTTACCCCTATCAATGGCAAGCTGGGCGTGCTTACTGGCTTACAGGGCGGTGTGCTGCTGAATAATAAATGGATGTTTGGCGCCGGCGGTTATGGTTTAGCCAACAGCATTAAAGCGCCTAAGCTGAATGTGGCAAATGAAAAGGATGAATACATACAAATGTGGTATACCGGCCTGATGGCGGAGTACACTCACAATTCCAATAAGCTGATCCACTGGTCGGCCGGTGCATTGTTAGGTGGTGGCGGCGTAGGCCGGGATGAAAGGCACCATGGCTGGCATAATGACGATGATGATCATCACCATGGCTGGAATGGCGGCAGCGGCTTCTTTGTAGCAGAGCCTTTTGTTGGTGTGGAGCTGAATATTACTTCTTACCTGCGCCTGAATGTAGGTGGCAGCTACCGTTTCATAAGCGGTTCTGAAACACCGGGTTTAAAAGACAGTGATCTGAGTGGCGGTGCTTTCCATGTAGGTATTAAAGCTGGTAAATTCTAAAGTTTTTACCCATTATCCTAGCATGCTTAACACTGATGTATGAATGCTTGCCTTTCTGCATTGGATGTTAAGCATGCTTGTTTAAAATTCTCATCACTTCCTCCATTCCGCAACCCCGTACCCCGCTCAACCGCGTTCCGCATTCCGCCTTTTTCCGTAAATTACAGTATGGCCCCTGACCTTATACACTACGCTATTCCAGGTTTTGTGCTGCTGTTGCTGGCGGAGGTGATCTTTTCTGCCATTGAAAAAAGGGACTTTTACGAAACCAAGGATGCCGCCAGCAGCATTGCAATGGGGCTGGGCAATGTGTTCCTGGGACTGTTCACCAAAGCTATTATTTTCGGCGTATACACTTTTGTATACCAGTACCGGTTGTTTACCCTGGGCTTTGTATGGTGGGCCTGGGTATTATGCTTTCTTGCAGATGATCTCAGCTATTACTGGTTTCATCGCGTAAGCCATACCGTACGCTTTTTCTGGGCTTCACACGTCATTCACCACTCCTCCCGCAAATACAACCTGGCTACCGCCCTGCGCCAAAACTGGACCGGTAACTTCACGGGTACCTTCCTGTTCTGGGTATGGATGCCTCTGCTGGGCTTTCATCCTGCCATGGTTATGACCATGCAGGCTATTAGCTTATTATACCAGTTCTGGATCCATACAGAAGCAATTCATAAGCTGCCCCGGTTTATAGAATGGTTCTTTAACACGCCCTCTCACCACCGGGTGCACCATGCTTCAGATATTAAATATTTAGACCGTAACCATGCCGGTGTGCTCATTATCTGGGACCGTATGTTTGGCACCTTTACCCCGGAAACGGAACGGCCTGTTTACGGCCTTACCAGGAACATTTATACCTATAACCCGCTCCGTATTGCAACCCATGAGTGGGTAGATATCTGGAAAGATCTGCGCCATAGCCGCTCTTTTAAAGATGCCTGGCATTATTTATTTGATGCCCCCGGCTGGAGCCATGACGGTACCCGCAAAACAACCAGGCAGCTGCGCCGGGAGCACCCACTCTCCTAACCACTCATCCCTCTTACCTTCACATCACCCTTTTTATTTACCATTCCCGCCATCTTTTCAAGATTTCATTTTGCATTTACGAAAACTATCGTACATTTGTTTACGAAGATATTCGTATATTCATTGAAAGTATAGTATTACATTGATTATGAGCGCAGGAAAACAATTAAAACCTACAGAAAGTGAGCTGGAAATACTGAGGGTACTTTGGGAAAAAGGGCCCAGTACCGTTCGGGAAGTGCATGAGATACTGGAACAAAGTAAAGACGCAGGTTATACCACCACCCTGAAGCTCATGCAGATCATGCATGAAAAGGGATTGCTGGAAAGAGATGCCAGCAGCAAAACGCATATTTATGCTGCTGCCGTATCACAGGAAAATACCCAGCGTCAGTTATTGGATAAAATGATAGATACCGTGTTCAATGGCTCTGCATCCCAGCTGGTGCTGCAGGCTTTGGGCAATCATAAATCATCGAAGGAAGAGCTGGAGAAGATCAAACAGTATCTGAACGAAATTGAAAAGCAACAACACAAGTAGTTCGCCTTTGCAATAATCATTTTAAATCATGGCTGCAATGTTCCTCCCTTACACTACAGACCTGGTAACAGCCCTTGGCTGGGCCATTCTGCACTCCATCTGGCAGGCCCTGCTCATATTTGGCTGCCTGCGTATTGTGCTCAAATTATGGCCCGCTGCTACGGCCAGCACCAAATATAACCTCTCCTTTATTTCACTGGCAGGTATATTCGGCTGGTTTGTAGTTACCCTGTACCAGCAGCTGGATGCAGCTACCCCCTTTCACACTATCGCCAGCCCGGCTACTGCTGCCGCATCGCCCGTATTGCTTAATATGCCGGCAGTGTACCAGCGCCAGCAGGAGCTTAACGGGGCTTTTCCGAATCTGGAATTTTGTTTTCCCATATTGGTAGCGCTGTATATGGCCGGTGTAGGTGTAATGTGCATTAAACTTTTTGCAGACCTGGCGCAGCTACAGCAGATCCGTAAGCAACAGGGCTTGCCTGCAGATACTGCCTGGGAGCAATACCTGCGCAAATTATCTAAACAGCTGCAAATACCCCGCAAGGTAAAATTGCTGGTATCGCAGCACATACAGGTTCCCGTGATGATGGGTTTTCTGAAACCGGTAATACTGGTGCCTATCGCCATGTTCAACAACCTGAGCGCCGAACAGCTGGAAGCAATCCTGCTGCATGAGCTGGCGCATGTAAAACGCAATGATTATATACTGAATATCTTCCAGTCCATTGTAGAAACAACCCTTTTCTTTAACCCCTTTGTATGGTGGATCTCTAAATACATCCGCCTGGAAAGGGAACACTGCTGCGACGATATGGTAATAGCCCATACCGTACAGCCCCTGCACTATGCCAAAGCCCTGGTAGCGTTGGAAGAATACCGGTTCACGACCAACCCGATGGCAATGGCGGCTGCAGACAATAAACAACATTTGTTTTACCGCATTAAACGTATCATGGAAATGAAAACGTCCCATCTCAACTATAGTCAAAAATTAATGGCAGTTTTAATCATTGCCGTTGGCTTAACCGCCATAGCCTGGATCACTCCTTCCGCCGCCCGGCAGGATAACAAAGCAACAGCAACTGCCGGAAAGCCGGTCATGCCGGCTGCTCATACTACTACCCCGGCAAACCAGGATACCGTGCCAGCTAAAAATGGTACGCCTGCCCCTGTGCCCACACCAACCACCACGGATGACCGGGATAGCAAGGCAGACACTCCTGCCCCTGGCAGCTCCGCCGGTCAGGCAGACTTTGATTATGACAATGACCAGGATAAGGACATGAAGGCCGCCAAAGAAAAAATGGATGCTGCCCAGGAACAAATGATCATAGCACAGAAAGCCATGCAGCAGGCCATGAAGAACATTGATTGGAAAAAGATCAATGAGGAAACAGCAAAGGCGATGAAAAATGTTGACTGGAACCAGATCAATAAGAACGTGAATGACGCCATGAAGAACGTTGACTGGAAAAAGATCAACGCAGAAGTGAATGCAGCGATTAAAGAAAGCCAGCAGTCCTGGGACCCCGAAGTAATTAACCAAAGCGTGCAGCTGGGCTTACAAAGCGCCAAGGAAGCAATGGCCTCCATTAACCTGGAAGAGATCATTAAGAACAGCATGCAGGAAGCCCAGGAGGGCATAAAAAAAGGCCTTAGCCCGGAAGAAAGAGAATCTATACATAAAGAAATAGCTGCCGCCCGTAAAGAAGCCAGGAAGGCACAGGAAGAGGCGCTGAAAGAAGTGCGGAAAGAAACCCGGGAAGCCGGCAAAAAAGCCAGGGAGCAAATGGATTATGCCAGGGCAGATGCAACTACCGCCCGCAAACAGGCAGATGTAGCCCGCCACCAGGCAGAAGTAGCCAAGCGCAAAGCTGAAGTTACCCGCGCCCGGTATAGTGAATTGGTAAAAAAGATGGCGGCAGATAACCTGCTGGATCCCAACAAAGCTTATTCCATCGAAAAAAAGAATGGTCAGCTTTATATTAACGGTACACAACAACCCGGCGCAGTAATGGATAAGTACCGTCCCTACCTGAGTGAAGGTAACTCGATCATCCTCAAAGGAGAAAAGGATAACCTGAGCATTAATATACAGGATTAATGTAGCCCCATCCCGGAACTGCATTGCCAGGAACACAAGTTCCTTAGATCTTCATACCCCGCTTATCTGCCTGACCGCCATCTGCAAATAAGCATTTTTTAAGCGCTACTGCCGTTCATACAGCAGTAGCGTTTAATTTTGGCAGTTACCCTATCTTTAGGATCATTAAACCCTTTTTTTCACATGCGTGTATTAGTGATCGTATTAACCGTGCTCTGTGCAGTACAGGTGAATGCCCAAACCAATGAAATTATTGTTCAGAAAAAAAATGCGGCTACCGCGGTAAAAAACCAGGCACAAACCGGCACCTGCTGGTGCTTTTCCACCACCTCGCTGGTAGAATCAGAGTGTATCCGTAAGGGGGCATCCAGCCCGGACCTCTCCGAAATGTTCACCGTGCGTAATATGTACATGGAAAAAGCGCTGAACTACATCCGGCGCCAGGGTGCTGCCCGTTTTGATGAAGGCGGCCTGGGTCACGATGTGATACATGCCATGGCTACTTACGGCATAATGCCGGAAAGTGCCTACAGTGGCCTTATTAATGGCCAAACGCAGCATAACCACACCCAGCTGGTAGCGGAGCTGCGGAGCTACCTGGATAGCCTGTTGAAAGTTAAACGCCCTATCCCGGATAACTGGCAGGAGCGCGTTACTGCCATCCTGGACCAACACCTGGGTAAACCGCCGGCCAGCTTTGAATACAATGGCCATACCTATACACCGCTCACGTTTGCCAAAGAGGTAATAAAATTTGATCCGGCCGATTATGCCTTCTTTACCTCCTTCAGCCATCACCCTTTTTACCAGTCCTTTGTAGTAGAAGTACCTGATAATTTTTCTAACGGCGCCTATTACAACGTACCCTTAAATGAGCTGATCGGCCTCACCAAAACGGCCATACAAAACGGGTACACCGTAATGTGGGATGCAGATGCCAGCAACCGTGGCTGGATGCCCGGCAAAGGTTATGCCCTGGCCCCTTCAGAGGATGCACCTATAATGGGCAGCACCATAGATCCCGACCAGCAGGAACGGCCTAACTCACAGGAATACCGCCAACGCCTGTACGAAGAGCTGGTTACCCAGGACGATCACCTGATGCATATTACCGGTTTAGGTAAAAGTCCTAAAGGCAAAGATTTCTTCATCGTTAAAAACTCCTGGGGCACCAATGGACCTTTAGGCGGTTACGTAAATGTATCCGAACCCTACTTCGCGATCAATACTATCACGATTATTGTACCCAAAGCAGCGTTGGATAAGTCAATAAAAGAAAAGTTGGCAATGGCTATGAAGAATTAATGGGTCAACTATATTTTGATAAGTGCATATGCGGATATACAATGTATAAGTGAGTATATAGCTACTCTCAAACAGATTGCTGTATAATTTTAAACAAGACAAGCAACAAAAAAGTATAGTGATGTAAAACAGGCCAGCCCTTTCGGGGTCATTCATAGTTTGCGGCAAATGCTGCATGGCAGCCCGCCGGCGTAGCTTATACATTCGCTTACATCGTTGCATATCCGCATATTCACTTAATGTACCACTTCAAATTTTGTATAATGTTGTACAGGTGCATCTGTTAGCTCCAGGGCGCTTACTACAGCATGAGGCGGCCCCTGCCGGCACCAGGCAATAAAGGTTTCCATAGCTGCAGCTTCGCTTTCCGCAGCAATCCACACACTACCATCCGGTAAATTTTTCACCTGCCCGGTAATACCCAGCTGTTCTGCAGTTTGCTTGGTACTGGCCCTGAAATAAACACCCTGTACCTTTCCTTTTACAATTATCTGCTTGTGTATCTTAGCCATAGATTGCATTTTATCAACTAACCATCAACATAGATACCAAAACTACAAATAATCTAAGATCCGGTATGCCGTTGCATCCATCTCAGGACCTTTCGTAAAAACGGCAGATCATTCACACTAAAGCCATAATGGCCATTCCCGGCTCTTCCCTGCTATCAAATACGCTAAACCTTTAAACACTACCAATCGCCTAAACATTCACCACTCACCGCTTTCGGCAATATCTCATTCTTCGCGTTTATATCATGCCTGCCTGTCAAACCAGGTAACCCTTTCCGCGTCCTCAATACCTACGCACACACACCACAAAAAAGAAAAGAGCATAACAATACACCCATCGTAAATTAAATACGATCGTAGTGCAACTGGTAGCCCATACCCTGCAGTGCTAGTGCTAAGTACTACGGGAGCCGGCTCCGGGGCAAGAATACAGCGGCATCAAGAGCCCACGGGCATTCAAGCGCCCACAATATTCAAGAACCCACAGGCATTATAGAGTTACCTGGTATTGACTGTTACTATCACATGGCAAGCAGGGTTAACAACAATACAACAGGGTTAACAGGGGACATTAATTTTCCGGTTACATTCATGGTTACTGTTCTTTGTCAAGTCAGGCGTAATCAATATAGATATGGTGAATAAAAGCTTTATAGATCAGGCTGCGTAGTTAAACAAGGTGCGGTTCTGCCGCGCCTCACCATCACCACCAAACGTAAATTCCTTTACCAGCTCGTAAGCGCCACCGGCAGCGGGTTTCCTCAGCAAAGCAAAACTTCTGCAATTGAAGCTGCGTACAAACAGCTGGTGATCAAACAACGGATATACCTGCTCAAACTCACGGGTGCTGATAGCCCTGGCTACCGTAATATGGGGTTTGTAATCATTCGGCTTCAGCTCAAACTGCTGCAGGATCCTTTTCCGTAATTCCGTTATGGGTTTGGGATTAGCCACATTCACATAAATGGTGCGTTTTACCTTACCGTGATCAAAGTGATCGAATTTGGAAGTATATACCGTAAAACCGGATTGTTTGCGGGCAATTTCTTCCAGCAGGTGAATACAATCCTCCTGGAATTTTTCCGGAAATACAGAACGGAATAACGAAATATGCGCCCTGGAATAACGGCTGGTAAAAATGCCCAGCTCCTGGGCTATTTTTTCTTTGAAGCCACGTACTTCCCCCGCAGTGCGGGCGTCCGGGTTAATCACCACCAGGTAATCATAGAGTGCCGTTTCTTCGGCTGTTAATAGGATTTGTGTTTGCATAACCAACAACTTTAAAACTTCACGATTGTTGACAACACAAATATACACCCTTTTTTCAGAATTACTAATTTTTTTAGCATTAAATACTAATTTTTTGCGCAACCAGGTTGCGCAAAAAATTAGTTTATTGATTAAGCCAGTTTGGATATAATAGCTGTGAAATCAGCCGCTACCAGGGAGGCGCCGCCAATAAGGCCACCATCTACATCCGGGCACGCAAACAACTCACCTGCATTTCCGGGCTTAGCACTGCCGCCATACAGAATGCTCAATCCTAATGCAGCTTCTCTTCCATATTTTTCTGCGATCTGCGCACGGATGTATGCATGCATATCCTGCGCCTGCTGTGCGCTGGCAGTTAACCCGGTGCCAATAGCCCAGATAGGCTCATAGGCGATCACCACCTGCTTCAGCTGCTCTGCAGTCAGGTGATACAGGCTTTCTTCCAGCTGTTTCGCTACATAGGCATTTTGTGTTTCCGCCTTCCGGATCTCTAAAGGCTCCCCGCAACAGAAAATAGGTTTTATGCCGTAAGCCAGCGCTACATCGATCTTCTTAGCCAGCATAGCATTGCTTTCCTGGAAATATTCCCTTCTTTCAGAATGGCCCAGTATCACATAATCCACGCCGATAGATTGCAGCATTTCTGCAGATACTTCCCCGGTATATGCGCCGGATTTTTCAGAATAACAGTTTTGTGCAGCCACATAAAAACCCGGGTAATTCTTCAACAGGGCCTTGACTTTTAACAGGTAGGGGAACGGGGTGGCAACCACTACTTCCTGTCCTTCCTGTAATTTAATACCGGCCTGCAGAATATCATTGATCAACTGCTCCCCCTGTGCCAGGGTGAGGTTCATTTTCCAGTTTGCCGCTGCAATTTTTTTTCTCATGATGCTGTATTAAGTTTAAAAAGAGTTACGCTTTTTCAATCGGGGGCGAAAATTATTAATTATTATCCTTAATTACTCATTTTTAACAACCGTTTCATAAACAGCCCCTAATATTTTGCGTTCCGCCTCTGTGATCTGCCGGCCTTTAAAGCCCATCCATGCCACGGCATCCCGCGTAGCCTCCTGCAGGCGGTACACGGTGGTTCCCTCTCCGCCGCCCCAGGTGAACGAAGGCATGAACTTAGGCGGAAAACCGCCGCCAAAGACGTTACAGGACACGCCAATGACCGTACCGGTGTTCAGCATGGTATTAATACCACAGCGGCTGTAATCGCCCATTAAAGCGCCGCATTTGCGCCCCGCAGGCCAGGCCTCTTTACGGGCTTCCATCCAGATCTTTACTTCGCCGGCATTATTCTTCAGGTTAGAGCAGGTAGTATTCGCGCCCAGGTTACACCACTCACCTATTACCGCATCTCCCAGGTAACCATCGTGCCCCTTGTTGGAGTAACCGAACATCATTACATTCTTGATCTCTCCCCCGCCGGTACAGCCGGGGCCCAGGGTAGTAGCGCCATACACTTTGGTGCCCATCTTTAATACCGCACCTTCTCCCATAGCCAGCGGCCCTCTTACCAGGCAGCCCTCCATCAGGTGAGCATCCTTTCCAATGTAAATAGGGCCGGTACCGGCATTCAGCACGCAATGTTCTACCACGGCGCCTGCTTCTATAAAAATATTTTCCGCTGCAGTTACCTGGTTAGAGGCGGGTATAGGCGCAGAAGTACGCCCGGCGGTCAGCAGGGCAAAATCTTCCCGGATAGCTTTATCATTCAGGCCAAAGATCTGCCAGGGCAGGTCCAGGGTATCTACGGGCCCGTTATAGTTCTTACGGTCCTCGGCTGGCAGGGTAAGGTCATTACCAGGCACTATCTTCACCAGCAGATGGTTCTTCTTATACAGCTCCTGCCCGGCCTTCAGGGAAGCAATGGTATCAACCAGCGCTTTATCCGGCACAATATGCCCGTTGATCAGCACATGCTCAATATTGGCGGTACCTAACCGAAGGGGATACTTTTCCTGGAGGTAAGACATTGTAAAGTGGCATACAGGCGCTTGGAGCCACTGTTCCCATTTTTCCTGAATAGTAAGGATACCGACCCTGCAGGCAGCTACAGGTCTTGTGTAGGTGAAGGGATATAAAAGATCGCGGGCGGGCGTGTCAAAAAGAATATAGTTACGCTCCATACGGGAGCTAAAAATAAAAAAATCCCACTGACAAAAGCCAGTGGGACGGAAAATATTTGTTAAAAAGCTTATTTAGCGCTTTTAGCGTAGCGTTTGTTGAATTTATCGATACGGCCGGCAGTATCAACCAATACGTTCTTACCAGTGTAAAAAGGGTGAGAAGTGTTGGAAATTTCCAGCTTAATCAACGGATACTCATTACCGTCTTCCCATTTAACAGTCTCACGGGAAGGAGCAGTAGAACGGCTTAAAAAGCTGAATCCGTTAGACATGTCTTTGAATACTACAAACCTGTAACTTTCTGGATGGATACCCTGTTTCATTATTTTATTTGTTTTTGCCAGACGAAACGATGGTTTCATCTGATTGTTATTTTTATTTAATACGGACGGCAAAGGTAAACAGAATATTTTAAATAGCCAATACCGGGCGCCCGATTTACGATTTCATGTTCACATACTGCAGGGGAATACCTAGGTTCGCCTCCTTGCACTTTTGTATAACATCCTGCAAATCATCTATTTTCTTACCTGTTACGCGTACAATATCGTCCATAATGGCAACCTGTACCTTTAAACCGGAGTCCTTGATCATTTTCACGATCTTCTTGGCATCTTCCTGTTTAATGCCGTTACGTACAGGCACTTCCTTCTTGTATACTTTCCCGCTCTGGTAAGGTTCCTTACTCTGGTCGTAAATAGTGGCATCCAGCCCCTGGCGCATAGTGCGGCTGATGAGCACCTCTATTACCTGGTTCAGCTTCATATCACTTTCCACTTCCAGGTTCAGCACCAGGTCTTTTTTATTCAGCTCAATGCTTACATGGGAATCCTTGAAGTCAAAACGGGTGGTGATCTCCTTCTTTACCGTGTTAATGGCATTATCCAGCGTTTGCAGATCTATTTTGCTAACAATATCAAAGGATGGCATAATTGAAATACTTTAATAATTGATTCCGGCAAATATAAAAAAAATTCCCGCCCTTGAGAGGGACGGGAATAACCGTTAAATATTAAACTTGTTATCCAACTACCTTACCGGTAGAGACCGGCATAGGTGTAGCGCGTTTAGCCTTCCTTTGAAATTCTGCCCATACCGGAAACCGACTGGGAGATCGCAGGATTGCCTTTATACTTTACGTTCCCCATTCCGGAAACACCTACTTCTAATTTTTTGGCCGCATTTACACTGGCATTTGCGCTGCCGGAAATACCAATGTGCACATCGTCTGACTGCAGGTCAAAAGCAGCAATATCTGCCTTGCCGGAAACACTGTAATGCGCTGCAGTAGAGCTGCCTTTCAGCTTTACATTGCCTGCGCCGGATACCGCTACTTTCACATTCTTCGCATCCACATCCAGGTCTGTATCTGCCGCGCCGCTTACGGAAATCTCAAGCTCGTCGGTTTTCAGCTTGCCTTTACTGTAAAAACCACCGGAACCGCTGGCTGCCAGCTCATTAACCTGTTCCATGGTTACATATACCTTTATCGGTTGAGTGGGTTTAATGGAGTAACCTTTCTTCACTTTGATCTCCAGCTCTTTTCCATCGATCTCTGTTACAATGTAAGGCAGCAGGTTGCTTTCGGCCTCCACTTCTATAGAGTGGGTACTACCCTGCTGTATATATACTTTAAACTCACCGGAGGTGCCAATATCTTTAAAAGCAGATGCTGCACGTTTTTCCTGCTTTACATCGCCATTTCCTTTCACACGCTCACGCTCCTGCCGTACAACAAATGAGGAGAATACCATAACAGCAGCCAGCAACGGAATGCTCAGGAACCATATAGATTTTTTCATGACTAAGAATTTTTAAGATCGGTGAATGTTTTTGGTTTATACAAAGGTTTTGGAATGACCGTATATACGTTAACGTTATTGCTCTTTCATATTCACATCGCTCTGTGAACCATTGATATTGAGCATAGGCGATTGTTCGCCGCCACTGGCCGTGGTAGCGCTGTAAGCCAGGTGGGTATTCTTTTTAACAGAGCTTACATTTTTTACCGGAAGGCCGTCGATTCCCAGGTCTCCATAGTTTAAATTAATACTCAGGCGCAGCGCCACCTTGGGTGCAAAGATCAGGTCGATATCACTGTAATTAAGCTGAATATCCCCGCCTTTAAAAGCGCTCTGGATCTCTTTTACTTTCATATCTCCATAAGTAAGCCGCGCGTCCAGGTTCTCCCGCAGGTTGGCAACATTGAAGTCGCTGTAATTCGCAGTAGCACTCAGGCTGCCCACCTGCCTTATCTTATAATCGCTGTAATTGGCTTTTGTGATCAATGTTCCTACACTGCCTAAAGTATAATCAGAGTAGTTGGATTTGGTATCCAGCTTATCGGCTGCATCACAGCGTATATCTGAATAGTTGGCTTTGATCTGCAGGTCAGCGGCTTTATCTATTTTGCCTTTATTGCAATAGTTCAGGTCCATCTCCAGCGTTTTTCCCGCCTCCCTGATCGCATAAAAACAGTAGTTTAAACGCATCTTGGCAGCAAAGGGCAACTCGTCCGTGATCACATCGCCAAAATTATTTTCCAGTGTAAGCAGGTTCAGATTTTGTGGTACATACAGCTCATAATCAATGTTCACATAATCCTTTGAATCTTTACGGTTACCCCAGGAGAACCACTTGCTTCCCTTACTGGGATTGTAGCTGGTTTGCATGCTCACAGCGCCGGCATCTGCATTGGTCTGTATATCTACGCCATTGGCAATTTCCTGTGCCTCTGATGAGCTTTTGCCGTAACCGGTGATGATAACAGTTGCCTTTATCTGGTTTTTAGCCCAGGTGTGTACGATGATCTTGCCATACTTATTGTACACATCCAGCTTGGCATTGCTGTTTACGGTAAATTCTTTTGCTATAGTGCGTTTGAACTCAATGTCGCCCTGGTGGGCGCAGGCCCACAACGGCAGTAAAAGAAAGAGTAGAATTTTAGATTTCACGTTCATGATGATTGAATGTTTTGGTTCCAGGCTGTTTGGCCTGCAGTTCTTCCAATATTTTATCTAACAGGTCCAGCTTCATTTGGTAATAGCGGACCATTGCAGAGCGGATGCGTTCATTACCCGGGTTGGCTTCCAGCTCTTTTTCCAGCAGCTGGTAAGTATCATTGCGCAGCTCCAGCTCCTTGCGGGCAGTGCTGTCCAGGCCCAGTGCCTCCGGAGAGTACTGGCGAATGTCTTCCAGCTTCTGCTCTATCTGGGAGGTATAGTACAATTTCGCTTCCTGCAGCTCCGGTGAGATGGTACCCAGGTCCTGCTGCTGTTTCTTAAACTGCAGGAACTGGTATATCATAACACTGTTCACCACCAGTACCAGCACTGCTGCAGCTTTCAGCCAGTGGCGCTTTAACAGCTGAACCACTTTAGGGGTATGCGTTTGCTGCGCTTTCAGCTGCTGCTCCAGGCCTTTCCACACACGGGCATTAGGCCCCGGCTCCTCAAATCCGGCCCTGTGCTGCCGGATAAAATCCTCAAAATTGTTGTCTGACATGCCTTATCTGATTTTTTGAAATAGAAGTGTGATCATTACTTCTTATTTCTCACTTCATAATTTCTGACTCACCATCTGCCTTACTTTCTCTTTTGCCCGCATATACTGGGTTTTTACGGTAGATTCCGATATATCCAGCATGCTGGCAATTTCCTTGTGGGAGTATTCTTCAAACAGGTACAGGTTCAGCACAGTTTTATACCCTACCGGTAAAGCTGCAATGGCCTCTTTTACAGCATTCACCGTTCCGGTAAATCCCGCCTCATCTACGGAGGGCTCCTCCTCTACTTCTACCCGGTCTACCTCTTCAAAGTATACCTTCTTACGGCGCAAATGACTCAGACAATGATTCACCACGATCCGTTTAATCCAGGCAGTTACACTGCCCGCCTGCTCCAGCTTGCCAATGTTTCCGAATACCTGCATAAAGGCCTCCTGCAGCGTATCTTCCGCATCTGTTATATTACCTGTCATTCTAAGGCAGATATTATACATAGCGGCGGAATAAGCATCATACAGCTCTTTGAAAGCTCGTACGTCGCCCTTTTTACATCGGGCCACTAATTGGTCTGTTGCGGGCGTTGGATTCAAGTTGTCGGTTAATCTTTGCATTATAAAGACGATAAGGTGAGAAAAGGGTTGCATGCCCACCGGAAAAAATTTCGTGAAATAGAAACGCGGCCTACAGGGCCGCGCTTCTTCCATCCTTATATATACCTAAAAACCAGTTGGCAGTAGTAAGTAGGCAGTTTGCAGTTTACCAGGTAATTTGGGGGCGGATGAAACTATTGATTTGATTACCAATCCTTTACCTGACTTTTCAGAATGGCGGCTCTTTTAACTGCCTCCTGCCGGCCTGCTACTACCAACTGATTAATTACCTCCTCCTTTTACACGGTTCTGCTCATCTTCCAGGCCGGTTTTCCGGTTACGGGCGGCTTTTACATTGGTGTTACCAAAACGATAGGTGAAATTGAGGCGTACCTGCTGGCTTTCCCATTTGCTGCTTACACGGGTAAAGTAGCCGGCATTGTCAAACGTACCCTGGAAACGCTGGTTGTTGAAAACGTCGCTCACATTCAGCTTCACCGTACCTTTCTTGTTCAGCACTGATTTGGAGATACCCCAGTCCAGCGCATACATGGCTTTCATTTTAAACAGCCCTTCCTGTGATACCTGCGGCGACATATAGAAGAACACCAGCTCTGTGCTAAAGCCCTTGGGCAGGGTAAAGGTGTGCTGGGTACGGCCAAAGAAGCCGGCAGCATCCACATTCACCAGGTTGTTATTCACCACTGTCTGATACTTACTGTAGTTACCGGACAGGTTGGTAAAGCTGGTCCACCATTTGGTGATGGGCATGGGTACTGAAATGTTCAGGTTAAAGTTGTCTGACTTGGCTACGTTCAGGTATTTATACTTCATTACGATGGTATCGCCGGTTACAGCATCGCGGTCAGCTTCCAGCATCTGGGTGATCATATCCTTTGTATGGCTATAACCTACAGAGGTGATCAGGAACTGCTTGAATGTATGGGTGATCTCAAAGTTATTGGAATACTGGGGCCGCAGGTACGGGTTACCGGATGCCTTGGTATAACGGTCCAGGTAAAATTCAAACGGGTTCAGATCTTCATAGCTGGGGCGCTGTATGCGGCGGCTATACGAAATACCCAGCTGATGATTCTTACCTGCAGCATAACTTACAAACACACTGGGAAACAGGTTAAAGTAGGTGGTATCATTTACAGTGTTCAGTGTTAAAGAAGTACCTTTTACATGCGTTTGCTCACCACGCAGGCCTAACTGTACCCCTACCTTTTTAAACTGCTTGTTGAAGTTAATGTAACCGGCATTGATGTTCTCCTTATATATAAAGTGGTTTGAGCGGTTAGCATCGTACACCCAGTTTGTGTTCCGCAAGGAATCAAAGCGGGCATCATTATCAGATTCCACAAAGCTCACCTTGAAACCGGCTTCCAGCTTGGCTTGGTTCTTCAGCGGGTTTGAATAATCCGCTTTAATAGTTTTAATATCTATAGTAGAAGGCTGCAGGTTGCGGGAAGTATCGCCGCGCAGGTAACCTTTATTATTACCTTCAAACGTAGAGGCATAGATGTTGGCATTTTGCCTGGATGTGTTCCTTGCATAGTCCAGGTCCACGTTCAGCTCTTTGCCACTGCTGTCCAGCACCCCTTTATAGTTCACGTTATAAGCCCAGCGGTCCCACTTGGAAGCATTTTGCGTGCGGGTGATCAGTGTTGAATCCACACGCTGGCCATTGCCGATCAGGGTAGTTGCCGTACCGGGGCTGCCCCACTTGTTAAAAGAAGCATCTACCATTACACCAATTGTGTGGTTCTTGCTTATAAAGTAATCTGCACCGGCTTTAGCTGAATGATAGTCGGATTCGTTCTTCATAAAGTTGTACTGGTCAAACACATTCAGCTCTCCTTTGTTGGTACCTGTGCGGTACAGGCCCAGGCGCTGGTCGTTTGCACGGTGATTGTAGTTATAGGAGCCGAACAGGTTCACCTTGGCAGCACGGTGGTTCAGGTTTAAACCACCGTTGTACTTGGAGCTGCGGCCCTGTGCAAAGCCCAGGTTCAGGCTACCGTTAGTACCATAGCTGCGGTTCTTTTTCAGCTTAATATTAATGATCCCGGCGTTACCTGCTGCATCGTACTTGGCGGAAGGATTAGCAATGAGCTCTATCTGCTCAATATTATTGCTTGGCATATTTTTCAGCATCTGGGCAACGTCCTGGGGGCTCATATTGGTAAGCTTGCCATCGATCATGATGATCACTCCGTTCTTTCCTTTCAGGGAAATGTTATCGTCTTTATCAACGGTAATACCAGGTGATTTTTCCAGCACTTCCATGGCGGTACCGCCGGCGGCTACAATGCTGTTTTCCACGTTCACCACCATTTTATCGGCTCTTTGTTCTATAAAGGGCTTCTTGGCGGTTACATTCACCTCTTTCAGGTTCCTGGTATCTGCTGCCAGGGTAATGGAACCCAGGTCTACGGGCTGGCCGTTCACTTCAAATGGTTTTCCGTAGGCTTTAACCATCCCTACATAAGCGGCAGCTACCAGGTAACGGCCCTGTTTAATATTCTCAAATTCATAGCGGCCATTCACATCTGCTATGGCTCCTTTTACCAGGGAGGAGTCTTTTGCCTTTAATAAGGTAACAGTGGCAAACTCTACCGGTTTGCTGTCGGCCTTTATTACCTGGCCGTTCAATTTTACGGGGTTGGATGATTGTGCTAAAGCTGGTTTTAGGGGAGCGCTGCCGATGATGCTACTCAAAGTTAACAGCGCGATCAAATGTTTCATATAAGGCGGATTTAGATTTATAAACTTTTAATCATTAACGGTTTTTAGAATGCTATAGTTCCTTTCTTTATCAACTACAGTGTAAAAGTAGGTATTATGCATTACACAGTACATAGTATTACACAAACGGTCGCTATATGGGGACGATTGGTAAAAACATTTAAAAGGAACATTACAAAGACGTTGATGCTACTATTTTGTTACAGACGATTTTATAAACTACAACCTATTGGTAGGTGGAATAACCCTTTTGTTACAGCAATGTTTCACTTATTGTACTCATAACACATCAAAGGTATCCCTGCTAATGGGTTAGTACAAACCCTTTTAGGTAAAATGAGGTTTTTAACCGGTAAGTGGCGGCCGGTAGATAAGTTGCGGTAAAAAAGGCGGTAAAATTACTTGTTTTCCCAGCGGATGCTGTCCAGCAGGGCGGCCTGGCTTTGCTGCAGCTGCTCAAAGAACACCCGTTCTTCTTTACGGATATGCTCCTCCAGGCTGCGGGCCAGCTGGTCCATCGCGCTTTCCAGGTCGGTTTGCTCAGTAAGGGCGCTGTACATACGGGAGATCTGCTGATGCTCCAGCACCAGCTCCTGTATTAAAGTATCCAGGGCCGGGTCTTTGCCGGCGCAGGCTTCAAACAGGTACTCTTCTTTCTGGATATGCGGTACCATTACCTCCTGGAACACTTTTACTATATACTCCAGTTTAGCGGGTATTTCCAAAGGAAACCCTTCATACGCGGCGGCATCTTTTTTCAGATAACGGCATACAAATAACAGGCGGTTGTGCTCCTGTGATAATGGCACTAAGGCTGCATGACGAACCATAAGGAAATCAGGAAATGGTTTTTGCGGAATAGGCTTTACGACGGCTATACCAGATGAGCAGCGCTCCTCCTATTACCATGAGCGTGGAGATGATCTCTGCCTGTGTAGGATGGAAACCAAAAATGCTATACCGGGTGTTCACCCTTATTTTTTCAATAAAAAATCTTTCAATACCATTCAGAATCAGGTAAATACCAAATATTACACCAGGTACAGTAATTTTCTTACGGATACTCCATAACACCACAAACAGCAGCAGGCAGGCAATGATCTCATATAACGGTGTAGGATATACGCCAGGTTGCAGCATGTGGCAGTACCGCCCATCACAACCGGGAATGGGAACACCTTCATTCACTACATTGTGCGCGTAGTTAAAAGACCAGGCCCAGTCGGGCAGCCAGGAGAAAGGATTAGGATGCGTGTTCACAATACCCCAGTCGCCATCACCTGCAAAGTGGCAACCCATACGGCCCACGCCATAGGCCAGCATTAAAGCCGGTGCAGCGCTGTCTATTAAATGAAAAGTGTTGATCTGCTTTTTATTGGCATACCTTATTATAACAATGGCTGCTACTATTAACCCTCCATAAAAAGTAAGCCCGCTAAAAGATATCAGTGAACCAATGGGATCCTGCACAAAATCATTCCAGTTCTCCAGGTTATGAAATATTTTGGCGCCTATTAACCCCGCTATAGCGGCCATTACCGTAAAATCCGGCACCCGCTGGTGCGGCATTACCATAATGGTTTCCTTTTTAGGCGTTGGTAAGGTTTTCTTTTTCCGGTTATTATATTTTAACCACACAAATAGCGCCGCCAATACAATACCGGCTGCCCAGCTGCCCTGTGCAGAAAAGATAAAACCCTGCAGGTCCTGGGAAACGGCCTCCTTGGCGAGGATAGCCCCTATTACCTTAAAGCCCAGCAGAAAACCCAATACCCCGTTCCATACCAGCTCGCCGGTGCTGGCCGGTTTACCTACCTCTATTACATCCGGCACCCCATGCAGCCATCCAAGCTTTTCCCTTCTTCTTAATTCAATGGTTAATACATAGGCCGCTGCCAGGAAGGCAATGGCTACAAAAAAACCAAATGTTTGAAAGATTTTCAGGAAAGGGAGCTCAACGCCAAACAGGTCCTTAAAAGCGTAATAAAGATTAGGATACATAGTAGCTATAAAAAAATTTGGTGATCTGAGTTTTCCTATGAACAAAGCCGAATTAGTCAAAAGGAAAATCAAACCACCAAAGTAAGCTGGAAAAATCGCAATTTCCAAATTCCCCCCGTTAAGCGGAGGGGAATTTTTTAGCAGTACTGTTCAAAAGCGTCTGCCAGGTTAGCGGCGATCATCTGGGCGGGACGGCCTTCGATCATGTGACGCTCAATGAAATGTACCAGCTCGCCATTCTTAAACAATGCGATGGAAGGAGAAGAAGGCGGGTAAGGTAACAGGTGAGAACGCAGCTGTTGTACAGCAGCCATATCAAAACCTGCAAAACTGGTTGTTAAACGGTCCGGTTTTTTCTCGCTGTGGGCTACTGCCATCAACACACCAGGACGTGCGCTACCGGCTGAACAGCCGCATACGGAGTTGATCACTACCAGGGTAGTGCCCTCTTTCTTTAAGATCTCGTCCACTGAGCCAGGGGTCAGCAGTTCTTCAAAGCCATTATCTGTTAACTCTGCCTTCATTGGCAATACTAGTTCCGCGGGATACATATCACTATAATTTTTTCTGGTTTTTAAAGATTATTGCTTCCACAAAGTTAATTATATAGCATCACTTTTTAAAAATCATTCAAAAAAGACTTTTTGGCACACAAATCTATTCAGCCCAGACAACCTGTCATAACACTTCTATCAAAAGCTGGCAAAATTGCCTTTTTCAGGGCATGGTATTTCATTTGATTAGGTAAGGGCGTTGAACAAAACAACAAATGGTTAAACCAAAAAAAATTAAAACTTAATAGCTATGACATTCGTAAAATTCAATCAACACCCGGCTCACAGGACTTTAGGCGGTCTTATGGATGAAGTATTTAACAATACTTCCAAATTATGGAAAGATGATATTTTAACCAGCGACTTCTTCGGTACCTATCCCCCCGTGAACATTACTGAAAACAAAGAAGCTTATGTACTGGACATCCTGGTACCCGGCTGGTCTAAAGAAGATTTTAAGCTCAATTTAGAGAACAATGTGCTGACGATCAGCGCAGAAAAGAAAGCTGAACAGAAGGCTGAAGATCAGAAACAGATCCGCCGCGAGTTTAACTTCCGTTCCTTTAAACGTTCCTTTACCCTGGATGAAAGCGTAGATGCTGATAAGATCCAGGCTAAATACGACAATGGCGTACTAAACCTGCAGCTGCCTAAGAAAGAGCAGGCACAGCCTAAAACTAAATCCATTACCGTTGCATAAGTGTTGAGGATGAATAGATTTTAGTGGATTTTGCATAGTCCCGGGGCCTTACCGCCCCGGGATTTTTCTTTTATGTAACACGAAATAGTACCCACAATTCACACAAACGTTTAACAGGTATGCTATTTTAATATGATAATTTGCCCTCTGAACCGAAAATTCTATGGCACCTAAAGCCAAATATAGGTGGGCAGTCCCCGGAAAACTCTATGTTACAGTTGAAAAGGCTGTAATAGGTATAGCGTTGAGAAAGACCCTCGACAGCCGCGAGCACTATAATATTAAACTCATATTCGATTACCTTTTCTTTCATATTTTGTTGATAGTACCGGAAGTGTTCTTTACGCTATACTTCCAGAATACAACCCAGCTGATATTATATCCCTTTTTCCTGGCCATGTGCCTGCTGGGGATGAGCATGCTGAAGAAAAGAGTAGCTACCCAGTCCGTTGGTGCGCTGGCGTCTTTTACTACTTTGATATTTGCCATGTTATCCTCTTTCCTGAACAACCAGGATATCTCAGTAACATATGGCACCATCTGGATATTAAGTATCCTTTTCTGCTACCTTACCACTAACCTGCCCACCACCCTGCTGCTGGGCAGCCTGTTGTGCGGGTACCTGGGACTGGCCGCATATATAAAGGTGCATCATGTAATATCTTTTGCAGCGCCCGGCTATTCCCTGGAAAATTCTTACGGCGCCGCCCCCATCACCTGCGCCCTGTATATCTTATTTATTATACGGGTAATAGGCCGGCACTATAATAATATTATGATCCTGGAGCAGCGCATAACGCTGCAAAAGCAAAAACAGCATGCGGCCCTCATCCGCCAGAACCTTACCAAACAGTTTATACTGGTGAAAGGCCTGTCACGCTCCGGCAAAACAAAATACCTGGAAGGAAACCTGGAACTGCTGGAAGCCTGCCTTACCGAGATAGAAAAGCAGTGTGAAACCGCTATTGACCTGCTGCAGCATACCCATAAAACATTGGAGGTGGAATCCAATAAAAAAGCTCCTCATTAACTGAGGAGCTACTCCAAGGCATAGGCTAAGAAATTCATTTCATAGATAGAGCGGAAAAAACGTTCCATTCCATAGGATAGACAAAAAACTGCATTTCACCAGGTATAAGGGAAAATAGCATTTCAAAAGGTACAAGGTAATAGTGAACTTCACATGGTACAAGGAAAATAGCACACTTCACAAGGCATACAGGGAAAATAAGACGGGCATATTCGGTTAGAGATACAAAGATAGGGAACCCCAGAAACCCCGGTAATACCAAAAAGTTGTAATTTTTAACATTCCTTTCACTCCTCATTTATAATAATATGATGTTATTCAATGTTTATCGCCTCCTGATAATTTTACTGGCGTTTACAGCTCCAGGCCAGTCAAACACAGCACCACCGCAGGAAAGCGAGGAGGCTGCCGTGAAAACCACTATCGGGCAACTGTTTGAGGGCATGCGTAAGGGTGATAGCACCATGGTAAAGGGCGCCTTTGCCCCCGGGGCTATTTTACAGACCATTGCTTCTCCTGCCGGGGGCGGTACCCGGCTGCGCACGGAGTCCCTGCAGGGTTTCCTGGAAGCGGTTGGAAAGCCTCACACGGACGTGTGGGATGAGCGGATCACCTATGGCCATATTGCGATTGACGATAAGCTGGCTGCCGTGTGGACGCCCTACGAGTTTTATCTGGGCGGGCAATTCAGCCACTGCGGGGTAAACTCTTTCCAGCTGGTTAAGCTGGATGGCCAGTGGAAGATCGTGTACCTGGTAGATACCCGGCGTAAAACGTGTAAGTGATGGAAATGAACGTGTTAGAATGCTAATATTCCCTGGAATGAGTAGGGGCAAAAAAATAAACCCCTCGAAGAATCGAGGGGTTTTCAGTGGATTACTAACCCATTTTTTTAATAACCCAAAATCTTTAACATACTTTGGGCAGTTTGCTCTTTGGCATACAGCCAATCTTTAAGCTGCCCGTTTTTGTCGTATCCTACAATAACATGTTTCGGTGAAGGGATCAGGCAGTGTTTAATGCCGCCATAACCGCTCAGCTGATCCTGGTAAGCGCCTGTATGGAAAAAGCCGATGTACAAGGGCTCCCCATTACTGAGCTTGGGCAGGAACACTGCGTTAATATGCTCTTCCGAAGTGTAAAAGTCATATCCGTCGCAGGTAAGCCCTCCCAGGTGCACCTCCTGGTACTCCTGGTCCCATTTGTTAATGGGCAGCATCAGGAACTTTTCTCCTATGCCCCAGGTATCCGGTAAGGTAGTAATAAAAGAGCTGTCTATCATATACCAGTTCTCACGGTCGTTCTGCATCTTTTCTCCTATTACACTATATATAACCGCGCCGCTTTCGCCTACGGTATAAGAACCAAATTCTGTGTAGATGTCCGGTACGGGCACCTTGTTCTTTTTACAAACACTTTTAATAGTGGCTACGATCTCATTTACAATATAGTTATAGTCGTAGTCAAAACCCAGTGAATGTTTAATAGGGAATCCCCCTCCTATATTAATACTATCCAGCTCCGGGCAGATCTTCTTTAACTGGCAATACAAGTTCAGCACCCGGTTAAACTGGCTCCAGTAATAAATATCATCCTTAATACCTTTATTCATGAAGAAGTGCAGCATTTTCAGCTCAAACTTCTCATTACCCTTCAGCTTGTCAACATAAAACTCCAGTATATCACGGGAGCGTATGCCCAAACGGGAGGTATAAAAGTCAAAGGTAGGCTCCTCTTCAGCAGCTATACGCAGCCCCAGCTTCACGGGTTCTTTGGTGCGTATATGCTTCTGGTATTCTTCCAGCTCCTCCTTATTATCCAGCACAGGTATCACATTTTTGAAACCGCTGTTGGCGAGGCGGGAAATAGCCCGGGTATATGCTTTGGTTTTATAACCGTTGCAAATTATGAAGGTTTCCTTATTGATCTTCTTCCGTTCGTATAATTTATTGACTATATCAATGTCATATGCGAAAGAAGTTTCGATATGCACCCCTTGCTTCAGGGTCTCCTCCATAATAAAGGAGAAATGGGAGCTTTTGGTGCAGTAGCAATAATAATAGTTCCCGTCGTACCGGTTTTTTTTAATGGCATCCTGGAACATCTTTTTAGCCTTATTTACCTGCATCCCGATCTTGGGCAGGTAAGTGAGCTTGAAAGGCGTGCCATATTTATCGATCAACGCCTTGATGTTCAAACCATTAAATTCCAGATAATTGTCGTTCACCTCAAATCCTTCCTGCGGAAACTCAAAGGTTTGATTCACGAGATCTGTGTAGGTGTTGTTCATCTAAATCTGCGAATGAATTTTAGGTTAGTAATAAAATTTAAACTCAGGTCTAGCTGGAGAAACTCCTGGTTTACACACCTACGTCAGTTCGAAACCCAGCAAAATTGGTTGCAAAGCTAAATATTTTGTTCTATTGCAGAAGCAAAAAATTTGGCGCTTTTTACAGGGAAACGTCATATCAAAGTAAATAATTACGAATCAATTATTTAAGGGGTGTGTTAATTTTTGATTGTGGATGGGAACAACGCTGGTTTTAACCCTGCGACGATACTAATATTTTGTAAATCAATTAATTAAGGATCCTTGCCTTTCCTATGGCCTGTTTGGCCGGTCCAATTTCTTAAATTGTTAATAACCAGCTAGTTACATTTTTACCGGTCATCACATTCCGGCTGGTAAACCAGCCAGACACTACTAAAATAAGTAGCACAAGAATGTACCTGATGCTTAAAATTAAATAATCTATTGATAAGCAAATCCTTATATCCTAAAAAGCATTAAAAGCGCTTACCAGCCCCATGGTTATTTCTGGTGTTTATGTGGTCATTCCCACCCTTAATGTTCAGCCGGCCCAGAGGTCTCCAATAGTGTTAAGCTGCGTTTGCCTTCGCAAAAAAGCAAGTCCAGAATGCTGAGATTAGGCAGGAAACCGGTGCGGTCCTGGAATACCTGGGTATACTCCGGCCCCTCCCAATTTTGTTCCCGCTCACCCGGCTTAAACTGGTCCCGGGCATCGGTGATCCCGGAGGCAAGGTCAACCTGTTTTTCAAACCGGTCGGTAAAGGTTGGTGTACAATCATATCCCATTACCCGGTTAGCCCATTCAAAGCAAGCCATGTTCCAATCCAGCAAAAATTGATGGGGTTGCTCAAATAATCCCTGAAGGTCCTCCTCATAAAATTCAAACCATGGAGAACGCCGGTAAGCTGAAACTAAAGTCTTCCAATGCAGGGCCTGCCACTTCTCTTCATTACTGATCCGTACATCCTTCATAATGGTACGCTGATTTTTTCCTTTGGCTAAAGGAACACTGAGCAGGATGGTTCCATTAGGCCCGGCAATGTAACAACGGTTACGATAACTGAGCTTTTGGTAGTGTTCATATCTCTCTATCTGTAATATGGAGTGGTTGATTAAAGTTTTATAGTAGTAAATTGGTGGAAAGTATTGTGATTCAACTAATAAAGTTCCATTTTTTTGTACTGCTGTCATAATGTCAAAATTTGGTATCTGCTATGTGAAAACCTATGATGTCAGGTGTTGAGGTAATTACCATTTGCTACTTAACAATTAATTGCAACTACCTATAAAACAGTTCATAGAAAAATAAAAAATATGCTATTGAAATTAGCATTTTGCCGTTTAAAGCAAAATTTAAGTTACATGCAAAAATACTAAAGTAATTAGTAGTTTTCTTGTTCATTTTCAAGGCTTTTTTGGCTGAAGTAAAATATAAAGCAGCGTTGGCTGAATGCCACTTATACCCTACCGGTCCCTGGGTAGAAAGTTGAAAAACGGCAGGACCGTAAAAATGGAAAAAGCATAAAATGGATGGGGCGAAAGAAAAAGGCATATCAGAAAGCGAGGTTTAAAGGTGAGGGGGAGGTTGCAAAAATCAAACATTTTGTAGCACCTATTTTGAGAGAGCGGAAGCCCAAAAGTATCAAGTTGGAGTGCGGCTGAATTTTATGAAACAGGCTGGTTAGGACAAAAATGGAGTTTAATGATGGGGGCGCTTGAGGTACTATTTTTAAGAAAGCGGCTTTTTTGCACGAACCCTAATCCTGGAAAACGAAACCTTCGTAGACCGGAATTTCCAGAAAGTCAGTTTTCCGGTTAGGTCAAACTCCATAAAAATGAGTGCATGAAAAATTACTTTTTGGGAAATTGAACATACCATAACACCCAAAAAGCGATCAATAAGATGACCAATTAACGGATGGTTAAAAATGGGGGCTCGCCATTTTGAGGGTAACTTTTAAGGCGCTGTTTAGACAAACGCATCTAAAAAACCGGGGACGGTCCGGTGTTAAAAAAATGGAGCCGGGGACGGCTAACAACTGCATTTTTTACTACTTAAAATAGTAGATCCGAATTTGTTTAGATTTTGTGAATTTATTGGCCGGCTTAGCCCGGAAAAATGTATTTCGCTAATTTTGCCTCATGCAACAAATGACCCGTTTTACTCAATATATACGTCTCTCCGTTTTAGTGCTGCTTACCTGGAGTATGGCCAGCTCCTGCGAAAAAATGAAGGACCTGGAATTTATCCGGGTAGCCGGTGTTAGCTTTGACGAACTGGGTATGAGCACCAGCATTGTACGCATGACCCTCGCCTATTATAACCCCAATAACTTTAACCTGCAGCTGAAAGATGCTAATTTTGACCTGTTCTTTGACGATACCCAGGTAGGCCATTCTGTACAGGATACCCTCATCCGCATACCGGCTAAAGACACTTTTTACTTTCCTGTAAAGCTGGAGGTAAGCATGGCCAACGTGCTTAAAAACGCATGGAGCGCTTTTGCCAATAAAGAAGTAACTATTAAGGCTACGGGTAATTGCAAGGTGGGTAAAGGCGGGTTATATTTCCCTTTCCCTATTAAGTGCGAGACTAAACAACCGCTGAAATTCTTCTAAAAGCAGACCTTTTATCAGGCCTCCCAAAGCCCAGCAGCCTACCAGCTGCCGGTTACTAATTCCATAATGGTTAAAATGTGCCGGCTTTCGGAAAGGTCTTTTATGGGCGGCAGCTCCGCCACAGCAGCGCGTACCTGGTTCAGGGCCTGCAGATCAATTTCTTTTATTAATCCATGCTTATAATAGCTGGCCAGGGCTATGGCGGTTTTTAATACCGTGGCCTTTACCCGTACGGAGTGCGGGGAATAACGGCCGGGGTGCAGGTGAATGTATTTGCCGGTTTCCTCCTGCCCCATTCTTAAGATCCAGGTGGATTGATCGGATAATGTAAGGGACTGATAACCTTCCTCCTGATCCAGCCAGTGGGCGTATTCCGGAAGGGTATTGATGTTCCGCTCCCACAGGGCATCCAGGGTTTCCTGGCCAATTTCTGCTACCTGCAGGTGGCCCAGGTACAGGTCCATCTGGGAATTACCCAGTACCTTCAGGTGTTGGGAAAGCGCTGCTACCGGGCAGGTAGCTATGAAATTACCGATGGCGCCCAGGTGGTGCTTGAGCGCATTGAATTGTATATTATGTAATCCGGCGGCTTCCATCTAAAAAAAGTCCCGTTCCGGAGGGCCGGAACGGGAGCTATTCAATTTACAGTTACAAGAAATTTTAGTGTTTTTTGTCGGGATGCCCGCCACCATCTTCAGGTTTCTTGCAGCAGGTGGGCAGCTTGGCGTATGTTTCCGGGTTAGCGGTTACATTATCCGCATCATAGCCTGCGTTGGCAATGGCTGTTTTCACATTTTCAATATTGGTGCGGTCCGTGAAGAACTTTACCGTAGTAATGTGCTTTTTAACATCCACTTTGGTAGAGGCGATGCCTTCTTCCTGCAGCATGTATTTTTCAATCCTGGCCTTACATTGTTCGCATTGTACGGTCGGTGTGCTGATCTTTGCCGTTACGAGGGTGCCTTTTTTGGATTGCGCCATGGTAGCGGTGCCTACAGCAACCAGCAGCATTACCATTACGAGCTTGATGATACGCATAAAAAATTGTTTTGATACCCGAAGATAAGGCAAATGTGCGAATGTGCAGATATGCAAATGTGCAGATGGAGTAGCATTATTTCCAGATCGCGGAGGTCATTTGCGCACCTGCATATTTGCACATCTGCACATCATTTATTTCCCCCATTGATCCGGAGCGGTACGCCAGGATTGCAGGGTGGATTGTTCTGCGGCAGACACCATCCCCTTTTCAACCGCCAGCTCTATTAATGCATTATAATTACTGAGTGAGCGGAAGGGTACGCCGGCTGTTTCAAATGCCTGCACCGCTATATCAAAACCATAATTAAAGATGGATACCATGCCTATTACCTCCCCGCCTGCCTGGCGGATGGCCTGCACGGCTTCCAAACTGCTTTTGCCGGTAGAGATCAGGTCTTCTACCACCACCACAGGCTGGCCTTCCTGCAGCACGCCTTCGATCTGGTTGCCCATACCGTGTTCTTTGGGTTTGGAGCGTACATAAATGAAAGGCAGCTTTAGCTGGTCGGCTACCAGGGCGCCGTGCGGTATACCTGCGGTAGCTACGCCGGCTATTACGGCTGCTTCCGGGAAGTCGCTGAACACCATGTTGGAGAGCTCTGATTTAATATAGTCGCGCACGTAAGGAAAGGATAACAGCTTACGGTTATCGCAATAAATGGGCGATTTCCAGCCGGAAGCCCAGGTAAAGGGCTCGGCGGGGCGCAGCTTTACGGCCTGCACCTGCAGCAGCTTTTCGGCTACTTGTTTTTCACTGATGTTACTCATGGCCGCAAAATTAGGGGATCGGTTAATGATTATCAACTCCTACCTGTATATCTACGCATTCCCAACAGTATTTTATACGTAGGTGCCCCATCGCGGATCATACGGAATTTATCACAAGGGCTACGCATTCGTCGGTTACTGTTACCCACTTTGTTCACATATAGCTATTTTTGCCGTATGGAACAGACCAAAACGATATATCTCAACGAGAGACCCCTCATCCTATCTGCCAATCAAAGAGAGATCCCGGCCGGCTTTACAGAAGCACCGGTGTGCCCTAAACCAGATGCTATTACCATCACCCAAACCCTGCTGGCATTGGAAAAGGGTGAAATACCGGCGGCTGTTTTTGTACAGTCAGATACGCAAAAGCTGCTGGATGCCATCAAAAGTCACTTTAGTGTTTTGGTAGCGGCGGGTGGCCTGATCACCAACCCGGCGGGCGAAATATTGCTGATGTTCCGCCGCGGTAAGTGGGACCTGCCCAAAGGCAAGCAGGATGAAGGAGAAAGCCTGGAGGACTGCGCTATACGCGAGGTACAGGAGGAAACCGGCCTGCAGCACATTACCCTGGAGCACAAGCTCACGGAAACGTACCACTACTACCCATTGAAAGAGAAAAAGGTACTGAAACACACGTACTGGTACAAAATGCTGTTCACCGGGTCAGAGCTTACGGTACCGCAGATAGAGGAAGATATTATGGATATACAATGGATCAGGCCTGAGAATTTAGGCAAGTACCTGAAGTTTTCCTATCAGAATATTGTGGATGTGTTTGAGAAAGCGGGATATACGAATAGCTTTTAGCTGTTGCGGCCATCCTTTAACTAAAAGCTAACAGCTAAAGGCTAACGGCTTACTTATCTTCCCGCTTCGGCAATATAGCCACTGTTAAGCGGCTGATACATACCAGCTTATGCTGATCGTCCGTGATGCGGATGTCCCATACATGAGTAGTAGAACCTAAGTGCAGGGGCCTTGCAATAGCATGTACATACCCCTCCCGCACGCCTTTTATATGGTTGGCATTGATCTCCAACCCTACGCATATTTGCTTTTGAGAGTCTATCACCAGCCCCGATGCCATACTCCCCACCGTTTCTGCCAGGGCTGCAGAAGCTCCACCGTGCAACAGTCCATAAGGTTGTACGGTACGGTGGTCTACCGGCATCATCATCCGCAGGTAATCCGGGCCTATTTCCGTGAACTCCATACCCAGGCAGCTGCCCATGGTATTATCGCCCCATTCGTTTAGCTGATCCAGTGAGATGTCGAGGGAGTGCCAGATTGGTTTCATTATTAATTTTTAATTATTCATTATTAATTGCGGGGCTGCTCTTTTTCCTGCGCCAGTGTTTGCAATACTGCCTCCGGTAAGAACTGCGATACATTGCCATTATTACGGATAATATCCCGCACCAGGGTAGATGCAATGCTGGTGAACTGGGGGGTACAGGTAAGGAAGATGGTTTCTATACTGTTGTCCATAGCCCGGTTCACATCTGCAATAGCCTTTTCATATTCAAAGTCGTTCACATAGCGGATACCCCTTAATATATATTGTGCATTTACCTGCCGGCAAAAATCCACCGTAAGCCCTTTGTAAGAGGCTGCCTTGATCTTAGGCTCATCCTTATAGATATCCCTGATCCACTGTAAACGCTGCTCCAGCGCGTACATGGGCACTTTGCTGGAATTTACGCCTATGGCAATGATCAATTCATCAAACAGGTCTATAGCACGGTCTATTACATCTTTATGGCCTAAGGTGATGGGATCAAAAGTGCCTGGAAATACACATATACGCATGGAAACAATTTAATGGTCAAATAGTTGCATACCGGACTTTAGCTGTGCTGCCGCAGCTCATCCCGGTTAATGAAAATAGAAAATATGGTAGTACCGTAATTGCGTTCCGTACGGTAGTAGTTATAATGTTTGTAATTGTTACGTGGCGTATGTTCCAGCACCAGCCAGCCTTCCGGGTTCAGGAGCTGCCGTTCGAATATTACCAGTGGCAGCTGGTCTATGGTGGTAAGTGCATAGGGCGGGCCGGCAAAAATAAAGTCGAACTTATCGGTACACTGCTGCAGGAACTTGAATACATCCATGCGGAACAGCTTCAGGGTATGAATATCCAGCGCCTGTGCTGTTTTCTCGATGTAGGCGGCCATGTCCGGGTCCTTTTCCACAATGGTTTGATCTGTGGCGCCGCGGGAAGCCAGCTCGTAGCTGATGCTGCCGGTACCGCCAAAGATATCCAGTGTTTTAAGGGAGGGTATATCCAGGTTGTTTTCAATGATGTTGAACAAGCCGCCCTTGGCAATATCCGTGGTGGGCCGGGTATGGGGCATGTTGGCAGGCGGCTGAAACCTTCTTCCTCCATATGCCCCTCCTATTATACGCATAGGGCCAGGGCATACAGGTTATGAAAATAGTAACCGGGCATTTCCTGCATTTTGCCAATGTACTGGAACTCCGGCAGGCGCTGCACCCATTCCAGGTGGGATACAAACTTATGCAGCTCCTGGTAAATATCTGAATCCTTGGCCAGCGGGCCACCCAGCTTTACTTTTACCTTTTGCTCATCCAGGCCCAGTACCCGCACGGCATTTACCAGGTGATATACTATATCCAGCCCGGATTGGTAGGGCAGCTCCTGCTGATTCAGCAGCTTGCCGGCGGCATAGATGGTAATAGTGAACCGGTTGCGCTGGGCCATGATATAGGCTACGCCATCGTGGGCACGGAAATCAAAATCATAAGGGTAGGCCTGCAGCAGTGCGGAGTGTGCGTGCACGACACGGTCTGTAGAGAACTCTTTGCGTAAAAAGCCCAGCAGGTCTTTATCTACCGCATACACATTCACTAAGGACATAGGCGGTGGTAACACATCGGCCAGCACAGCTTCCTGCAGCTTTTCGGGGTATACCATGTGCAGGAAATCTTTTTTCAGCTGGGGGCTGTACTGGTTTTCCGGCACCAGGGTGCTTACAGAGGCGTCAAAGGCCAGCAACACGGATTTGAAGGCGGTAAAGAGCAGCTTGTCTGCATCAAATACCCGCTCGATCATTTCCAGGTCGGCCACGGCCAGCTTTTGCGGTTGGAAATTATATGACTTCAGCGCCAGGAACTTTCCTCCTGCAGGATCAAATACTACGTAGCTGAAAGTTCCCTGGCCTACCAGCACCAGCAGGTGACAGGTGGTAAGGTCCGTTTCCAGCAAAGAGGCATCGTCTACTGCAAATGCCGGCTGCATATTATATGTTACGGACATATTGTACTTGTGAATGAAGCAGCAATTTAAGGCGAAAAGTGCTGAATGCAAAACGCTGAATGCTGAATGCTGCCTACATTTTGCCGTAGTGCCTGATGCACATGAAGCATGAAGCGTTAAGCATTAGGCATTGTGCATTAGGCCTGCTTACTGCAGTTCCTCCAGCATTTTCTTGCACTCCGCCTTAATACCGGGATCGTCCTGGGTTACAGGGCGCAGGGTAACGGCTTTGCGCAGCACATCCATGGCCAAGGTTTGCTGATCATTCTTGTTATAGGCGCGGGCCAGTTCATAATAGTTTAAAATAAACCCGGGATCCAGCTTGCGGCATTTTTCATAATTGGCAATGGCCTGGTCCATAGAACCATCCGGCAGCCCGCCGAATAAGGCTTTGGCTGCATTTTTTTCCAGGAAGCTGAGGTTGGCCACCTCATAGTTCCATTTGCCCAATACATGATATGCCTGCCCATAGTTCGGGTTGAACTTGATGGCCAGCTCCGCATATTTCTTTACATCGCGGGAGGCGGCTACTTTTTCCTTGGCGCCGGAAATAAGCGCCAGCCGGCCCATAGCCACGGCCATTGCATAGTTTGCATTGGCATCGTTAGGGGCGGCTTTCAGGGCCTCTGCGGCATATTCTTTTGCTTCGTTAAAGTAACGGGTCTTATCTTCCTTCTCTTTCTGGCGGTTGCCTTCGCGGGAGCTTAGCTCACTGGCGCCTATAAGGGCTTCCAGCTGAGCGGGTTGCGCTTTTAGTACATCCTTATATTTGGCCAGGGCCTCTGCCTCCTTCATTTGCTTTTCCAACTGTTTGGCCTGTTCCAAGGTTTCATCCACGTTCTGGGCATATAGGGCGCCGGTGCTAAAAAGCAGGCAAAAGGCGGCCATCATGAACTTTTGTGCCATAGGATGGGTTAGTTTATTTTATTTATATAAAAATAATAATAATATTTAATAATGAGCTGAAAGCTTAAGGCCGAAAGCATAAAGCTGATTGCTTTTTGAGCTGAAAGCCGAAAGCTAAAAGCATAAAGCTGCTTATGTTTTGCTGTTAACGCTTGTTTGAAGGCCCTTTTTGGGCTTTCTGCTTTGCGCTTATGCTCTATTAGTATTCTTTTTCCAGCGATACCAGGGAGTTCCGTACCTCTGCACCCATGGGCGGGCTCATTTTACGGAGGGTTACCACCGTTTTTTTAACCCGGGGGTACCTTTCCCGGATGGTGTGGCTGATGCCGGCCACCACCTGCTCCAGCAGGGGCTGAGGAACGGCCATTACCGCTTTTACAATGGTAAAAATGTCCTGGTAGTTAACGGTGTCCGACAGCTCATCTACCGGGATGGTATCTGCAATGGTAACATACACATCCAGGATAAAATCATTGCCAATGATCCGCTCTTCAGGGTAAAAACCATGAAAGGCGCGGAATTTAAGTTGCTCCAGGGCGATTGTTAACATACGCAAATGTGAAAATATGCAAATGTGCAAATGATAAGATGCGAACATCTGCTCATTTGTACACTGCATATGAATGGATATACGAAATTGCCGGCGGGCCGGGTTTTACACCCGGTGGTATCAGCAAAAGACTTAATTACTGTGTTCCAGCTGGCCTGGCTGCAGGGTGCTGTGCTCCAGCGCGGATAAGTATCTTTCTGCATCCAGGGCGGCCATACAACCGCTGCCGGCGGCTGTTACCGCCTGGCGGTATATTTTATCCTGTACATCGCCGCAGGCAAATACCCCTTCTACATTGGTGCAGGAAGTGCCGGGGATGGTTTTTATATATCCCTGCTCATCCATCTCCACAAAACCATTAAAAATACCAGAGTTAGGCTGGTGGCCAATGGCTACAAAGAATGCGCTTACGGGAATATCGGTTTCAACATTCGTCTGATTGTTGATCAGCCTCACTGCTTCCACCTTTTTATCGCCCAGCACTTCTTTGGTTTCGGAGTTCCAGTATACAATAATGTTGGAGGTTTTCATTACCCTGTCCTGCATAACCTTGGAGGCGCGCATTTCATGGCGGCGTACGATCATATGCACGGTAGTGCACATTTTAGAAAGGTACAGGGCTTCTTCTGCAGCGGTATCGCCGGCGCCTACAATGGCTACCTCTTTACCACGGAAAAAGAAACCATCGCACACGGCGCAGGCGCTTACGCCGCTACCGTTCAGGCGCTGTTCAGAAGGGAGGCCCAGCCATTTGGCGGATGCGCCGGTGGCAATGATCACAGCATCGGCAGTGATCACCTTCTCTTCTTCGATCACCACTCTATAGGGACGAACGGAGAAATCAACGGAGGTGGCCATACCATAACGTATGTCGGCTCCCATGCGGGCTGCCTGCTTTTCAAAATCCACCATCATCTCCGGCCCCTGGATGCCCTGGGGATAGCCGGGATAGTTCTCTACTTCTGTAGTAATGGTTAGTTGTCCGCCGGGCTGAATACCCTGGTACAACACCGGTTTCAGGTTGGCCCTGGCTGCATAAATAGCAGCGGTATAACCTGCCGGCCCGGAACCTATGATCAAAACATGTACATGTTCCTGCTGTTGTGTGTTTTCCATACTAAATACTAATCTATATTATGTCTACTATTTCCTTATTCTTATACTCCTGTAGGTGGTTTCATAACCGCCCCAGTAGCCTAATGCGCCCTGTATATTGCCTCTTACCTGTATGGGGGATGCGAACACATTCCCGTTACTGGCATAAGCAAAGTCCAGCGAGCGCCAGAAATCAAAAGTGGCTTTATCAATGTTGCTGAACTCTATACGTACGCTATCTCCTTTATTAAAATAACCGTAGGTATCATAATTGATCTCCTGTGTTCTGTCATGCCCGGCTTCCAGCATAATATTAAAATGGGTGCCGTTCACGATCTGATCATCGATGGTAGAGTTGATACCTGGCCGGAACACCCCTCCATTCTTTGCGGTTTTATAGCGTACATAATTACCACTTTGCGGCGGGTCCGATATACGGGCCATTAGCTTGGCTAAATTATCGCCCTGGCTTGTACCGGTTGACCAGAGCGAGTCTATAGCCATGCCGGTGGCCGGAATGGTGGTAACTGCCTGGTAAACAGTATCTGCCACGACTACACGAAGTGTATAACTGCTACCGTTCACTCCTTTAAAGGCGCCTGCCTGTGTGGTGTCTGCGGCATAATAATACCACTTTACCTTATTGGTAGTGTCTTTAGAGAATTCCTTCAGCTGCATGGTGTTAGCACCATCTGATATGGTAATAACGGCGCCGTGCACAAAGGCTGCTTTGAGCTGATCAACTGTAATATGGCTAAAATAACTGAGGCTGCGCGTAAGCATCACTTCCGGATACTTACTGGTGGCTATTGTTCCTTCTATTACCATTTGCGCCTCTCCCTGTGGAAGGTCCACTGTCACATCTTTTTCACAGGCGGCAAATGCGCAGCAACCAACAAGGAACAAGGTTTGGATACGCATATAGCTTACAAAAATACGGTTACGCCAGGTAATAAAAAAACACCGGCCATGATATACGGCCGGTGTCTATATTTTAGATTGCAGTTCCTGGATCTATGGTTTGATAAAAGCGCAGTGTTTTCATCAAATCCAAGATCTGAAACCTACCATCGTAAATCATTTTTATCCTAAATAGGACTTCAATGAGCCACTGTAACGGGCTTTCTGGAGCCGTTTAATGGCGCGTTCCTTGATTTGGCGGATCCTTTCCTTGGTTAGATCGTACTTTTGTCCGATCTGTTCAATTGTTGCTCCGTTTTCACCATCCAGACCAAAATAAGCGTTCACGATCTCTGCTTCCCGCGGGCTCAAGGATTTTAAGACCCGGCGAATTTCTTCGCGCAGTGAATCCCGCATTACATCATCATCGGTAATATCGCCTCCTTCCAGCAAGTCGCCCATGGCTACATCTTCTGCCTCGTGTACCGGGGCATCTAAGGACATATGGCGGGTATTGCTTTGAAAGATGTTGTTTATTTCCGATTCGGACATTTCCAGGATCTCTGCCAGCTCCTCTGTAGAAGGCTCTCTTTCATTCTCCTGTTCAAATGCCATGTAAGCTTTGTTCGCTTTATTATAAGTGCCAATTTTGTTTTGAGGCAAGCGGACTAATCTGCCCTGCTCTGCCAACGCTTGTAAAATGGACTGGCGGATCCACCATACGGCGTATGAGATGAACTTGAAACCTTTTGTTTCATCGAATCTCTGTGCAGCTTTGATCAACCCTAAATTGCCCTCATTAATAAGGTCGCTGAGGCTCAGCCCCTGGTGTTGATATTGTTTAGCTACAGAAACTACGAAACGCAAGTTTCCGGTTGTAAGTCTTTCAAGAGCTTTCTGGTCACCCATTTTAATACGTTGTGCCAAAACAGTCTCTTCCTCAGGTGTTAACAAAGGGATCTTTGATATTTCCTGCAGGTATTTTTCTACCGCCTGCGAATCACGGTTTGTGATCTGGGTGGCAATTTTAAGTTGCCTCATATTAAAGTGAATTGGTTTATTAAATAATTAACAGCGTAGCGTTAATTTTGTTGCAATTGAGAAATTTTATATCTTGTAAAATTTCCTATTTCGCTAAAATAGCCTGCAAAGATCGTGCTAATACTCCACTCTACCAAATTCCTTACAGGTGTTACTTTGCTGTTAACAAAATACTCTATTATAACGGATTTTAATAGCCATTTAGTGGGTAATTTTGCCAGTTTATACAATTTTTAACAATTGATAATAAACCACCTTTAAATTAAAATCTTAACTAATTTATACTTAATTCCATTGCAAACCATTTAATGAAAATGACCATAGATTACAGAAGCGATACCTTTACCCGCCCAACTCCTGGCATGTTACAGGCTATGGCGGAAGCAGAAACCGGCGATGATGTGTTTGGAGAAGACCCCAGCGTAAACCGGCTGGAAGCCATGATGGCAGAATTTTTTGGCAAAGCGGCAGGCCTGTACTGCCCTTCCGGCACCATGAGCAACCAGGTAGCTATTAAAGCCCATACCCTGCCCGGCGATGAAGTGATCTGCGGCCACCAGGCGCATGTATATATTTATGAAGGCGGTGGCATTGCTTTTAATGCCGGCGCCCAGGTACACCCTATTCATGGGGAGCGCGGCATGATCAATGCTGCCGAAGTAGCTGCAGCTGTTAACCCCGATGATGTACATAAAGCCCGCACCTCCCTGGTGTGCTTGGAAAATACCTCTAACCGGGGTGGCGGCTGCTGTTACGACTGGGAAGAAATGGTGAAGATCAAAAGCGTATGCGAAGAGAATAAGCTGGCCCTTCACCTGGATGGCGCCCGCCTGTTCAATGCCCTGATCGCCACCCGGCAGGATCCGAAGGCTTATGGTAGTGTATTTGACTCCATTTCCGTTTGCCTTAATAAGGGCATGGGCTGCCCCATGGGCTCTGTGCTGCTGGGCAGCGAAGCATTCATTCGCGAAGCACGCCGCATCCGTAAAAAATTTGGCGGCGGATTAAGGCAGGCGGGATATATGGCGGCCACCGGCATTTATGCGCTGGAAAACCATTTACAGCGGCTGGAAGAGGATCATATACATGCCAAACAGATTGCCAACGCCTTACTGGAAAAAACTTTTACCGGGCATATGCTGCCGGTGGAAACCAACATCCTTATCTTTGAAGTACTGGGCGCCTGGAACCCGGTATCTTTTACAGAACACCTGAAAAGGGAGGGCATTAAAGTAATGCCTATTTCCAGCACACAGGTAAGAATGGTAACACACCTGGATATTACGCCGGAAATGGTAGCCAGGACCTGTGAGGTGATTGAGGGAATGGCGTAAGGCGGCCTTCGGCCGCGCCCATGGCCGATGTTCCGTGGTCCATTGCATAGAGTGTAGGAGGAGTGGTGCGGAAAGAGACCTTTATGCGCTTTTACCCTGAATGGTATGCGCTTTTAATAGGGAATGCATGCGCTTTTAACATGGGATGCACTAGGGATTCACTAGGGAAACACATGGGATCCAGTAGGGAAAGACATGAGAAACACATGGGAAAGACATGAATAACAATAGAAAAGCCGGGTCATGAGACCCGGCTTTTTGTTTTGTAAGCAAGCCTGGTTTACCACCAGCCTAATTTATGATACTTGAAATTGTGAATGTAATTGGGGCTAATGTACACCTGCGATAAGCTGGTGGTATTGGAGCGCAGCATACCAAACCAGCTGGTGTTGTAAATGAAAAGATCATCCCAACCGGAGCCGCCATTGAAATTGGTAACAGCCAGCTTATCTACACTGCCCAGGTTCCAACTGCCTATCCAGTCTTTTTGCCAGGTGCCGCTTAAAGTGGTACCGTTAGAGGTGAGGATGCCCAGGTATTCTTTATCCCAGTTGCTGGTATTATAAATGTACAGGTCCTTTTTACCATCGCCATTGGCATCGGCAACGTATAAACGATCATTGGGGGCCATTTCCCAGCCGGGTATTACGCCATCAAAACGTTTTACGTAAGAAAGGTTGCTGCCGGTGGATTTCAGCATCAGCAGGTATTCCGGGTTCCAGTTGGTACCATTGAATACATACATATCTGCTTTGCCGTCTCCATCAAAATCACCTACCAGGTGCTGGTCGTTATCGGCCATGGTCCAGCCGGGCAGGGTGTTATTGAATACGCGGATGCAGTTCAGCGTGGCGCCGGTGGATTTGAGCATGCCCACATAATTGGTGGTCCAGTCTTTCAGGTTGGCCATGTACAGATCTGCTTTTTTATCGCCGTCAAAGTCGCCAACATAGAACTTATCGTTCTTAGCCATGATCCAATAGCCGGGTGCACCCAGGTTGTTATCATACCTTTTTATAAAGCTCATTTTGTTGGAGGCGGCTTTCATCATGCCTACATACTTAGTGCTCCAGGTGGTGGTGTTCACAATGTAGAAGTCTTCTTTGCCATCGCCATCAAAATCGCCTACATAAAAATCATCTCCGGCAGACATTTGCCAGCCTTCCAGGGTTTTATCGTAGCGTTTCACACAGTCGAAACCGGTGCCGGTAGAGCGTAACAGGGCAAAGTAAGGGCCATAGCTGCCCCAGTCGCCGCTGTTGAATACATACAGGTCTTTTTTACCATCGCCATCAAAATCGGCTACATAAAATTTATCGCCGGGTTTGAATTGCCAGCTGGAACCGCCGGTGTTCACCCTTTCAGTCCCGGTGAATACGTGGTTCATTTTACTGCCGTCGGAGCTGTACATGGAAATGCTGTTGCCATAATGCACTACCAGGTCGCCCTTACCATCGCCGGTAAAGTCACCTGCATAAGAGTTGTTGAAATTATAGCTGCGGTAAGGTTTTACCCTTGCCTGCATCTGGTTATAACATACGGGGCAAAACAGGGGCGAGTTACCTTTCATACGGCAGTTATAGGCCGGGCGGAACTTGCCAAGACCGGTATACTGGGCGCCTTCAAACACGCCGGCATCTTCATCCGTATCATTGCCGGAAGGGTTAGCTGCGCTGCAGCCGGAAATGGTGGGTACGGGGCGGGAGGCGGGCACAAAATTCTTCCACTCCCCTTTTAAAGTAGCGCGGTTGGTGTTCTTGGTTACATTTACCTGGGCAGGTTCTTCGCTGGTGTAGTTATCGCAGTTCACGGTATACTCATCTGCCAGCAGGCCTACCATGTGGCCCATTTCATGCGCGGCGGTTGACCATCCCGGATCATTATCATCTGCACCACGGGTAATGGCCAGCTTGCCACCACCGGCGCAGCCGCCAAAGCCGGTTTCATTCAGAATAATGAACACATAGTTATACTGCGGCACCAGGGTGGTGAGCAGGTTATTGAGGCGGGTGGCGGTGTTAGGACCGGGCTCCATCCAGCAGCGGTCCCAGATACCGCTGTAACGGTAATCCAGGGCGGTGTTGCGGGCCGTGGTTACGGTACCGCTGGCATTTACCTTGGTTACGCCGGACTGGGTAGAGTTTACGTTGATGCGGTAAATGTTATACGCATCCATCGTTTCATCGTACAGATCTTTGCTGAAAAGGTTCTTTACCAGGTTTGTTACGTGGGTATTATATGCGGCCTGGTCGGCGGCGGTAAACCCATCGCCTATGATCACCAGGTTCAGTTTGGCGCCATTGGAGCCGTTGCGCAACACTTCTGTTACGGTTTGCGCTTTTACGGCTGCGCTTATAGTGCAGCATATAAATATGCTGAAAAGGATCTTTTTCATGACTTGTTTTCTTTGGGGTATGTGTGGTGTTTACAGGTTATTTTCTTTGTATCACTTTTTGCAGCGCTTCGGTGCTGATGAGGCCTTTGCGTTGCAGCGTGGTGGCCTGCAGCATTTTTATGTTGCGGTTCTCGGGCACTACTTCGCCGCGGATGCGGGAAAATTCCAGGGAGGGCGCTGCCACTGCATTCTTATCCAATACCTGTTTGGGAAGGGTGATGTTAATGAAGGCTTCTTTGGCCTGCAATATTTTGTGGCTGCCGTTGGGGGAATAGCTGTGCAGCTCCAGCGGATCATCAATGGCGGCGGTATATACATCCCGGCCATTATCTTTTAGCTGGTACACAAAATCGCCGGAGGCGGTGCTGTCGTTCACCAGGCTGCCCTGCACCTTGGTGTAGCTTACCGGCTCATAACCATTGGGAGTTACTTTCACGGTTACTTTTACATAATAGTCATCTGTTTGCTGGGGTAAGGCTACCAGCTGCTGTGCGCGTATGCTGGTGGCTTGTACCGGCATATTACCGGCCCTGCTGGCTGTGATGGCGGTGCGGGCGGTTCTTTTTTCTGTTACAACTGTTTCAGCCGGTTTAATGCCCATAGCTACCGGCTGGGCTTTCAGCTGGGTTTTAATGGCGGTGGCGCTGGTAATACGGGAGCGTATCTGCCGGGCCTCCGGCTTGCGGTCTTCCACTTCCGTGCTGCCGTTCATAAAACGGTAAAAGAAACGGGCGGATGGCGGCAGGGCTTCGCGCAGGGCATCGTCAATGAACTTGTCCTGCACATCGCAGGTAACTTTAGTATCCATAGATACTTCCATTACAAACAGGCGGATGTTGTAGGCGGCTTCCAGCTTGCTTACCAGGTCTGACAAAGTTGCGTCTGTGGCTTTGATAGACATTTTGCCACTTTTGCTGTCGTACCGGATGTTCACCTCTGCCCGCAGGTGGTAAGCGGCAGCCGGTGTGGCATTGTGGTGCGCAGCCGTGGCCGGATAAACCAGGGCGCTGCATAATAGGGCCATTAATAATTGTTTGATCCGGTTCGGGGTGGTGTTCGGTGTACGGTTGGTACCGTAGTGCTGACCGATGCTGTTGAAAGGTAGCACAGGGCTACGTTTGCTTGCAGCAATGGGGCTGTAGAATAGCTGTTTCATGCTTTTTGTTTGGGGTAAATGAAAAAATTGAAAAACAGTACATTATCTAGTTTGCAACATGCTCTCTCTTAACAAACCAGGGGTTATTAAACTTGTAAACATATATGCAATATTAGCATGCCTAAGGATATTGGGAAAAGGGAAGTTCGCATTTGGCTAGAAAACTTTAATAAATGGTGGATTTACAGTGATAATTGCTAAAAAAACATTTTTTTAGCTGACGGGGAAGGCGGGGTGATTTCCATCTATGCCTAATCTCCTTTATTTTTGCAGACTTATATTTGAATGCATGGAAGAATTATCAAAGAATTACCTGCCGGCAGCTACGGAAGAGAAATGGTATCAGCACTGGATGGACAAAGGATATTTCAGGAGCCAGCCGGATGGCCGACCTGCTTTTACCGTGGTAATACCGCCACCCAACGTAACCGGGGTATTACACATGGGGCACACCCTGAATGAGACCGTACAGGATATACTGGTACGGCGCGCCCGCATGAGCGGGTTCAATGCCTGCTGGGTGCCGGGTTCTGACCATGCCTCTATTGCTACGGAAGCCAAGGTGGTGGATATGCTGAAACGGGAAAAGGGAATCGAGAAATCGCAGCTTACCCGGGAAACCTTCCTGCAACATGCTTTTGAGTGGAAGGAAAAGTACGGGGGTATTATTTACCAGCAGATCAAAAAGCTGGGCTGCTCCTGTGACTGGGACCGGGTAACCTTTACCATGGACGACCATTATTACCAGGCTGTTATAAAAGTATTTATAGACCTGTACCAAAAAGGGCTCATATACCGGGGCGCCCGCATGATCAACTGGGATCCCAAGGCTAAAACAGCCCTGAGCGATGAGGAAGTGGATTACAAGGACCTGCAGGGTAAGCTGTATTATGTGAACTATGCTATTGTAGATAGTGAGAACAACCCTACCGGCGACTATATTACCATTGCTACCCAGCGCCCTGAAACTATTATGGGCGATACGGCGATCTGCGTAAACCCTAATGATGAGCGTTATGCGCACGTGAAAGGCCGCTATGCCGTAGTGCCGCTGGTGAACCGTAAGGTGCCGGTGATATTTGATGAATATGTAGACCCGGCTTTTGGTACCGGTGCGCTGAAGGTAACCCCTGCGCATGATATCAATGACTATAACCTGGGCCTGAAACATAATTTAGAGATCGTAGATACGCTGAATGAAGACGGCACCCTTAGCGCTGCTGCCGGCGTATTTATTGGCGAAGACCGCTTTGTGGCCCGTAAGAAAACCGTGGCTGCATTACAGGAACAGGGCTTGCTGGTAAAAGAGCAGGAATACACTACCCGCCTGGGTTACAGCCAGCGTAACCCTGATACCGTTGTAGAGCCGCGCATTAGCACCCAGTGGTTTGTAAAGATGGCCGAAATGGCCAAACCAGCACTGGATGCGGTGGTGAACGGGGATGTACGCATACACCCCGGCGACCGTTTCCTGGCTACCTACAAGTACTGGATGGAGAATGTGAAGGACTGGTGTATATCGCGCCAGCTGTGGTGGGGCCAGCGTATACCGGCCTTTTACGCACCAGACGGCAGCTTTGAAGTAGCGGAAACTGCGGAAGAAGCGCTGGAGAAATTACGGATTACAAATGCCGGATTACGAATAGAGGACCTGCGGCAAGATGAGGATGTGCTGGATACCTGGTTCTCCTCCTGGTTATGGCCTATTGAAGTATTTAACGGCATCAGCCAGCCGGATAATAAAGATATTAACTACTACTACCCTACTTCTGTACTGGTAACCGGGCAGGATATTATTTTCTTCTGGGTGGCACGTATGATCATGGCCGGGCTGGAATACAAGCAGGTAAAGCCTTTCAGCGATGTATACTTTACCGGCATGGTGCGCGATAAGCAGGGCCGTAAGATGAGTAAGCAGTTAGGCAACTCGCCCGACCTGCTGGAGCTGATCCACCAGTTTGGTGCAGATGCCGTGCGTTTTGGGATCATGATCTCCTCCCCTGCGGGTAACGACCTGCTGTTTGATGATGCCAGCTGTGAGCAGGGCCGTAACTTCTGTAATAAGATATGGAATGCGCTGAAACTGGTGAAGATGTGGGAAGGCAGGCAGTCTGCCGACGGTGGTGCACAAACGGCAGAGAATAACTTTGCAGTGAAATGGTTTGAGAGCCGTTTACAGGAAGTGCAGGGCCAGGTGGCCGACCTATTTAAAGACTTCCGTTTAAGCGAAGCGCTGAAAACCATTTACAGCCTGATATGGGACGATTTCTGCAGCTGGTACCTGGAATGGGTGAAACCTGGTTTTGAACAGCCTATTGATGCTGCTGTATTCCGCAAAACGCAGGACTTCTTTGACCAGCTGATACAGCTGCTGCACCCCTTTATGCCGTTTGTAACAGAGGAAATTTACCAGCAGCTGCAAACGCGCAATGCCGGTGATGACCTGATCGTAAAACAATTTGCAACCCCTGCGGCCCCGCACCATGCTTTGCTGGTAGAAGGCGCGCTGGCAAAGGAAGTGATCAGCAGCATACGCGATGCACGTAATAAACACCAGATAAAACCTAAAGATCCTATTACGCTGCATATTGATACCGTGCACGAAAATGCCTTTAAACAAATTGAAAGCATTTTGGCCAAGCAGGTAAATGCTAAAGCTATTGTATATACGAAAACAGCAGTAGCCGGCAGCATTACACTGGTGGTGCAAAAGGATAAGTTTTACCTGGAAACAGAACATACCCTGGATACCGGCGCGCAGAAAGAGCAGCTGGAAGCTGACCTGAAATACCAGCAGGGCTTTTTGGAATCAGTAGAAAAGAAGCTGGGGAATGAGCGTTTTGTATCGAATGCAAAACCGGAAGTAGTGGCAGCAGAGCGGAAGAAGAAAGCAGATGCGGAAGAGAAGATACGCGCGATCACGGAGAGTTTGAAGGGAATGTAAAATGTGCAGATGTGCAGATGGTTGGAAATGTGCTAATGTGCTGGCGTTTGTGATGGATTGAATGATGTGAAAATAAATATGCTGGTTTATACTAGGAAATCCGCTACAGTCTTTGGCTGTAGCGGATTTTTATTTTGATCAGAATGACTTTTTTCTGAACATGATAAAGCTTAATAACGCCAATGCCCAAACGCCGAGGCCTCCGTATAGCATAACCCATTCAAAGCCGTGCGTAAAGGCTGCGTGAACGGTTAATCCTGAAGGATCCAGGGACGAGAGTTCGGGATACTGGCTTTGCAGACTTTCAAAACCGCCTGCTGCTGTTGTTTGAGACAGGGCATATAAACGGCCCATAGTGAATGCCCCATGGAAAGCGCCTTTCAGATGGGCCGCAATCCCCTCTACCAATATAAATCCCATTACAGCAATATTGATGGCCAGCGTGATCAGGCGGGCGCTTACATCAATGCCTGAAGCCATACCGGCACGGTCGGCCGATACGGATCCTGTTGTAGTATTGGTAACAGGCGTATTGGTTAAACCAATGCCAATGCCTGCCAGCAGGATGCCTGGCAGCAGGGTCCAGCCATTGGCATGCGCTACGCTTCCACCGAACTTCATTAGTATAAAACCCAGCCCAATGGTGAACAAGCCAAGTGGAATAACGATCTGCGGGCGGTAACGCAGCAGCAAACGCTCTGCAACAGGCGACATCACAAAGTAGGGTATTGTATAGGCCAGCAGGAACAAGCCAGTGGTGATGCTGTTGTAGCCCAGGCCCCCCTGAAAGTAAACCGGCAGATAGATCATCAGGGGCCAGAAGCTGAAATTCATTCCAATACATCCGATGATGGCGCCTGAAAACTCGCGGATCCGGAAAACAGAAAAATCAAACATGGGATGAGCGGCTCTTTTCTCTACCCATATAAAAAGCAAAAAGCTAATGACAGCAGCGGCCAGAATGCCCAGGGCAGGCACACTGCCAAAGCCAAGCTGCGGCCCTTGCGTAATATAAAAGGCCAGGCCAAAAACAGCCAGCGAAAGCGTTACAATACCCCATACATCCAATTGCTGCGCCAGCGGATCACGGGATTCCTGCACGCCTGCAAATGCAGGGATCAATGACAGGGCGGATAAAGGAACAAATACCAGGAAGATCCACTGCCAATTGGAGATGGCAACAATAAAACCACCTATGATGGGGCCTAATCCCAGGCCAACGCCACTAACAATGCCCCACATGGCAAAGGCTTTACTGCGCTCCTTCCCTTCCCTGAACTGGTGCGAAAGAATGGCGATGGAGCAAATGAACATAGCGCCGCCAGCCAGGCCCTGAAAGAACCTGCTGATGATGAGCCCCAATACCTGCTGCGACAAACCGCAAAACAGGGAGGTGATGCCAAAAGCAATAATGCTGATGATAAATACCTGCTTGCGGCCAAATCTGTCGGCCAGGGTGCCGGTGGCCATCAGCACCGTGGTGCATGCAATAGTATAGGCATTCATTACCCATTGCATATCGCTGAATTTGCCATTCAGTACTTTTTCAAGTGTAGGCAGTATAACCGGCACGCTGGATATTTCAAGACCAAACATGAGCGATGCCAGGCATACGGCTGCGAGTGCCATTTTGTTGCTGCTGTGAAGAATTCCATTCATAAGCTTATCTGTATTTCACAAAAATAGACTGATAACAGGCCTACATATCAGTACATTTCTATGATAAAATGGTACATTTACGCCATGGTCAGAGAAAACATGCATCAACTGATAGAGGTGGTACGCAAAACGCTGGACGGGCCGCCTATGAAAGAAACGCTGTTCAGCTTTTTCCAGATGGCTTATGTGATCTCCGGAACAGGCATTGTACAGATGAATGATAACCGGGCCATTTACAAGGAGGGGGCTTTTATCCTTATGAACCCCAGTGATACTCATGCCTTTGAGATCTCAAGCCCAACCGACCTTTTGCTGATCCGGCTTAACAGCAGCTATGTAAAGGAATACCGCTGGAAAAGCCTGGATTGCCTGGAATGCCTGTTGTATTATGCCACCCGTGTATCGGGCTGTGTTATGCAATGCAAGTCTGATATGGTACGTGTAAGAAAGATAGTTGAGCTGCTTTTATTGCAACAGCAGCAGCAGAACGATCCCTATTACCAGGACCTGACCATGCATTTTGTAAATGCGCTGATCGTTATTGCTGCCAGAAATATTTCGATGATGAAGCCATCGAACGTTAAACCCAACAGTGATCAGCGGATCCAGGAGATCATCCGCTACATACAGAATAATATTTATGACCCGCAAAAGCTGAAAGCGGCTACCATCGCCAAAGAAGCCAGCTTATCGGAAGCTTACCTGGGCAGCTATTTTAAGAAGCAGTGCGGCGAAACTATTCAGCAATACATTGCGCAGTACAGGATGCGGCTGATCGAGCACCGGTTAAAGTTCAGTGATAAACTGATCAATGAGATCGTAGCGGAGTTTGGGTTTGCAGATGAAAGCCATCTGAATAAGTTCTTTAAAAAGCACCGTAACATGAGCCTGAGCGCGTACAGAAAAACAGTCATGAGCGCGGCATAAATGCTGTATCTTGGAGCGGGCGCTTTTTGGGAGTGAGCGATAATTGAATGAGTACCTTATACTTTTTATAACCGGCTAACGTTTTATATAATCAGCGGTTTGCAGGTGCAGCCCAGCTGCCTGTTGTTCCGCCGGCTGAGGCAATAAATGCCGCAACTACACTGATCCATTATGCAGAAAACCTTTTTAATTTTCAGTCTTTTATGTGCGGCGGGTTTGCCGCTGAACGCACAGTCTAAAACAGCTAAAGGCAAACCAGCATCCGGCAAAACGGCGGCTGCCACTACCGGCACAACGGGCAAAACCAACCTGCGGTTCCGCACCAGCTGGGGCATATTCCTGAGCGATACCCTGCCCCGGCCCGAAGTACTGAAACTACTGGATTCTGCACTGGTAGTACGCGATCAGCAGAACCATACTTTCCCTGTAGTATCGTTTGACTTCACCTACGAGAAAAAAGAAGCTTACCTGAATGATACCACCGGCCAGCCGGGCGTGTATTCCGATTTTACCGGCGATAGTTTTAAGGCTGATAAACTTCCTCCCCTCTGGAGCAGCCGCCTGAAAGAAGTACTGCAACGGAATGAGGTACTGTATTTCGATAACATTATTATTAAGTATACCGGTGATAAGTATTACCGGGTGCCGGAATTGAGGATTGTTGTTAGATAATCAATAACTGAACAGCTGCTGCAGCGGCAATATAAAATCAAAACGGTTGCGGGTAGCCTCTACGGGATCTGGATCCAGGAGATGGCTGAAGCGCACGCCGAATGAGAAAGGAATGGTATTGCCTATTTTGGTATCAAAGAAAAGCTCTCCGCCTGTTGAGGCAAAACGCCGGCTGGTCTTAGTGCGGAAGTTGTAGGCCTGGCTATAATCGTAAAACGCATTGCCCCGCAAGCGCATCAGATAGATAAGCTGCGCAAAACCCCAGTCAGGGTAAGCAATAGGAAAATGATAGTTAGCGCCCAGCTTATAAATATGCCCGTAAAACGGCTCATTATACCCCCGCGCATACACGAAGTTATCCGTAAAAGAATAGCGCTGCATAGTATCCTTCTGCTGGTAAGCGGCCTGTAATACAATGCTGTGATTGGGAAATAATCCCGGCAGGTACAGGTCAAAACGGCCATAGAACTGCTCGGCCGGCACTTCATCAATGGAGTGGGTGTATTGCAGGTACAGGTATTGCCCGAAATGACTATAAATATTCTGTGGCGCTTTGATGCGCTGGTTGCTAAACACCAGTGTGTTGTTTAAATATTGTATGCCCTCATCCCGGAACTTAAAACCATCGGGGTAACTGCGCAGGTAGTGATAGTTGGAGCCTACGGATAAGCTGCGCCCATACTTACCGGACGACAGCAACAAGGGAATAGTAATGCCGCCGTGCCAGTCCAGCTCCTTCCAGTACAAACGGCCAATATCCTTTACCAGGGCAGAGCGGTTAAAGGTATAATCCACGCCGGCCTGCAAATACGGAAACCATCCACCGAACAGGAAGTTAGCGCCTATGGCGGAG